>Ga0181520_10011464_pt1 | contig 11638 bp, 12 predicted proteins | sample PEATcosm2014_Bin_29_FD_132451 | JGI IMG/M metagenome (GOLD analysis project Ga0181520, IMG submission 132451) | Peatland microbial communities from MTU Mesocosm Facility, Houghton, MI, USA - PEATcosm2014_Bin02_30_metaG | ecosystem: Environmental > Terrestrial > Soil > Wetlands > Peat | place...
CCCGGAAATGACCGTGGCATGGGCGTCCCGCCCATGAGTCTCACGGGCATCTTGCCCGTGTGCGGTTTCTTCGCCTTCATTGGAAGTCAACGGCGAAGACATGGGCAAGATGCCCATGAGACTCATGGCCAGGATGGCCATGCTACGGTGATTGCGGCGCGGGCTCCTGGAGCAGCCGGATCACGTCGAGCTTCAGCGGCTGACCCGGGCTGGGAGGCGCCATGACGATGCCCCAGCGAACGCCCGAATGGCAGGGCAGCGCCTCCCAGACGATGGCCCGGGCGGACAAGGTCGGCACCGCCAGGCCTTGGGGATTGTACACGTACGGTTTGCCGCACACGGGGCAGACCGGCTTGGGGGCATCCGGGCCTAGCTGCGAAAGGTCCTGGGGCAGCTTGTGGTGCCGCGCGTAGAACATCAGCAGTTGCCCGGCCAGGTCTTGAAGCCGCTCGGCGCACGGATCGTCTTCCAGCAGGCCGGCCGGCCGGGAAGCGGGCGCCGGCGGCTGGGGAGCGCAACCCGCCGCCATCACCAGAACCAACACGGAGGTCAACCAGATGCTTCTACCGCTTGTATCCATCGATTTCTCCCGCGGGTTGCGAGGTCGGCGAGTCCTTGCCGGCAGGGCGGGTGGTGGCCGAGTCGTCATCGAAGGTGTGGACGGGGTTGTCCCACGCCGAGGGCCCGCTCGCCGGGCGGCTCGAGGCGCCCAGCTCCATGCCCTTGAGATGGTTCTTGTAGGCGCCGGTGTCCACGGCGTCCTGAACGATCTTCGTGCCGGACTTCTCGGATTCCGTCATGCCCTTGAGTTCGCCGGGTTCCTTGGCCACGTGCGGCGTCAGGAAGATCAGGAGCTCGGTCTTTTGCTTGACCTCGTTGGAGTGCTGGAACAACACGCCCAGCACCGGGATGTCGCCCAGGAAAGGAATCTTGTCGATTTCCTTGGTCAGCTCGTCCTGCATCATTCCGCCGATGACGATGGTCTGCCCGTCGCGAATGGCCACCCGGCTCTGGGCGTACCGCTGCGAGAAGATCGGCGAACTGGCGAACTGGTTGAGCGGAACCGTTCGGCCGGTGTTGGCCGAAATCTCGGGGTACACGTCCAGCGTCACCTGGCCCTGCCCGTTGATGTGCGGCGTGACGTCCAGGATGATGCCGATCGCCTGGTACTGGATGTTGTTGATCACCTGGCCGTCAGTGGTGATCTGCGAACTGGTGATGAACGGATCGTTCTCGCCGACCATGATGGTGGCTTCCTGGTTGTCGCTGGTGAGGATGTAAGGCCGCGAGAGCACGTTCACCTTGTTCAACTGGGAAAGGGCGTGAACGGCGGCCGTGACGTACTTCTCATCCAGCTTGAACAAGAAACCGCCGGTGGTGTTGTTCACCACATTGAAGCTGGAAGCGCCGGATTCGCCCTTGCCTTCTATCACCGGAGTATTGGTGACCTGCTGTCCGACGCTCAGGCCCTGGACGGCGTTGGCGCCCGAAAGGTTCAGGCCCGAAAACTCCACGCCCAGATCGACGGTGTTGGTGTGCGTCACTTCGCAGATCAGCACCTTGATCAGCACCTGCGGGACCGCATGGTCCAGGTCGTCGATAATCTTCGTGACCTGCTTGAAGTTCTTGGAGGCCGTGGTCACGACCAGGGAATTGGTGGCCGTGTCGGGCACCACGAACACCTGTCCCAGCAGGTCGGAGGTGCTGCCCGTGCCCATGCCGGGTTGACCTCGGCTGCCCAGGGTCGATCCGCTTCCCGATGGCCCCCCCGTGGTGGTGCCGGGCCGGGTGAGGGTGCTGCTCGAGGTTCGCGAACTGTTGTTCAGGCCGAAACTGCTCGAACCGCTGGAGCTGCCGAATGTGTTCCTGCTCGAACCACTGCTGCTGCCGAAGGGACTGCTGCTGGTGCCGGTTGTCCGACTACTGGAACTGGGGTTGTAGTTCGTGCCGGAGGTCGATCCTGTCGCAGAGAAGACATTGTTCAACACTCCCGCCAGATTCGTGGCGTCGGCGTTCTTGAGATGGTAGATGAACACGGCATTGGGGTTGGCCGGATCCTTTTCGAGTTCCGCGATCATGCTGTCGATGACCTTGAGCACTTCCGGCGCGGCGCTGACCACCAGCGTGTTGGTGCGGTCGTCGGCCGAGGCGGTGACCTTGGTGTTCTTGGCGCCCTTTTCGTCCGCCGGCTGCTGAGGCATACCCGGGAAAATGAACTGACGGCGCCCGCCGCCGCCGCCGGGCTGCTGAGGCTGGCTCTGGGTGGGATCCTTGAAAATGTCGGTGATCAGCTTGGCCGTGTTCGTGGCGTTGGCGTTCTTGAGCGGATAGACCCGCACCTGCGAGACATCCACCATCATCTCCACGTCGATGGCGCGGACGATCTCCACCACCCGGCGGACCACCGCCTGCGTGCCCGTCAGGATCAGCGTGTTGCTGGAGGCGTTGGAGGCGATGTTGGCCGAGGAAGGAATGAACGGGGCCAGGTCGGCCTTGAGCTTGACCGCGTCGGCATTGCGGATCGGAATGACCTGCGTGACGATCTGATCGGTCGGCTCGATCTCGTCAGGATCGATGCCCTTTCGGACTAGAGTGGATTCCTTTATGGCGTCGTCAAAGGAGAGGATCTTGAGATTTCGGGCGCCGATGCGAACCGCGGCGTAACCCTTGTCCTTCAGCGCGCTGTTCAGGACATCGACGGCCTCGCGGATGCTGATATTGCGCCGGCTGGTGACCGAGATGCGGCCCTCGATCTTCGGGTCGCCGATAATCACCAGCCCCGCCGATTCCGAGAGATAATCCAGCACGGTGCGCAGCGAGGCGTCCTTGAAGTTCATGGTGATGGGCGCGTTGGGATCGACCGGTTGTGGCGTGGGCATGGTCGTGGCGACCCGCGTCGTCGGCTCGGTTGTCGGCTGCGTCGTCGCTTCGGTGGTGGCCTGCGTCGCCGGTTCTGAGGCCGGTTCGGTCGAGGCGGCTTCTGTCGCCGGGCCCGTCGTGGCCGCGGGACCTGTGGCGGACTCGGTGGTCGCGCCCGCGGTCGTGGCGGACGTCGTCGGCCCGGTGGTGGTCGCGGCGGGCTTGGTGTCCGGCTGGCTGGCGGGGGCCTGGGCATAGCATGCGCTTGTACCCACCCACAGCGCCGTCGCCAGCAGTGTCGCGGCCGTCAGGACCGGCACGGTCGCGCTCAAAAAAATCGTGGTCAAACGTCGGGGTTGTGTTCTCATGGCTTTAGCTCCTTTGCGCGGCGCTTTTTCATTCTTTCAAGAATATCGTCACCCGAACTTGAACTGCCCGCCGGCCCGGCCGTCGTCTCCGACGAGCGAACCGAGGACATGTCCACCGAGGATCCACCCAGCACGCCCTCACCGATTGCGACCTTCCGCGTGTTGTGGTCCGAACTGAATTCCACGCCGTCCAGCGAGATCGACGCCAGCTTGCCACCCTGCACAACGTCGCCGACGACGGCCTTGACAAGCTCCCCGCTCTGATTGTCCTCGAAGAACGCCACGCGGACTTCCTGGCGGATGGCGACGCCCGTCAGCACCAACTCGCGCGGCGCCGGCTGAGAGGTCGGCGCCGTGCGAATGGGTCTGTAGGAAGGACGAACCCTTGGGGACCTGCGGTCCTTCAGGAAGATGTTTCTCTCGAAGACAATCCGGTAATCATCGAAGGTTGCCGCCGGGCGGGGTGTCGGCCCCTTGGCGGCCGGCGAGCGTGTGGCCGTTATCGCCGCAACGGTCGGTTGGCTGGAAAGCTCAGTGGGTTCTGTCGTCGCTGCCGTGGCGGGTTGGCTGGTCGATGTCGTCGGTTCGGTGCTCGCGGCGGTCGCCGGTTCGCTGGTGGCCGTAGTCGGCTCAGTGGCGGCTCCTGTCGTCGGCTCACTGGACGCCGTGGCCGGCTCTGAACTCGGGGCGCTGGTGGGCCCGCTGGCGCTGGCCGGCGCGCCGGCGCTGGTCGGCTGGTTCGTGGCGCCCGATTGGGCCCACGCCGCGGCCAGAAGCAGCCCCATCGCCAGGAATATCGTCAGGCTCTTCATCGGGTGCCTCCCGCGGCGGCGTGCCCGCCCGGAGAAGAGGCGAAGGCGGGGGGTGTGTAGACCGTCGAGAGGTTGAACTTGAACATCAGGTCGTCCTGCCCGTCCTTGTGGGAATCCACGGTCAACTCCGTCACCCGGATCGGCAGGTTGGCGGTCTGAATCTTCCACAGAAGCTTTGCCAGGCTCTTCATGGTGCCGGTTCCCTGCTCCTGGAACTTGATTTCCGGCAGCCGGGTCTTCTCGACCGACCTCTGGGATTTCTGGAGCGTCAGGACGACATCGGAATCCGCCGCCCAGTTCTTGATCGCGTGAAAGATCTGGCTCTCGGCCTCGGCGGGATCGCTCTTGATCCCCGGCTGGATCGTCTCCTTCCACTGCCGGGCGATGCGGACGCTGCTGTCGATGGCTTTGCGCTCATCTTGAACCCTCGCCTGGAGCGTTCCCTGCTGGACCAGCGATTCCCCCCGCCAATCCATGTACGGGGTGATGATCACATAATACAGGACCAGGAACGCCGCCGTCGCCAGCGCCACGATCAGGATGCCGCGTTCGCGTGAGGACAAAACCATGATCAACGATCTCCTCGAAGTTTGAGCACCACGTCGAACGACACTTCTTCGGACTTCTCGCTCGTGTTACGAATGAACATCGGCGTGACATTGGCCAGGCGGGGGCTGGACTTGAGCCGGTCCAGCACCTCCAGCGCCGCGTCCTGGCTGACCGCCTTGACCGACAGCTCCACCTCCATGTCCTCGCGGACGCGAAGGTCGGTGGCCCAGCATCGGCCTTCGGGCGGGAAGGCGTTCGCAATTTCTTTGAGACACTCCAGAAACTCCGGTCGAGCGTCGTACCAACCCTGGACAAAGCGGAAATCGTCGATCTGCTTCTTGGCCCCCTCCGAGGGAGTCGCAAGGGACTTCAGCGTATCGTTCAAGTCGTCCACTTTGCTGCTCTGGAGGTAATAGTCCAGGCCGATTCCCGCCAAGACCACCAGCACGGCAGCGCCTGCGGCGGCCAACCCGAGCGTGCGACGGCTAAACCGAGGCATGGGCGGAGGCGCCAGTCGCGAGTGCAGAAAATCCATGCTGCCGGTCGTCGCTTCGCAAGCCGCCAGCGCCGCCGCCTGGGCGAACTTGTTGTCCACCAGCGCCGACGAACCGCCCAGGTCGGCCAAGTCCGCGGGCAACTTGCAGATTCGCACGGGCAGGCCCAACTGCCGGCCGATCGACTCCACCGCCGCGGGTTCCAGGCCCAGCGAATCCCACACGAGCACCTCGCGCGGGCCCTGCGCGTCCTGGGAGGGCGCCGCCAGCGACAGCACCCGCTGCAGTTCCTTGCATAGCCCGTCCAGGTTGGACGGGGCTTGCCCCAGGCGCACGGCCAGATGCCGCAACAGCCGAGGCCCGGCCTGCCCCATAACTCCGCGATTCGCTCGCGCGGGGGCATGGACCGCCAGTTCCACTCCGCCCGGCTGGAGGCAAAGCACCAGCCGGCCGCCGGCCAGGACGTCGCCGCGCGAACCGCCGGCCAAGGCCAGCGTGGAGGATGTCACCGAGGTTACGTTCAGCCCGGCCACCTTGGCCGCCGTCAGCATCGGATCGATCACCTGCCGCGGCGCCGCGGCCAGCAGCGCCAGGCTGCCGCGTTCGGTGGTCGTAGCGCAGTAGTCGAAGGCCAGGTCTCCGGTTCCGGAGGCGAACTCGCGTTCGGTAGCGATGGTCAACATGCCCCGCAGCGATTCCTCATCCGAGGGCGGAAGCATCTTCTCCCGCGCGGCGATCCAGGTGGCCGCCAGCCCGATCACGCAACGTCCGCCGCCCATGCCCTGTCCGGACAGGACGCGCTTGAGTTCCATGCCCAGCGCCTGCGGCTGGCTGAGATTGATTTCGTCGGTGAAAGGCACTGCGGCCGTCCGCAGGATCGTCCGCCCCGAGGAGGACGAATCCACCAGCGCGGCGGTGATGCCTTGCTCCGTGAGGGCCAGGCCCAGGGTTTTGCGTGAATTGAACATTACTTAGGAACCTCTTGACCGGTGCTGGTGAGCGGCAGTTGATCGACGGTTTTCCCGCTTTTCAGGGCGGTCAGTATACTCGGCGCCAGTGGCCAACCCAAGTGGGTCAGGTCCTGGCGATAAAGAATTCTGGGGGTCTTCTGCGCGTCCACGACGATGCGGCAGCGGCGGAACGCCCGGCCGTCGCCCGAGACACTGACGATGTCGGCGGAATAGCGGCTGGTCCGCGTGGTGATGCGGCCGCCGATCGCGGCGGCTTGCTGCGGCGTGAGCGTCGCGGCTACCCACCAGGGGTTGTACAGGTCCGTTGTGGGCGAGACGGAGGAACCCGAAAGGCCGCCCGACGACGAACCGGTGGACAGGGGAGAGGAACTCATCGCGCTGGACAACCGTGAGTTGGACAGCCCCGCCCCCCCGCTGGCGCTGGTGGACGAATTGGACAAGGCGCCCAGCGTGATGCGCTTGGCGATCAAGGCCAATGCGTCGTTTTCTTGCAGGCCCGGAAGGCACATGAGCACTTCCTTCGGCGCCGTCACCACGTTGATCAGCCCCGTCGGCTGTATGGAAGGACTCGTCAGGCTGTCGGCGACCAGCTTGAAATCGTCGATCGTCATCAGGCTCTTGTTGTAGAAGTCGAAGACGTTGCGGAACTGCAGGGCGGGATTCTTGGCCAGAAGCGCCGTCAGCGTCGCGATGACGGTGTTATAGCTGGAGGCTGAGAGCTTCTGCTTGAGCAGATTCGACAGGGCGGCGTTGGGACTATAGGTCTGCGAAATGATTCTGCCGTTCCTGCCCCTAATGATGTTAACCTGAGGCGGACCGTTCACGCTGACCCGGGCGTTGCCGTTGGCGTCGGTGTTGGGCGAGACGCTGTAGACCGTGACGAACGGAAACAGGCCGCGGTCGAGCTTCCCGTCTTTGTTGCTGTCCTTGTAGGTTTCCAGCACGCCGTTGCGGTTGATGTCTTCGCCGTACATGAGGTCCGCGTCGGCGCCCTTGACCAGGAACAACTCCTCCACGGTTTCAAATGGGCCTTCTTTGCACGTGTAGGGGTCGGGAAGCGTGGCGTAGTAATCGTTCTTGGCCCCGCCGGGGCTGGCCATGTCGCCGGCGGTGCGCCAATCGATGATGCAAGGCGCCAATTCACTGGTCATGTCGGACAACACCTCAAGCGTGTCAAGGTCGGCCGTGTTGAGGTTCACCTTCGAGCACTCGTCCGTGACGCCGAAACAGTACGTGAAGTCGTCAGTGGTCTCGTTGCTTCGGAGAATCCAGAATGCGCCTTGGCCGACCTGGACGGCCTCGCACGGCATGTTGGTGGCCAGCGGCATCTGGCCCTGGAGCGAGGCCAGGTTATAAAGCACGTATTGGATGGCGCCCTGCTCGACGCTCTGGGCCTGGAGCGTGGAAAGCTCGTTTGACGAGGAGGCGAGCTCAACCCGCATCGTCTGTCCCAGCACCAACACCAGCCCCACCAGGACCACGATCACCCACATGGCCACGATGAGGATCGCCCCGGAAGCCCAAGGGCGATGAGCGAAATGCGATGAGCGGAACCTAAAAGATTTCATGACCCGCCCCCCGTCTGCGCCGCCGCCTGCGCCGCGGCAATCGCGGCCTGGTCCTTGCCACAGCAGATCAGCAGCGTCTGATCGACGGTTTGGCCGGGATGGTTCGAGTCGCTCTTGAACTCTAAAATTACCTCGATAGCCTTAGGCAAGGCTTTTGCCTGGGTGCTATCCGGGTCCGTCGTGGTGGAATCCCAGGTGTCATACCAGGTCAGGCCGTCAAAGTACTGCACCGTAAAGTTGCACAGGCCGCGAGCGATGACCTCTCGCTTGGGCGTGGGCGTGACCCCGCCCACCGGCAGCAGGTTCGTCGTCACCAGGCGGACCAGCGTCAACTCGTCCTTGCCCGATAGTTCGTAAACGTACTCAATTCTTTTGAGGTCGCCGATCCCCGTGTCCGGCGCGATGTCCATCGCCGCGGAATAAAAGCTCAGGATGTCCGTGTCCGGCGAGGCCTGCCCCGTTTTCGTGCCGGCATTGCCGATAAAATCGCCCGCCAACGTTCCACCGGGCACCACGGCCGACTGCACGTCCGCCTGGACCAACTCGATGGCCCGCTGGCCTCGGTGAAGGTTCTCTACCGTATCGGCGGCCGTACTCTTGGCTTTGAACGCGACAAACAGGCTCGAATACAGCGCCGCCGCCACCAGCGCCACCAGCGCCGTGGCGATCAGCATCTCCAGAAGCGTAAAGCCCACGTGGCGCGGGCGTCCCGCCCGCGTGTGTCGCGGACATCTTGCCCGCGTCTTTGCCGTCTCCTGGAGTGCTTCCATGATCCATGCCGCCCGGCGAGGGCGGGACGCCCTCGGCACACGCAGGCGAGACGCCTGCGACACACGCGGACAAGATGTCCGCGTCACATTTTCGTGTTGGGCTCTCATGGGCTCACCGTACCCGTCATGCCGGTGGTGTCGGTGTTGGTGATGATCGTCGAAAGCACGACGCTATTTTCCCGCTGCCGCTGGCGCCAGGAAACGGTCACGTCCAATTGCTCAAGCGTGCTGCCTTCATAGTTGGTCAACTGGGCCGTCCAGCGATACTGCGGATGGCTCGGGCCGAAATCCCCGGACAGTTTCTGGAGATCCCACTGGTTTTGGGCCTGAAGTTCCGCGAGCTTGGCCTGCGCCAGCGAAGAGGCCTCGGCCTTGGCCTTGGACTCCTCCGCTGCGCGGAGCGAAAGCGACATACCGGCCATAACCGTCGGAAGCACCAGCGCCAACAGCAGAAGGGTGACCAGTACTTCGATCAGCGTAAAACCGCTGGAGCGTCCGTCGTCGCGAATCATCGTCGATCCTCCGAGGATGAATTCATCACGAACGGTTCAGTGGCCGACGCGCAGGAGATTTGGAACAGTTCGCCCTTCTTGCCGTGGACCTGGATGGTGGCGACGTCGCATCGGCCGCTGGGGTGAAACTCGATGTAATTCCGCCCGGAGGTCTTCCTGCCGAACGAGCCCATCAGTCCGCCAAGCCCCGCATTTTGGTTCTGGCTTGGGGGGGGGCGGTCCTGATCCTGGTCGAATTGAAGATCCATCGACACGCCGTCGGGCAGGCGGAACGTCTGGCCGAGGTCGGTCTTGAGGGGCACATACGCGCCCTGCTCCTGCACGGTCAGCCAATACGTGCCCGCGCCGGGGTTGACGTTCAATCGGCAGGGGCGGGCCATCGTGATCGCCTGCGACTGCGCCCACCGGGTCAGCGACAGAATGTTCGCGGCGGCATTATCGGCCTGCTGACCGCCGACGAACCCGCGCAGCGAAGGCACCGCCAGCGCCGCCGCCATGCCTATCACCAGCAGCACCAGCAGCAGCTCCATCAACGTGAAGCCGCGCGGGCGGGCAATGTTAATTTGACCAGTTGGTAATGTCATCCGCGGTTCCAGGCTGTTTGTCCGGGCCGTAGGACCAGACGTCGAATTCGTCCGTGTTGTGGGTCCCCGGGCAACTGTATTGATATGGACTGCCCCAGGGATCGGCGGGAACGCGGTCCAAATAGGGGCCTTTCCAACCGGTGGCGTCGGCGGGCTGCTGGACGAGGGCGTTTAGGCCTTCTTCCGTGGTTGGGTAACGGTCGCAGTTGGCATGGAACAAGCCCAAGGCATCCTTGAATAATCCAACCTGCACGATGGTATCCTTGATCTTGGCGTCCGCGGATTGCTTGAGGAACTTGGGCACCACATGCCCCGCCAGCAGCGCCAGGATCGTCAGCACCAGCAGAAGCTCGATCAATGTAAAGCCCCGGGCCGCGATGCCGCCCAAGAACCGCCGATCCATCCGACTCATGTAGTTTCGCATACGCATCTCCCATCAGGATTATTTCACGTGCTCATACAACGTAAACAGCGGCAACAGCATGCCGATCACGATCGTTCCGACAAAGGCCGCCATGACAAACAGCATGATCGGTTCGGCCAGGGCCACCAGCATCCGCAGCCGCCGGTCCAGTTCGCTTTCGTGCGTGTTGGCCAGGCGGTTGAGTTCCTGGTCCAGGCGTCCGCTCTCCTCGGCCACCGCGATGACCTCGGTGACCGAACTGGGGAACAGCGAGGGGCAGGCGGCCAGGCTTTTGGCCAGCGAAGTGCCTCGCTGGACCTCCTCGACCGATTGCCCGACGGCGTCCGAGAGCGTCTGGTTTCCGATGGCCTGGCGCGCGACCTTGAGCGCGCCCACCAGCGGTACGCCCGCGCCCAGGAGCGTTCCCAACATGCGGCAGAAGCGGACCAGGGCGAACCTGGCCAACACCGTCCCGACGGCGGGAATTCGCAGCACCCACCGCTCGAACGTCCGCCGGCCCGCATCGGTCTTTATTCATCGAAACCCGACATACCCGCCGACTGCGGCGACCGCCAGCACCAACAGACCGTGACGAGTGATGGCGTTGCTGACGGCAATAATGGCCTGGCTTAACGCCGGCAGGTCCGCCCCGATGTCTTTGAAGATTCCGGAAAAGACCGGGATGAAGAACGTCATCAGGAAAATCAACACGAGCACGGCCAACGTCACCAGGACGGCCGGGTAGATCATCGCGCCCTTGAGGCGGCCCTTGAGGTCGCGCTCGCGCGAGCGGAACTCGGCGATCTGCGCGAGCACCACGTCGAGGAAGCCGCCCATTTCACCGGCCCGCACCATCGCCACCTGCACGGGGGAGAACGTTCGGGTCCAGCGGGCCATCGCCTCGGCCAGAGATTGTCCGCCAACCACGTCCTCGTGGATGGCCGTCCACTGCGCCTTGGCGGCGGGATTCGAGCATTCGCGCCCCAGGATGTGCAGCGAGCGTCCCAGCGGAACGCCGGCCGCCAGCAGGCTCGACAGTTCGCGAACGAACGACTCCGCGATCGCCTGCGAAACGCGCCCGCCCCGGGGCGCCGCCTCGCGAACCGCCGCCGGCGCCGCCGATGCCTGCTCCAGGACCGACACGGGCATCAGCCCCTGCTGGCCCAGCAGGTCCATCGCAGCCACGCGATTGGTCGCGGGCAAGCTGCCGGTCACGCTCTGACCGGTGGAGTCCATCGCCTTGTAAGAGTAGTTGGGCATTACTCCAGTCCCTCAGGAACCGGCAATTTCCGTTTCGGGGATTTCAAACCCATCGATCCATTGCCGTTGGCATGGCCGTTGCCATTGCCATTTCCTTTGTCATTGGCGCGATGGTCGCCCTCGCCGTTCCCATTGCCGTTACCGTTACCGTTGGAGTGACCGTTTCCGCTGAAGCTGTCGTCCTTGGTGGCCCGCAATACTTCCTCCAGCGTGGTCCTGCCCTCCTGGACCAGGCGCCAACCGTCCTGGCGAAGGCTTCTCATGCCCTGCCGGGTGGCCTCTTTGCGGATTTCCAAACTCGATGTCCGGTCCAGAATCATCGCGCGGATGCACTCGTTGACCGGCATCAACTCGAAAATGCCGGTCCGGCCGCGAAAGCCCGTGCCCCGGCACTGGCGGCAGCCTTGTCCGTGGAAAAGTTGTTTGGGCAGTTCCTGGCGAAGCTCCTCGGGCAGAGTCTTGAGCTCCGGCGCCTCGTAGGGCTGGCG
>Ga0181520_10011465_pt1 | contig 11638 bp, 10 predicted proteins | sample PEATcosm2014_Bin_29_FD_132451 | JGI IMG/M metagenome (GOLD analysis project Ga0181520, IMG submission 132451) | Peatland microbial communities from MTU Mesocosm Facility, Houghton, MI, USA - PEATcosm2014_Bin02_30_metaG | ecosystem: Environmental > Terrestrial > Soil > Wetlands > Peat | place...
AGCGCGACAACATTGACGCCCTGCATCCCGTAACCGCTTGGGAAGCTGACCGTGCCGCGAATGGAGATGGTGCTGGCAGATGTTATCTGTTTACCTGGAAAGGCGGCCAGGTTCTGCGCCGTGATGGGATAGATGCGATTGATCGCGGCGATATCGTCGTAGCGGAGGATTGTGGGGTCCGGAATGCACGGGCCGCCACTTGCGCCGCACGCACCACTCAGTGGCTGCATCACTGGCCAACCCAGCGCGCCATCAGGCTCACCTTTGGTAAGCGCACCGGGGTTGACCTGTGAGTAGTCCAGACCGAGAATGCGGCCGAAGGCACGCTCGAGTTGGAAGCTCATCATCTCAATCAGATTGGCGTTTGAAGTACACAGACCGTTCAGCAAGATAACACCGTGGGCAATGGTCGCATCGGTATTGAGGTTGTCCATCCATGCGTAAACGCCGTTGTTCTGGCATGCGGTCGGTTGACTTGCGGTTGGGCCAAAGATCGAATTGATGATTGAGCCATCGGAATCGTAAAGGATGGCAACCGGGTAGTTGGTCGCTGAGGGCGTGACGTCGGCAGGTTCGGCGATCTGGCCGGATGCGCTGACCAAGATATTGGAGCCGTTGACGTCTTCGTTCAGTGGGCCTTTATCGACGAGGGTGATGCCGGCGGTGGGAATCGCGCTCCAAAGTGCCGCCGCCGCGTCGACCATCGCGGTAGCTTTCTGGTTGGTGATTGAATTCGACAGCGGGCCTTGATCGACGTAGTAGTTGACTTGCCCCTGAGACCAGTGGACCGGTTGGCCAACGACGCCGGGGTTGAAAAAACTCGTACCGGCGATGTACTTGGGCCCGCCGGCCTGGGCGGCGGTCGGACCAAAAATGATCAGCAGACTGAGACAAGAGGCAGCGAGCCAAAGGACTGCAGCGCGGTTGGATTGTGCGAAAGCGGAGGGATACACGCGAACCACCCAGACGGAGGATTCGCGGCATGTGCGCGGCCAGCGCGTTCTGGCAACTCTTAGAAGTCTTTAAGTCGGCCTCAGAATTGGCAAATAATGTTCGTTAGGCGGCACAAATTGGTGCGGAAATCACGGTCGGAATCAGATTCGTAATAAGAATCGTCTAATTTTGGGTTGAGAGGAGCTTGTCTCATCTGCTTCGTCTCTTTTTCGTTGCGGTAAACAGCGAAAACGCAACAAGGGTGCGGCGCCCTTGGGTTCAGCCGAGTTGAGGGGCAATTGGGCGCCTTCGTCTACAATCTAGTCGGGTAAACCATGACAGAGATTCGCGATACCGTGATCCTTGGCTCAGGCTGCGCAGGACTGACAGCGGCGCTCTATACTGGGCGCGCCGGTCTAAAACCGCTGGTTCTGGAGGGACACGAGCCTGGCGGGCAGCTTTCAATTACCACGCTCGTGGAGAACTTTCCCGGCTGGCCTGAAGGGATTCAGGGGCCGGAACTCATCGAAAACATGAAGAAGCAGGCGGCGCGGTTTGGAGCTACTTACGAACATGCGCAACTTGTGTCAGTCGAAGTGGGTGCTCACCCCATCCTGCTGAAGACATCGAGCGGCGAAATCAGGACTCGCACGCTCATTGTGGCATCGGGCGCGAGCGCGCGCTGGCTGGGACTGCCCAGCGAACAGGCACTGATCGGGTATGGGGTCTCCAGCTGTGCTACTTGTGACGGGTTTTTCTTTCGCGACAAAGACATTGCGGTAGTGGGCGGTGGCGACTCGGCCATGGAAGAAGCCATGTTTCTAACGCGGTTTGCAACGAAGGTTACGTTGCTTCACAGGCGCGATGCGTTTCGTGCCTCGAAGATCATGTTGGAGCGTGCGATGGCCCATCCGAAAATTGAGCTGCGCACCAACACAGTGGTCGAGGAGGTGCTGGGCGTAGAGGAAAAGGAAGTGAAGGGACTGCGCTTGCGTGATGTGATGAATGGAGACCGGAGCGAATTGGCGGTGAGCGCGATGTTTCTCGGAATAGGGCATCTGCCGAATGCCAGGATGTTTGCGGGACAGATTGATTTGGACGAAGATGGCTACATCAAAACAACGAACAATGTGTTCACTACGAAGAATGGAACGATTGTTCCGGGGGTATTCGCGTGCGGCGATGTGCAAGACCGCCGTTATCGCCAGGCGATCACCGCCGCGGGTTCAGGGTGCATGGCCGCTCTCGAAACAGAGAAGTTTCTCGAAGAGCATGGGCACTGAGCCCTCGGGGATCTGGACGAGTCACCACGAGTGGAAGACGAAGAACGCAGCGGCGACCAGGCAGGCTCCGGCCGCTGCATGGTTCCATCGCAGATGCGACCCAAAGTAGAATGTGGTGAAGACTCCGAAGACAACCAGAGTGATGATCTCCTGGATTACCTTGAGCTGGACGGGAGTGAATCGGCCATAGCCGATGCGGTTGGCGGGCACCTGAAAGCAATACTCGAGGAAGGCGATGGACCAACTGACCAGGATGACCTTCCAGAGAGCTTCGTTGCGAAAGCGCAGATGTCCGTACCAGGCAAACGTCATGAAGATGTTCGAGAAGATGAGAAGAACAATTGTCCACATTTATGTTTTTGATGCACCGACAAATGTTCCGGTTGTGGCGTCAGGTGAAACGGCAAGCAGTATCGGAGCAAATGCAGGTGCGCGATGACGGCGCTTAGCGAAAACCTGGAGCGCTTGGAGGACGCGATCACGGCGGCTTGCAATGCGGCAGGCCGGGCGCGGGACGAGGTCGAGTTGATGGCAGTTTCGAAGACTTTTCCCGCTGAGACGGTTGTCGAAGCTGCCGCGCTGGGGCTGACGTTGTTTGGCGAGAATCGCGTGCAAGAGTTCGCCGAGAAAAGGCGGCGCGCAGCCGAGCAATGGACGAGGCCCGAGCGGGAGAAAATCCGCGTCAACCTGATTGGACATTTGCAATCGAACAAAGCGGCACGCGCGGCTGAGGTTTTCGACGGCGTAGATTCGGTAGACTCGACGCGACTGGCTGAGCGGTTAAATGAGGCAGCCGGTAAATACGCGAAACGATTGCCGATCTTGATTGAAGTGAAACTCAGCGCCGAAGAGACGAAGTCCGGATTGGAGCCCGAGTCGGAGGAGGCGGCAAAACTGCTGGAACGGCTTCCGGATTTGGCGCACCTGGAAATGCGCGGGCTAATGACGATTGCGCCGTGGGGCGTGGCTGAGCATGTAACCCGTGCTTGCTTTCGCAATCTGCGCCATTGCAGGGAACGATGGGTCGCTGAGCATCCGCGGCTCTCATTCGATACGTTGTCGATGGGGATGAGCGGAGACTTCGCCATCGCCATTGCCGAAGGCGCGACGCGGATCCGCGTTGGAACTGCGCTGTTTGGCAAGCGAGAACCGCAAAGCGAGCCGCGCAGCCGGCAAACGGAGACCGACTAATGCTTCGTGCCGACACCGCCGGGGTTACGCTCGCCGTACGCGCGCAACCGGGCGCTAAGCGGACGGCGATCACGGGCATCTTTGGCGAAGGACCGGCCGCACAACTCAAGATCGCTGTACGGGCTCGGCCGATGGAAGGGCGCGCCAACGAGGCTCTCGTCGAATTTCTCGCAGAGACGTTTGGATTGCAGAAGAATGCGATCGAGATTGTCTCCGGCGAGATCGCGAGAAGCAAGGTGTTTCGTCTGCGCGGAGTGACGGTGGCGCGCGCGACAGCAGTTCTGGCAAAGAAAACCGAGATCTAGTTACTTCTGTGGAGCTGACTGACGCTTGAGTTCGGTTTCAAATGCTCGCTCTCGGTCGGCGATATAGGCCTTGTATCCCGCAGGATCGATGAAGACGCTAACGTCGCCGTTCTTCCAGCGCGGATATTTGTCCGTGAGGTCAAAGTAGGAGCCATGCGCGCCGAGGAAGATGTCACACGGCAATTCCTCGAGTGTTCTAAAGCCGCGTTTGTAGTCAGCGGCGATTTGCGGGTAAGCCTTGTTCTGCACCAATTTGTAGCCTGGATTCACATTCGGGCTGCCAACAATAACAACGTGCATCACACGGCCACTTTCGGTTTCGTCCAGGGTCCAGGTGGTGGTTCCCCTGGTGTGACCTGGTGTGAGATGCGCGGTTAAAACTGTGCCGCCGAGGCTGACGATTGAGTTGTCGTGGAGAACGCGATCAACATGCGCAGGCGGATAACGATCGGCCATAGTCGTGCCGTACTGGAAATCGGTTCTGCCGCCGGATTGGACCACGGAGACGTCGCCGTCCATGACGAAATACTTTGCATGCGTGACTTGGATGATGCGCGCGCTGCCGGCGCAGTGGTCCCAATGCGCGTGGCTGATCAGAAGAATCTTAATGTCGCTGAAGTGGAAACCAAGAGACTCGACGCTTTTCCGAATTAACGGAACGGAGACTTCCATGCTGGAGTTGATCAGGATGAGACCCTGCGGTGTGGCGATGAGGTAGGAGGCTAGATCCTGGCTGCCGACAAAGTAAAGATTGCCGGCAATGCGGAAGGCCGGAAAGGGCTTCGTCCACTCCGGCTTTTCTTGGGCGGCCAACGGAAGGGCGCAGGCAACCAATGTGAGCAATGCGATGCGGCGAGCAAAGCTTGCGAAGTTCATTTTGTCTCCCGGGTTGCGATGTGATGCGTGAGTGCCTCGATTGCACGCTCGAGATGGACACCGCGCGAGCCTTTCACGAGAACCACGTCGCCCGAGCGAATATTTTCTGCAAGCCAACGACCGGCAGACTCGGCGTCAGGAAGGAACAGCGAGGCCACCCCGCCCGCGCATGCGGCTGAGGCAAGGTGTTCGGCGTTGCCCTGGACACCGGCTACCAGATCGAGGCCGGCTTCGGCGGCGGCTCGGCCGCAAGCGGCATGCAGCGCAGGCCCCTGTTCGCCCATCTCCAGCATTTCGCCGGCGACAAGGATGCGACGTCCAGCAGCGGGACGGGCGGCCAATGTGCGAATCATGGAGCTCAAAGCTTCCGGATTGGAGTTGTAGCTGTCATTCAGGATTGTCGCGCCTGCGATTTCGATGATCTGGCCCCGTTTGTCGCCGGCGGTGAGCGAAGAAATCGCGGCGACGGCAGCATCCAGGTCGACGCCCGCTTCAAGCGCGACCGCAAGGCCGGCCATGGCGTTGGACGCGTTGTGCGCGCCCAACAGCTGCATCGTGAAGGAGGCTTCGCGCGTTCCAGCGCGGAAGTGGACGTGGAGTCCACTGAGATCTTCAGCGACGGAGAGAATTTGCGGATCAGCGCATGGACCATGGCCAAAATAGACCACGCGGCCCTGGAAATCGCGGCCAAACTGCGCGGCGTATTCGTCGTCTGAGTTGAGGAAGGCGACGCCGTTCGTGGGAAGCGCGGCAACCAGCTCGAACTTAGCGCGAGCGATGCCCACCTGGCCCTCGGCGAAGTTTTCAATGTGCGCCGTGCCCACATTGGTAACAACGCCCCAGTCGGGCGTGGCGATGCGCGCCAGCGCGGCAATTTCGCCCAGGTGGTTCATGCCCATTTCAACGACCGCAACCTCGTGCTCCGGCATGAGGCGCAGCAGTTGCAAGGGCAGCCCGAAATTGTTATTCAAATTGCCGATTGACTTAAGCACTTGAAACTTTGCGCCGAGCCCAGCCGCAACGGCTTCCTTGGTGGTGGTTTTACCGGCTGAACCAGTGATCGCTACAACGAGGCGTCCCCACTGGCGGCGAACGTGCGCGGCCAACGACTGCAGTGCGGCGAGCGGATCTTCAGCAATCAGAAGCGGGCAGGCCAGCGCGGCGTCGGGCAGGGAAGCGGCCCGCGCCCGAGAGACAACAGCGGCGACAGCTCCACGATTGAGGGCCGCGGTAACGAAGTCATGGCCGTCGAGCCGCTCTCCGCGAACGGCAAAGAACAGATCGCCCTGCGCGACTGTGCGCGAGTCGATTGAGTAGCCGGTAGCCAGAAGCGCACCAGGATTGGCAAGGCTGGTTGGTGCTTCGAGCACAGCTCCTGCACCCATCGCGGCTTCAGCAAGTGTGAGATTCATCGCCTTCCACGATAGTCCAAATTCGCAAGAACTGAAAGCGCAACCTCGGCGTCATCGAAAGGGATGGTTCGATCGGAGAGGATTTGTTCTTTCTCGTGTCCCTTACCCGCGATGAGCACGACATCGCCTGGCTCGGCGGCGCCGAGAGCGAGACGAATGGCTTCCGCGCGATCGGTTTCAATCACGTACTCGACGCCACTCGACTGCAGGCCGGGCTCGATTTCAGCCAGGATTGCCGCTGGGTCCTCAGAGCGCGGATTATCGCTGGTTGCGATGACAAAATCGCTGCCTTTGCCGGCGGCTTCGCCCATCCTTGAACGCTTGGTGCGGTCGCGATCGCCGCCACAACCAAAGAGCGTGATAATCCGTTTGCCGGATTTGGCTGTCATTTGGCGAGCGAGGGCGGTGAGGTTGCGCAGTGCGTCGTCGGTATGAGCATAGTCAACGATCACGGTGAACGGCTGGCCGGCATCGACCGGCTGAAAGCGCCCGGGAACTGGCTTGAGAGCAGGAATGGCAACGATGAGATCGGAGAACGAGACGCCGCGCGCATGGGCGGCGGTGAAGGCCGCGAGCAGGTTGAGGATGTTCACTTCACCGGCGAGATGCGAAACGACTTGTGCGGATCCAGCCGGCGTTTGGATGCGGAGAATTGCGCCTGAAGGTGTTAACTGCCATTCGGTCGCGCGCCAGTCGCCCGCTTCAATTCCATAGGTGCGAATTTCGGCACCGGCCATACGCGCCGCAGAAGCCAGTTGCTCGGCGCGCGGATCATGGGAATTGATCACCGCAACGCGCGGCGCAGGGTAAACCGTGCCGTCAAACAGCAGCCGCTTTGCCGCGAAGTAGTTCTCCATCGTTAAGTGATAGTCAAGATGATCGCGGGTAAGGTTGGTGAACACGGCCACGTCGAAAGGAATCCCCTCAGCTCGCCGCTGATCAAGAGCGTGGCTTGAAACCTCTGTGACCAACTCGGTGGCGCCACGGCTTACGCCTTCGGCCATAAGCTCGAAGAGATCACGGGATTCCGGAGTCGTATGCAATGAAGGGCGGACCTCGCCGGCCACGTGATACTCGATGGTACCGATGAGGATTGTCGAGCGGCGTGCCGCGTTTAGGAGCGCTTCAGCGAGAAACGCGGTTGTGGTTTTGCCATTTGTGCCGGTTATGCCAATGGCGGAGAGTTTCCGCTCAGGATGGCCAAAGAATGCGGCGGAGGCATGGGCGAGTGCCTGGCGGCCGTGTTCGACTTCGAGTGCCGGCAGTCCCGGCTGGAAGACGGTGAGGTGGTCGAAGGTTTGCGGGGAGTCAGTAATAATGCCTAGTGCGCCGGCATCAATGGCTTTGCCGACAAAGCGGTTGCCGTCGGTCGACCCGCCCTTCATGGCGACGAAGACCGCGCCGGGACGCACGCGGCGCGAGTCGTATTCGACGCCTGCTACAGGATCAGTGGAGTTTCCGGCGGAGCCGACGGCAGAAATATCCGCGATGAGGTCGTTCCAATTCATCTCGTGGTTGATTGTAGATTGTTGGGGCGCGATGAAGTTGGAATGACGGGTCGCTTGACGCCCGTAGTGTACGGCGATTTTGCGTCGACAGGAACCTGAACGTGGAATCCGACCTGGTCGCTCAATTGCCAAATTCGTCAAGTGAAAGTGCCATTGGCGAGTCTCTTCCTAGTTGGAGCCAGGAGGCAGTCGATTCTGCAACACCTGCTTGAGATTTGCCTCAAGGATTCCGATTGGGCTGGCGGCGATGTGGTTGTTATCGATGTAGATAGAAACGCCATTAATCTGAGTGATGCAACGGCCACTATTGCAAAGGCTGTTGCGTGGATCGAAGATCGAGGCGCCAGAGGACACCACCAACTCTGCGATCTGCTCTCGCAGATCCGGAAGTGTTTTGTCTGTGGCTACGCGGACCAGGCCGATTCTGGAGAGCATGGCGTTTCTGATCTCGAGATCGGGGATCCGTTTATCGTACGCGGGGAATGGCAGACATATGATGACGGTCTTACCCTCCGCCCTCAATTGATGAATATCATCGGCCAGATCCAAGAGGAACAGGCGGCGAAGCTCCTCCATTGAGTCCCGTTAACATTTTGGGCGACAAGCTTTCTTTTGCGGCATCATATCTGCGCTCATAGAACGCCATGATAGCGAAACTTCCCTGGAACATTTTTTTGGCGATGATGGAAGTAATCAAATACCCCTAGATCACAAAGAAGACGTCGACACCGACAAACCCGCCTGGAAATCCGTGGATCTTGGTGTGAACGAAGAGCACGGATAATACCGCGACGGCCCGCAGACCATCGACATCAGGACGATAATGGCCAGAGCGGGCGACGGTGGATTGGAATGTGAAGCTCATCAATTATTCGCTGATTCCCAGATTCGCAACTCAAGCCGGATGATCGATGTCTTAGACGGCTAACCAAAATAAACCGCCGCACCCTCCGCTTCTGAGCGGACCTGATTCCAAGCGCCTATCGATCATACAATTCCGTCCGCGAAGACAAAGGGAAATGCAAGATTACTACCGCTCGCAGCGGACGACGATTTTGGTCCCGGTTGGAATCATTGCGCCAGAAGCAGGGGCCTGCTCGCGTGCAGTGCCATTGCCGGTGATCTCAACTTCGAAGCCTGCGATCCCGGCCTGCTCGATGACCTGGCGCACGGGCAGCCCAATGAGCGACGGGACGCGTAACCGCGAAGCGTCGGCGATGACCACTGTATTTGTGGTTTGAGCTGAGCTGGTTCTGGGCTGCGCGGCCGGTTGTGTATCTGCGGAAGAATTGCCCGGTGACATAGCTACTGGTGAGTTTGTGGAGACACCAGCCGGATGTGACATCGTCGCGCTTGCTGGCGCGGGGGCTTCACGAAGGGGGTCGTCGCTGGGCAGATCGTTGGCGGCGGCATAGAGCGTATTGATGTCGCCAGCGTCGGCCGAGGCCTCATCTTCTTTGATGGGCGCCTCTTTTTTCGAAGGAGCCTTTGAGGGCTGGAGATCGATGTCGTGCGGAACTCCGAGGTACTCGAGGACTTGCTGAGCGACGTCAGCAAAGATGGGCGCTGAAACAGCGGTCCCATAATAGTCGCCTTTAGGCGAATCCATGACAACGGCCACCGCGATGACCGGATTATTCACCGGAGCGAAGCCTGCGAAGGACGCGATGTGCATGGTTTTTGAGTAGGTGTGCGTTGCGGGGTCGATTTTCTGGGCGGTGCCAGTCTTGCCGCCTGATGAGTAGCCATTGAGCTGCGCCGGCTTGCCCGTCCCAAACAGGACAACGCCTTCCATCATCTTGCGCATTTCGGCTGCCGCCACCGTGCTGATGACGCGATGCGAGCCATCGGGAAGTGGATTGGGAAGATCGGCGGGCAAAACCGTGGAATGCAACTCAGCCGCCTGGACTGGCTGCGATGGGTCGTCGGCTTGCTGCGCGGCCTTTTGGTTGGAATCATCGGATGAGTTGGCCTGGTCGGGCATGATTACGTGCGGCGGCAAGTACATGCCGCCATTTGCGATGGTGGAGACCATGGTGACCAGCTGGAGTGGAGTGACGGCGACTTCTTGACCGATTGCCAGGGATCCAATGGACGACGGCTGCCAACGATTGACAGGCCGGAGAAGGCCGCGTGTTTCTCCAGGTAGCTCAATGTTGGAACGCGCGCCAAAGCCGAAGTCTCGGATGTATTGATTGAAACGCTCGGGACCAAGCTTCATTGCGAGTTTGACGGCGGCCACGTCGCTCGACTCTTCAAGCGCCTTATGAAGCGGAACCACTCCCATGTGTTCACCTTGATTGTCGTGAATGGTGCGTCCGAAGATCGTGATCTTGCCGCCCTGGCAGTCGATCATGTCATCGGGCGCAGCTACCTTGGCGTCCATTGCAGCTGAGTAGGTAACGAGCTTGAAGGTCGAGCCGGGTTCATAAACGTCGCTAACTGCGTGGTCGCGCAGCAGTGCAGGCGTGGTGTGGCGAAACTGGTTCGGATTGAAGGTGGGGCGAATAGCAAGTGCGAGGATTTGCCCGGTGTGAACGTCTTGTACAACCACGGTGCCGTTGATCGCCTGCGTTTTCTGCATGGCGCGATCCAATGCTTGTTCGGCCATGAACTGTATATTCTCGTCAATCGTGAGCACCATGTTTCGGCCGGGCGCGGGGTCGCGCTCGCTGGATCCCAAAACTTTGCGGCGCGCGTCCATGGCGGTGTACATGATGCCGGGGTTTCCGTGAAGCCCGGAGTCAAATTTCTGCTCCAGTCCGCCCAGCCCGTTGTCGTCAATACCGACGTACCCCAACACCTGCGCGGCTATCTCGTTATCGGGATAGAAGCGCTGGAATTCCTTCTGAAAGTAGATGCCTTTCATGTTGAGGGACTTGACTGCGGCGGCAACTTGCGGGGTAACACGTCGTGCGACCCAGGCGAAATTACGACCGGCGGCCAGTCGCGAAGCGATTTCATTCTCGGTTGTGAGGTTATCGGCAGGATCGGTATGCACGAGAGCAGCCAAAGTGCGCGCGGCAGCCTGTTTGTCTGCGATCTCCGAGGGGTCCGAATAAATTGAGTCGGCCAGGACGGTCATGGCAAGCTCGTGCATATTTCTGTCGTAGAGAATGCCGCGGCGCGGAGCTACTTCAAAGGTCCGCTGCTGCTGCTTTTCAGCACGCTCAACGAAATCCTGGTGGCGTACGATCTGAATCCAGAAAAGCCGTCCCGCGATAGCGCAAGTCCACAGCAGGAAGAAGAGACAGACAATCCAGAAGCGAGATCTCTTCAACGGGATCCCGCGCGGGGTCTTGGAGCGACTGCGGATTGATTGGACGGCTGCCGTCATCTTAATTAGGTCCGCCGCCCTCTAGTTATCGTGCCGCGGGGGCGGAAAGAGTGACCTGAGCAAGCGTGGGGGTGCTGTTATCAGGATTCGTATTGGGGTGAACTACCTGACCAGGCTGCGGGGCAGCGAGTCCAAGCCCGTGGGCCATCTGGTCAATACGGGACGGCTGAGATAGCTCGGCCTCGCTGAGGCGAAGCTGGCGATTCTCTTCGCGCAATTGATCGACTATCTGCTTTTCGCTTTCAACGCGGTAGCTGCTCTCAATGGCGGAGAAATGTTGCAAGCCGTAAATCATGATGAGTGAGAAAAGCACTGCGACTGCGGCGGAGAAGAGGCGCATCTCTCTCGCACGGACTGGGTCAGCGGCCTTCACCAGGCGCGAGTTGTCGAAATGCTTGACGAAGAAGAACTCCGGTGTACGTACACGCCGCCGGCGCTGAGCTTGCTGCGCCATCAGCTCTGCGTTGCGCTCGGCGATTCGTGCGCCCCAGCTACGGCCAGTCTCGAAATAAGTTGTTGCACATGCGGCCATCGTCGATCTCCCTGCAGAAATTCTTTATTGTCGTTCCGCTGCTCTAAGCTTTGCACTGCGCGAGCGCGGGTTGCGTTCGGTTTCGTCTTCGCCTGCGGTAACAGGCTTTTTGGTTAAAACATTCCAGATTCCCTGTCGCGCGCCTTCCCGGAAACTGTCTTTTGCGATGCGATCTTCTAATGAATGAAAGCTGATGATGACGAGCCGTGCGGAGGGCTTAAGCAATTTTGCTGCGGCCTCAAGCAAAGCCCGGATTTCGTC
>Ga0181520_10011466_pt1 | contig 11637 bp, 12 predicted proteins | sample PEATcosm2014_Bin_29_FD_132451 | JGI IMG/M metagenome (GOLD analysis project Ga0181520, IMG submission 132451) | Peatland microbial communities from MTU Mesocosm Facility, Houghton, MI, USA - PEATcosm2014_Bin02_30_metaG | ecosystem: Environmental > Terrestrial > Soil > Wetlands > Peat | place...
GATAAAACATTAGTAATATCACAAAAATCAAAATAAAATTAAAGTCCCGATTCGAGGGACGACACAGAGAAAATAAAACTATATTTTATAAAAATTAAGTTGATGCCTATGCGATCGAATCGGGATAGGCTGTTTTTAAAAATAATTACGATGCATTAAGTACGCTGACAAGTCGTTACCTGTCACAGTTTTTTGTTTACTTATGATCCAGCACTATCACACCGAAATTTTTTCCGTCAAGCATTGTAACGGTGAAAAGACGGTGTGTGTTTTCATCAACTGCCATTGTCCTGGCGCCTTTTTGCGTGGTTACATTATCTAATACTTCAAATTTATCTGGTGAATCTTCTTTAATTACTGTTATTGTGCCTTCACCGTTTGAACTGAACGCAAGCCCGGCAGCAGGATCAAAAGCGCAGGCATCAATTCTATCACCAATAGGTAAAGATGTAATTACTTTGCCGGATTCGGCGCTAAGAATAGTCATCAATTTGTTATGGCAGCCCGAAAACAATATTTTATGAACACGATCTATAGCCAGTCCTGACGGTTTCTCGCCCGGAGCCAGAGGCCAGGTAGCCGTTACTTTAAGAGTTTGAGCATCAAACTGCTGTATATCGCTTTTGTCTTCAATATTAACATACATTTTCCCGTCGCCGCCGGATACGGCAAATTCGGGTCCTGCTTCAAGTTTAACAGTACCGGCAATTTTGTTAGTCTGCGCATCGATGGCGGTTGAATTTCCGCTCTTACCATTGAACGTAAATACTCTCTTACTAAATGAATCATAAACAATTGCATCCGGCCCTTTGCCGTCTATTGTTATACTGTCCAGCACGCTAAATGTTTTAAGGTCAAAAACCGTAACGGAATTATTTCTGCCGTTTGAAATAAATCCTTTATTAAATTCATAAGCTATTGCAACCCCATGTACGGCGTTTAGATTAGGGATAGTACCGAGTACAATGTTTTTATCAATATCAATAACATTCACTTCCGAAGCGTGTGTAACATAAAGCCGGTGCGCGGCAGTATCCACTGCGATGTAATCCCACTTGTTTCCTCCGCCGATATTTATCGATCCGGTAACTTTATAACCCGAAGCCTGGGGATAAACATAAGATGAAAAAATTGCAGGCAAAATTAACAGTAAAAGAATATAACACCGGCCGAATAATCTCATACACACCTCCAAGATAAAAAGCGTTTTATTTAGGTGAAAATTTAAAAAAATTATTTAGTATATAGGTCAATATAAACAGATAAATTGTTTACATAAATACAAAAACTTGTTATGTTAATGTTAACATTTACAACTATTCTCACCTGAATTTTAGACAAAGAGTGTTGGTTCGGGGTTTAAGTAGTTTTTTATATTAACTTAAAAAATAGTTAATGAAAGTAACCGAACAGTTTCATACAAGACGGGGCATACCCCGTCTATACAACATAATTTTGTATGATACGATATATTGTTTATCGCAATGAAAAATCGTTTCAGGCTGGCTTTATAATAAAATATTTTGTGCTATTAAATGTAAAGACGAGGCATGCCTCGTCTCTACGCAAGCAGGGAAAACATGGAAGTAACCGAACTGCCTTACAACAAATTCATCGGCATAAAAAAGTCCCAAAACAATGAATATTTGCTTGAACTAGACGAATCTCCTGATTATTTAAACCATCTGGGCAATGTACACGCAGGAGCGCAGCTTTCTCTGGCAGAAGCGGCAAGCGGCGAATACCTTTTAAAATTATTTGAAGATTCTGCGGATAATTTGATCCCTGTTGTAAGAAGAATGGAAAGTAAATTTAAAAAACCGGCAAATGGAAAGATATTTGCGAGGGCCAAAACTTCACCTGATGCAATTAAACTATTCAAAGAAGAACTTATCAATAAGAACCATTCCTTAATTAGCGTAGAAGTAATTATTGAAGATTCGAATCAAGTAATAACAATGACTGCTCTTGTTGAATGGTATGTACAGGAATTAAAGGATAACCCGGAAATTTGAACATTAACCTAAGTTACTTTTTAAAAAAGCCTAATTAATCAATATATATCTTCGATTATAATTCTGATGAGGATTCGTATGTTTTGAGGTAGATTTTTATAAGAAGATTATGATTTAATTTGCAGGATTTGTATATGGCAATAACCTGGTTAAATGTTTATGATACCAACATCCGCATAATTGACGAGCAGCACCGCAAACTCTTAGATATGCTAAATGACCTAGCAGTAGCAAAGGGCAACGAAAATGAGCCTAAATTAATTCGTGATATATTTTTTAAACTTGTAGATTATACAAAATATCACTTTACCACCGAAGAAAAATTAATGGGAAATGCAAATTATCCAAAACTTAACGAACATACGGGACAGCATCTGCAGTTTGTTGAAAAAATTGTAAATATGCTCGAAGCAATTAAAGAGGGGAATCCTAATATAAGTGATAAACTACAAATGTTCCTTCAGGATTGGCTTATCCAGCATATTCTTGGGTATGATAAAGAATTTGCTAATTTTTATAGAGTGGTGGTACGTTAAGGAAAGTAATAATTTAAAGCTTTATCTGCATTTAAAAAATTATACGGCTGATTTTAGATATGTCTATAACATGGAAAAGTGTTTATGAAACACAGATTAAAAAAGTTGATGAGCAGCACCGGATGCTTATTGATATGATAAACATTCTGGAAGATGCTAAGGGAAGAGTCTATGAACCTCAATTATTGCGTGATTTGTTTTTCAAACTTGTTGATTATACAAAATTTCATTTTGCTGAAGAAGAAACACTGATGAAAAACTCAAAATATCCTAAGTTGGGCGAGCACTCCGGCCAGCATAAAGAGTTTGTACATAAAATTGTCGAAATGCTTGGTGCGGTAAAGGAAGGTGATCCGGGAATAAGTGATAAATTGTTAAAGTTTCTTATGAGCTGGCTGATTGATCATATATTAGGATACGATAAAGAATTTGCAAATTATTACAAAGTAGTATATCGGAATATAGAGATTTAATATGGCAATTCCCTGGCTTGATATTTACGATACTCACATAAAATTTGTCGATCAGCAGCATCGGGTCCTCGTTGATATGATGAATGATCTTGATGCTGCCAGGGGAACAGCAAACGAATCTAAAATAATAGGCGAATTATTTTATAAGCTTGTTGATTATACCAAATATCATTTTGAGCAGGAAGAAAATTTGATGAAAAGCTTAAAATATCCAAAGCTTACTGAACAAATAAATCAGCATAAGGGGTTTGTAAATAAAATTGTCGAAATGCTCCAAGAACTTAAAGAACAAAATTTCTATATTGGGGAAAAAATGAATAATTTTCTTACCAACTGGCTGATCAAACATATCCTGGGATATGACAAAGAATTTGCAAAATTCTACCATATTGTGTCAAAGTAAATTGAGAAATAAAACAAATTTTTATCTGCCCGCATAAATACTTATTAGAAATATTATAAGCCTTTTACGACAACCCATACTCATTATTAACACCGCGATTAATCACGGTGTTAATAATGGTAAGAATCTTGTTCTTAACTGTTTTAACTGTCCGCCTTTGGAGGAACAGTTTACCACTCGCTTCATAATAATATAAACGATATGTTTTTGGTTTAAACATAGAACGTCTGAACCAGTATTTCAGCCAAAGGTTGATGAGCCTTTGGCTCAAATCAAATTTTAGGATTAACAGGATTTTTAAATCCATAATCTCGATTATGCAAATCTTATTATTATGACTGCCGGACAGGCAGGAATATGAATCAGGCTTGTACGTTCGAAATATACACAATTTGCACTTATCCTGAAAATCCTTGAATCCCGTAAATCCCGGTTCAGACGGTTTCCGATTCATCATAACTTCGTAAAGGGGCCAAATATTGGCGCGGCAAGAGGGGATTAATTCGGAGAGACGCAGTCCTCTTCATTTTAAAACCTGATAATAATAGACAAAAGCAGCCCATTGCTTTAGCTATGGGAATTGGGAAAACTAACAGGAAGAAGAATCGTTTTAACGATTTATAACAATTAAAATAGCGCCCTAAAAAAGGTAAGTCGTTGAAACGACTAAAAAAAATTTGAGTAACTATATGTGCCCACGAATGAATTCGTGGGCTGCTTTTATATTACGTGGTAAATAAACTAGTAGCTATGTACTAAATCAGGGAAGTCGGTTTTACGGAGCCACTACAACCCGGGGTTTGGCCTCATTCCCGGAGGTTTAGGTAATGTAATGTTAGAAGCATATACTTTGAAACCAAATTAAAGTCCCGATCCATCGGCATGAAACGCATGCCTGCCGCAGGTAATCTCCCCAAAACGGTTTTCAATCTGCTTATAAAAACAAAACAATCTATTATAAATATGGATAAATTTTGTTAATTTATATTATAGCAAAAGGGAATATAAATGGAACAATATATTGGTAGTAAATTAATTAATTTTGATCCGGATTTTATCTCTGTAATCGACGAATTACCGCTTTGGTCGGCACCTTTCGGGTTAAGCCTGCTGGACCGGATGAAAATCGGAAAGTCCCTCTCAGTGCTTGATATCGGTTGCTGTACGGGTTTCCCGCTTATTGAAATTGCACAAAGGCTGGGTGAATCTTCCCGTATTTACGGCATCGACCCGTGGAAGGAAACCAATGCGCGTGTGCAGCTAAAGATTAGTACGTATGAATTAAAAAATGCGGCTATAATTAACGGCCATGCAGAAATTCTGCCGTTTAGCAATGCATCCTTTGATATTATTGTATCAAATAACGGGCTGAATAATGTTGAAGATCTGAATAAATCTCTTGCGGAATGCAGCAGGGTTTGCAAGAAAGGGGCGCAGCTTCTTTTTACCATGAACCTTGACGGTAGTATGATGGAATTTTATGATGCTTTCCGGGAAGAATTAAAAAATGATAATAATACCTCTGCAATTGAAAAAATGATAAAGCATATTTATGAAAAAAGAAGGCCATTAAATGAAATCAGGGAGCTTTTAAATAAAAATTCATTCAGGATAAATGAAATTTTTGAAAATAAATTTTTCCTCAGGTTTGCCGATTGTACTTCAATGTTTAAACATTCATTTATTAAATACTGGTTCTTTGACGGCTGGAAAAAAATTATCGAACCGGGAAATTACGAACCTGTATTTAATAGGATCGAAGAACGGTTAAACAAACAGGCGGGAGAAACAGGTGAATTGAAATTAACAATTCCTTTTGCCGTAATTGATTGTACCGGAATTTAATATTTAATTCTTGGAATCGTTTTGCCGGCTCCTGAAAATTTTTGCCATCCTTTCAAGCCCTAAATTATTTAATGCCTCTAAATAAAGCTTTTTATAAGTTTCATTTTCAGGTGCAAGTACCATAGCTCTTTCGTATGCCTGCAGCATATCTATGTAAAGTTTATTCTTAGAGTAAAAAGAGGCTAATAAAGTTTGTTTTATTGAATGGTCATATTCGTTAAAATCAACTAATAATTTTCCAACGGATTTTTTAATTGAATCGGCTGTTGTTTGCGGAAGCCAGTAAAACCTGCAAGTATCTGTTATTGCATCCACTCTTTTATTATCTTTAACAAACCATTTGTAGTTGTTGTCCCTTGAAAGGTTCAACTGCTGTAAATTAAGTGTTATAGAAGTATCGGTTATTTCGGAGGAATAAAGAACATTTCCCGAAATGTCGGTTAGCCTGAATGTATAAGAATTATTCTTATCGGCAAACCAAATAAAAGTAATAATGGGATCAAGAATATTTGTATTCGGAGGCGTACAATAATCAATCGAAGCTTCGATTAATCTTTCTACCGCGCCGGCAACTTTCATATTGCTTAAATCATCAACCGACTTTACAAATTCAGCCAGCACAAATTTGCTGAACTTCACTGTGGAAGTATTCTTTTTTGAACCGGCCATTTTAATTAATTTGGAAGTACTGTATGTACCGGCTGAGGTAATTTCCAGCGTTCTGCCGTCTTTATAAACAAGATCTATATATGAATATTTTCCCACTTTCAGCTTATCATTATCAATAATCTTCCCTCCGGCTTTAACAGTGGTAACTAATGAATTCCTGATGAGTGAAATATCGCCGTTTGACGTCAGTACAATGAATTTTATTCCCTGGCTGAAGGAAAGCCTGCTGAAAAGCAGCAGAAGTATTAAAATAAGTAAATGTTTTTTCATATTAAATACTATTGATTTTGAATGATTTTAATTTATCAACAATTATATCGTAAATTGCTTCGGCATCCGAGATTAAAACAATGGATGCGAGTATTAAAGTGATGCTTATTTTAAAATTAAAAATTAACAGGGCCTCCATTTCGATAAAAAGCAGAAGTACAAATTCAACTGTTTTGGTTGTTAAGCTGATAATACTGAGCCAGTCGATTTTTTTCCGTTTAATAAAATTAAGCAATAGAATATTAAAATAGCAAATTGCCATTGCCGCCGGTATCTCCAGCCAGGAAGGTAGAGTATTAATAAAGTCCTTATGGAGGATCATCGAAATAATATTAGCATGAATTACTACTCCATACATATCAGGGTAGGTTTTACCCGCATAATTATCGTTAAGCGGTGTATAAAAAATATCTTCAAATATTCTGTATGAAGGATATTCCCCGGTAAAACCCAGAAGGACAATTTTGTTTTTTATAAAACCGGCATTATCCAGGCTGCCGGGATTTGTACCGTCTACAAAATAATATTTATCAATATTGCCGCGGTAATTAATTGTCTCAAAATTATTATTCCTTGATACCAGATTATTAAATGCATTGCGGTTATATAATTTAGCTACGGAAACAGCAAAAGCATAGACTGAACTGTCCTTACATTTTACAACGGGTTTAAACATCCTTATTGTGGTAAAATTTGAACCGTCTTTGCTCGGAAGATTGGCATAACCTGAAAATGAATTATTATTAATTCTGCTTATTGATGTAATTATGGAGTCATATTTCCCGCTTTTGCTATTATAGCCGGAAAGTTTGTTCACAATAACAGTATTTCCGCCGGATTTAACAGCTTCTTCAAGCACGGAGTCTCCAACCGGGTCTTTGTTGCCTGAGAACAAAATATCCAGCCCGACTACCTTAGGGCAGAAGCTTTTTATTTTTGTTATCACGTCTGCAATCTGGGGGCGGTTAAGATAACCAATATTAACTATAACAATGTTTGTATCGGCATTTTTATCGTAATTAAATTTTGAAAAAACAAGGTCGTTTGCGTCGAAATCATATAAAGCGTTTTTTAGTGGGTTGAAAAATCCGAGATTGACTGGTATAAATGTCAACAGCCAGATAATTACAAATGCAGTTATCGTAATACCGGTAAATTTTAGGTTGAATATTTTTTTCATATTAATAAAAAAATTAAAGAACACTTATTACAATTTAATAATTATTACTTCAAAAAAAACTTCGCTGTAGAGACTGGGCATGCCCCGTCTTTACGAAATCATGGTAAGTCGCAAATTGTCTGAACGTGATAATATTTACCCTTTACTAAAATTACCCAAAAACACAAAAAAGCAGTAATTTTGCATTAACAACAAAATCGGGAAAAAATTGGAACGATTAATTAAAATATATAGGGATCAAAAAATCCCTGATTAATGAAAGGTATTATGAAAACAATAATTGAGCCTTTTAAAATAAAATCCGTTGAACCTATCAGGTTCACTACTAAAGAAGAAAGAATTGAGTTAATAAAAAAAGCCGGCTATAACCCCTTCATGCTGCGTGCAGACGATGTATTGATTGACCTATTAACGGACAGCGGGACCTCCGCTATGAGTTCCAGGCAATGGGCCGGCATAATGGACGGCGATGAGTCTTATGCGGGATCTAAAAGTTTTTACAGGTTTGAAGAAGTTGTAAAAAAAATTACCGGCATGCAGTATATTATACCGACCCATCAGGGCAGGGCTGCGGAAAAAATTCTGTTCACAATCGAAGGCGGAAAAAGCAAATACTTTCCTAATAATACGCATTTTGATACTACACGCGCAAATATTGAATTTACAGGTGCGGAAGCAGTGGATATCCTGAATGAAACGGGAAAACATCCGGAAATAAGAGCCGATTTTAAGGGGAATATGGATGTTCAAAAACTGGATGAATTCATAAAAGAAACAGGCAAAGAAAACATTCCTCTTTGTATGCTAACTATTACTAATAATTCCGGCGGCGGCCAGCCCGTCTCTATGCAGAATATAAGGGAAGTCAAAGAAGTATGCAGCAAATACGGTATCCCGCTTTTTATTGATGCATGCCGTTTTGCAGAAAATGCCTATTTTATAAAAATGAGGGAAGCGGGTTATAAAAACAAATCAGTACTTCAGATTGCGCAGGAAATGTTTTCTTATGCAGACGGCGTAACTATGAGCGCAAAGAAAGATGCATTTGCAAACATAGGTGGATTCCTTGCAATGAATGACAGCAGCCTTGCATTAAAGTGCAGAAATCTTTTAATCGTAACCGAAGGATTTCCAACCTACGGAGGTTTAGCCGGACGCGATCTTGAAGCGGTAGCACAGGGACTGGAAGAAATACTTGATGAACACTACCTGCAGTACCGGATCAGAAGTATTGAATACCTCGGTGAAAAATTAGTCTCCGCGGGAGTACCCATAATTGAACCCCCCGGTGGACATGCAATTTATATTGACGCAAAAAGATTCCTGCCCTCCATACCTCAGGAACAATTCCCCGGCCAGTCTATTGTAGCAGAACTGTATACCGAAGGAGGGATAAGAAGCGTTGAAATCGGCAGCGTTATGTTCGGCAAATATGATCAGAACGGAAACCTTATCCCGCCGCCTATGGAGCTTGTACGCCTTGCCATCCCGAGAAGAGTATATACGCAAAGCCACATCGATTATGTACTTGAAATAATTCTTGAAGTGTTTACTAACAGGAAGAAGCTTAAAGGTTATAGAATTGTTTATGAAGCCCCCATACTTAGGCACTTTACCGCAAGATTTGAAGCAATAAACTAATTCACGAAATAAATGGCTAATATAAAAAAAGCATATAACTATTCGAGAGGCAGGCAGATTTGGCGGCTGATCCCGGATAATAATAACAAATTAATCATTGAAGAGCGGGATACTTCATCTAAGGAAGTATTTTTTAATTGCCTAGATATTAACTCCGGGAAGAAAATTTTTCATGACTTTCAGCTTGACGAGAAATACTGGGTAGGCATAGAAACTGTCTTCAATGATATTATCATTTTTCATAAATATGCCAGCCGCGATATGCCCGAACATGACGAAATTATTGCATTCGATATAAATTCAAATAAAATACTCTGGCAGAATAATAATTATATTTTCCTTTTTATTTGCAATGATAAAATCTACTGCTACAGGAATAAATTTGAAGGCAGGGATTTCTTCAGCCTTGACTATAAGAACGGCAGCCTGCTTGAAAGTTTAGGTGATGACTCAAAGCCCGTAAATTCACTAAGAGAGAACGCATTTAACCCGGTAAATGGCGGCGGTTATTTGTTTCCCGAATCTTATAATAGTAAATTGACAAAAGACTCATATGCCGGAGAATATTTTGAACAACTTACAACTAACAACAAAATCGCCGGGAAGATTGAATATATTGAAACAGAAGGAATGATATTTTTTAACTGCCATCATGAGGGCTCCGGCGGTAATTTAAAAAATATTTTCAAAGCCATTGAAATTTCATCTAAAAAGATTATTTTAGAGGAAACATTGAACTTTAGTACAAATGTTTTTATTCCTGATTGCTTCTTCATTAAGGACCGGCTTCTTTTCTTACTTATTGAAAAAGTAAAGCTGAAAGTTTGTGCTATAAAAATATAGCTATCAATAATAAATTGAGGGATTTATGGAACTTTCGGAATCTTCTAAAGGTATATTACTGCTTGCTGCCAGGGATTCAATTCAATCTCTTTTTGGTGAGAAACAGCCCCCGGTTATAGATTTCAATATTTTTTCTGAACTCAGCCAGAAAGGATTGGGAGCATTTGTTACCATTACAATCCGGAACCTGTTAAGAGGGTGCGTAGGATATGTTACATCCGATATGCCGCTGTTCGACACAGTTTGTGATTCAGCAATTCAAGCGGCAACAAACGACCCCAGGTTTTATCCATTGACAGAAGAAGAAATTTTCCAGGCGGATATAGAAATTTCCATTCTTTCACCACTTACCGATATTTCAGATTACAACGAAATTCAAATAGGTACCCACGGCCTTGTAATATGGGATATTGGATCCGCCCGCGGAAGCGAATATTACAAAGCCGTTCTTCTACCTCAGGTTGCAATTGAGCATAATTTCGATGTTCCTCAATTTTTAAGCGCACTATGTGAAAAAGCTGATTTGCCGCCTGACTCATGGAAAACCACTCCGCTCAATGTAAAAACCTTTACAGCAATAGTTTTTTCGGAAACGGGTAAGAGAAGAAAAACTTATGTACAGGGTTAGAAAACCTGCTGTTGCAGGATATTTTTATGCTTTAAAACCCGATGAACTTAAGAGAGATATAAATTCATACCTGGCTAGTTCGCATATTCCGGTAATCGTAAATAAAATTTTCGGAATTGTTACTCCTCATGCCGGTTATTTATATTCCGGTAAAACTGCCGGCTATGCTTATAACCTGATCAAAGGCGCCGGTATAAGAACAGTAGTAATTATTGCACCAAGCCACCGTGAATATTTTCCAGGTATTTCCGTGTATGACGGCGATGCTTTTGAAACTCCCCTGGGTATGGTTCCGTTAAACAGTATAATGTGCGAAAAATTAACCATTGAAAGTAAATTTATTTACAGGGGCGCTGAAGGGCATAGAGATGAACATGCCGTAGAAGTTCAATTGCCTTTCCTGCAGATTGTATTAAAAGAATTTGATATTGTACCCATTGTTATGGGTGACCAGGGTGAAAAGTTTATTTCTGAATTATCGTTAAAATTGACAGAAGTAGTTGATGATAAAACTTTAATTGTTGCAAGTTCAGATTTATCACACTATCATACAAAAAGTAAAGCTTTTGAACTAGATTCGGTAGTTGAGAGAAGAATTATTAATTTCGAATATGAAAAACTCAGGGACGATGTTGACAATGGAAAGTGTGAAGCATGCGGGTGCGGGCCAATAGTTACAATGATGAAGTCTGCAGCAATACTTCATAATAACGGATCCGCGGTTTTAAACCGCAGTGATTCGGGCGATGTATCCGGCGATAATAAAGAAGTAGTTGGTTACCTCTCTGCAGCAATTTATGGAGACTGATTGAACAGCACGAATAAAGACATTATCATAATAGGTGCAGGTAAAGCTGCACACTCTCTCACACCTGCATTGCAAAAATCAGGGTACAAAATTACTGCAATAATCAGCCGGAAAATTGAATCCGCAAAGATACTTGCCGCAGAATCCGGGAAGGGATTTTACTCCGATAATCTTAAATATATCGGTTATAAAGCCGGTATCGTTTTTTTATGCGTCCCGGACAACATAATAGAAACAGTTGCAAAAAAAATATCGCGGTTAAAGCCCCGATTCAATAGGTATATTTTTGTTCACCTTTCAGGAGCGCTTGATATCTCATGTCTTGC
>Ga0181520_10011467_pt1 | contig 11637 bp, 13 predicted proteins | sample PEATcosm2014_Bin_29_FD_132451 | JGI IMG/M metagenome (GOLD analysis project Ga0181520, IMG submission 132451) | Peatland microbial communities from MTU Mesocosm Facility, Houghton, MI, USA - PEATcosm2014_Bin02_30_metaG | ecosystem: Environmental > Terrestrial > Soil > Wetlands > Peat | place...
GCGGTGGTGGAAATCGCCGGAGGCTTTCAGATGCTCCCCAACAGCAACGCGCCGGCGTACATCCGTGAGTCTTATAAGACCAAAACCAAAGAACAACTCTCTCGTCCCGCGTTGGAAAGCTTAGCGATCATTTCCTATAAACAACCGGTGGGCCGCGCTGAGGTGGAAATCATTCGCGGGGTCAATTCCGACGGGACAATCGCCCATTTGCTTAATAAAGGGCTTATTAAGATCATCGGCCGCAAAGAAGTGCCCGGTCGGCCGTTTTTATATGGCACCACCAAAGAATTCCTGGAATATTTTGGTTTGAAATCACTGGAAGACTTGCCCAAGATCGAAGAGTTTAATCAATTAGGCGTTGATATGCCTAAAACAACGCCTGATCTGGCTGTTGAACAGATGCAGGAACAAACAGCCAGCCAAGAAAACAGTGGTCAGTCTCGTACGATGAATGTAGAATTATAATCGCAAGGATTAAAAATGGATTTAACCAAGTTACGTAAAAAAGTTGACGAATTAGACGCCAAGATCATCGGGCTTTTAAACGATCGCGCGGCCGTTACCTTATCTATCGGCCGGGAAAAGATCAAAAATAAAAAACCGATATACGCGCCTGAACGTGAGCAGGATGTCCTTAAACGCATCAAACAGATCAATGGCGGCCCCATCAAGATTGAGGCCCTGGAGGCGATTTATCGCGAGATCATGTCAGCGTCCCTGGCCCTGGAGAAACCCCTGCGCATTGCTTATATGGGGCCTGAGGCCACTTTTTCGCATTTGGCGTCCTTAAAAAGGTTTGGTTCTTCCGTCGACCATGTGGCGTGCGACAACATGTCTGAGGTGTTCGGCAAGGTGGAAAGCGGGGATTGCGATTACGGTGTTGTGCCTATCGAAAATTCCATTGAAGGGGTGGTCACTCATACGATGGATTTGTTGGCTGAATCCGATCTTAAGATTTGTTCTCAGGTTTTACTGGATGTGACACATCACCTGATGTCCAAGGCGGCTTTATCGCAGATCAAAGAAATTTATTCGCATCCACAGATTTTGGGCCAATGCCGGCAGTGGCTAATGAAAAATATGCCCAAAGCCCATCTGATACCCGTGGTATCATCCACCAAAGCCGCCCAAATGGTGGCTAAAAAGAAAAACGCGGCTTGCATTGCCTCCCAGATCGCGGCGTCTTTATACGGGCTTGAGATCCTCAAGAAAAATATCCAGGATAGCACTCACAATATCACGCGTTTTCTGGTGATTTCGACGATGGATGTGCCGCCAACCGGATCGGACCGCACCTCGCTCGTATTTTCTATCAAGGATAAAGTGGGGGCTTTGCACGCGATGCTGACTCCTTTCATAAAAAATAAGATTAATCTCACCAAAATAGAATCCAGGCCTTCTAAAAAGAAAGCCTGGGATTATTATTTCTTCATCGATTGTGAAGGCCATCAAAGCGATCCCCGCGTGGCCCGTGCCCTGGCCCAACTTGAGGGGATGTGTAAATTCCTGAAAATTTTAGGCTCTTATCCTGACGCTTAAGGCAGGTCTTAACATAGGAGGACATATGAAGAAAATGATAGCTGTCATCGTGATTGCCGCTTTTTTTACCACAGGATGCACCGGTTCTTTTAATTTAACACGTAAAGTCTATAATTTTCACCGCTCTCAAACCGACAAATGGTCTGATGAACTTTGTTTCTTGGTTGTTGCTCTGCTGCCGATTTACGGCTTTGCGACCTTGGCGGATGCCATTGTTTTCAATTCTATCGAATTCTGGACAGGTAAAAATCCTGTTGATATGAGTTATGTCCCGCCATCATCGCGCATTGTTCAAAATGGCGACGTAAAATACAGGTTGTCGTATAATGCCAAAACAGACCAGGTTTCCTTGACATCCTTGGCACAAGGCGGTAACAATCATGGGGTTATTTTTGAAAGGGCCGAGGGCATGATTACGGCCAAGAATGAGCAAGGCAAAATCTTGTATTCGTCCGTCGAGAATAAAGACGGCGGGATATCGATTTATGATGGGAACGGCAAGCTGGTCAAAAATTATCCGGCTGGGCAGATCGCATTGCTTAAAGAGCGTTACATGTCGTCTAACAACTAAGGTTTTCATCGTGTGAACACAGCTCCCAAATCTTCTTCTCATCTGGGCCGGTGGCTTTGGGTAGGTTTTATCACGATCGTCGTACTGTGGGTTGCCCAGCAGGTCATTTTAAAACCTATTATCGAAGCTGTCTCTACACAGGTGATCGGCGCCAGGGTCACCCTTGGCAGTTTTTCTCTCAATATCCTTACCCATCAAATCCGAATCACCGATTTTCAGATTTACAATGAGCAGGGATTCCCGCCGAAGGTGTTTTTAAACGCTCCTGAAATACTTGTTGATATTGATCTTCCCCAAGCCATGCAAGGGAAAATACATTGTCCTTTGGTTGTTTTTCGTTTATATGAAATGATTGTTTTTAAAAACCCGCAGGGCAAGATGAATGTTAATGAACTTAAAATAGTGCAGGAGAAGCTCCATGAAAAGAAGAAGGGGCCGATGCCTAAGTTTAACATTGATGTCCTTAAGTTAAATATAGAGCAGGTCATTGTTGAAGATGACAGTAAAACCCCTCCTGTGATCGAGGCTTACGACCTGAATCTTAAAGATAAAACCATCCGCAATATTAATGGCGTGCCTAAACTCGTGGGGCTGGTGATGTTTGAGGCCTTAAAGCCAACCGCTATACAAAGCGCCGGATTATACGCCGCGACCACTTTGTTGGGGGTTGGGTTTTTACCGGGCCTGGCCGTAGGCGTTGCTGTGGCCAACGATGAGGCAGTCTTTGAAACCCCGCATCCTTTTAATCAGGTATATCAGCAGAGCTTACAATTGGTCAAACGATTAGGACAAATCAAGAGAACAGATGCTTGGGCGGGCCGGATTTGGGCCAAGGTCTACGATTGCGACATTTCCATTGAAATTCAAAAAGAGGGATGGATCCGGTCGAAAATTATTATTAAAGCCAGAAAATATTTTTTGGCTAAACCTGAGATCGCGGCCGGATTACTTTATCAGTTAAAAAGAGAATTATAAAAATTGATTGGCTTTGCCACCTCTCTTCGGTTGACATTACTCTGATCGACCCTTATAATGCTCTGTCTTAATTCTATATCTAAAGGACCAAGATTATGCAAGCAGCGAATCAATATATTTTTAAGATTAAACCCTATGTTCCGGGCAAGCCCATTGATGAGGTCAGGCGCGAGCTGGGTTTAAAAAGTGTCATTAAATTGGCTTCTAATGAGAACCCTTATCCGCCTTCGCCTAAGGTGTTGGCGGCCATGAGTTTGGCGGCCCGCGAGTCTAATCGTTATCCGGATGGCGGTTGTTTCTTGCTGCGCCGCGCCCTGGCCAAGAAGTTTGGCATCAATGATGATCAGCTGATTTTCGGCAATGGTTCGGATGAGATCATTGTTTTAGCGGTTAAAGCCTTTGCGGCAAAAGGGGATGAGGTCATTATCGCCAAGCCCTCATTCTTGATTTACGAAATTGCTTCGACTTTATCCGGCGCCCGCTTGCACCAGGTGCCGCTTAAGAATTTTCGTTATGACCTCCAAGCGATGAAAGCCAAGGTCAATGGGCGTACCAAGATCATATTTATCGGGAACCCCGATAACCCGGCAGGGACATACATCACGGCCCGCCAGGCGGAGGATTTCTTGACGGGCGTGCCTAAAAGCACCCTGGTGTTTTTCGACGAGGCCTATTTTGAATATGTGCAGGCCAAAGATTATCCCGACACCTTGCGCTTGATGAAGAAATATCCCAATGTGATGACCTCCCGGACATTTTCCAAAATGTACGGATTGGCAGGGCTGCGCCTCGGCTACGGGATCGCCAGCCGGGAAATCATTGATATTTTAAATCGTTTACGCGAGCCTTTTAACGTCAACAGCATGGCCCAGGCCGCGGCCGTGGCTGCTTTGGGTGACAAAGTTTATTATCGTAATATCGCCAAAGAGACAAATGAGCAAAGGCAGTATCTTTACCGCTCTTTTAAAAGGATGGGGGTCGCCTTTGAGGAGAGTTTTACGAATTTTATTTTGGTCCATGTGGGGGGCGATAGCAGCCAGGCGGCGGGCAGCTTGCTTAAAAAAGGCGTCATTGTTCGCGACATGGCCGCATGGGGTTTAAAGGGTTACATACGCGTTTCCATCGGGAACCCGTCGGAAAACAAGCGTTTTATTAAATCATTGGGGGAGATCATATGATCGTTGTTTTACGCTCGGATGCTACCGAGGCTAATATTAAACATATTGTCGAGCGCGCCGGTAAGCTGGGGCTTAAGGCCAATATTTCGCGCGGGGTGGAACGCACGGTGATCGGGTTCATCGGTCCTGAAGATGCCTTGCGGGTCATTCCTCTGGAAGTTTTCCCCGGGGTTGACCAAGTCCTGCAGGTCTTGGCGCCGTATAAATTAGTTTCCCGCGAGTTCAAGAAAGAAAATACCGTCATTAAATTGCCTTACGGCACAATCGTGGGGGGCGCTAAAATCGCGGTGATGGCAGGGCCCTGTTCGGTGGAAAGTTATGAAAGCTTGCTTTCTATTGCCAGGAAGGTCAAGGCTTTGGGTGCCGGCATATTGCGTGGCGGGGCTTTTAAGCCGCGTACTTCTCCGTATGATTTTCAGGGCTTGGGAGAGGAAGGTTTAAAAATCTTGCAGGCAGTCGGAAAAGAAGTGGGCATCTGCACGATTTCCGAAGTCATGGACACCCGTCAGGTGGATCTCTTGGTAAAATACGTCGACATTCTGCAAATTGGGGCGCGCAACATGCAGAATTTTGCTTTATTGAAAGAAGTAGGGCAGATTAAAAAACCAGTGATGCTCAAGCGCGGCATGAGCGGGACCATCAAAGAATGGCTGATGTCCGCCGAGTACCTTTTAGCCAATGGTAATTTCGATGTCATGCTCTGCGAGCGCGGTATCCGCACCTTTGAAACCGCCACGCGTAACACGCTTGATATCAATGCTGTGGCTGTTGCCAAACGCCTGTCCCATTTGCCGGTGGTGGTGGATTCAAGCCATGGCACAGGCTCATGGGAGTATGTGGCCGCGGGGGCCCGTGCCGGTATTGCCGCCGGCTGCGATGCTTTGATGATCGAGGTGCATGAAAACCCCGAAGAAGCTCTTTCTGACGGGGCACAGTCTTTGATGCCGGATAAATTTCAGGAATTGATGGTCTCCTGCAAACGCGTGGCAGAGGCGGTTGATAGGACGCTCTAATATGGATCCCCGATTAAAACATTCGCCTGCACCCAGGCTTCAGTGGGCGGGGATGACAACATTAAGGAAACTATGTTTAATCGAAAAGAATTGTTTAGAAGGGTAGCGATTGTTGGTGTCGGTTTTATGGGGGCTTCTTTGGGGTTGGCTATTAAGAAAAAAGGCCTGGCCCGCGAGGTGATCGGTATCGGCCGTCAGGAAACTTCTTTAAGGGAAGCCACGGATTTGGGCGCTATCGATGAGGGGACTTTAGATTTTAATAAAGGGATAACGGCCGCGGATTTGATCGTGCTGGCCACACCGGTCAACACGGTTTTAGACATCATTGAAATTTTAGGCAAAGAACACAAGCGCGGGTGCATCATTACGGATTTAGGTTCTACCAAGGACGAGATCGTGGCGCGGGCTGAAAAAGTATTGCATCATTCGCTTTTGTTTGTAGGTTCCCACCCCTTGGTCGGTTCCGAGAAAAAAGGCCCTGCCAATGCCAATGCCCAGCTTTATGAAGGGGCTGTGTGCGTGATGACCCCGACGGACAAGACCAACCGGTTGGCCCGCGAGAAAATCAAACAGTTCTGGACTCAATTAGGATCCTCGGTCAAATTTATGACGCCCCAGGAGCATGACCAGGTTTTGGCCTATATCAGCCATTTGCCGCATTTGATGGCATTTGCCCTGATGAAGGCCATGCCGGATAATGACCTGGGCCACGCTACTCAAGGACTAAAAGATACCACCCGGATCGCGGCCTCGGACCCTCAGGTTTGGAGGGACATCGCATTGACCAATCATAAACCAATCCTTAAGGCGCTGGATGAAGTTGTAAAAGTTTTGGCCGCGATGCGCAAAGCCATTGTGGCCCGTGATCAGGAAACATTGGCGGACATTTTTAAACAAGCCAAGGACAAACGGGGACGTTTGGATTAAGCCCATGCCAAGGGAACATTTAGTTATCACCTTAGACGGTCCCTCGGGTGCCGGCAAAAGTACTGTGGCCAAGGCCTTAGGCAGGGGGCTTGGCATTTCCTATCTTGATACCGGGGCCATGTACCGGGCGTTGACATTAAAAGCATTGCGTTTAAAAATGGATTTATCCAACGAAGAAGCCCTGAGCGCCCTGGCGGGCAATACCAAAATCACTTTTAAAGAAATGCCTGATGGTTCTCTGAACGTCACTTTAGACGGTGAAGATGTTGCCGCGGCGATCCGTGCCCCTGAGGTGACCAATAATACGTATTATGCCGCCAGGACATCGGGAGTGAGGGCATTGATGGTTGCCTGGCAAAGGGCCATCGGCCAAGACCGTTCGATTGTCACTGATGGGCGCGATCAGGGCACGGTGGTTTTTACGGATGCGCGTTATAAATTTTATCTGGACGCTGATCTGGAAGAACGTGTGCGGCGCCGTTATAAAGAATTGATTGCTGCGGGCAAGAGCGTTGATCTGGATCAATTGCGCGCTGATATGCAGGAGCGTGACCAAAAAGATTTTACCCGTGCCGTCGGCCCTTTAAAAAAAGCGCCGGATGCCATTACCGTTGATTCCACCGGATTAACGGTAGAAGAAACGGTTGATAAAATCATGAAATTGATCCATTTATGAGTAAGCATTCCAATATCCGCAATTTTTCCATCATCGCGCATATCGACCACGGCAAATCCACTCTGGCGGACAGGTTTTTATTGTTTGCCGGCGCCATCGACAAGCGTAATTTCCACAATCAGATGCTTGATGATATGGACCTTGAGCGCGAGCGCGGCATCACCATCAAGGCCTCAGCCGTGCGCCTGGATTATAAAGCCCAAGACGGGCAGAAATATATTTTTAATCTTATCGATACCCCGGGCCACGTGGATTTTTCTTATGAAGTTGAAAAGTCCCTGCGCGCCTGCGAGGGGGCCTTGCTGTTGATCGATGTCACTCAAGGGGTCGAGTCGCAGACCATTGCCAATTATTACCTGGCCATTGATAATAATCTGGAAATTTTGCCTGTGATCAACAAGATCGACATCGCCAACGCGGATATCGACGAGGCTAAACGGCAATTTATTGACATCCTCAAGTTCAAAGAAGAAGACATTCAATTGGTCTCGGCCAAAGAAGGGTTAAACATCGGTGAGCTATTTGAGAAAATAGTGAAGTTTATCCCGCCGCCCGAAGGGGACCCTGAGGCTCCTTTGAAAGCCCTGGTTTTTGACATGAAGTACGATATTTACAAGGGCATCATCATTTATATACGCGTGTTTGACGGTAGCGTTAAGCCCGGGATGCGCATCCGGTTTATGAACGTGGGTAAAGATTTTGACGTGCAGGAAGCGGGGATTTTTGCCCCCGGCATTCAACCGGTCAAGGGGTTGACCGCGGGTGAGGTCGGCTATATCACCTGCAATTTGCATGACCCCAAAGAAGTCCGGGTAGGGGACACCATGACGGAGTTGGCCCGCCCTTGCCTCAAGCCTTTAGAAGGTTATCGCCAGCTTAAACCGTTGGTTTTCTGCGGGGTTTATCCGGTCAATGCCGGAGACTACGCGCCCCTGCGCGAGGCCATTGATAAATTACGCCTTTCAGATCCCAGCTTTGTTTATGAACATGAGAATTCCCAGTCTTTTGGGTATGGGTTCCGCTGCGGTTTCCTGGGGCTTTTGCACATGGAAATTGTGCAGGAACGCCTGGAGCGTGAATATGATTTGAATTTGATCTTAACCACCCCTAATGTCGGTTATAAAATCATCAAGCGCGACGGAACTGTGATGGATTTGGAAAATCCGTCGGATTTGCCCAACGCTTCTGAGATCGCCCGCATCGAAGAGCCGGTTTTGGCCGTGTCTATTTTTACACCGGTGTCCATGATGGACGCTGTTATGGAATTAGCCAAACGCAAACGAGGGACTTTTCAAAAGAGTGAATTTATCGGCGACCGTATGAAAATCCTCTTTGATATCCCGCTCTCCGAGGTGATCGTTGATTTTAATGATTTGATCAAGTCCGCCACCCGCGGGTATGGGTCCATTGATTATGAGTTTAAAGATTACGCGGCGGCGTCCATCACCCGTCTGGATATTTTGATCAATGATGAGCCTTGTGACGCTTTCTCGTGCATGGTGCATAAAGAGCGCGCGTATGACAAAGGCTTAGGGTTAGTCACCAAACTTAAGGAGCTTATCCCTCAGCAATTGTTTGAAGTGCGTATCCAGGCCCAGGCCGACGGGCGGATCATCTCATCTGCCCGTGTCAAGCCGGCCGGTAAGAATGTCACGGCCAAGTGTTACGGCGGGGACATCAGCCGCAAGCGCAAATTATGGGAAAAGCAAAAAGAAGGTAAAAAGAAACTTAAACAGATCGGCCGGGTGGAAGTGCCGCAAGAAGCCTTTTTAGCCGCGTTGAAAATTTAGGAAAGGATTATCATGCCCCAAAACAAAAAACCAAAATCAGTTCTCCGTGAATGGGTTGAATCTATTCTCATTGCCCTGGTTTTGGCGGTGTTGATCCGCAGTTATTTTATTCAGCCTTTTAAAATCCCCAGCGGCTCCATGCGTATGACGCTCCTCGAGGGAGATCATCTCTTTGTTGATAAATGGACTTATGGCCCGCAGGTTTTACCGCCCATGTTCTGGGACATCGGTTTTCAAGAGGGAAGCCCGCTATTGTCGCTTAGATGGCCCCAAGCTTGGCTTCCCATGACACAAACACGCCTGCCCGGGTTTAGAAAACCTCAACGCGGGGACATCATTGTGTTTGTTTATCCGGTCGATCCGACCAAAGATTTTATTAAGCGTGTTATCGCGGTGGGTGGCGAAACCGTTACGATCCAAGACGGGGCCATTTATATCAACGGCAAAGAAATCACCGATCCCCGCATTAAACGCACCTATTATTACAATCGCGGCCAATACGGCGCTGAAGGCCAAACGGTGCGTGTGCCTCACGGCTTTTGTTTTGTGATGGGAGACAATAGCGGATCCAGTTATGACAGCCGTTATTGGGGTTTTGTCCCTGAGACGAGCATTATCGGCAAAGCGGACATTATTTTTTGGCCTTTGGATCGCATACGGATTATACAATGAGAAAACTCGTCGCTGCGCTCTTTGCAATGACATTATGCTTCATGGGTTGCCAGACAACCCCGCATAAGCCCAGGCCAACCCGGGCAGAAGCGATTTCGGCATTGACGACGATGACCCAAGGATTGACGAATAAACCATTTACTGAAGCGGATTTAAAAAATTTGACGTTCCAGGTCCTGAGTGATCCTCAGGCCCAGTCCGCGTTGCGTTCGATCAATACGGCTTTAAGAGCACAGCATACGGTCAAATATTGTCCGGTGGATGGGCAGCGTTTCAGCGCGGATATGATCTATTGCCCGATCCATCACGTTAAACTAAAATATGTGGAAGAAGATGGCTCTAACATTCGCTAATAAAGTTACTGTCGGCCGTATTCTGATCGTCCCGTTTTTTATCGCGACGGTCATGTATATTTCGCCCAAACATGAATATTTCCGCTGGTTGGCATTAGGGCTCTTTATCGTGGCGGTTATTTCTGATATTATCGATGGGTACATTGCCAGGACCCGCGGGCAGAAAACAAAAGCCGGCGCTATTCTTGACCCCTTGGCAGATAAACTGCTTTTGATCAGCGCTTTTATTTGCCTGTATATCAAAAGAGGGTGTTTCGCGGATATTCATTTTCCTTTATGGTTTGTGTTGGCCATCATCAGCCGGGACATCATGTTATTGCTTGGGTCCATGGTCATTCAGTTGGCAACAGGAAAATTGGAAATTGAAGCTAACCGTTCAGGTAAATTCACCGCGTTTTTGCAAATTATATGCGTGCTGGGGGTTTTATTGCAGTTGAAATTTACATTTGTGTTCTGGTATGTGGCGCTGGTGGCCACGTTTGTTTCCGGTGTCATCTATATAAAGGAAGGGATAAAAGCTCTCAATGAATCTACTATTCCTGGCAATTAGCGCAGTCCTTGCGTATTTGATCGGATCCATTCCGGTGGCGTATATTTTTGGCCGTCTCTTGAAAGGCCTTGATATCCGCGAGCATGGCTCCGGCAATATGGGAGCTACCAATGCCTTTAGGGTTTTGGGCAAGGGACCGGGCACGATTGTGTTGATTTTGGATATTATCAAAGGCATCGTTCCGGTCACCCTTTTGGCCAATGCTTTTGGGCTGGGGGATGCATTGTCCTTGGTCATCATTGCTGTGGCGGTTGTGGCAGGACACAATTGGACAGTGTTTTTAGGCTTTAAAGGCGGCAAGGGCATGGCCACAAGCCTTGGTGTTTTGATCGGCCTGGCCATTCAATTTCAGGTTTTGAGACTCATCTTGCTGTTGGTGGTAATGACATGGTGCGCGCTTTTTCTTTTGTTCGGGTTTGTGTCCCTTGCTTCCATAGCCGCGGCTGTTGTTTTTCCTATTTTGATGGTGGTATTTTTTGAACCGTTCCCGCTGATCATCATGTCCATTGTACTGTGTATTTTCATAGTTTTTCGCCATAGATCCAACATCAAACGCCTGGCCAAGGGCCAGGAAAACCGCGTCTTTTTCCCTTTCCACAAACGTCCCTATTAGGGTAGTTTCAAAAGGACCAAAATCCTTCCCGTGAGATTTATTTTTTATAAATTCTTATAAAAAACAGCCTTTCGTTATATTTCCTCGTCGCTGTGATTTCAAGAAAACGTTTTCTCCAAAGCGGCCAAACGCCCTTGTTTTCACCTTTTGGCATGGTACACTTCGTTTATAGGGCGTAGATACAATAAAAAAAAGAGGGAGTTTTAAATGGATTTTGATAATACGGTCTTTGAAGGCACAAAGGAATCGCCTATGCGCGACATTTTTCATAAAACCACAGGAATTTTACAGGGCAGGGGAAAGGTCATAACCCTGCGCGAACATTCCGAAGAAAAAGAATGCGTCACGGATGTGCGCAAGAATTTTATTTATGTGGCGGTAGAGGCACAAGGCCAAGAAGAACAATCAATTCCGCAAGTGCATATTGCCAAGGCTTTCGATGGCGTCCGTGGCGATGAAAAATTTTCTTTTAGGGTGAAAGGGTTCTTTTACGTAAATCACAGCCGGCGCCTGGTGAAGGTCGCTTACTGCCATACGTTGAGGATCAATTTACACTGGAAGATTAAAGCTACTACTCCCAAGAAGACTGTGACTATGGCCTAGGAACCGAAATTGTCACATCTTCCCTTCCTGAATCCCGCTCGATTGGCGGGATTCATTTTATTAAATGACAGTTTTTTTATTTGTGTTATAATGCCAAAATTCTTGGAGTATAGGAAAGTATAAAATATTGGGCTTGCCACCAAGGAATCTCGGCTTTTCTTCTATAAAAGCCGCGAA
>Ga0181520_10011468_pt1 | contig 11636 bp, 10 predicted proteins | sample PEATcosm2014_Bin_29_FD_132451 | JGI IMG/M metagenome (GOLD analysis project Ga0181520, IMG submission 132451) | Peatland microbial communities from MTU Mesocosm Facility, Houghton, MI, USA - PEATcosm2014_Bin02_30_metaG | ecosystem: Environmental > Terrestrial > Soil > Wetlands > Peat | place...
GAGTGCCCTTCCATGCAGCTACGCCTTGCGCGGCCTCTTCACCTGGATCGGCTTCTGGCCGTCGGGTTTGGGAACGAAGATGTCGTCCCAGCGCAGGCCGCACTCGCGCACCATGCGAATCGGGTACTCCAGGCGGCCCAGCTCGGCCTCGGCGTTGTTGGTCCCGAAGGAGAACTTGGCTCCCGCGGCCTTGGCGGCCTTGATGAGCTTGGGGCTCGGAATGCCGCGCCGGGCGTTGATCTCGATGGCCACATCGTTTTGGATCGCCGCATCGATCACCGTGCGCATCCGCTCCGGCGTCCACAGCGCGTCGTAGTCGGCGGCCATCTGGTCGGGCAGGTAGGTGGCGTTGGCGTAGATGTCGATGGGCTCGTGGAGAACGCCGACGATGCGCCGGACCAGCATGTCCATGAAGGCCTGCTTGTCCTTGATGACGCCGACTTCTTCGGGAATCCAGGTTCTCATGCGCTTGCCGTTGTCGTCTGAAAAAGTCATGGCGTCGGTAAAGCAGTAGTCGAACTTGGCGATGGACTCGGGCGAGGTCAGCGTCATCCACTCGCGGCCTTCGCCCTGCAAGGCGACGTAGCAGGGCTGGCCCTTCATCGTTTCGAGATAGTCGCGCACGCTCGAGTCGTCGTGCACCGGAAAGCCCAGGCCGCAGTTGATGGCCACGCCGTAGAAGATGCCAATGCGCCGCGAATTGGCCAGCGCCTGCTCGATGGTCAGCCCGCCCTTCAGGTGGACGTGGTAATCCACCACAGGAAAATTCTCAGCGCCGAGGCGGACGACCTCGCGGGCTAGGTCGTCTGCCTCAGGCTTTTCGTCGGAAAGCTGAAGAGCGTTATCGGGCAGCGGTCGGACGCGGATGTTCTTGAAGCAGGTTGTCCCGGCGCCGATGCTCCCCTGGAGGGCAAACAGGCCATGACCGAGACCGCCGCGGAAGGTGGAGCTAGGCTGAACCGGCGGATCCGGCTCGATGTAGTCCACCACCAGCGTGTTGTTGACGCGCACCTGCACCTGCTTGCCCCGCACCAGAATGTTGAGCCGGAACCATTCGTTGTCCGGGACAAGCTGCTTGTAGACGTTGCGGTAGGGGTAGAGCGACCCGGTCTTGGAGCGCACCCTTTCCTGGGCCGCTGAGCCCTGGCTGCTGGACAGAAGGACTCTGAGACCGCTGGCAGGAAATCCACTGGGCTGATAGGCGGTGTGAAAGTGGATGCCGGCGTTAGCCCATTGCCGGGTCAGCACGTCAAGGCTCAGCTCGAAGTTCTTGAAGTCGGCATGGCCGGTTTCGCCCATGTAGTAGAGGTGCGCGCGCGGCCCATTCACGACAATTTGCCCCTCGACGACTTTGAAGGACCGAGGAGAATTGGATGCCTTCCATCCGCGCAGGGAGCGGCCGTCGAAGAGCGGCATCCAACCCGCGGAATCGTCGTTGAGCGCGTACCCGGCCGCAGGCGCAGCCAGCAACATGGCAAGAACTTCCCGGCGGGTGAGTGGATGCACAGAGCCTCCCTGGCAAAACGAATGCCAACGCCGAAGTATAAAGCGGCAGCCTTATCTCCCGCGTTTTCGCTTTCTAGTCCCTGTGAGCGGAAGAATCCAAGCGGCTGATCCCTGTTCCTCCTTCCCTAGTCCCTGCTCTTCTGCGTTACCCTACTTGCGTATGGGGCGCATCCGCGTACTTCCCGATCAAGTTGCCAATCAGATAGCTGCCGGCGAGGTGGTTGACCGGCCGGCTTCGGTAGTTAAAGAACTTTTGGAAAACTCATTGGACGCGGGGGCCACGCGCATTCGCGTCGAGGTCGAGGCGGGTGGGCGGAAGCTGATTCGAGTGGCCGACGACGGATGCGGTATGAATCGCGACGACGCCCTGCTGGCCTTCGAGCGCCACGCAACTTCCAAGCTGCGCACCGCCGACGAGCTGCTCTCGATCTCCACGCTTGGTTTTCGCGGCGAGGCGCTGCCCTCCATTGCCTCGGTGGCTCGCGTGACCCTGGAGACGGCGACCGGAGAAGACTCCGCGGGAACCCGCGTCGAGATAGCGGGCGGCAAGTTTCTGCATGTGGGCGATGCGGCGCTGCCGCGCGGAACCACTCTTTCGGTGGCCGACCTCTTCTTTAACACTCCAGCCCGGCGCAAATTCCTACGCGCCGAATCGACCGAGCTGGCCCACGTTGCAGCCCTGGTGACCCACTACGCCCTGGCCCACCCGCAAAAGCACTTCGAGCTGACCTCCGCCACCCACACTGTGCTCTCCGCGCCTCCAGTGGCGCGCACGGCCGAGCGCATCTACCAGATTTTCGGCAAGGACACGCTGGCCCAACTGCTGCCAGTGGCCGCCGAGACTCCCCTTGCGCATGGCGGAATTCCCGCACCGCCCCCCTGGAAGAAAGACCCGGACGAGCCCGTGCGCGATCCCGGCAGCCTGCGCCTGACCGGCTTCTACTCCAAGCCAGAACTGCAAAAGCTCAACCGCAACTCAATCTACATTTTCGTTAACAAGCGCCTCATCCGCGACCGGCTGCTGCTGCACGCCATTACCGAGGCCTATCGCAACGTGATCCCTCCCACCAGCTTTCCGGTGGTTCTGCTTTTTCTTGAGATGCCCCCGGAGGAGGTGGATGTAAATGTCCATCCCGCCAAGACCGAAGTGCGGTTCCGCCAGTCCACCGTGGTGCACGATTTTGTGCGTGACAGCCTGCGCACGGCGCTGATCCAGGCGCGGCCGGCCGCAGGATTCCTGGCAGCCTTGGGCAACGCTCCGGCAGCCAGCCCCTCGCTGATCCCCGCGGCAACCTCCGCACTTCCCGGCTCGCCGGATTCCGACGCTGAAGAGCCGCAGTCTGCCAAGGCCGGCGCGGCGCCCTTCGGCCTTTCCCCGCAGACCCCGCAACCCATTCCTGTCCGCCTGCCGTTCGATTCCATCTCCATGAACCGGGGCGGCTGGCTGGACCAGCAGGCCTGGGGCGACGCGGCTGCAGCGCTCTTCCATCCGCCCGCCGAATCACCGCGAGAAGGGTGTGGCCCTGGCCTTGTGGCCGGCACGGCATCCGACGAAAACGCGGCAAATGCCGCTGCGCAAGTCGAGGCCGAGCAGTCCGAAGCTAGCCTCAACCATCTGGGGTCGCTGCGCCCCATGGGGCAACTGCGCGACTCGTTCATTCTGGCCACCGGGGACGACGGACTGTGGATTATCGACCAGCATGTGGCACACGAGAGAATACTTTTTGAAAAAATTCTTCGGGATCGCCAGGTCGAGAAGGTGCAAAGGCAGAGGTTACTAATGCCCCTTCTTGTGGAACTAAAGGCGTCACAAATTGTTACCTTTGCACGCATCGCGGAAGAACTGGACCGCAACGGATTTGAAGTAGAACCCTTTGGCCCACAAACACTTGCGGTGAAAGCCGCGCCGGTTGGCCTGGAGGGCGCAGCTCTGGAGCGGATGTTGGCCGAGGTGATCGAGCAATCCAGTTCGGAGTCCCAGGAACCGGAACGAAATGAAGATCTTACAGCTCTTCGCACGCGGATCGCCGCCTCCATTGCGTGCCACTCGGCAATCAAGGTCAACACGCCTCTCGATCCCGCCAGGATGGAGTGGTTACTGTTGGAATTGGCAAAAACCAGCCACCCAACTTCTTGTCCCCATGGACGTCCAATAGCTTTGCTGTATTCTTGGAAGGAGATCCAGCGGGCCTTCCACCGTATTTGAAATCGTTTGGAAGGTGGCAACCCTCCTCTCAGGAGAGAGGGCCGCCCGGCGCCAGCAGCACAACCAGGGAGATTACATCCCGGAGCCGAAGCAACTGAGTCGACGCACCCGCAAGAGTGCGACGACCTTGGAACAGGCCAAATAGGACGCAAAATCCTTGGTTACGCCGTAGCGCCAGCCTGGAAGTGAGGTTTTTCTTTGACAGCAGAGCAATTGGAAGCATCGCGCGCCGAAAGGATGCGTCAGAACGGTCACGGGACACTGACACTGGAGGACGCCCGGACGTGGATTGAAGAGACCGGTTTTTGCCTCTTCTTACCCCGGCGGCAGTACTCCGCCTCGATCGCACCGTCGTTCGTTGAGGCCGTAGCCGGCCAGCGGAACGCGACCCCCGATCCCAAAGACATTGCGCTCGCCGAAGAGTTGCTGGTGCGCCTCGAGTTAGATGGCGTGGCCGTGCGGCTCAATCTGCTTGGACAAGCAGGGGAACAGCCCGACTTCATCGTGGCCGGGTGGGTGTTGCCCTATGTGTATGCTCTGCGCGGCGACCGCGACTGGCGTCGCAGCCCGCAACTGACCGGTTCGCGACAGGTTTCGCAACTGGCTGTCCAGGCATACAAGCTGTTGGAGCAGGGCGATACGACCATTTCCAAGCTGACCCACGAGCTGGGCCGGGAAGTCACCGAAGCCGCTGTGCTGCGCGCGATCACCGAGCTCTGGCAGCAACTCCGCATCATTCCAGTGATTTCAGCCCCCGGCCAGCCCGCCGAATGGCAGTTGCTTCGCCAGCGCTTTCAAAAGGCCATTGCCGAAGGCGCCTCGACTTCACAAGTCACCGCGATCTCCGTGCTTGCCTCCATCTATCTTCAAGCTGTGATTGCCGCCAGCATGGAGGAAGTGGAGATCTTCCTGGCTCCCCTGACCGCTCGTAGTAAGGTCCGCGAGGTTCTGCGCGGTCTGGTGGCCACTCGTCAGGTGCACACCCTCTCCCTGGGCCATGCTCCGCACTTTTATGTGGCTGGAACCCTGCCCGAGTTCTCTGAGCCAAGCAGCCTCTACACCAGCTCTTCGATGCCGGCCTCAGCGTATTTCCTCCGCTCTTACGAGCACGAGGAAGAGATCCCCGAGCCCACGGCGCAAATACCGGCGCCGGTTGCTCCGCAGCCTCCCCCGGTTCAGCGTACGGTTCCCGAATCCCATGCGCCGCGCCCGGCGGCGGCCCGCAAGCCTGTCAGCGCCGGAAAGCCTGTCGCCGCCCGGCCCCATTTCAGCCGCCCCACAGCGACCACTCGCGACCGCAAGCCAGCGCAAACCGCCTCCAGCAGCCGCCCGGCTCGTCGTTCCGCCGCGGACTCCCGAACCAATGGAGTCCGTCCTTTGAGTGGCGGCCGGTCAGCCAGCGGCGCTCATGCCGCTTCGGGATCCAGTAGCGGTGCACGTTCTAATGGAAATGGCAGCCGCCCGTCCAACGGTTCGAACACCTCTCGCAACACAAAGACCGCTGCACCTGCATGGGGACAGCGCAACGGCCATTCCAGCGGCTCCAAATCTTCGGCCAGTCCGGGAGCAGCTCCCCGGAACGGCAGCCAATCCCGGAGCGCCGGCGCCTCGCGTACGGATGCACGCCCGGCAGCGCACAGCAGCCGTAAACCTGCACTCACAGCTGGCGCCAAAGCCGGAAACAGCAAGCGGTTTGGCTTTACCGCCCCGCCCAGTAAAGGGACGAAGAAACGCGGATGAGTGTCGACGCAAGCCCTCAGACCGCGCAGACGCCCGGCCGGAAGATCATTGTCGCCATTGACGGGCCAGCCGGTGCGGGAAAAAGCACAGTGGCCCGGGAACTGGCCAGGCGCTTCGGCCTGCTGAACCTTGAATCCGGCGCCATGTATCGGGCTTTCGCTCTGAAGGCCCTGCGCGCCGGACTCTCTTTCGACGACTGTGCGGGTTTGGAAGTGCTGGCTGCGGAGACGGCCATCCGGTTAGAGCCCGGCGAAGAAAACAATCGGGTTTTCCTCGACGGTGAAGAGGTGACTGGCCTGATTCGCAACCAGGCGGTTACCGATGGCGCATCGCGCGCCAGCGTCTATCCTCCCATTCGCGCTTGGATGGTTCGGTTGCAGCAGCAACTGGGAGCAGAGGGCGGAGTGGTCATGGAGGGACGCGACATCGGGACTGTGGTGTTTCCCCAGGCCGAGGTCAAGATCTTTCTTGAAGCCTCTCCCGAGGTCCGTGGCCTTCGCCGTTACGAACAGTTGGGCCCGAACCCTGGGGTGCAGCTTGAAGAGGTCATCCGTGACCTGCGCGAGCGCGACTACCGCGATCGCAACCGCGCAGATTCCCCGCTGAAGGCTGCGGAAGACTCGGTGCTGCTCGATTCAACCCATCTGACGCTGGAAGAGGTCGTCAAAGTGGCAGAGCAGATTGTGGCCGCCCGGCTGAACCAATTATCGGGTCATTCTTAACGAGCAATATGCGTTTCCACGTGCGCAAGAGACGCTGAGCGGCCTCTCACGTTGCCGGATTTGCGGCAAGCAAATGGAGAAACGATTCACTTGGCCACACGGCGCCTGAGAGCCGCGAATGATCCCGCCTCACCACTTCCCGACAGAATGCGGTAGGCTCTTAGATGTATGGAGATTACCTGCAATCGCTGTCACCAGACTGTCCAGGCGGAGAACTGCTACTGCCCTGCCTGCGGTTTGCCGCAGTTGCTCTATCCCGCGGACAGCGCTCCCGGCGACCCGCACCCGGAGCGCTGGAATGAGGCAGTCCAGGATGCGAGTGTGGTCGAGTGGAAGCCTGCCATCCGCGTAGCTTTGCTGTTGGCGGTCCCGGCCGGAATGCTCTCCTGCAATGTGTCTCCTTTGAATTTCTTCGGTGTGCTGTGGATGGCTATCTGTGCGGCCTGGGCAGTGACCCTGTACGTGCGACGGCAGAGGCCGGCTTGGATCACGACTGGGGCTGGCGTGCGCATCGGTTTGGTCACGGGGATCCTGGCCGGCTGGCTGGCCTTCGCCATCAGTGGCGGCGCACTTTTCGTGGAGCGGAACTTGCTTCACCAGGCCAGTCAGATCGACTCCGAATGGAGCGCTGTTCTCGATTCGCTCCGCCAGGTTTCGCAGCAGGGTACAGCGGGGATGGCGCCGGCGGATGCGGCGCAGGTGCAGGCCGCCTATGCCCAGATACTGGCTTTCATGGCAAAGCCGGAGGGGCATGCCGGCTTTGTCGCATTCGGTTTGGCTTTCAATGCACTTTTCCTTCTCCTCTTCGCCGCGGCCGGCGGAGCGTTGGGAGCGCGCTGGATGGCCCACTCCCGGCGACCCGAGATCTAGGAGTTTGGCCGTCAAACCTGGCGGCCCGGTAACTTGATTGCTCCAGCCCGGCCTTTGAACGGGCTTTCACTTGCCTGTAACTTGCTCCGGAGCCCCAACCCCTCGTATCATCCTGCGAGAGACATCCACGAGAGAACACCCATGAGCGAAACCCAAAACCCTCCCTCCTTGCGCGTCAAGGGCAGACTGATGTCCGCCTCCGAGATCGAGCGCACTCTGGTGCGCCTGGCCCACGAGATCGTTGAAAAAAGTAACGGAAGCGAAGACCTGGCGCTGATTGGCATCAAGCGTCGCGGCATTCCGCTGGCCGAGCGGCTGGGTAAGCTCATCTCCGGTATCGAGAAGCGCCCGGTCGCCACCGGCGTGCTCGACATCCAGTTCTATCGCGACGATCTCTCCACGGCGGATACCCGCCCGATCGTGACTCCGGGCGCCCTGGGCACGGATATCGAGGGTCGCGACGTGATTCTCTGCGACGATGTGCTCTATACGGGCCGCACAGTTCGCGCGGCACTCGACGCGCTCTTTGATCACGGGCGTCCGCGCCGCGTGCAGCTCTGCGTGCTGATTGACCGCGGTCACCGCGAACTGCCCATCGAGGCTACCTATGTGGGCAAGCATGTCCCCACCAGCAGCCGTGAAATTATTGAGGTGAAGTTCCGCGAAGTCGATAATGACGAACAGGTGCAACTGGTCGAGCGCGTAGACTAGCACTTTTTTCTGCCGGCGCCTCCCCTTGCGCCGGCTTCAGCCAACCACTCTGAACCGGACCGGAGCCCGGTGCTCCGGTGTGGATCCGCATGAATCTCGCCGTTACACCTGTCCGCCGCCAGCTTCACACGCCGCCGGTGCCTTCGTCGCCCTTTCCCTACAACCCAGGATCGCTGCTTTCCGTCATGGATTTGAGCTTGGATGGGCTGAGCGGCGTGCTCTCCCGCGCCACGTTTCTTGAGAACCAGAACCCGCTGGAGCGGACGCGCACCCTGGCCAAGCGCCGCGTGGCGCTGCTCTTTTATGAGTCCTCCACCCGCACCCGCACCAGCTTCGAACTGGCTGCCAAAGGTCTAGGCGCCGACACTACCCTGGTCTCAAGCCTGTCTTCGAGCATCGAAAAGGGCGAGTCGCTGAAAGACACCGGCTTGACGCTCCGCGCCCTGGGAGCGGAAGCCATCATCCTGCGCCACAACTCCTCCGGTTCGGCCTGGCTGCTGGAATCCGAGACACGGCTCCCCGTGCTCAACGCCGGCGACGGCATGCACGAGCATCCCACCCAGGCATTGCTCGATTTGCGCACCATCCTGGCCCATTTCGATCCCTCCACAAAAACTTGTCATCCTGAGCGAGCGCAGCGAGTCGAAGGACCCGCGGTTCCGGTGGAAGTGAACGCCGAGACGCTGGCTGGGGTCACAGTGACCATTGTGGGAGACATCCTGCATAGCCGCGTCGCACGCTCCAACATGCTGCTGCTGCCCCGGCTGGGCGCGCGCGTGATTCTCTGCGGTCCACCGGCCCTCCTGCCCGAACTGGCTGCCGGCGCAGGTCCGGGTATCTCTGTGGAGCGCGACTTTCAGGCCGCGCTGGCTCAATCCCAGGCAGTAATGATGCTCCGTATCCAAGCCGAGCGGCTGGCCGGCCTGCAAGTGGACCTGGAAGACTACAAGATCCGCTACCAGCTCACCGAGCAGCGGTTGGCAGCGCACGCGCCCTCGGCCATTGTGCTGCATCCGGGGCCGATCATTCGCGGGCTTGAACTGACTGCGGGAGTGGCCGACGGCCCGCAATCGGTGATCCTGGAGCAGGTGACCAACGGAGTCGCCATCCGCATGGCGGTAGTGGAGCGGGCGCTGCTGGCAACTGAGCAAGGAGGCCGCGCATGACGGCATTGGTAATTCGAGGCGGTCAACTGATCGATCCGGCGGCGGGCGTCGATGCCCCCAAGGACATTTTGCTCAAGGACGGCAAGGTCGCCGAGATCGCCGCTCCCGGCAAGCTGAAGCTGGCCAACGGCGCCGAGGTGCTGGACGCCAAGGGCCTGGTTCTCGCGCCGGGGCTGATCGACATGCACGTCCACCTGCGCGAACCCGGCCAAGGCTACAAGGAGACCATTGCTTCCGGCACGGCCGCCGCCGCCGCGGGCGGCTTTACCTCCGTAGCCGCGATGCCCAACACCGTGCCGGTGAACGATTCGCCTGAGACCACCCGATGGATGCTGGCCCCGGAGCGCGGTGCAGCCATTCGCGTCTTTCCCATCGCCGCCGCCACGCGCGGCTCCAAGGGCGAGGCCATCAACGACTTTGCGGCACTCAAATCAGCTGGCGCTGTCGCCATCTCCGACGATGGGCGTCCCATCCTCAAGGAAGGCGTCATGCGCGAGGCCCTGGCGGCCGCGGCGCGCGTGGGCCTGTGCGTCATTCAGCACGCCGAGGACACCCGCCTCACTCAAGGGGCCAGCATGAATCTGGGCCCCATGTCTTTCAAACTGGGCCTGCGCGGCATGCCGGCCGAATCCGAGTCCAGCATCGTCGAGCGCGACATTCGCATGGTCACCGAGTTGCGCGAAGTTCGCGCCCATCTGCACGTGGCCCACACCTCAACGGCCGCCGCGCTGGCTGCGGTGCGGCAGGCCCGCCGCAGCGGATGCGCGTCACCTGCGAGGTTGCGCCCCACCACTTCCTGCTGACCGAGGAGCATGTCGGTTTCTACTCGACCCACGCCAAGATGTGTCCGCCGCTGCGTTCGGCTGCCGACCGTGACGCCATGATCGAGGGCATCCTCGACGGAGTGGTGGATGCCATCGCCACCGACCACGCACCCCACGCCGTCCACGAGAAGGAAGTGGAGTTCGAAAACGCACCCAACGGCATCACCGGCCTGGAAACGGCGCTCGGACTATCGCTGCGCTGGCTGCACAAGGAGTGGCGCATGCCGCTGGGCCGCGTCCTGAGCCTGCTGAGCGCTCAACCCGCCGCGCTGCTCGGCCTCAAGGGCCGGGGCACGCTGACCGTTGGCAGCTTTGCCGACGTGGTGGTCTTCGACCCCAAGGCCGAGTGGACCTACCGGGCCGCCGAGGGCAAGTCCAAGTCCCGCAACACCCCATTCGAGGGCTGGACGATGCAAGGCAAAGTCCGCTGGACGATCAGCGAAGGGCGCGTGGCCTACAGTAGCCGGCCTTGACCGGCGAGTTTTATCCGGATAATATCATTCTATCCGGGTGAAACTATGCCCTTGAGGTGGAATGGTGATCGAAAACTCCTCTTTAACCTGCACGGGCTTTGCTGGCACACGGCAGATTGCGTCTGGCGATCTGCTGCAGGTCGCGTTCAATGCGCAAGAATCGATCCATCGCGACAGTTCAGTCCAGATCCTGATCTTCGACGATGTCACCAGCCAGGTGATCGAGCTGGACCTGCGGGGGACCCCCGAAGAGCTCTCGCAGCGAATCGCGAAGCTGCAAGACGTAACCGCTGGTGACAGTGAACCCGCCGCAGCTGATGAAGGCGCACGCAAGCCCGGCCGCCCGAAGTTGGGCGTGGTGGCGCGCGAGATAACCCTGCTGCCGCGCCACTGGGATTGGCTGGCAACGCAGCCGGGCGGAGCCTCAGTAGCCCTGCGCAAGCTGGTGGAACAAGCGAAGCGGGCAAATCAAGGGAAGGACCGGCTGCGCGCGGCGCAAGAGGCAGCCTACCGGTTCATGTCGGCTATGGCCGGCAACGAGCCGGGCTTCGAGGAAGCTTCACGCGCCCTGTTTGCGGGAGATCAAGCCCGCTTCGAAACACTCGTCGAGCCTTGGCCCATCGACGTGGGAAATCACGCGAAGAAATTGGCCGGGCGGGCGTTCAATTGCATAGCCTCCGAGACCAAGGCCTAGCCGCGTGGCACTGCGGCTCGGTTTTGGCCAGGAGAGTTACGCCGTCTGGGCAGCCCGTGACAGGCGCAACTGCGTATCTTGAACTCCTGAGCGTGGGTGCGGAATTGGCGCGGGTTGTGGCCCGCTACACTAAACTGTTGTATCTTGGCTGCAACACCCTTTGGAGGCAATTGTGCCATTCTTGAAATCCTTGCGGTTGGACGGGATACTCTCGTTTCCGCCTGATTCAGAGGCGATTCCGCTGACGCCGTTGAACGTCCTGATCGGACCGAACGGCTCGGGAAAGTCCAATCTGATCGAAGGGATCGAGCTGCTCCACGCCACGCCAACAGGATTCGCGAGCGCTATCCGCGAAGGCGGAGGAGTGCGGGAGTGGCTTTGGAAAGGAGCAGATGCCAAAGGAACCGGAAGTATAGAGGCCCAGGTTGAGTATTTGGGATTGGGCCTTGAAAGCCTATACGGAACTCGTGTTGAATCTCCCGCTCTTCGTTACAAACTCTCCTTTGTTGAATTGGGTCATAGGGTCGAGATAACAGATGAGATTATCGAAGACGACTCGACCACGAACGACGAAGTCGTGGATGCTCGCTTCTACTATCGTTTCCAAGAAGGCCATCCAATAGTCAAGGTCAGAACCGCCCCAGTTCTATATCCAAAATCAGATCTCAGGGCGAAACGGGAATTAGATCGTAAGGACATCAAACCTGACGAATCTATCCTGATA
>Ga0181520_10011469_pt1 | contig 11636 bp, 9 predicted proteins | sample PEATcosm2014_Bin_29_FD_132451 | JGI IMG/M metagenome (GOLD analysis project Ga0181520, IMG submission 132451) | Peatland microbial communities from MTU Mesocosm Facility, Houghton, MI, USA - PEATcosm2014_Bin02_30_metaG | ecosystem: Environmental > Terrestrial > Soil > Wetlands > Peat | place...
AACGTCTATGCCGCGCGTCGGCTCGTCGAGGATGAGGATGCGGGGCTTGGCCGCGAGCCACTTGGCGATCACGACTTTCTGCTGGTTCCCGCCGGAGAGGTTTCGGACTACCTGCTCCGGGCTCGAGACTTTGATGCTCAGAGAGGCGATCGAACCGCGGGCGATCGCCGTCTCCTTCTTGCGGTCGAGGATCACGAGGAAGCTTCGCACGAGCCGATGCACCGCGAGCGTGACGTTCTCCCGCATGCTCATCCCGAGGACGAGGGCCTGCACCTTGCGGTCTTCCGGGAGGTAGGCGATACCCTTGGCCACCGCGCTCTTGGGACTCGTGACGTTTATTTCCTCGCCGTCGAGGATCATCCTCCCGGCCGTCTTACGCACGGCGCCGATGAGGAGCCGGGCCGTCTCGGTCCTGCCCGCGCCGATGAGACCCGCGAAGCCGAGTATCTCGCCGCGGCGCAGATCGAAGGAGACGTCGCGGATGAAGGGGGGGCCCGACAGGCCTTCGACGCTGAGCACCACGTCCTTGGACGGACTTAGCTTGCGGGCGGAGAAGAAATCCCTGAGCTCCCTGCCCACCATGAGGCCGATGAGCTGGTCCATCGTGGTCGTCTTCGGGTCGAGCTCCCCGGCGTTTTCGCCGTCGCGCAGGACGACGATCCTATCCGTCACGCGGAATACTTCGTCGAGCTTGTGCGAGATGAAGACCACGGCGATGCCCTTGGCCTTCAGCTCCGCTATCACCTGGAAGAGCTTTTCGGTCTCCCTGGTCGTCAAGGACGAGGTAGGCTCGTCCATTATCAGCAGTCGGACCTCCGAGAGCAGGGCCTTCGCTATCTCTATCATCTGTTGGATCGCCGTCGAGAATCGCCCGACGGGCACCTCGAGGTCCAGGCTCATATCGAGGCGCTCGAAGAGGGCGCGGGCCCGCTTGCGCATGGCGGCGAAGTCCAGGAGCCCCGCCTTGGTCTTCATCTCGCGCCCGAGGAAGAGGTTCTCGAGGGCGCTCAGGTTGGCGCAATTGTTCAGCTCCTGGAATATGATGGAGATGCCCCGCTCCTGGGCCTCGCGTATCGTCTCGAATTGAAGGGGGGCGCCGTCCCAACGGATCACTCCTCCGTCGGGGCGGTAAACGCCGGTGAGGACCTTCATGAGCGTCGACTTGCCCGCGCCGTTCTCGCCCAGAAGAGCGACGACCTCGCCCCCGTGAGCCGCGAAGTCGACTCCTCTCAGCGCCTGGACGCCGGGAAAGGTCTTGGAGATGCCGCGCATCTCCAGTAGGGCAGGCGTTGGCTCGGCCATGGCGCTAAGCCTGCCTCGAGGTCTTGACCCTGTCCAGCACCGCCGCGAGAACGATGATGACGCCGATTATCGCCGTTTGGTAGTAAGGCGACACCATCATGAGGACGAGCCCGTTCCGGATGACTCCCATGATCGCCGCGCCTATGAGGACGCCGAGGACGGATCCGGCTCCGCCCATGAGGGAAGTCCCTCCGATGACGGCCGCGGCTATGGCGTCCAGCTCCCAACCGGTTCCAGTATCAGCCTGGGCCGAGTTGAAGCGGGCCACGAGGATGACGCCTACGAGGGCGGCGCAGAGCGAGGAGATCATGTATAGACGGAACGTAATCGCCTTGACGTTTATGCCCGAGAGGAAGGTGGCCTGCTCGTTGCCTCCTATCGCGTAGGTCCTGCGGCCGAAGGCGGTCTTGGTGAGGACGAACCAGGCGATCACAGCAGCGAGCAGCATGATCCATAGAGGGATGGGCAGGGCGAGGAAGTCGCTCTGCCCGATCGGAAGAAAGGACTTCGGGATCTGCGTGATGGGCCAGCCTTCGGTGAGGATGAGGATCAAGCCCCGCGCGAAGCTCAACATGGCCAGCGTCACTATGAACGGGGCGATGCGGACATAGGCGATCAGCGCCCCGTTGATGGCCCCCACCGCCAGCCCGACCGCCAGGCCGAATAGTATCGCAAGCGCGGGATCGAAGCCGAACTTCATGGCCCCCGCGGCCGCGACGCCGGCCAAGCCCATCACCGAGCCCACCGAGAGGTCGATGCCGCCCGTAAGGATGACGAAAAGCTCGCCGATAGCCACGATCGCGACGAAGGATATCTGACGGGAGATGAGATAGAGGTTCTCGCCCGTCATGAAGTTCGGCGCGAAGACGGTGATGACCGCCATGATCAGGACAAGGGCGAGGAAGATGGCGGACTCTCGGCCGCGAGCGAGGGAGCGAGCGAGACGTAGGGGCAGCTTGCTGGTTTCCATTGCGCGTTCCTTGCGGAAGATCGGCGCCGCGGCAATTGGGGATGCCGCGGCGCCGCGACGATCATACGACAATCGGAGGCCGGAGGGAAGCGAGCGCCTCCCGCAGGCGGCTTACTTCGCGAATTCCTTCTTCATGTCGTCCATGTACGAATCTACATTGCTCTTGTCGACGATCAGGACGCCAGTATCGATCACCTTGTCGATGGGCTTCTTGGCTATGGCGTCTTGGAGCTTCTCGACCGACAGCCAGCCCATGTTGTAGGTCTTCTGCACGAGGCAGAAGGATACCGTCCCGTCCTTGATACCCTCGAGAGTGTCCTTGAGGTCGTCGAAACCGGCGAGAATGATCTTCCCGGCCTTCTTCTGCTGCTTGAGGACCTGGGCGGCGCCGGGGGCTACCTCGGCGGACACGCCGAAAATCGCCTTGAGCTTCGGATAGGTCTGGAGGACGGCTTCGGTCTGGTTGACGGTCTTGGCGAAGTCGCCGCCCTCGTCCACGACGTCGAGGATCTTCACCTTGGGCGCAGCTTGGGCCATGGCGTCCTTGAAGCCCTTGGTGCGCAGATTGAGGTTGGTGGCTCCCAGGCCGCCCTGCATGATTATGAGATCGCCCTCGCCCTTCATGAGGTCGGCCATCTTCTTCGCCGCGGTGGCGCCCGCGGTCTGGTTGTCGGTGCCGATGTAGGTCAGAGCTTCCGAGGAGGGGGCGGGAGCATCGAAGGTGATAACCTGGATGCCCGCCTTCATTGCGTCGTGGATGACCGGCACGAGGCCGGCGTCGTCGTTGGCGGAGATGGTGATGCCGTCGACCTTTTGTGCGATGAGATCCTCGATGACCTTGGCCTGGAGCGTCACGTCGAACTTTTGCGGATCCACTTCGAGAGTCTTGATGCCGTACTTGGTACCCGCGTCCTGGAAGCCCGCGAAGCAGGGTACGTAGTAGGGGTGGACTCCCTTGGGGACCATGACGAAAGTCTTTACCTTCGGCTTCGCCGGCGCGCAGGCGCCGAAGCCCACCGCGACGATCGCCGCGGCGACAAGAATGAGCAGTGCCTTTCTCATACTCTTCCTCCTAATGCGATATTGGATGGGTTATCCGCCCTCTTCGGGCCGATCGCCTCATTCCACCGAACCTGCTATGCCCCATAAGGCAGATTTTCCTTGAAATACACCTCCAGCGGAACTTTGACGTGGCCTTGGCCCGCCTCCTCGTGGACGACGGCGCGGAAGAGACTTTGCAGACCTTCGCGTCCCTGCTCGTAGGGACGCTGCGATATGAGGCAATCGATACCCCCATCACGGAGAGAACGCAGGTTGTCCGGCACCAAATCCCATGAGACGAGGGCGCAGCCTTCCTTCTTGCCGGCGCTCCGGAGCCAGTCCGCCACCAGATGGCCCGAAGAGTTCGCGACCAGTATGCCGGCGATACCGGGGACGTCGCGGAATAAGGCTTCGAGGAAGGCGTCAGCCGACTCCGCTCGGGCAAGCTCGAAACAGCTGTATTCGCGCGGCTCACGCGCGCCGCCCCCGGCCTGGTCGCGGAAATATGCCATGAAGCCCTCGATGCGCAGCTCGATATGGCGGTCCTCGGCATGGGCGTTGAGCGCGATGAAGGGCCCCTCCTCGGCGCCGGCCAGGAGGGAAAGCATTCTCCCCGCCAGATAGCCTCCCGAGAAGGCGTCCTGTCCGATTGCGGCGAGGGGCTCGGCGCCTTCGACGCTCCCGTCGAAGAAGGCGTACGGGATCTTCCCCTTGATCTTAGCCAAGGCCGGCAACAGCTCCTCCGGCAATACCGGCGCGATGAGAAGGCCGTCGCAGGGGGCCGAGACTATGTCATCGAGGAGGGCGCGGTATGCCGCCCTGTCGTAGCGATCGAACTCGTCGACCCGGAGCCTCGTTCCGTAAGGCGCGAGTTCACGCTCGGCGCGGTGAATGCCCTCGAGGCAGAGGGCCCAATAGCCCGAGTCCTGGGCGGCCAATGGCAAGACGGCGCGAAAAGTATATATCTTGTTGAGCGAAAGCTGACGAGCGATATGGTTGGGTTCGTATCCTTGAGAAGCTATAATGCGGTCGATCCGCTGTTTGGTGTCGGCGGATACCCCTCCTCTGTCATGGAGCACCCTGTCGACAGTACCAATAGAAACGCCCGCGAGACGGGCTATCTCCTTCACAGTGACCCGTTCTTCTTCCATTAGTTTCGTGTACGTACACATATTAGACCGTGTACGTACACGGCATATTCTTTGTATCATTGCCGAGGCCTTTCGTCAATCAAGAAAAAAAACTAAACTCGTACTCTCCCGCATTGCCTGGAGGTGGTCCTCGATGAATTTTCCGCGCCTTCCCGAAACTATCGACATCGGCCCCGGAGCGGCGAAGCGTCTCGCCGCCTTCTGCTTCGCATATGGCGGAGCCTCCGGCTCGGCGCCCCTGCGTCTCGTCGCCGATACCTCGACGTGGTCGGCGATGGGCGTCGAAGCCGACCGTGAGCTGCGGGCGGCGGGCCTCTTTACCAGAGCCACCGTGTTCGAGGACCCTTACCTCATCGCCGACGCCGGGAGCATTTTGCGCCTACTCATCGACGACGATCCGAAGGAACGGCTATATATCGCCGTCGGATCGGGCACGATCACCGACCTGGTCCGCTTCGCCTGCCACAGGACGGGCCGCGATTTCGCGAGCCTCGCAACCGCGCCTTCGGTAGACGCCTACTCTTCGGTCGTCGCGCCTATCGTAGTGGACGGCATGAAACGCACCGTTCCGGCTTCGGCGCCCATCGCGGTCTTCGCCGACACGGAGGTCCTCTCGCGCGCTCCCCGGCCGATGATAGCCGCGGGCTTCGGCGACATGCTCTGCAAATTCTCGGCGATAGCCGACTGGAGACTGGGAGCCCTGCTCTGGGGCGAGGGCTTCGACGAGGCCATCGCCCGCCGCTCTATCGCCGCCGCCCGAGCCTGCGTCGAGGCCGCTCCCGCTATCGGCGCCGCGGAACCGGAAGGCCTCGCGAAGCTCATGAGCGCTCTCGTCGAGTCGGGGCTCTGCATGGCCGAGGCCGGCCACTCGCGGCCCGCCTCGGGGGCGGAGCACCAATATTCGCACTACTGGGAGATGCGCCTCCTGCGCGAAGGCCGCCCGCCCGTTTTACACGGCTTGAAAGTAGGCATCGGGACCCTCGCGACGGCCAGACTCTGGGATCGCGTGAAGAGCATGACGGAGGACGACGCGGCCAGACGTCTCGCGCAAGCGCGCCCGCTTTCCCGCCCCGAAGGGGAGGCCGATATCCGAGCAGCCTTCGGCTCCGAAGCCGACGAGGTGATCGCCGGCCATGCGCGCTTCCTCTCGATGAGCGAGGACGATTTTGGATCCCTCAAGAGGAGGATTCTGGCCGAATGGAAAGGGATAGTCGGTTGCGCGGTTTCGGTTCCGAGCGCCGCCGAAACCGAAAGGCTCCTGGCCCTCGTCGGCTGTCCCGTCGAAGCTCTGGCCCTCGGTCTGGGGAAGGAGGAGATAGCCTCGGGATTGAAGAGCGCCCATTACCTGAGGGACCGCTTCACCATCAAGAAACTCGCGCTGATGCTTGGCATAGAGGATCTTGGATGAGCCCGATCTACTGATTCATATTCACCACTCTCCAGGTACGCTGCATGAGCTGGGTGTTGTCGGCCGTCTTCACGTTGAGGCGATAGACACCCGGCTCCGTAAAGAGATAGGGCGCGATCTCGACGCTGCCTCCCGCCGGAATCTCCCGCCTTTCCTCGCGAAGGATCCTGATCTTCGAGAAATCGACGTTGCCCTTATAGAAGAATACGTGGAAGACTCCGCCCCTGCCGGTGCCGTTGGTGACGGTAAAGGAAATGGCGGTCCCGGTGGCCGCCGGTATCTTGTCGGCGACTACTTCGGGCGTGGACTTTACGACGATGCCTACCTGGGAGACGACCGGCTCCAGTTGCGCGGGGACGCGAGGCGGCGCGGCGGGCGCAGGCGCGCCCGGAACAGCCAATGCTAGCAAATACCTCGCTCCGATCATGCGCGGACCGAAGAAGCGATCCGTGATCGGCGATACGACGACTCCTGTCTCGGGGCCCTCGGAAACAGCGTGGATCATCGAGTCTCCGCCGAGGTAGATTGCGACGTGGCTCGGCTCGCCTCCGCCCACCGTGTCGAAGACGAAGACGTCCCCCGGCTTGATTGCACTCCTGTCTATCGGCTTGCCGGCGGCCCATTGACCCTTGGAATCCCGAGGTATATCGATATCCGCCGCATGGGCATACACGTATTGCACGAAGCCCGAGCAGTCGAAGGCCCGGGGCGATTCGGCCCCGTAGACGTAGGGCACGCCCTTGAAGGACTGAGCGGTCTCGACGATGGCCTTCCGGGCCTCGCTCTCGGTTGGGGCCGCCCAGAGGGCGACGGATTCGGTGAGGGCGGCCGCGACGGCCAGGGCGATTATCGCTCTACGCATCGCCACAATTGTCGTGCCGCTCATCGCGGCTGTCAACGTCGGATGAACGAGGACGGGGCCGGATCCGCGGCGCCCTCCCGACATCGGGCGATTCGCCCGAGACCTTGCCGCCTCGTCCCGGGAAGTCTAGACTGGGCCCATTGCGCGAGGTCACAGGAGCGGCGAGATGGGCGAAACAGAGCGGCTTCAGAAGTCACATATCCTCCTCATCCTTCTCGTATCGACCGCGAGCTTTTTTGAGGGCTACGATTTCATCATTTTAAGCCTCGTGCTCCCGTTCTTGCGCCACGATTTCGGCCTGAGCGTCATGCAGGGGACTTTCATCGTATCGGCGATCGCGGTCGGGACGATCGCGGCCTTCTTCGTCCTGAGGCTCGGCGACTATTTCGGCCGCAGGGCGATGCTGATGTGGACCGTTCTGGGCTACACCGCGGCGACCGCGCTTACGGCGGCCAGCCATAGCGTCTACGGCTTCGTCGCCATGCAGTTTCTGGCCCGAGTCTTCCTCGTCGCCGAGTGGGGCATCTCCACGGTGATCATCGCCGAGGAGCTGCCCGCGACGAGGCGAGGCCTCGGCATCTCGATCGTCCAGGCCATGGCGGGCGTCGGCGGCATAGTGGGCAGCGCAATCTTCCCTATCGTCTCCAGGGTCGCCCTCGGATGGAGGGCGATGTACCTGATCGGCATAGTGCCCCTCATCGTCGTCTTCTTCATCAGGCGGAGCGTGCGCGAGACGAAGCGCTACGCCCAGGTGCGGGCCCTCCATCCCGACAGGCCCAGGTGGAAAGAGATACTCGGTCCCGAGTACCGGAGGAATCTCGTCCTCATATCCCTCCTCTGGCTTTTCATGTATTGCGGGTATACGCCAGTCCTCAATTTCTATACCGACTACGCAATGACCGACCGGGGCCTCACGACGGGCCAGGTCGGCCTCATAGCGGCCATCGCCTTCACCCTCGGGCTGTCGGGCTACGTCGCCGCGGGGAAGCTCATGGACAAATGGGGACGCAAGCCTACCTGCGCCCTTTTCTTCGGCGTCGGCGCTCTGGCGACGTTCGCGGCCTACAACATCAAGGGCTCCCTCCTCGTAATGGGGGCCTCGCTCGTCGTCCTCATATTCTTCGCGATGAGCTACCTGCCGCTCTGCTCGACCTATACGACCGAGCTCTTCCCCACGCGCCTGAGAGCGAGCGCTTCGGCTTGGACGAACAATACTCTGGGAAGGGTGGGCATGGTCGCCTCCCCGCTAATGGTCGGCGTCCTCGCCAAGCTGCTCGCGAGCCCGGCGGGCGGCCTCAACGGCGGTCCGTCGACGGGCTACGGCCCCGCCATCGGCATCATGGGCCTCTTCCCCCTGCTCTGCGCCCTGATCGTCCTCGTCTTTCTCCCGGAAACCAAGAATCGCGAGCTCGAAGAGCTAAGCAAGTGAGGCTCTCGGCCTCTCTCATCCTCATCTTTTTCGCTTTCGGCTCCTGCGGAGCCGAAAGCCTCGGCCCCGCATTCCTAGCGGAGCACGGCGACGCCCTCGTCTCGCGGGTAGTCTACAAAGGCAACTATCGCACCAGGGACTCGGCCATAGCCGAGCTGACGGACATTCGACCCGGGATGCGCCTTTCCGACATCGACCCGGAGACGGCGATCCAAAATATCTTGAAGTCGAATATCTTCAGCTCGGTCGATCTAGCCGCCGAGATCGAGGACGGGACCGCGGTCGTGACCGTCGCGGTGAAGGAAAAATGGACCTTGATACCCATTCCCTCCGGTTATTACGGAAGCGACGGATGGTCGGCCGGCCTCGACGTTCTCGAATACAATTTCCTGGGCATGCGGAAGACTCTGGTCGTCGGCGGCGCGGATTCCAACCTGGGACTGAGCGGCCTCGTCGCCTACTCCGACCCTCGCTTCCTGCATTCGAGGGCCTCGTTCAGGCTCTTCGCCCAAGCGGGGAGCGCGGAAGAGGAGGCCGAATACATGGACGGCGCGACCTATGCGACCTTCCGGGAGACGACGGCCGCGGGCGGCTTCAGCCTCGTATACCCGTCCGAGGAAAAGCTCACGGCGGAGTTCGATCTGACGACCCGTTATTTCGAAGTCGGCCAGGCCGATGCCGAGAACTACGGCCTGAGTCGGGAATCACTCGCCCTCGTCCCCTCCGCGGCGATCAACTACGACGGTCAACTCAACAACGGGTACAGGAACGCGGGTCCGATCGCGAGCGCCTCCTACTATCACGGCTTCCGCCTCCGGGGGATGCCTTCCTACGACGCCGTCGAGGGCAATGCCGAGATGGACTTCAAAGTCTTCCTGGAAGCCTACCTCGAAGCCGGGGCCGTCGCGCGCTACGGCACCTGGACTTTCCAATCCCTGGGCTCCCTATCCGGTCCGGGCTACAGGACCCTCCCCTATCAATACTCTTTTTCCCCGGCGAACGCCGCCGCCTACGCGAATCTCGCGATACCCTTCATCAGGGCCGGATGGAGCGCGATGGAGATCGGACCATTCTACGAGTGCGGCGTCTACGGGACAGGGCTCTACGGCGATACGACGGAGTTCTTCCACGGCCCGGGCTTTCTCTATCGCCTGTACCTGCGCGACATCGCCCTGCCCGCCGTCGAGATAAGCGCGGCCTATAATATACCCGCGCGCAATCCGGTCTTCAGCCTGAATGTAGGGGTGACGCTTTAGGTGTTCCCGGATAGAATGTCTCATGCGCGGACGAAATTCGAAAAAGGGATTCCACGACATCCTTCCCGGGATCGGCATCAAGACCCTCGTACACGGCGACAAGAGCCTTATGGCCAAATTCGGCCTGAAGGCGGGGAGCGAGCTGCCGGTCCACAGCCATCCCTACGAGCAGATCGGCTACCTGATCCGGGGAAGGCTTCGCCTAACGATCGGCGACGATGCCCAAGAGGCGGGGCCCGGCGACAGCTGGTGCATTCCCTCGGGCGTCCTCCATCGAGCCGAGATCCTCGAGGATTCGGTGGCTCTCGAGATATTCTCGCCCGCGCGGGAAGATTACCTCGAGTACGAGAACGACGACGATATCGACCGATAGCGAGGTGAAGCCCGGCCGCGCTTTCAGGACGCCGAAAACGACCGGAGGCTCCCCCCCGATTTCATGTGCGCGGCGAGGCGGGTCAGCTGGCGCCGCGAATGGACGAAAAAGCGCTTGTAGGCCGCGCAGAGGCGGTTGAGGCCATTGTCGTCGCGGTCCTTGGGGCATCCGCCGTTGCAGGAGGCGAGGACTTCGCATTCCAGGCAGACGCGGGGCAGGGTGTCGCGCTTGGCTTGGCCGAAGGCCAGCAGGCGCGGGTCCGAGCAAAGCTCGGATAGGCTGCGCTCGCGCAGGTTCCCGATGAGGTGCTCGACGTCGACAAAATGGTCGCAGGCGAAGAAGCTTCCATCGCGTTCGAGGACGGCGACGTCGCCGCAGGTCTCGCGATGTATACACAAGGCGTGCGGCGCGCCGTAGATCGGGCGCAGCGCCTCGTCGAAGGTCTGGACGACGATGCGGCCGACGTCCTCGCGAATCCACTCGTCGAAGACCCTGCAGAGGAATTCGCCGATGGCCTCGGGGCTCGCCGCGGCTGAAGCGGCGCCCGCCTGGCCCGGCCTCGGCACGAGGGGCAGGAATTGCAGGTACTTGGCCCCCGCCGTCTTGAAGAAGGAATAGACCCGCTCCGGGTGGGACGTATTGCCCTCGTGGAGGACGCAGAGCAGGTTGCAGAACACACCCCGATCCTTCAGGAGGCCGAAGGCGCGCATCGCGGCTGCCTGGCTGGACGTGCCGCCGACCGGGTCTTTGCGATGGCGGTCGTGGAGGTCGGGCGGCCCGTCAATGCTCAATCCCACGGAGAAGCCCTCGCGCGACAGGAAGTCGGCCCAGTCCTCGTCGATCAGGCTGCCGTTGGTCTGGAGACCGTTGGTCACCGACCTCCCGGGTTGGAGGCGGGCGCGTTGGAAGCCGGCGATGCGGCGGAAATATTCCAGGCCGAGGATGGTCGGCTCGCCCCCGTGCCACTCGAAGTGGGTAGCGGGGCCGGGCGAAGAATCGATGCGTTGCGCGATATAGCTCTCGAGGAGAGCTGCGGGCATCGGCCAAGAAGGCCGCGCATGAGCCGGCGCGGCGGCGAAGAGAGCTTCCTTGTCGATGTAGTAGCAGTAGTCGCAGCGGAGGTTGCAGCGAGCGCCTCCCGGCTTGGCCATGACGAGGCATTCTCGAACAGGCTTCATTACCGCTTCCTGCTATCCGCGGATCCCCCGCGCGAGTCTCATGGCGCCGGTCCCCCCCATGTCACCGTAGGCATCGATGGGTTTCGATCAGAAGCACGAGAGAACGTAGACGCCGAGGAGGGTCTCGACGGTCATGAGATCGTCCGTGCAGACGCCTTCTCGCGCCTGCTTCTCGAGCTCGCTTACGTACCAGAAGAAGAGGCCGAATTTCGGATCGATGCGGAAGCAGTAGGCGAGAAAATCCTCCGCCTTGCTCTGGTGGCCGAATAACAGGCTCGCGATCGAGTTGGCCAAGGCTACGAAGCGCTTGAACGCGGGACAGATGGCCCCGTCGCGGAATTCGCGCTCGAAGGCCATGAGATCGTCGAGTAGCCGGTCCTTGGGCTTCTCCTCCGACTTCTCCACCCAGGTCTTGTGGACTAGGAGTTCGACGTTCTCTCGGAAAATGCGCAGCAGGCGGTCTATCCGGGCGAGGCGCTCGGGAGGAGGGCCATTGACGTACTGCTGGAACTCCCCGGCGTTCCCGAGAATATCCGCCAGCTTCATCGCGTAGCGGCCCCGCCGGGCGTCTTCGGCGCCGACGAGGAGGGGCAGAGTCTCGAAAGCCACCCTGTCTACGTCGGGAACCAGGCGTACGTCTATGGTCGTTTCCCGGGAACTCATGGC
>Ga0181520_10011470_pt1 | contig 11635 bp, 6 predicted proteins | sample PEATcosm2014_Bin_29_FD_132451 | JGI IMG/M metagenome (GOLD analysis project Ga0181520, IMG submission 132451) | Peatland microbial communities from MTU Mesocosm Facility, Houghton, MI, USA - PEATcosm2014_Bin02_30_metaG | ecosystem: Environmental > Terrestrial > Soil > Wetlands > Peat | place...
ATCGATGACGTCGCCCAGTCAGCCGAAATCTCCGACGACGATATTCCGTTCTAAAGGCAGGGGCCAAGGAACCAAGGAATCAGTCGGCTTCTCGCTTCTTCGACCCAGCACGAAAAGGGGTGCCCCACATCCCGACTTTGGGATGTGGGATCGCACGAACCCAACCCGGATTCCCGTCCACGCATTACGGAGAACACCCATGAAGAAACTCTTCGTTGTCGCTCTTCTCGCCTCGTGCGTTGCCCTGCCCGCGCAGGAGACGCGTCACGAGGTCATCCACGCCACGGGAAATCCCGCGGTCGATTCCAAACCCAACAGCCCCGACGTGCCCGATGTCTTCGCCATAAGCGGCCATCTCCAGCGCATCGTCGTGCTGCGCTTCAAGTTCGGCACCGACTTGCTGGCCGGCCTGCAGAAGATGATCGATCAGGAAAAGATTAAGAACGCCGTCATTCTTTCTGGATTCGGCTCCGTGCGCGGCTACCAGATTCACCAGGTCTCGAACCGCGACATGCCCTCGAAGAACATGTTTATCAAGAATCCCACCGCGCCCGCCGACATCATCGGCATGAGTGGCATGGTCATGAACGGCCGCGTGCATCCGCACATCGTGCTCGCCAATGCCGACAAGGCCTTCGGCGGCCACCTCGAGCCGGACACGACGGTCTTCACTTTCGCCGTAATCACCCTGGGCGTCCTCGACGACTCCATCGACATGAGCCGCTTCGACGACTCGAGCTACCGCTGAAACATGAAATAGGAAGCAGGCAGCGGCTCATCTACCTATTGGCTACTGGCTATTGGCGACTGGCTGCTTCTTTGTCCAGCGGATCGTTGTCCCGATCCGTCACTTCCGCCAGTGCCGCCAGCCGTCCCGCCAACTCTTCCGCCCAGCAGCCCTCCGGCGCGCGCCAGCTCCAGTTGCCCTGCGCGATCGCCGGCGTGTTCATGCGCGCCTCCGAGCCCAGTTCCAGCAGGTCCTGCACCGGCGCAATCGCAACGCCGGCCACGCTACCCTGCGCCGCGCGGATCAACGGCCACACAGGCCGGCCGTTTACCGGCCCCACCAGCGCCTCCACGGCCGTATGTTCCTTTTTATTTGCCGTATTCCACCAGCCTTGTGTCGTGTCGTTGTCGTGCGTGCCCGTGTACGCCACGGTCGCAGGCACAAAGTGCTGCGGCAGGTGCGTGTGCGCGCCCTTGTCGCTAAAGCCGAATTGCAGCACCTTCATGCCGGGCATGCCCAGCTCCAGGCGCAGCGCATCCACTTCCGGTGTAATGACGCCCAGGTCTTCGGCAACTAGCGGCAGCGGTCCGAGCGCCGCTTCCAGCGCGCGAAAAAGCTCCGGCCCCGGCGCCTTGATCCACGCGCCCTTGACTGCGGTCTCTTCCTCGGCAGGAATCGCCCAATACGCCTCGAATCCGCGGAAATGATCGAGGCGCACGATGTCGTAAATCTCCACGGCGCGCCGGATGCGCTGGATCCACCAGTCGAAACCGCTCGCGGAGAGCACGTCCCAGCGATAGAGCGGATTGCCCCATCGCTGGCCCGTTGCCGAAAAGTAATCGGGCGGCACGCCGGCAATGCTGATCGGCTTGAGGTCTTTGTCGAGCTCGAAAATCTCGGGATGCACCCAAACGTCGGCCGAGTCCATATTGACGAAGATTGCCACGTCGCCCAGGATCCGGATTCCACTGCGTACCGCGGCCTCTTTGAGCAGATTCCACTGCCGCGCAAACGCAAACTGCAGCACCTTTTCGACCACGCGTTCGCGCCCGTGTTCGGCGGCAGCCGCGGCCAGCGCCTGTGCATCGCGACGTCGCAGCGACTCGGGCCACTCCGTCCACGCGCCGGTACTGAATGTGCGGCGCAAGACCGCGTACAGCGCGTAGTCGTCGAGCCACGCAGCCTGGTTGCGGGAGAACGCCTCGAATTCCTCCCATTGCTCGGCCAGCGCGGGTTCGTCCAGAGCGCGATCGAGAAAACTTCCCGCGGCCTCGTAAAGCGATGGAAACTTCCGCGCTTCCACCTGCTCAAAATCAACCGGCCCTGGGCCGTTGGGAAGTCCGGCAATGCGATCCGCGCCGATCCAACCCCAATCGCGAAGAAACTCCAGGCTGATTAACGCGGGATTGCCCGCGAATGCCGAAGATCCCGCGTAAGGCGAGTTGCCATATCCCGTGGGACAAAGCGGCAGAACCTGCCAGATATGCTGCTTGGCGCGGGCCAAAAACGCCACAAACTCGTGCGCGGCCGGACCCAGATCGCCGATCCCTCCTTGCGAAGGCAGCGAACTGATGTGCAGCAGTGCTCCAGAGGAACGTTGGAATTGCATGTTGCCATTATTACGGATCGAAGAGGGTTCTGTTGCAAATCGACGGCGGCCCTGCAGAATGCAGGCTCATCTGAGACACTGGAATGCGCGTCCCCACGCAGCTTGTTGATCGACTTCCGAACCGAGGGAGTTTTCCGTTGAATATTCGCAATCATTTCTTTTGTCTTTCCCTCTTTGCTTCGATTTCCACTCTGTTGGTCCCCTCTACCTCGTTCGCCGCAGCCGCTTCCGCTCCGCAACCTGTGACGCTCGCCGCCGGCTGGATGCTGCAGGATGTCGCCAAAGTCCCGCAAGCAGGTGCGGAAGTTGCAAGCGCGAGCTTCGATGCGCGCGGTTGGTACGCGGCCACGGTTCCCGGCACGGTGCTCACCTCTCTCGTCAACGACCACGTCTATCCCGAGCCGTTGTATGGCGAGAATGAACGCCCTGAAATCATTCCAGAAAGCCTGTGCCACACCTCGTATTGGTACCGGACCGTGATCCGCGTGCCGCGCGCCTACCGCAGCCATCGCATCTGGCTCAACTTCGACGGCATCAACTATTCGGCCGACGTGTGGGTGAACGGCACAGAAGTGGGCAGCATCCGCGGCGCGTTCATCCGCGGCATCTTTGACATCACCGCGCAGGTTCAGCCGGGCCGGCCTGCGGTGGTCGCCGTGCTGGTCGCGCCCGAGCCAAATCCCGGCGTTCCGCACGAGCACACAATTCGCAATGGCGTCGGCAAGAACGGCGGCATCACCGCCATCGACGGACCCACGTTCCTTTCCACCATCGGCTGGGACTGGCTCAACGCTGTGCGCGATCGCGACACTGGCATCTGGCAAAAGGTGTTTCTCTCGGCAACGGGGCCTGTGGTCGTCAAGGACCCGCTGGTCACCACCGATTTGCCTTTGCCGCGCACCGACTCCTCCGACGTTGCCGTGCAGGCGACTGTCGAAAACGTCGGCGACCAACCAGTGACAGGTTTGCTGCACGGAACCATCGAAAACATTGCCTTCGAGCGGCAAGTGGAGTTGGCCCCGCATAGCACGCAACAGATCGCGTTTAATCCCAAAACCACGCCCGCGCTGCACATCGACCATCCGCGCCTCTGGTGGCCCAATGGCTATGGCGCGCAACAGATGTATCGGCTGCACCTCGCCTTCACCATCAGCGGCTCAATCAGCGACGCCGAAGACGTCGATTTCGGTGTTCGCAAAATCACCTATTCGGTGCCGGGAACCGACACGCTGACTATCTCTGTCAACGGCGTGCCCATCTTCATCCGCGGCGGCGACTGGGGCCTCGACGAAGCCATGAAGCGCATTCCCCGCGAGCGCCTCGACGCCGAAATTCACATGCATCAACTGGCGCATCTCAACTTGATTCGGAATTGGGTGGGCCAGAGCACCGGTGAGGATTTCTACGAGCTGTGCGACAAGTACGGCATCCTGGTGTGGGACGAATTTTTCCAGCCCAATCCCGGCGACGGGCCCGATCCCACCGATCTCGACACCTACATTGCCAACGTGCGCGACAAGGTGCTGCGCTTCCGCAACCATCCCTCCATCGTGTTGTGGTGCGCGCGCAATGAGGGCTATCCGCCGCCCGAAATCGACGCCGCCTTGCGCAAATTGCTCGCCGAGCTCGAGCCCACCCGTCGCTATCAGCCCAGCTCCACCGACGGCGCTGGCGTGCGCTCGCATGGACCGTATTACTGGCGCGCGCCGCGCGACTTTTACACGATTACCGACGACTACTTCAAAACCGAAACCGGCAGCATGAGCGTGCCCACGCTTGAATCCATTCACGGCATGATGCCAAAGAAAGACTGGGAGACCATCGACGACGACTGGGCCGCGCACGACATGGCCAAAGGCGCGCAGCACGGCGACCTTTACCCGGCAATACTCGCGGCGCGCTACGGAAAATTCGCTAATCTCGCCGACTTCGTGCGCAAGGCGCAACTGGCCAACTACGAAGCCTTCCGCGCCATGTACGAAGGGCGCAACGCGCAGCTCTTCCATCCCACCACCGCCGTCATTACGTGGATGAGCGATCCCGCGCAGCCAAGTTTTGTCTGGCAGCTTTATCACTACGATCTCGAACCGAACGCATCGCTCTTCGCCGTTATGCACGCGTCGGAAATGGTCCACATCCAGCTTAACGAGGCCAACGGGCAGGTGCAGGTCATCAACAACCAGTCAGATCCTGTCGCCAATGCCGTGGCGCGGGTCGGCGTATATAACCTCGACGGTTCGCTCGTTTACGAGCACGAGACCAAGCTCACGGCCGCACCCGACGCGGCAACGAATCTCGGCACCGTAGATTTTCCCGCCCATCCTTCGGCGGTGCACTTTCTCAAGCTCGCCCTGCTAAGAGATGCCGGCGAACCCATATCGAGCAACTTCTATTGGCTCGGGACGCCGGACCACCCCAACGATTTGACGGCGCTCAACAACTTGCCCATGGTAACGTTGACCGCAACGGCGGAGGAGCTCGAAGGAAGAATCGCCGGCCAGCGGCTGCTGGCCATCACGCTGCACAATCCCACGCACAGCATCGCTCTCATGGCGCACGTGCAACTGCGCGGCAAATCCGGCGAACGCGTCTTGCCGGTCTTCTACAGCGATAATTACGTCACGCTCCTGCCCGATGAAACGAAGACCATCGCCATCGAGGCCGCGCAAAACGACTTCAACGGAGAAGATCCGCTCATCGTCCTTGACGGCTGGAACGTGACAGTAGCGCCGGCGTCATTCGGCAGTGTTTCCGTCGCGCCCAATATCGACGCGCAACCGGGCCACTGGCCCACCACAGGATTGCCCTTCGCCACGGAGGGCTTGCGCTAGGGATGCACCGGGAGAACGAATATTCCCGTTCTTCCTCCAGCAACCCCGCCAAATTCTTCTTCCCTCCACCTGCGCCTCCTGTAAAATCGAACCAATTTGGACCATCCCCATCCAAATAAGCAACCCCGAGGCGCATGACCAGCCCCTCCGCCGCAAACAACCTCGACGATCCTCCAGCCGCGCCCCACGCCGGCCGCAAGATACCTCCGCCCTGGCTCTTCGCGTTGCTGGCGCTGCCGCATGGAGTCTTCACAGGCGCAATCATCGGATTGGTGCTTTCTTTCGTGCTGCGCCGCGAAGGCCATTCCATGTACGGCATTGCCAATGAAATCGCCTTGCTCGGCATTCCGCCTATTTTTTACTTTCTCTGGAGCCCTCTGGCGGATTTCTGGATCAGTCGCAAGCACTGGTACCTGCTGGCCGCGTGCCTCGCGGCCGCTGGAGCCGCAGCGGCGTTCTGCTTTCCCGATCTTTCCAGCCCCATCCCGGTCGCTCTGCTCTTTGCGGCCACCTGCGCCGTCATGATCTGCTCGGCGAGTTACGGCGGCATGGCTGCCGCATTGATGCCGGAAGAACAGAAGTCGCGCGTCTCCAGCATGATTCAAGTGGGCAACCTCGGCGGCGGTGCTTTGGGCAGTTGGGGACTGCTGCTGCTTGCCGAGCACTGCAGCCACGCGATGCTGGGCATGGTTGCCGCGGCGTCGGTTGTACTCCCCGCGCTGGCCGTGCTTGCCGTGGATGCGCCGCCTCCACAACGCATCAGCGCCCAAAACGGGCCCGGGGCGCAACTGGTCACGATGGGCCGCGAATTCAAAACCACCTTTCTGCGCTGGAGCGCCCTGCCCTCGATCCTGTTACTTATGTCGCCGCTGGCGAGCGGCGGCGCGGTGGGCCTGCTGCCCGGTCTCGCCACCGACTATCGCGTATCGGGCACTGAAGTGGCCTGGTTGAACGGGATGGCAGGCGCGCTGCTCACCGCCGCCGGCGCGCTGCTGATGGCCTTCGTTCCCAAGCGCGCGGATCCGCGACTCACCTATGTCTTCTTTGGCCTGATGAATGCGGCCTCCCTGGGAATCCTCTGCCTAGGACCGACCAACCCAACCACCTACCTCGTGGGGACGATCCTCTACCTGATCTCGGTAGGCGTGGGTTATGCCAACTTCACCGCCATCGTCTTGCAGGTCATCGGCAAAGCGGGAGCCAGCGCATGCAGCCGCTACGCCATCGCCGTGGGCCTCGGCAATGCTCCCGTGGCCTATATGGCCGCTGTGGACGGCCTGGGTGCAAAGTGGTGGGGAACCCGCGGCCTGTCTGGAATCGACATGATGGTGAGCACGCTGTTTGGTGCGTTGTTTCTGGTCGGCTACTGGATCTGGCTCAAGCCAGGTTGGACACAGCACATCGCCGCCCTGCCGGAGCCGGAACTCGCGCCCTCCGCTGACTGAAGTCAATCGACGTAGATCGATCTCATCGCACAAACAACAAGGCCCGCAAACCTTCCGGCTGCGGGCCTCATAAGTTCTGTTCCAACCTGCTTTACGTCCCTGGAGTCTGCTGCGGCTTGGCGTTGAAGCGGATCAGGTTGTGCTTCTTGTAGTCGTTCCACACCCCGCTCATGAACACGCTGAAAGCCTCGTTGCGCTTCTGTTGCAGCATCTCATCGCGTGTCTGGTCAAAGTTCTTCGCGATCTCGTCGGCGGTCGGCTCCTGCTTGTCGAGAATCTTCACCACCACGCCGGTGCGGCCCGCGTTGATGGCGCCGCTGTACGAGCCAACACTCATCTCGAACAACTGCGGAGCCACCTGGCCCACTTCGCCGAAATCCGGCACCTGTCCACTCGAGCCCACCAGGTCGCTGGTTTTCACGGTCGCGCCTTCGGCTTTGGCAGCCTTGGCAAGATCGTTCATCGCTTTCGCCTTGTCGGCAAGGTCCTTGGTTTTCTGGCCGAGCAACGCCGGCAACTGCTCGTCGCGGTAGTCGTCCAGCACGTGCGTCTTCCAATCGGCAAAGGCCGGCGCGTGCGCCGCCATGACGCCCGTCACCTGGAAGATGGCGTAGCCTTCGCCCGTCGGCGCCGCCTGCGGCGGGTCGCCCTGCTTGGCTGCAAAGGCCTTGGTCAAAAGCTGTGAACTGTCGGGCAAAGCGGGAATCACGCCATCGTGCCCCACCGGCTCTGAAGTCACCAACTCCAGATGATGCGCCGCCGCGGTCTTCTCCAGGCCGTTCTTGCTCGCCTCCGCGGTCAACTGCTGCGCAAACTGCGTCTCCGCCTGCGCCGCGACTTCGCGCGTGAGCGCCGCCACAATGGTGGCCTGCACTTCGCTCAGCGGCTGCGTATGCGCGCTCTGGCGCTCTTCAACCTGAATAATGTGGTAGCCAAAGCTGCTCTTCACAATGGCGATGTCGCCGATTTTTTGCGTAAAGATAGCCTTGTCGAACTCCGGAACCATCTTGCCGCGCTGCGCGAATCCCAGCTCGCCGCCCTGGTCCTTGCTGCCCGGGTCATCGGAATATTTCTTCGCCAGTGCGGTCCAGCTTCCACCGGCCTGCAGCTGCTTCAGAACGCTCTCCGCCTTCGCCTTGGCCGCGGCATCGGTCTTGGCGTCCGCGCCTTCCGGCACGCTGATAAGAATGTGCCGCGACTTGGCCTGATCGGGCACCTGGTAGTCGCTCAGGTGGTCGTTGTAGTACTGCTGAATCTGTTGTTGCGAAGGCTGCGGAACGCCTCCCGGAACCTGTTCCTGGGTGAACGAAATGTAAGTAATCTTGCGCTCCTCGGGCACTGCCTGGGCGTACTGCGCGGCGTTCTTCTTGAAGAACGCCTCCAGATCCGCGTCCGAAGGATTGATCGTCTTCCGCAGGTCGTCCGCCGAGATCACCGCATAGTCGAACTTGATCTTGATGTTTTGCTTGAGATAGGCATCGCGAACTTCCTGGTCGCTCACCGTCACACCCGCGGTAATCAGAGCCTGCAGGCGGCGCACCGTGATCTCGTCCTTGATCTGACCCTCAAAGTCGTCCACCGACTCGTGCAGCCGGTCGTCAATCAGCTGCTTGTAGGCGTCTTCGCCAATGAATTTGCCATCGGGGTAAAGAACCTGCCCCGTGGGGCCAGTGCGCAGGTACTGCCGCACATCGTTGTCCGTGGCGAACACGCCAAGCTTGTGCGCTTCCTGCAAAAGCACCTGCTGCTGCACCAGTTCCTGGCCCACTTGCTGCTCAAAGAACTGCACGATCATCGGATTGTCGGCGTACTGCGGGCCGCGCTGGCGCAGCTCGTTCTCCGCAGCCTGTTGCACGTGCGTCTGGCTCACGGTGTCGCCGTCCGAAAGAATCTTGCTGTACCAGTGCGGATACACCACCGCGAACGTATCAGGCGCAGCAGCGCCGGCCCCGGTAAGTCCGGGGATCAGGTAAACCACCATGGCGACCGATGCGGCGCCAATCACGACCACGAACAGCGCTTTGGTGATGCGATTGTCTGATTGCAGAAAACGAATCATGGATGGATCTAGACCTTCAACTCTCTACGCGCGCTCGCGCTCACAGATCGGGCAGCAGCGGCAATTCCCCTGCATTCCGTTGGCTTGGCGAGGCGCAGTTCTCGCTGATTGCGACTCTGTCATTATAGACGACAGAGAATCGGCGGTCATCGACTCGCCCTCGCACTTGGGTGCCCCTTCCTAAATGCTTCCTTTGCATTTAGGGCGGGATACCGCAAAGCTCGACCCATGGGCTTTGTATCAGGGCGCGGCTTTAGCCGCGCTGAGAAAGCCACTGAAAATTGAGGGGGCTTTAGCCCCGCAGAACAATCGCCCCAAAGATTAACCTCTTCAAAAGCCCGCATCGCACCACAAACAAATCGGGCATCCGCCAAGGCGGACGCCCGATGCTGACCCCTGACACCTGGCACCTGAAACCTGTCGCCTGCTCTTACCGCCAGTAGTACGCTCCGCCCACAATGAAATAGGGTCGATAGTAAGGCGCAGGATACCCATATGCCGGGCCGTATCCATAGCCGTAATAGGGCGATCCGTAGGGGTAGCCACGGCGGTAAAGCGCCGGGCCGCCGGGATACAGCCCCTGCGCCAGTCTTGCCGCTTCCTGCGGGCTCACTGGGGCCACCGTAATGGGCGCAGCCAGGTGGAATGTGACGAGCGCTTCGGCTGGAATCCACGCTCGGTAACCGGGCGAAGCCGCTCCCAACGCCGTACCGCCAGCCACGCCGGCGCCGGCGCCGATGGCGCAACCCGGGCCGCGGCCCACCGCGCAACCGATGATCGTGCCGATCACGCCGCCCGTCAACGCGCTGCCCACCGTCTGGCCGGCCTTATTCGGAGCCTTCACCTTGAACTGGTCGCTCGCGATCGGATAATTGCGCCCGCCCAGATCGAGCGAAGTCAGCGTGAGCGCCAGCGTGGAACTGCCTCCCATGCTGCCCGAACCCACATTCTTGTGTTCCGCAATCACGCCGTGCACCACGGCACCGCGCGGAATCGCCAGCGCGCCGCCCATGGTCACGTCCTGAATCACCATGAACTGCACCGGCTCCCCGTCCTTGGCCCGTTTGCTATCCACCGGCTCGCTGGTGCGAAGCTGAAGCAGCGTTCCTGCGGGCAGCGTCACAGGGCCGCTGGCGGGTGCGTACTGCGGTGCTTGCCGAGCCTGCGGATATTGCTGCGGATACTGCGGCGGATATTGCGGGCTCTGGTACTGCGGCCGCGGCGGAGGCGGCGGATAAGCCCCTTGCTGCTGCGGATAAGGCGCGGGCGCCTGATTCACGGCCGCGGGATCCGGTCCCTGGTCCGGAGCCGGTCCCGGAGGCGGCAGACCCGCCGTTTGCTGTTTCACCTGCGACTGGTCGGGGTCCGGCATCTCCTGCGAGTCCGGGGCAGGCTGCGCGTTCTGCGCCTCCGGACCGGGATTGCCCACCGTCAGATTGTTGTGCACCTTGGTCACGCCGTTCACGTGTGCGGCGATCGACTCCGCCAGTTGTTTGGACGCATCCGTCGATACCGTTCCCGAGAGCGTAACTTCGCTCTGGATCGTGGCTGCAGTGATCAGGTCGCTCTTCAGTGCCGCCGACGCGTCGAGGGCGTGCACCACGTCCATCTCAATCTGTCCGTCGGTGCGCGGTCCCTGCTGAGCCGCCGGCTGACTCTCTTGCGCCTGACTTTGCGACTGCCCCGCCGGAGCGCCGCCATTTTGCGCAATCGCGACCGCGGCAAACAGCACAGCCACCCCGGTCCATGCCACAAGCGGTCGAAAGCCCTTTTTCAGCAAGCTGCGATTCATTTTCGATGTCTCCTCTTTCGATACGATCGTTCTCAACCCGGAAAAGATGCGCGGGGAGAACGATTTTCAAAGCCTTTTCCAGGGCTCAATCCGTTAGACGAGCCTAGCCTGGAGCCTGTTACCCGGTATAACCCCGTTTTCGGCAAAAAGTTGTCTGCTTTTGACCGTCCGACCCGGGATCCCTTGGGGGGCCCCCAGTGTCTCGATTCCGAGACAGGGGATACCAGGATGCCAAAGTGCGAATCTTCGCGGTCCGAGACCTACGCCAGTGCCGCAGCAATCGCCGCATTCAAAGTGTTCAGGCCCGTGGCCAAATCGGCACCCAGGTGAACTCGCAGAGCGCGGCGCCCGCGCGCCTCCAGTACCGCCAGGTCCCCCGCCGCCTGGGCGTCGATCACCACTCCAAAACTGTACCGCTGGCCCGGAATTTCCGCGTCTTCGGCGTGCTTTGCGGTGATCTGCAAAAACACGCCCGTGTTCGGTCCGCCTTTGTAATCCTGCCCGGTCGAGTGCAGAAAGCGCGGTCCGAAACCCAGGCAAGTGGCCACGCGTTTGTTGTCGCGCACAGCGTGCCGCATCACCTGGATCGCCGCTTCGTGCTCTGGGAACATGGGTAGAAACGCCAGTGTCGCGAAGTAGTCCCCAGCGCGAAGTTGAGCGAGATGGGCGCGCAAAAAGCCGGTCAGCGAATCGGTGGGCGCTAGGGCGCGCAGTTCGGCCGCATAGGCCTCCGTCGCGAACAATTCAATCCCGGCCTCCGACAGCACTGGCTGCCGCTGGGGAAGCTTGCCGGTCTTTTCGTACTCATCCGTCAGGGCGCGCGTTTCGATCTTCGCCGCCTCCACATCCGGCTGGTTGAAGGGGTTGATGCCCATCACCGAGCCGGCAACCGCCGTGGCAACCTCCCACGTGAAGAACTGGCCGAAGATCTCGTACAGGTCCTCGATTTCAATCGTCACCACCGGATGCCCCGCTGCCGCCAGTGCCGCAACCTTGTCGTCCTGACTCGCGTCCGCGGTTCCCCTCAGGCGCACGTAAGCAAACACGCGGTCCTTGCCATACACCTCAGGCGGACCAATGGCTTCGCGATCTACCGGCGTAATGCCCTTGCCCTGCTTGCCGGTAGATTCGGCAATCAGTTGCTCCAGCCATGCGCCCAGATCGTAGATCTC
>Ga0181520_10011471_pt1 | contig 11634 bp, 9 predicted proteins | sample PEATcosm2014_Bin_29_FD_132451 | JGI IMG/M metagenome (GOLD analysis project Ga0181520, IMG submission 132451) | Peatland microbial communities from MTU Mesocosm Facility, Houghton, MI, USA - PEATcosm2014_Bin02_30_metaG | ecosystem: Environmental > Terrestrial > Soil > Wetlands > Peat | place...
ACCGAACGGCTTCACTTCCACGGCGCGCGAGATCGATAACATCGCGTTGAGTGTTGGGGCCAACGTCTATACCGCAACCTACACCGTCGGCGGGGCCAGTTATACGCAGGCGTTCACCGTCACAGTCAACCCGATCGTTCCTTACATCGCGGTGAACGGCGTCTGGAACGCGACGCCGGAAAGCGCGGTCACCGTGGCCGCGGGCACGTCGGTGAGCCTCGGCCCCTGGCCGGTGAGCGGCGGAACTTGGAGTTGGACCGGACCCAACGGCTTCACTTCCACTGCCCGCGAGATCGATAACATCGCCTTGAGCGCGGGAGCCAACGTCTATACCGCAACCTACACCGTCAACGGAGCCACCTACACGCAAGCCTTCACCATTGCGGTCGGCGGTTGCGGCGCCGCCAACCCCATCGTTCCCTATATCGCGGTGAACGGCGTCTGGAACGCCACTTCCGAAAGTGCGGTCACGGTCGCTTCGGGAACCTCCGTGAGTCTCGGCCCCTGGCCAGCAAGCGGCGGAAGCTGGAGTTGGACCGGCCCCAACAAGTTCACCTCCGCGGCCCGCGAGATAGACGGCATCGCGTTAAGCGAAGGCTCCAACGTCTACACGGCAACCTACACCGATCCCAACGCCTGCTCGTACACGCAGGCGTTCACCGTTACCGTCAACTAGCCGACCGGCTGACGGCAACTACTCCGGTCCCAGGTCCGGATTCTCGGACTTGGGACCGGCCAGCACCCACATTCGGCCACAGAAACACAGAAACTGCCGAAGGAAACAATGGAAAGCGCGTACAACCTGACTGAGCTTGAGCTCAGGGCAACCCAAAACCCGCTTCAATTTCACCACCGTTGCGGTGTACTACGCTCCGGCTCCGGCCCACCACGAGATCGCCGCGCAGACCGCGAGAATCCCGCCCATGACCGCAAGCGAGAGCGCGATGGGAACCTCGATCCAGCGGGCGGCGAGCATTTTGAGGGCGACGAACGCCAGAAGCGCGCCTAGCCCGTAGTGCAGGGAACGGAAGCGGTCGAGCAGCGAGGCCAGCGCAAAGTAAAGGGAGCGCAGACCGAGGATGGCGGCGATATTCGAGGTGTAGACGACGAAGGGATTGTGGGAGACGGACAACACGGCGGGGATGGAATCCATGGCAAAGAGAAGGTCGGTGACCTCGACAGCTAGAATTACCGGCAATAGGGAGCCTTTGGCGGGCTGCATCCGGCGAATCCACTCCGGGACGGCGGCGTTGGCCGAGCCGCCGCGCAGCAGCCGCCAGGCGGCATAGAGCAGGATCAGGCCGAATATCCAAGCTATCCAGTCGAAGCGGCGCAGCAGGGCGATGCCCGCGGCGATGAAAAGCGCCCGCAGCGCGACCGCCCCGGCGACGCCCCAGAGCAGTGCCGCGCGCTGGCGTTGCGGGCCGATGCGGAAGCCCTTGAAAACGACCATGAAGACGAAGAGATTGTCCACACTGAGCGAGGTCTCGATGGCGTAGCCGGCAACGAACTCCAGCGCCGGTCGATGGCCTTTGGCCACGGCAATCCATGCCGCAAAGCAGGCCGCAGCCAGCGCCAGAACGCCTGTCCACAGCCATGCGAAGGCCCGCGGATGCCGCATTCGGCGGCGCCAGCCGGAGTCGTTCTCCAACGGCGAAAAACTGTCGTCGGGAACCGCTTGCAACAGGCAATCGGCGACCAGGAATGCCGCCACTGACGCATGAAATCCAAGCCACCAGAGCCATGAGGCGCCCGCAATCATAGATGAATGCTACAGGAAGGGAGAGGGCGGAGATTGGAAGATGGGACTCGACTCGAATGGGCGGCATACATTTTTCAAAGCTCGTTCGATTTGCAGACGCTATCCGCCGCCCAGCGATCTCGATGGATATGCCATCCGACGCAAATATATTGCAGGCGGCGAGTCAATCGGAAGTTACCGTAGGATTTCCAATCTTTCGATGCAAACGAACGCCTCAACGCCGCGCGAAGAATACGTCCGGCGTGACCGAATCACCGACTGGCGCGCCCCGATTCAGCGCATAGCGGCCCGGCTTGTTAGACTGGGGCCATGATGGATGAACTGGAGTTCCGCCGCGCGGCCGAGGCCGCCCTGGACGCGCTCAAGCAGCGCCTTATTCTGCGCGAGGAGGATGCCGCGGCCGGCTTCGAGGTCGAGGAGCAGAACGGTGTGCTGAACGTGGTCTTCGAGGAACCGGCCGCCAAGTTCGTGATCACGCCGAATGCGCCGGTGCGGCAGATCTGGATCTCCGCGCTTTCCACCAGCTTCAAGCTCGACTGGGAGCCGGTGGCCAAGGATTTCATGCTGCCGCGCACTGGAGAACTGCTGACTCCACTCATCGACCGGCTAATCGGGGAGCATCTGCAAGCCTGAGATACGGCTTTGAGTCGCGGCAACTTCGCCCGCGAAGTTTGCGGAACCGCAACGATGGGTATCCTCACGCAAACAGCTTACCGTCAATCGGAGGCGGCGGTTATCCACTGACGCAGTAGCTTTCTTCCCGCCCAACTCATCATCCCCAAGGAAAGCAGGACGCAAGCCCACCCGAAGACATCACCGTGAGCGGTGTAGAAGGTTATGTCGTCGCGGAAGCCGTAGCCGGCGGGGAGCGCATCGACGGCGTGGCGGGGAATGCTCTGCCGGACGCGGCCGTAGGGATCGATGGACGCGGTGACGCCGTCGTTGGTGTCGCGCAGAATCCAGCGGCGGTTTTCGATGGCCCGCATCCGCGCCATATTCAAGTGCTGCCAGGGGGCGCTGGTGTCTCCGTACCAGCCGTCGTCGCTGATGTTGACCAGCGCTTCGGCGCCCAACTGGGCGAACTGGCGCACCTCGTCGGCGAAAACGGACTCGTAGCAGATGAAGACTCCGTAGCGATGGCCGTTGAGACGGAAGACCTTGCGCTCGGCGCCGCGCGCCGTCTCGCCGACGCGGGTGGTCAGCTTGCGGGCGAAGAAGAGCAGATTCTTGAAGGGAATGTACTCGCCGAAGGGGACCAGATGAATCTTGTCGTAGCGGCCCACGCGCTCGCCGTTGGCGGCGAAGATCAGGGCGGAGTTGTAGGCCAGGTAACCGGGGTCATCCTGGATGCGATCGACTCCCACGCCGCCCACCGCCAGCGGAGCCTGCGCGGAGACCGCCATCTGGCGCATGGCGTTCTGAAAGCGGGAATCGCTCTCGAAGTAGGGCGCGGGCGACTCCGGCCAGACCACCAGATCGGGATGGGTGGGATAGGGCGGGCAGACGATCTCGCCAGTGGGCGCCCCGGTCTGCGGAATCCCGGCAATGTAGGTCTTGCACTCTTCGCCGGCCAGACGAATGAATTCGGCGATGTGACGGTCCCACTCGCCGGGGGCCGTCCAGTAGCTCACACGGGCCACGTCGAGATCGGGCTGAACGAGCACGGCGGTGGCCGTGGGCGCGGACTTGCGCGGCAACACGTCGGTGCCATGGCAAGCGATTGCGATTACACATAGGCCGAAGACACGCCAGGTCTCGCCGCCGAACAGAGCCTTCAACCTCCATCGCGGCTTCCGTGGCGTGACCCACTTCCATGGAACCAGGCGGCCGCTAGCAAGAAGTGCGTTCGCGGCAACCAGCACAAAGCTGATTCCATAGACGCCAGTCCAGGGGGCAAGCTGGTTCACCAGCGCATTGTCCACCTGCGAGTAGCCGAGCTGATCCCAGGGAACGGAGGTGATGCGGGCGGCGGCCAGCTCCAGCGCGGTCCACAGGATGGGCGCGGCAAGCAAAGCTATTTTGGCGCTGCCGGAAGCTCTGCGCGCGAGCGCCACGCTCAGACCGAAAAGCCCGAAGTAAAGGCCCAGCGCCAGGCTGTAGCCGATCAGCAGCAGCACCGAGACCGCCGGCGGCAATCCGCCGTGAATCAGCATGGTGTCGTAGATCCAATAGCAGTTGCCCATGTACCACAGGATGCCGCAGAGATAAGCGAGCAGAAAGCCGCGGCGCAGCGGGCGCGGCCCATCGGCGCAGGCTGGGGAAAGAATCGCAATCAACAACGGGACCAACCCAAACCAGGCGAAGACCGTCCTCCAGACGGGAAGCGGTCCGGCTAGCGGAAACGGCAATTCGAGCAAGCCGGCGGAGAGAACCGCCGCGGCCCACAGCTTCCAGCTTCCCGGCTTCGCGGCATTCAACTTGGATGCAGGCTGCATACAGGGCGAGTTTATAGCATCTGGCTTGCGGCGCCGCGCAAAACTCAATGCCGGCGGCCCGCGCCTCAAGGCGCGTCCCATTGCGACGTACGCACTTGCTGCGCGGAGGCTGGAAACGCGCTACAATCCAGCCATGCAACTTGCCATTTTTTCTCTGCGGCTGTTGGAGACGATGTTCTTTGTCGGTCTGGCCGGTTCCGCGGCGGTCGTGCTCCTCTGCTTCATTGAGGACGGCAGGAAACTCTTCGGCGAAGACGAGCCGACTCCGCCGCGCGGCTGAGATCGTTGTCGGCAATTCTTATTGACATACATTCGATTCGGACATAAACTCAGCGCAGCGCAGACGGCGGTTTTCATTTTCCGAGCGGAAAACCTCGTCGGGTACGCCTATAAAATCTCGATGGCCACCAACCGAACGACACTCGTTCCCTCGTCCAACCGCGTCCGTCTCATCGTGGCTTCCTCGGTGATGCTGACGTTTATTTCGTTTTGGCGGGCGGCAGCCATCGTACTCAGCGACCTGGGGTCCTCGGCCTTCTATGCAGGCGGCATCGCGGAGCACGCGGTGGGCGCGGCGGCGCCATGGTTCGTCCTGGGAATCATGCTCTTCAGCTTCGCGGTACGCGCGGTCTACGTGGAAAGCTGTTCGATGTTCACTCGCGGCGGCGTCTACCGCGTGGTGAAAGAAGCCCTGGGCGGCGGCTTCGCCAAACTCAGCGTTTCCGCGCTGATGTTCGATTACGTTCTTACCGGGCCTATCTCCGGCGTGGCGGCCGGACAGTATGTTACCGGCCTGATGAACGACCTGTTGAATCTGGCGTTTCAGAGCCAATGGCTTCCGCCCGCCTTGCTGGACGATTCCGGCCTGCCCTTCCAGTTCAACATGAACCACACCGCGGTCTTCTTCGCCGCGGGCTTCACCCTGTTCTTTTGGTGGAAGAACTTCAGCGGCTCGCCGGCTTCCAGCGACAAGACGCTGCGGGTCATGCAGATCACCACTGTGATGGTGGCGATTCTGCTGGTCTGGGGGGTATTCTCGGCGCTTATGCGCGGCGCGCAATTGCCTCCGTCGCCGATCCCCGCGCACCTGCATTTCAGCCGCGAGGCGCTGGGATTCCTGAATGGATCGAAGCTGCTGCCGATGCTGGGATGGTTCGGCATTATCATGGCCTGCGGCCACTCGGTGCTGGCCATGAGCGGCGAAGAGAGCCTGGCGCAGGTCAACCGCGAGATCGAGCATCCCAAACTGAAGAATCTTCAACGCGCGGCCATCGTGATCGCCATCTACAGCCTGATCTTCACCGGCGGCGCCACGCTGCTGGCCTCCATGCTGATTCCTTATGCGGAGCGCACCCAGCACTACCAGAACAACCTGATCGCCGGCCTGGCCATGTACATGGTGGGTCCGCTGTTCTGGCGGGTGGCCTTCCGCATCTTCGTGGTTCTGGTCGGCTGTCTGATTCTTTCCGCGGCCATCAACACTTCGATGGTCGGCTCGACCGGCGTACTGATGCGGGTGGCGGAGGATGGCGCGCTGTCCGACTGGTTCCGCAAGCCGCATCCGAAGTTCGGCACCACCCATCGCATCGTCCACCTGGTCTGCGCCCTGCAAATGTTCGCCATTCTCGTCAGCGGAGGGAATGTGATTGCCCTGGGCGAGGCGTATGCCTTCGGCGTGATCTGGTCGTTCACCCTGAACACCCTGGCGGTGCTGGTGCTGCGTTGGAAATACCAGGGCGAACGGGGCTGGAAGGTGCCGCCCAACCTGCACATGGGAAAATTCGAGGCACCCATCGGCCTGTTCTCGGTCTTTCTGGTTCTGCTTTCCATCGCCATCGTCAATCTGTTTACCAAATCGAAGGCCACCATGAGCGGCGTTGCGTTCGCGGCGGCGTTCTACATCGTCTTCACCGTCTCGGAGCGCCGAAACCGGCGCAAACACGTCCTTACCGCGCGCCAGATGAAGGAGCACTTCCAACTGGAGCATCAGGACACGGTCAGCAGCGAATCTGCTTCCATTCGTCCCGGCGGAGTCATGGTGACCATGCGCGACGCCGCCAATCCGCTGGCCCTCAAGTGGACGCTGTCGCGCACCAGCACCGAGGAGCAGGATGTGGTGGTGATAAGCGTCCGGCTGACGGGCGCGGGAGGCCCTGAATATGTGAGCGTGGAGGACCAGAGTTTCAGCGAGGACGAGCGGACGATCTTTACCAAGGCCATCTCGGTTTCCGAGAGCTTCGGCAAGAAGGTATCGCTGCTGGTGGTTCCCGCCGGCGATCTGTTCTCCGCGCTGGTGCAAGGCGCAAACTCTCTGGAGATGGACTCGGTGGTATCCGGGGCATCCTCGAAGATGACCGCCGAGGATCAGGCCTTCCACATGGGGCAGGCGTGGGAGGCGCTGCCCCAGCCCAAGCGGCAGTTCAACTTCTACGTTGTCGATCCCAACGGCGAAGTCAAAGTGTTTTATATAGGTCCGCACGCGCCCAGCCTGCGCCCCGACGACGTGCAACTGGTTCACCGGCTATGGCTGAATATGCGCCGAGATCCGTCCGTGCAGGACCTTCACCACAGCGACATCATCACTTATGCGCTTACCCGGTTGGCTGGCCAGTATGCGCGCGAGAAACAGGAGATACTGCGCGACCTGCGCAACTACCGGGCCGCGGAGTCGCCCACCGCGCGGGGCCTCGGCAGCTCCGATCTTACCGGCGCTCCGGCCACGTCCGACCGCCCGCTGCCGGCGCCCAAGCCGCCTCGCTACCTTTAGTTTTCACAACTCGTTCTTATCGGATTACCTTCGGAACTAACTGGAACGCCGCCGTCGCTTCCAGGCATGGAATGCGATTCTGTGGCGGAGTAGCGATCGCGCGCAAACATCGACGCTCTATGCCCATCCGAATTCCCCGTCTCGGCAATGAAGGTGACGCGGCTGCGGTCCTATAGCCAAGGCCCTTGCGCTGCTATCTGCAATCTACCGGGCACTCATCCCTGGGACTATATGTTCCCGAAGACGACAATTTTCGAAAAAATGTTCCAATTTCGGCAACTTCGTGCATTTTTTGTTTGTAAAAGAGTCTACAGTTGCGTATTGTGTTATGAAAGACAGGTGGTTGCCCCGCGCGCGTTTTTTCACTTAGGCACAACGGGAATTCTAGCCACTTAGATGACCTAACAGGAGGAACCGTGGGAGTTTCAAGCATTCTGGAAGAAATCGATCGCGAGATCGCTCAATTGCATCAGGCGCGCGCCCTGCTGGCCGGTGGCGGAAAGGCCGCCACGCCCAAGAAGGAAAAGGCCGCGGCAGCCACAGCCGCCAAGAAGTCCGTCAAGAAGAAGAGAAATCTCTCTCCCGAAGGACGGAAGCGCATCGCCGAGGCCGTCAAGCGGCGCTGGGCAGAGCAGAAGAAAGCAGCTGCCAAGTAATTTGAAATCGCAGGCAAGAAAAAAGGGCCGACCTACGGGTCGGCCCTTTTTTCTTGCCTCTGCGCAGCGAGACGGAACTCCAGGCTATACAGTTTCTCCCGGCGACCAATGCACCACACGAACGCGGTCGTCGACCAACCCTGCCAGTTCCTCGATCGTCCCCGTCAGCGCCGGAAAGGTTCCATAGTGAAGAGGAAGAACAACCTCCGGCTCCAGTAGGCGGACCGCCAGCGCAGCCTCCTTCGGTCCCATGGTATAGTGGCCGCCGATGGGAAGCAGCGCCACATCGGGACGGTATAGCTCGCGAATCAGCCTCATGTCCCCGAAGACCGCGGTATCTCCGGCGTGATAGATCGCCGGACCGTCGGCTACAGTCAACACAAACCCCGCCGCCACTCCCACACAATGGATTCCCCGTTCATCTTGGGCCGAGGAGGAATGCTTGGCCTCGACCATGGTGGCCGCCACTCCGTCCAGTTGCACGGTGCCGCCCAGGTTCATCCCGATGGTGCTAGCAACTCCCCTGCCCGCAAGGTAAGCCGCTAACTCATGAATGGCTACCACCGTGGAACCGTGTTTGGCGGCCACCGGCACAGTGTCGGCGATATGGTCGTCATGGCCGTGCGTCAGCAGGATGCAATGGATCCGCTCCGGCAGCGCAAACTCTTTCGGGTACTTCGGATTGTTCTCGATGAACGGATCGATCAGAATGTTGGTTCCCCTGGCGGTTTGAACCAGCACGGTTGCGTGGCCCAGCCAGGCAATTTGCGTTCCCTTCAATATCTTCACGATTCCTCCTTTGCTAGAGGCTCCGCCTTCTGGCCGACTACCGCGTCATGATAACCTCCGAGACGCTGTCTTTGGCCAGAAACTGCCGGTGGCCGGACCATCCGGCAAAGAGCCGCTCGATGCTGCGGTTGGTAAAGGCGCGTTGGATGGGAAAAGGTTCCCCCAATTGCACCTCCACATCGTCGCCTGGGGTGAGGTGGAACCGGCAATGCACCGTCTCCTCGCCCTTGGTGCGGGTGTGGAAGAGAGATAGGACCTGGCCGCCGGGATTCATCGCGGCATACAGATGAGCCACCACCGGCTTCACCAGCGGCTCCGGCAGATAGTCCAGAGCCGTCCACATGAGCACCACGTCGAAGGTGCGTCCGGAGAAGTTGAGCGAATGCGCCAGGTAGCCTTCCACATCCCACACCGCGCCGCCCTCCGCATCGATTCCGGTCTGCCAGTTCACGGAGCAGGCGTCGTGGACCAGGTCGGCGAGGAAGACGCTATGGCCCAGGCCGGTAAGGTAGTTGATATTGGAGGGCGACGTGTAGCCCACATCCAGGATGCGCAGCCCCGTCTCGGCCTCCAGGCACTTACGCAACGCCGCCCATCCGCCGGAGTGACGCGGTACGCGCGGACCCGTGAAACCCGATGCCGAGGGCGACGGCGCAATCTGCTGCTTATTCCCAAACCAACGGCTCAGCAACCTTCAATCCCCTTGCGGCCCGCCAATCGGCGCAGCGGTGCGCGGCTTCGGCTAATACGCTTCGCCGGCTTGCGGCGCGTTGGCCGCGTCGTATCCCTTGGAGGCGGCCTGCGTCAGGTCCACCTTGCCGCGGAAGACGGCGTTGTCCTCGACGGCCAGCCGGAGGGCGCGAATATCGCCTTCCACGACGCAGCCGGCGCGCAACTCCACGCGGCCGCTGGCCACCACGTTGCCCAACACCTGGCCAAGAATCAGCACGTCTTTGGCGGTGATGTCGGCGGCCAGGCTGGCATTGGCGCCGATCGTCAACCGACTCTCCGAGAGGAGGACGGTTCCCTCCACGCGCCCATCCACAATCAAGTCTTCACTGCCCTTTACCTCGCCGCGAATCACGACGCTTTTGCCGATACGTGCGGGGGAGTTCTCCACTGCCATGATGTTATTCCTTCCGCGGACCTATCGAAGGCCCTGCCCGAACTATACTCAACTCAGCCCCATTGCTTCAATTCGGCCCTTCAGTCTACGCAACGCTGTGGGCGTCCGAGCGTAGAACTCCGCGTGGGCCGGCAGTTCCATATGGGCGGCGCGTTCGGCAAGGAATTGGCCGACGAAGGCTACGGAAGAGCGCAAATCCTCAAATTGCCCACGCAACTTGAAACGGCGCGATTTGCAGGATCGATATCGATTCCATATGCGAATAACTCCCACATAAACGAAACGCGCCGCGCAAGGAAAGTTGCGCGGCGCGGGAAAGCGAACTATCGAGTTTCAATGCGAATTGTCGCGCGCTTCAGGCGTAGATGCCCCGCTGCTTGATGGTGATGGCCACGCGGTCGATGGCCAGCATATAGGCAGCGATGCGGTTGTTTACGTTGTGCGCCTCGGCGTAGCGCGCCACGTCGTCGAAGCTCTCGCGCAGGATGTTCTCCAGTTGTTCGTTGACCGCCGCTTCCTTCCAGAAGTAGCCCTGCCGGTCCTGCACCCACTCGAAGTAACTCGCGGTAACTCCGCCGGCGTTGGCCAATATGTCGGGCACCACGAAAACCCTCTTGCCCGCCAGAATCTCGTCGGCCACGGCGGTGGTCGGACCGTTCGCGCCCTCCACCACGATGCGCGCCTTGATCGCATCGGCGTTGCGGCTGGTGATTACGTTTTCGGTGGCGGCGGGAATGAGAATCTCGCACTCCAAGACGAGCAACTCCTCGCTTGGCGTGGCCTCGGCGCCCCGAAAACCGAGAATCGTCCCGTTGCGATACCTGAATTCGGTCAACTGATGGATGTCGATGCCGTTAGGGTTGTAGAGGCCGCCGTCCAGTTCGGCCACGCCCACGATCTTGTAGCCCGCCTCCATCATCAGCCGCGCGGCGTGGGAGCCAACGTTGCCGAAGCCCTGGATCACGGCCCGGCATCCCTCGATGGGCAGATGCAGATAGCGCAGGCTCTCGTCGCACATCGCGCGCACTCCGCGGCCGGTGGCCTCCAGCCGCCCGCGCGAGCCCCCGATGTGCAGCGGCTTGCCGGTCACCACGCTGGTCACCGTCTGCCGCATATGCATCGAGTAGGTATCCATGACCCAGGCCATGGTCTGCTCGTCGGTGTTCACGTCGGGCGCCAGCACGTCCTTCTCCGGCCCGATGAACTCGATGATCTCCGAGGTATAGCGCCGGGTCATCCGCTCCAACTCGCCGCAGCTCATCTTCTTCGGGTCGCAGACGACCCCCCCCTTGGCTCCGCCGAAGGGGATATTGACGACCGCGCACTTCCAGGTCATCCAAGCGGCCAGGGCGCGCATCTCGTCCAGGGTCACCTCCGGCGAGTAGCGAATCCCCCCCTTGGCCGGCCCGCGCGCCATGGAATGCTGCACCCGGAAGCCGGTGAACATCTCGATCCGCCCATCGTCCAGGGTCACCGGAAAGTGGACGATGATCTCCCGCGAAGGGGCGCTCAGCACCTTCCAAAGCCCCTCGTCCAGGTTCAGCTTGCGGGCCGCAAACTCGAAGCGCGCGTTCTGCGCCTCCCACGGGTTGATCTCCCGATCCAACGTCACACCAGGCGTTTCGATGGCCATGCGTTTCTCCCCATTGGCGGATTTCGACCGTACCGGCAATCGCCCCCGGCCACATCCTCGGTCCCTTTTTTACTCTATCGCCAAACCGCGGGTTGCGACGGCTTTTGCGCGAGACGGGGCTTCGCCTCGGCCATCCCAGTACTTGCAGGGCGCAATCCGCCGTTTTGCCTGGCGAGCTGTGCCCGCCAGGCAAACCGGGATGAAGCGATTGGCTATTGGCTGATTGCCACGCCGCTGAAGGAGGCGGCGCCGATCGAGCTAGAGGTCGCAACTGGCGCGAGGTCGCCATAGGCGTCAATGGAGAAGACGGCGACATAAGCTTCGCTGTTCGCGGTATAAATGACGGCTAGTGCTTACTTGCATAAATGATTGATATTACGTAAAGTGATTGGGCAGAGGAGGCTTCTTTGCCCAAAACAGCGCCAGTACCGGATTGTTCGCAGCAAGATCGTCGCATTTTGGAGGA
>Ga0181520_10011473_pt1 | contig 11634 bp, 6 predicted proteins | sample PEATcosm2014_Bin_29_FD_132451 | JGI IMG/M metagenome (GOLD analysis project Ga0181520, IMG submission 132451) | Peatland microbial communities from MTU Mesocosm Facility, Houghton, MI, USA - PEATcosm2014_Bin02_30_metaG | ecosystem: Environmental > Terrestrial > Soil > Wetlands > Peat | place...
CCCCGACTGCGGTGAGTATCAGCACTCCAGCAGACCTCCCTGCCACACGGTTCCGGCATACCCGGTTGGTGTCGTCCCCGAACGGGGAGCGAACGGGCAGCCGGCTGACACCGGTAGCTGACGAGTTGTGGCTGCTGATAGACGGTAGACGAACCGTGGCGGAACTCACGGAGGAACTCCGTGCTTCCTACCCCCACCTGGGGCTCGTGACGCCGCAGTGGGTCGCGGAGAGGATCCGCGAGTTCGAAGAAAGAGGATGGTTGCTCCCCCGCCATCAGCGTCGCGCGTCGCGGGTCGGCGGAGGGGCAGTCGTCCTGCCACCGCGCGCTGATCCGAATGGGGCCCTGCGGTGGGCACGATTGGGGGCAGAGACGGTCGTCGTCGACAGGCGGACCGGAGCGCTGTTCTCGGTCGATGCGGCCGGCGCCGAAGCGTTGCTCGCCCACGAACAGCTTGGCGAGGCCAAGGCCTGGGAGTCGCTACGTAGGTGCCGCGGCAAGCAGATGGCGAACGTGCTAGCGGCCGAGCTTCGCCAGTTGGAGGCGTTCGGCCTATACCGACCGGGCCTGTCCCCGCCGGAGCGGGCGTTCACGCTGCCAGACCAGGCGTACATCGTTCTGCACGTCCATTGGGACCCCGAGTGGTATCTTGACTGCGAGACGACTCTTGCCCGAGGCATGGCCCTCGTCGACAATCTACTGCATGCGCTCAGCGAGAGCAGCTTCCAGGTGCCAGTCTATCTTGACGGCGCATGTCTGCTTCTGGAGCAGTATCTGGAGTTGCGTCCCGAGCAGACGGATCTGGTCAAGAGGCTTGTCGCCAGTGGTCGCCTGAGCGTTGGGCCTTGGTATGTCCAGACCGACCCGTTCAGCGTCGACGGGGAGTGCCTCGCCCGCAACCTTGCACTCGGTCTCGAGTGCGCACGGCGGTGGGGCCATGGTACTTTGGTAGGCTACTTCCCTGACACGTGCGGTAACGTGTCCCAGATGCCGCAGGTACTGAACTCCTTCGGTATCTCTGAAGCCGTTATGTACCGAGGGGTGCCCGCGGAAGCCGAGTCGCTGGAGATGGTATGGACAGGCGCCGACGGCTCGAAGGTGCTACTGCTGCGTCTGCCGGGCGGCTTTAACATGTTGCAGACGGATGCTCTCTGCGACCTGGCACGCTGCTACGGGGATGTCGAGGCCTTGCTGGCCAACGATGTGGTTCCGCGATCGGCGAGTCGCGTGGCGATCTTGCTGATGCACTGCGTGACGCCGCTCACTGAGGTCGGGGAGAAACTGGCGGCCCTCGCAGGGCTGCTCTCGCATGATGTGCAACTGGAGTACGCAACTATCGAGCAGGCGGCGACGGCCGTGCGGCGGCGCATGGGGAGAGTCCGCGCGAGGGTGTCGGGAGAGCTGCGCGACTGTCGCCATGCATGCATCCACCCCGGCGTCGCCTCGGCGCGATCCCCCTCGAAGGCTCTTCACAAGGCTGCCCAGCGTGAGCTTGTCCGCTGGGCCGAGCCCTGGTCTGCGATCGTCGGTGAACTGGGGGGGCCTGATCTGGCTCCCCTCACCGAGCGCGCATGGAAGCTGCTTCTACAGAGCCAGAATGAGGACGCGGTTCGAGGGTGCGTTGTCGATAGCGTGCACCTGGAGCAGGAGGTCCGTTTGAGGAAGGTCTCCTCACTCGCCTCTTCCGTCGCCTCTACAGCCTTGGGCTACATCGCGTCCCGGATTCCTCGTGGACAGGGAGGCAGTGCAGACGAGGCGATGATCGTTGTGTTCAACCCCTTGCCTTGGGCCCGTTCGGGGGTGGTCCAGGCCGAAGTCGAGATGGCCTGTCCGCCCTCAAGCGAGGTGGTAGTGATCGACGACGGCGGCAACCTGTGCCCGAGCCAGGCGTACGCGTCCACCCCTGAGTTCCGCGTGGATGTTGCCCCCGTGCGGCGCCCGAGGCAGCGCTGGGCGACGATGCTCCCCGTGGCTTTCCAAGCGGAGGAACTGCCTCCGCTCGGGTATCGAGCCTACCGCGTCCATGCCACCGCGTGCGCCGCGAACCGGCCGCCCAGCCGACGGAACGGCCCTGAACTGGCGATCGAGAACGAATACTTCCGGGTGGTCGCCAGGAAGGATGGCACCCTCGACCTGGAGGACACAAGGGGCGGGCGGGTGTGGGAGAACGTCCTGAGCCTCGAGGATTCGGGTGACATGGGCGACCTCTACACCTACTGTCCACCACTCTGGGATGAGGTGGTGACATCACCTGGGGCAGCTCCTCGAGTAGCGTTGGTTGATGAGGGCCCATGTCGGCAGACGCTCCGGGTCGACTACGACATGAGACTGCCCGATGGGCTGACGCCAGAGGAGAGGGTGCCCGAGGACGCGCTGCTGGATGGCCTTCCAGAGGAGGCCCTCGCGCCGTGGCCGGGACCCACTCGGACCCGACGTAGCAAACGGCGCACTCGTTGCCACGTGTCGTGGTCGGTGGCCCTGCAATCTGGGGGAATGCACGTCGAGGTTGGTCTGCACATCGAGAACCGAGTGAAGGACCATCGACTACGCTGTCTCGTGCGGTCAGGGATTGTGAGCGACGTCAGCTTCGCGGACACGCCCTTCGATATCGTAGAGAGGCCAGTACAACTGGCGTACCCGATGGGCAGACAGGAGGAATCTGTCAATACACACCCGCTGGCCAGCCTCGTGGGGGTTGAGGGCGACCAAGGCGGCCTGCTGGTGTGCAGCCCCGACATCGCGGAGTACGAGGTTCTGCGCTCGCCTGCTGGAGCAGTTGCCCTAACACTACTGCGCTGCGTCGAGTGGCTCAACCGCGACAACCTGACCACCCGAGACCGGCATCTGGCGCCGACGATCGCTACGCCGCTTGCTCAGTGCCAAGGCACACACGGATTCCGGTTGTACCTGTTGCCCTACGAGGAAGCAGAGGGGAGAGCCGATGTACTGGCCCGCGCCCAGGAGTGCCTGGCGCCGTTGCGTGCCGTTGCCCCCTGGAGCGGCGCCGGCCCTGCTCCCAAGCTTGCGGCGTCTGACGGGTTCTTGGCGGTTGAGCCCCGCTGTGTCGTCCTGTCCGCTCTGAGGAAGTCGCGCGGCGGGGCTGAACCGGTGGTACGGCTGCACAACCCAACGGCCAAACGCGTGCGGACCTGTCTTACGGTTAGCCCCCAGTATTCATCGGCCCAATGGACCGACCTTGGCGAACGTGCCCTCGAACGCGAGCCGACGGCGCGGGCGTCCGACGGTAAGATGAGATTCGTCATCGCTCCCAGAGGGATTGCCACACTGCGCCTTCTCAGAAGTGAGGATGCGAGAGCGAAGGACACGCGTCCCGATGGCGGCCGAGCACCGGAAGGAGATGGTTAGCTGTGAGCCGGATGTGCCGAGTTGCAGTACTGATCGGGTGGGCAGTTATGCCGGCAACCGTCTGCCGGGCGGCCCCCTTGCTTCACACGGTCATGGCGCAGAGCGATCAGCCGTTCGAGGAGAAAGGCCTGAAAAGCGTACCGGTCTTTGACGGGCAGGCTCCCACCGCGCAGCGAGGCGGAGTTCTGTGTTGGTCTACCAGTTCAGGCGCGGGCTCGCCATATCTCTACTGGGCAATCGCAAGAGATGCCATAGCGCCGGCCGGCACCAAGCCTGCCCCTTCACCCCAATTGGCGACGGTCGATGTCGAATACCTAGACACCGAGGGAACATGGTTCTGTCTAGAGTACAGCGACCAGGAAACGCCGGACGTTCCGGGCCGGTACGTGGCTTCACCGTCGATAGTAAGTCGAGGTACTGGCACATGGCTGAAGACATCGTTCCTGCTCGAAGGGCCTCGGTTCAGCGGCAGCTTCTTTGGCGCAGACTTCCGCCTCGCTGCCCAGAAGGGCGACCTGTATGTTCGAGCAGTGAGAGTCAGCAACCGAGGCCTTTCACTCCGAGCGGCCCCGTCGGTCATCCTGGCGTCGGGACGGATGCAAGAGATTCCAGTACAGGTCTGTGCGATCGGCGAGGACGGCCAGCCGGTACCCGACGGGACGCTGCTCACCGTGGGGACGGACTACGGAACGGTCCAGAACACAACGCCCACCGAGGGTGGGCGAGCCATGACGCGCCTGGCACTTCCGCCGGGCCCGGGTCAGGCCGACGTCGCTTGCACCTGGCTGGGACTTGCGACAACGACTCGGGTCGTCGCCCTGAGCGGCAAGGGGGACGTGGAGGCGATGGAGCGGCCCCTCCCGCTGGAGGCGCTTCTTGGGGCTCCGGTGGCCAACACGACCGTGGGGGCAGGCTGCGGAATAAGGATGACCGGCGAGGACCCACCGGAGCTTGAGGTCCGGTATGCCCTACCACCCGAGGGCGGGATGGTAGACATCCCCGTGTGCCACTGGACCGGCGGTGTCCTGAAGTCGATCGCGCTGGACGTGGCGGGCGACGGAACACAGAACATCCTGATGGTACGTATGCGGGACACGGGAGGGAACGTGTTCCAGTATTGGGCCTCTACGTTGCGGCAGACGGGGTGGACAACGGTGACCATCACACCTGACCAGCCTAGCCTTGCTTGGGGTAGCGGCGGGAGGCTGCGCTTCCCTTTGGAGGTCACAAGTCTCATTGTCCATAGCCATCCTCAGGAGCAGGCGCGGGCAGGAGTTCTGCGGTTGAGGAATCTGCGTCTTATCACTCAGGAACCAACATCAAGTGGAACCGATGTCGATCTCGGCTGGGAGGGCGAGACATTGAGCCTGACTTGCGCCAACGCCTTAGCGCGCCCCCAGGATCTGACACTGGCGTGGCAGATCCTGGGGGCCGACGGCGGAGTCACCAGGTCGTCACCGCCACAGACCGTGACGCTTCCGGCGCACAGTGCTGTCCGTGTTCCGGTCCAGACAAAGCCGGCGGATCCAGTTGACGGCCGAGTGGTGGTCACGGCTAAGAGCGACGTCGTCGATCGCATGGTGTCCACGCCGCTGCGGCCCGCCGTCTGGGGGGAGGTAGCGTTGGGGCCGGAGAACCAGGCATGTGGACTACACCAAGTCGAGGAGCCCGATGGTCCGACCGTCGCAGCAACTATCACTGGCCGCTTGGCGCGCGCAGCTCGGATTGCAGACATGTACTTCCTCGCCGATAGGGACTTCAGCGCATGTCGCAAAGCGTCAGATGTGATGCTGGAGGCTGTGTGCTACAGTGGCCAAGGATGCGAGCTGCTGGTCGAGTACGACTCCGACGACGCCTCCGTGTCCAAGGTGCCCGATATGCCAGGGGCCTTCAAGGAAACTGGCAAGCTCAGCCTGAAGCCAGGCGCATGGACACCGGTGGGTTTCCGTCTATCCGGAGCGTGGCTGCGAAGACGTTGTAACGGAGCGGACCTCCGCATCAAGGCGCGGGGCGGTACGGCATGGATCAGCAAGGTCACCATAAGAGCGCTCTGACTGGCGGAGAGATGGCCACCCCAGTGTTGGACCTGGTCTGCCTCGCACTCCACGACATCCCGGCCGAAGGGCCTGTCTACGCGCGGCACTTCCACGATCTGGTGCGGAGCATAGCGACTCGCTACCCCGTCCGCGCGCACCTGGTGACCCCGGTCTCCGATGGGCAGGGGGCGTCGGCCGACATCGAGCGGCCGCTGCACTGGTATGGGGCGCCCGTTCTCTCGACTGGTCACCAGCCGCTCGCCGCCTCCCTGACATTGGGGCGCCGGATTCGCGCGGTAGGCAGGACCGCAAGCGACGTGGTGGCGTGCGTCGGTCACGGCAGTACGGTGGTCGTCGCCTGCAACTGGGAGGCCCTTGCTGCGGTCCGCATCGTGCGCCAGCGTCACGCAGTGCCCGTGGTCGTGCATGGATACACCACGATGGCTAGCATGGCTGGGGGCACCTACGGGTCGCTGCCCCCTGGAGAGGAACAGCGACTGCAGCGATGGCTTGAGCTGTGCGTCAAGGCGTGCAGGCAGGAGGCGGATCGCACGATACTGATGTCCGGACGTGCCGCCCTGGACTGGCCCCTGGCGCTCGAAGCATACCCCCTCACTTGGCAGCGTCTTCTCCGCAGGGGACTAGTCGGTCATACCAGCCCTCTCGTGGTGGTTGCTGCACTGAAGCCCACCGCGACCCAGGTGCGCGGCTTGACGTTGGCCTTGGGCAGAATGGCGAAGTCAGATCGGCCGCGTGTCGCAGTGACTAGCGAGGATGGCACTGATCTGGGGCAGTTGGCCACGGCCATTGCCACAGACCCCCCGAACGACAGACCAGTCATCCTACCTCGGCTCGGGGCAACACTGGCAGCGGCAGTCTGGACGGCCGCCGATGCTGTTGTCGTCATCGGAACGGACACCGACCTCCAGTGGCTGATCGCTGCTGAGGCGAGCGCTCTGGGCACAGATGCGATCGTCGTTGATGCTGTCGGCAGGGCAGTCCGGTCATGGCGGGCGTGCCGTGCTTCGGGCGCTAGCCGAGCATGCGATCCGCCAGCGACTACACGCGCGGAGACGCTATGCGACGCGATTGGTGAAGCTGTGGAGCGGTCTCGCCGCTTTCCGCTGCGGGTCGCCGCACGCCCTCCCGTGGGTCGCAGGGCGGTGGAGTCTGCGTGGCGAGTCTACTGCGAAGTGCGACCCCCCTGCCATGGGTGACCGCCGGAGTGCAGGGGGCAAGGAAGGCTAGGATGCGGGTCGGGCTTGATGTGAGGGTCGTGACAGGCCGACTTACCGGCATCGAGGCCGCTTCGGCTCAGTTGGTCGCCGCTGTCGCCGCCGCGGGCGCGGGGAACGAGTACGTCCTATTCGGCAGCGGGCCCCCGACCCCACATCTGCGCCAGGTGCTTCGGCACCCAGGCGTGGTCTACCAGCCCATAGGGGCGGGATCCGACGTCGAATGGGTGCAGTTGCGCCTCCCGACTTTTGTCGAGAAGTGCCGGGTTGAGCTCCTGCATTCCACGGCGTTCTTCCTCCCAGTGGCGCGCACTCGCGGCTGGGCCTGCGCCAAAGTAGTCAGTATCTATGATGTCATCTTCCGCATTCTGCCTGAGACCTTCCGGCCAGAGGTTCGCGACCATTTTGACCGGTGGACTGCGGCCGCCGCCACCGTTGCCGATCACATCGTAGTGCCCTCTCAGTGCACGGCGCGTGATCTGGCGCAGTGCTACTCGGTGCCAAGGGATCGCATCACGGTCGTCCCGCTCGGCCCCGGCCCTCACATCCGAAGACTAGACCCGGCGACCGCTCGAAGGGCTGCTCGGCGGTACGTGGACGATGGCCCCTTCATGCTCTGCGTTAGCACGGTAGGGCCGAGGAAGAACCACGCGCGCCTACTCCGAGCCTATGCGGGGTTGGGGCGGGTGCCGCATCGGCTCGTTCTCGCGGGACTGCTGGACCGGCCAGGGGATATCCCACGCCTGATCAGGGAATTGGGGCTGGAAGGCAGAGTGGTGTTGTGCGACCATGTCCCCGACCACCACCTGAACGCACTCATCAATGCGGCGGACATCTTCGTGTACCCATCGCTGTATGAGGGCTTCGGGATGCCAGTACTCGAGGCGATGGCGTGCGGAGTGCCGGTCGCCGCATCCAGCACCTCCGCACTGCCCGAGGTGGTCGGGGACGCTGGCTTGCTGTTCGACCCTCGAGACACCGGGTCCATGGTAGAGGCGTTGGCGACCTTGGTGGAGGACCGTGCACGTCGCGAGCAGTTGCGCGAGGCAGGACTGCGACGGGCCCCCCGGTTTGTCTGGGGCACGGCAGCCCGCCAAGTGCTCGACCTGTACGGTCAGCTTCACCGCGCTGCGCCGAATTCATGTCGGAGCCACTGAGATATGCGCATCGGTCTCGTTACCAATTGGGCCCGACAGTGTGGGATCGCCGAGTACTCGCGATACCTGGCTGACGCGCTCGCCGAGGCGAGGGTCGAAGTCGCAGTCCTGGCACGAGACAACCCAGCGACGGCGTCCGCGAGTGCGCCGCAGGGCGCCCTAACGGTCTGCCCCTGTTGGTCCTCGACAGACCTGAGCGGCGTCCTGTCGGCGGCGGATGACCTACGACTGGACCTCCTGCACTTCCAGCACGAGTTCAGCTTCTTTCCGACCGATCAGTTGTGTGGCCTGGTCCGTCAGGCGACCGGGCGAGGGCTGCGCTGTGTAGCTACTCTTCACAGTGTTGCGCGCTATCGGGCGGCTACCGCGCGCTTGGGGATGCTGGCAGACGCCCTCATCATCCATGCTGAGGAGCACCGCCCCGACCTACCGGACCATGACCTGTACGCAAGTCGGATAGCAGTGATCCCCCAGGGCACGCCGCTCTTCCCGCGTGCTTGCCGATCCGAGGTCCGCAGGGAGATGGGGATCCGATCCCGTTGTGTTCTGGCGACCTTCGGTTTCCTGCGCTCCTACAAGGGGCTCGAGGATGTCCTAGACGCAGTGAGCCTGGTGGCGCGTGACATTGAGGACGTCACCTGGCTTGTGTTCTCCTCTCTGCACGACGACACCGCCGAGGGGCTCAGGGTCTACTGGGAACTCAGACGACGCGCGGCATCACTCGGCCTGCTGAGGCATCTACGAATCTATACTGAGTTCCTGCCTCTTCCAGAGCTCGGCCGGCTGCTTCAAGCGGCTGACATCATTGTGTTGTACTACCGTCCAGTACCCCACATCACGGCAAGCAGTGGGGCAGGGCGAGCCGCACTGGCGACCGGTCGCCCAGTCGTTGTGGCGGATATGTCCTACTTCGCCGATCTGGGGGAGGAAGTGGTGAAGGTTGAGCCGGAGGACCCGCGGTTGTTGGGTAGTACGCTGCTGAACCTATGGTCGGACCCGGCACGACGCGCCGCATTGGCGAGACGTGCCGAGGCCAAGAGCGCTGACACCGCGTGGCCCGTTGTGGCACATGCACACCGCGCCCTCTACGAGAGGGTCATCGCCGACAGCGTGGTTCCCGAGTTGCTCGCCTCGGCGGCCTTGAGGCAGTGATGCCCCGTGGAGATAATCGGTTGCTGGCTTACCTCCGGTGACGGTTCGTTCCTCGAGGAGTCCGTGCTATCGGTCCTCGATGTGGTTGACCGACTGGTCGTCGCAGCTGTCTCGATCACAACCGAGTGTGCTGATGTGCACCAGGGGGCCGCAGTGCCTGCCGGCGTCCTGAAGCTGCTGCAGAGCATCCGCGCATCCGGTAAGCCGGTACGGATTCTCCGGCCGCAGGGCTGGCGGACCCCTGCCGAAGCGCGTAACGCCTGCCTCAAGCTTGTCGATTCATCGCGCCACGTTGTCTTCGAGTTGGACGCTGATGAAGTCTATGGCGGCCGGATCCGGGAGCTCCGGCGCATCCTGGCCAGCCACGACGCCGGGCGGGTTTTTGTGCCTGCCGCCTTGTACTTCTGGAAGACAACATATCGAGTGAACCACGCCATAAGGGACTACCAGCCTCGGATCTACCGACAGATCCCCGGGCTGTACTATGAGACCGACGGCGATAGCTACGAACGCCCTTACGACGTGTTCGGAGAGGCCGTCCTAGCGTCCCCGCGCTACCCGTCGGTGGCGCTGACTGAGGTAGTCCGATACGACTATGAAGCGGCCGTGGGATGGCGCCGTTACTTCGCCAAGCTGCTGGGGCGCTATCGCTGGCTGCATCCCGAGTGGAGCGAGGAAGCGCTTGCCGATATGGTTCTCCAACATAGCTACTTCACAGGGGAAGGCACCGATATTGGAGAGCGTGGCGAGGACCCCCGCCATCATGTGCGCTGAGGAATGCAAGAAGATCAGGGGGAGGCCAAGTCGGTAGCGGGAGTCGCGGCGATGCCTCGCCCGGCAGCGGACCATCAGAGAAGGAGGGATAGGCTATGCGTAAGCTCACCGTGCGTGTGCTCCCGAGGGTTGCCGCGAGCATGTCTGAGACGCAGTACACCGTGCAGGTGCGGGCGATGGAAGGCCGAGGCAGGCCCGCTGCCGACGGCACGCTGGTGGAGCTGTCCGCGGATGGCGGCGCGTTCGAGCCGGTCATCGAAACGAGAGGTGGGGTCGGTCAGACGGATCTGGCTCTGTCCCGCCCGCTCTCGCGGGGGACGGTCACCGCGCGGTGGGCGGACCTGTCCGCCGTCGGGGATGCGATACGTCTCGATGGTGACAGCCCGCCAGTGCTCTGTGACTGGCAGGCAGTAGCCGTCCCACACCTCGCCTCTGCGCCGGTCGCGAGCCCCCAGCTCCGCGACGTGGGGCTCCGTATCACTGAAGGCGGCTCCTGGGCGAGGCTCCACTACCGGCCCCGGGGAGGTAGCACTGGAGAGGCCATCAAGCTGCTCATACATGAGCCCATTCCCGGTGCTCCCGACCGGATCTGTGTTGCTTTCCGGGGTGATGGCCGCTGCGCGACTCTGGAGGCACGGCTCGTCGACGCGGATGGTGGCACCTTCCAGTACCGCCTCGCTAGCATCGGGGATCTGGACAGGCACACGGCAGCTATTCCGGTGAGCAGATATGGAGTTGCATGGGGGGGCGATGGGCGCATTGATCCTCCGCTGAGGTTGGAGTCCCTGCTCGTGAGCTTTGGCACAGTGGCGAACGGTGAGTCACGGCATATCGATATCGGGCCAGTGAGTTTCCGGACGTACTTACCCTCCCCGCCCACATTGTCTCTGGTCAGCAATCCGACGAGCGACCTGACCGCGCTCGCGACCGCGTATGTAGTGGCGCCGGTTCCCCGGCGAGGCCTGCCATGGGCGGCCGATGCCGAAGTCCTCGACGCACGCGGGAAAGTGTGCGATCGGTGCAGGCTGGCCCTGGACCTGACATCAGACCGGTCGGCGTACTGCCTGGACATCCCCAGAGCACCTACCTGGCCGACCCCCGCTTTCCTTCGCGTCATTCCAGAACGCCCCGCAGTAGGCCAGCCCCACACACTGTGCATACCGCCCGTGCGGTACGGCGAGGCCCGACTTGGGCCGCAGAACGACGAAAGGGGTCTGAACCAGATCGACCTGCCGGACGGACGAACTTGGGCGAGGCGACAAGGGTCGCGGAGCATCCGGGTGCCGCGCGCCACAGACATCTACTTCGCGGCGGACCGGCTGTTCGAGGCCTGCGCCAGGCCGGCTGCCGTCCGGCTTACGGTCGACGCCTATGTGGCGGTGGGCCCTTCGGCTATAGACATCGAGTACGACTCCGCAGACCAAGGCGTCACGGTCGTGCCCGAGTGGCCTGGAGCGTTCAAGCAGGTCTGCGCTGGATCGAGGCTGCGCGCAGGCTGGCGGAGGCTAGACGTCGTCCTGCCCGATGCGTGGTTCCGGCGTCGGTGCAACGGAGCCGACTTTCGGGTTAAGGTCAGAGAGGGGCAACTAGGGATCGAGACGGTGAGCGCGGCAGTCATATAGGCCCGGCCGGTGTCGGATGTCATTCCGGGCTCAGTGTCCCAGGTCAGTGCTGTTCGATATGGCCATCTCGCCGCGGTCTCGGCCGGGCTGACTGGCTGCGGGACGGGGGCATGGGTACAGCCACGCCGCGCTTCCCGGAGTACGGCGTAGGCGGGACCTTTGAGATAAGACGTTAGTTCTACTATAGGAAACTATATCGCATTTTGGTAGCGTTAGAGTTGTGAGAGCCCAACGCTCTCAGGGCTTCGCGGCTCTATTGAGTTGTGCAACGAGCAGCTTTGTGAGCAGCATCC
>Ga0181520_10011474_pt1 | contig 11632 bp, 9 predicted proteins | sample PEATcosm2014_Bin_29_FD_132451 | JGI IMG/M metagenome (GOLD analysis project Ga0181520, IMG submission 132451) | Peatland microbial communities from MTU Mesocosm Facility, Houghton, MI, USA - PEATcosm2014_Bin02_30_metaG | ecosystem: Environmental > Terrestrial > Soil > Wetlands > Peat | place...
AGGTGGCCTCCGAGACCGCAGAGGACCCGGGCCGGCTCCACTTCTGGCTGGAGAGCCTCTACCCGGTACGGGTGCACGACGAGATCATCGGGGTCGGGGCGGTGTTCGTCGACGTAACCGAGCAAAAGGCAGTGGAACAGGAGATCGAGCACTCCCGGCGGTTCCTGTCGGCCATCACCGACAACATGGCCGAGGGGATGATCGCCACTGACAACGAGGGCCTGGTGACCTTTATCAACGCGGCTGCCGAGAGGCTGCTTGGATGGAAGGGGGATGAAGTGCTCGGCAGATCCGCCCACAGCACCTTCCACTTCCAGCGGTCCGACGGTTCGCCATGCCCGATTGAGCAGTGTCCCATAACAGCGGCTTGGCGAAGTGGCGAGACGCTTCATGTCGACCATGACACGTTCGTCCGCCGGGACGGATCGCTTGTTCCCGTCTCTTACAGCGTCTCTCCTTCGCACACGGACCAGGGCGGCGGCTCAGTGATGGTCTTCGACGACATCACCGAGCGGGCTGCCGAACGGTTGCGGGTCGAGCGCGAGCTTGAGAAGCTCAACTGGGTCGGTCGTATTCGCGATGCTCTTGACCAGGACCGTTTTGTACTTTACGCGCAGCCGATAATCGACCTCGAGACGAATGAGGTCGTCCAGCACGAGCTGCTGATCAGGATGGTGAGCCTCGACGGTGAGATCGTGCTTCCCGATAGGTTCCTGCCTACTGCTGAGGAGTTCGGACTGATCTCCGATATCGACCGCTGGGTGGTCAACGAGACAGCGCGGCTAGCAGCCCGGGGCCATCGACTCGCCTTCAACTTGTCGGCCAAGTCGGTGGTGAACCCGAACATGCTCGCGATCGTGAGAAACGCCCTCGAAGCCCATGGTGCACCGCCCGAATCGGTGGTGTGCGAGATCACCGAGACGGCACTGCTGCGCGACGCCACTGCCGCGGAGGCATTCGTCCACGGCCTCAACGAAATCGGCTGCAAGGTCGCTTTCGACGACTTCGGCTCTGGTTACAGCGGTTTTGCACATCTGAAGAAGCTTCCCGTCTCGTACCTCAAGATCGAGCGTGAGTTCGTGCGTGATCTAGTCCAGGAAACCTCCAGCCGCCACGTCGTGTCGGCAGTTGTAAGCCTCGCCAAGGCATTCGCCATGCAGACGGTCGGAGAAGGAGCTGAGGACGACGCAACGGTAGAACTCCTGAGGCAGCTGGGTGTTGACCGGGCTCAGGGCTATGGGATTGCACGTCCGGGTCACGTCGCCGAGGTGCTGGCTCCTCATTGATCTAACAGGACGACAGTGCCACCATGACACGTCTGAGCTGGGCGCGGTCACGATGGCCTCGAGCCGTGATCGAAAGTGCAGGGTCTCTGAGTGTGTCTGGAAGCGCCAGCCAGAGATGGAACTCGCAACAGCTCGACCATGATTGGACTGAAGGGCCTGGAAACCTCGGACACGCCGTGGACCTTCCGACTGCCACTTACCCATGGCGCGTGCACGCTTTTGAGCATGTCGCCTCGGATCTGACAGCGTGACCTGGTGGGCAGCGACGGATCCGACATCCAATCCGGTACCGGTGACAGGTGGTTCGTCGCGTGGCGCGGCGCGGTCTCAGCATCGCGTAGCTGAGATCACGACGCCTGGCGGTGTTGCGACCAGACCTTGAACACATCACTTCCGGCGTCAGGTTCAACAAGCGTTTTGTGGTCCGAGGTGACTTCGTCCCGCGATCTAAGTCTCAAGAGCATCAAACGGCCGGGCTGTGATGAGGCTGTGGACACGAAGTTGAGGAATGATGTCCCGGGTGTTGTTCCTCATCCAAGTTGCTCGGCGAGTCGGGAGGACCCAGTGAGGATTGTTAACTTGGAAATCGAGCGGTTCAGAGCGAACCTTCGCGAGCCATTCGTGACGGCGTTGGGCGTTGAGACGACAATCGGCGGACTCCGCGTTCAGATCCGAGACAGCGACGGCCGAGTCGGCCTGGGCGAGGCTGTCGCCGCGACCAACGTCACCGGAGAGAGCCTGGGAGGTATCGAGGATGCCGTCAGCGGTCCAATCCGGTCAGCGGTTCTGGGCAGGCGCCTCGACGAAGTCGACGAGCTCCTCCGCGCAATCGAGCTCGCGGTCCCAGGTAACCCCAGTGCCAAAGCGGCCCTTGATATCGCAGTTCACGATCTTTGGGCCCGGTGGCTCGAGAAGCCACTCCACGTCCTGTTGGGTGGCGCCCGGACGCAGGTCGTGACAGACATGACCATCTCGCTGGACGAGCCCGAGGCGATGGCTTCTGCCGCAGCCAGGCGGATAGCTGAGGGCTTTGGATGCCTGAAGGTGAAGCTTGGGGGACCACCGGAGGTCGACCTGGAGCGAGTTCGCGCGGTGCGAGCCATGAGCGACACCAGGGTTGCAATACGTGTGGACGCGAATCAGGCATGGACTGCCAAGGAGGCCTTGACGATCATCAGGAAGTTCGAAGACGAGAACCTGGGGGTCGACCTTGTCGAACAGCCGGTTCGAGCCGCAGACCTCGAGGGCCTCGCACGCGTCACAGCAAACGTCGCTACTCCGATCATGGCCGATGAGAGCTGCTTTTCACCTGCAGACGCGCTCAGACTCGCAGGTGGGCACATGGTGGACGCCTTGAACATCAAGCTCATGAAGTGCGGTGGTTTGCGGCCCGCGCTAGCGATTGTTGCCATCGCGGAGGCCGCAGGCATCAAGTGCTCGGTGGGCTGCATGATGGAAGGCATGGTCTCGGCGACGGCGGTCGCTTGCCTGGCAGCGGGGAAGTCGAGCATTTCCTCCATCGATCTTGATGCGCCCCTCTGGCTGACGAGCGCGGAACGATCCGGGGTGGCAACCTGGCAAGGAGAACAGATCAGCCTCGGCGACGGCCCAGGGCTTGGCATTGCCTGACTCGGACTAAGCTGGTCAGGACGTGTCCTCTGGCAAGAGCCGCAGAACAGAGGAAATCGAAGCAGCGATACCTCCACCGAGTTGTCGGGTTCGGTCAGGTGACGCGCCGGCGTTGAGAACGCGACACCTGTGCGACAGGCCCTAGTTCGTCGCGAGTTTCATCGGAGTCCTCGCTACTGCGGTCTCAGCCTTGTCGACCTGCACTTTTGGGGCTGAGCTCTGCCTGATCTTCAGCGACGGCGAAAGCATGACGCTTCTAGCAGCGCCGGAATAGCCGGCGATACGACTGAGCAAGAGGCGGGCCGTCTCGACGCCCAAGTCATAGATCGGCTGGGCCACACTGGTAAGAGAGGGTTTGAGCAGGGACGCCCAGGCCATGTCATCGAAGCCGACGATGGCAACGTCGTTCGGCACCACGAGCCCGGCCTCGGCCAATGCGTACAGGGCGCCGACGGTCATGAGGTTGTTCCCGACGAACACGGCGTCGGGCGGGCGGCGGAGACGTAGAAGATCCTGCATAGCCGCGTGGCCGCCGGCCTCGCGGAAGTCACCGGTCCGAACCAGTGAGTCTGCGAACTGAATGCCCGCCTCGTGCAGGGCCAGACGGTATCCCGCGAACCGCTCTGCGCCTGTGGTGACGTTCAACGGACCTGTGATGCAAGCGATGCGCGTGTAGCCGCCGTCCAAAAGGTGGCGCACCGCCTGCTTCGCGCCTAATACGTTGTCGACGACTACGGAGTCGACGTCATGATTGCGCAGTCGCCGGTCAGCCGTGACAACAGCAACACCGCGGTTCAAAAGGGCACTGACGTCGAGCGTTTCTTTGGTTGGAGTAACAATAACCCCCGCGACACGCTCAGCCAGGGCAAGGTTCAAATAAGAAACTTCTTTGGCGGCGTCCTGTTCAGCATTGCACAAGAACAGCGAATAGCCCTCCGTGTAAGCGATATCCTCTACGCCCCGAACCATGTCCGTGAAGAACGGATTTCTGATGTCGTCGACGATGAGGGCCCACACCTGAGCGCGGTGCGTGCGGAGACTTCGGGCAACTCGGCTCGGTTGGTAGTCAAGGGAGTCGATCGCCTTGCGCACCTGTACCACCAGGTGAGGGCGCACGTTCGGGTTGTCGTTGAGCACGCGAGAGACGGTTGCGGTGGAGACGCCTGCTGCGCGTGCGACATCGGAGATGGTTGTCATGGCGAGTTTCGGTCGGTTGCTTGACAGTTCGAAAACGGGTCGCTACGATCTGAAACCGATTACAGCAACATCGTATCAGACTTGGCGGCCTGCGTGGAGAAATAGGAAAGGTCCTTGCTGAGAGGAAAGAATGCTACGGCCGCGGGTAAACCTCAGGCTTGAGAAAGACTGAGCTCTTCCCACGCGTAAGGGCAAGGCATCGGCTTCGGTTTAGGATCGAAATCCGGAAGCGACGAAGGGAGAGCGGTGGCTAACAATAGAAAGAAGTGGGCGAGCCTGGCGGCAGTCTTGTGTACCTCCGCCATGGCGATAACAGCCATATCAGTAGGCAGTGCGAACGCAAGCGCCAGCCGAACGGGGAAATCGGCGGTGGTCAACGGCGGAACGGCAACCGTCGACATGCCCGGATATCCGAACTCGCTGGATCCGCAGGAGGGCTACACGCTGAATGCGGGAGAGGCGGATTGGATCGTCTACACGCCGCTGCTCACCTACGTGCACAAGAGCGGCCTAGCGGGAACGCAGATCATTCCCGGCTTGGCGACTGCGTTGCCGGTTGTGACGGACAATGGAACGACCTACACGCTGACGTTGCGGAAGGGACTCGAGTACTCGAACGGCGCTGCGGTTGTGGCTTCGGATTTCAAGTTCGCTGTCGAGCGGGCGCTGAAGCTGAACTGGGGGGCCAGTTCGTTCCTGCTCGTGATTCAGGGTGCGGCGGCTTACCAAAGTGGGCACGCGTCGACCCTCACCGGGATTACGACTGATGACGCGACGGGACGCATCACGATCAAGCTGACCAGCAGCTATGGGGCGTTTGACAACGTTCTTTGCTTCCCGGCTCTGAGTCCTGTCCCGCAGACAACTCCAATGACCGTGCAGACGACTCATCTGCCTCCTGGCGTTGGGGCGTACGTGATTGAGAACATCGTGCCGGACGTGTCGTTCGACCTCGTGAAGAACCCGTTGTTCGCGAAGTTCCACATTCCGGGCATTCCTCTTGGTCACCTGAATGAGATCGAGGTGAGCGTCGACTCGAACAGCGTTTCCGCTGCCGAAGCGGTGCTGGACAACCAAGTCGATGCGTTCGACGTCACCGGGAACATTCCGCCAAGCCTCCTGGGGACGGTCGAGAGCCGCGCATCCAGCCGGTTTGCGAAGGTCATCGTGGCGTCAACGGACTACTTCTTCTTGAACGAGAGCATGCCGCCGTTCAACAACGAGCAGGCGAGGATCGCGGTGTCGTACGCCGTGGACCGCAACGCTCTCGCGAGACTCGGTGGGGGTTTCACCGTTCCGGACTGTTACTTTGTGCCCGTCGGCATTCCCGGACATCCCACGAGCCCCTGTCCTTACCCCTCTCCGAACCTTGCGAAGGCCAAGGCGCTGGTGAAAGCGGCGCATCTGGTCGGTACGAAGGTGTCTGTCTACGGGTGGAGTCAGAGCCCGGGCGAGGCGCAGGTCGAGTACTACGCGAGCGTCCTTACGAACATTGGTTTCAAAGTAGACCTCAAGATCATCAATCCGTCGATCTACTGGTCCACCATCGGAAACGTGAAGACAGGGGCGCAGACGGGGATCGCGGGACAGTTCTTGGATTTCCCGAATCCAGGCGACTTCTTCCTGCTGCTGGACGCGCGGAACATTCACCCGGTGAACAGCGACAACTTCGGGAACGTGGATGACCCGCACCTCCAGGCAACGATCGAGTCGCTCGAGAAGGTACCGGCATCTCAGCTTGCCTCTGTGGCAAAGCAGTGGGCAGCTCTCTCGGTGTACGCGGCGCAGAAGGTTCTCGCGTACACGTGGGGCTCTTCTCAGCTGCCGGAGTTCCTTTCCAACCGTATCGACTTCAAGACCGCTGTATTCCAGCCGTTGTTCATGGACGACTGGTCGAGCTGGGAGCTGAACAGCTAGACAAGGACGAACAGAGGCGATCAGACCAAAGGGTCGTGCTACGTAGTCGTGTCTAGAGACGCTCAACAGTTGCAGTCCGAGGGGCTCCTTCCGGGTTTCCGTTTTGGAGGGAAGGAGCCCCTCGTCGTCGCGGGACTCAGCCCGTCCCGCCTCGCCATGCGACGCTTGCGCCACAACGTGGTGGCACTTGCCTTCGGCGGGATGTTTCTAGTTGTCGCGGCGCTGTGCTTCATGGCTCCGCTTTACGCGCGTTACGTCGCTCACACCGGACCTAACGACAACCATGTCATGGAGACGATCGTGATTGGTGGTCACAGGGTCGACGTCGTCTCGCCAATAGGTATTCCGATAGGGCCTACATGGCACAGCCGCTTCTTTTTCGGCGCTGACTTCAACGGTCGTGACCTGGCCGTCCGGCTGCTCTACGGTGGACGGAACTCGCTGGTCATAGGCTTTTCTGCTACAGCCATAACGATTGTCTGCGCCCTCGTCATCGCTCTGCTCGCCGGCTACTACCGCGGTTGGGTCGACATCGTGCTCACACGCTTTCTCGACCTGCTGTGGGCCTACCCGGCAGTGTTGCTCGGAGTTGCCATCGGGACCTCTCTCGTCCTTGGAGGTCTTTCGATTGGGCCGCTGCATGTCAGCGGCAATTCCCTCTACGTGCCAGCTGTGATCATCGGCTTCGTGAATATCCCGTACGTGGCGAAACCGATTCGAGGAGAGGTGTTACTGCTGCGGGAACGCGAATTCGTGGATGCCGCTCGGGTGCTCGGGCTGAATCCGCTCCGAATAATATTCTCGGAGATCTTGCCGAACCTCAGTTCGACGATAATCGTTTTCGTACCCCTGATGATCGCGAACTCGATCTTGCTGGAAGCAGGTCTCTCGTACCTTGGTGCCGGGGTTCAGCCACCGAACGCCTCATGGGGAACGATGATCAGTAGCGGAGTGGAGTACATCACTAGTTCTCCGTATCTTGTATTGGTCCCGGGTATCACGTTGATAGTTGCCGTACTGGGAATCAACGTCTTCGGGGACGGCCTGCGCGATGCCTTGGATCCCCGGGCAGCGATATCGAAGGCGCACTGAATGACCCGCTTTGTGGTGCGCCGCTTCTTGCAAGCCCTGATCGTGCTCGCATTCGCGTCCGTGTTTACGTTTCTCATCTTTCAGGTCATACCCAACGGCAATCCGGCACTGCGTCTCGCGGGCCGCACTGCGACCCCAGAACAGATCGCCGCGATCTCGAGATCCTGGGGCTTCAACAAACCGGTCTACGTGCAGTACTTCGACACGATGGAGAAGATCTTCACGGGGACCGTCGTCTCCTACAGCCAGCAGGTGAACGTTCTCAGTCAGATTCGGCAGGGTCTGCCTGCGACGGCCTCGCTGGCCATAGGGGCAAGCGTAATCTGGCTTCTCTGGGGGATCGCCTTCGGTCTGCTGAGCGCGCGGCGCCCCAGAGGGATTGTTGACAGGAGTTTGGCGGCGTTCTCGCTGACGGCGATCTCTATGCCGGTCTTCGTCGTGGGGTCTGTTCTCTTGTACGTGCTGGCGTTCCGAACGAGTCTCTTCCCGAACGGCGGCTACGTACCATTCACACAGTCCGTTTCACAATGGTTTATTCACATGATATTGCCGTGGTTCACGCTCTCGTTGCCGGCAGCAGGCTTTTACTCGCGGGTGTTCCGATCGAATCTATTGGAGACTGTGCACCAAGAGTTCGTTCGCACGGCACGGGCAAAGGGCCTTTCTCGCCGTCGTGTAGTGATGGGCCACATCGTGCGGAATTCTCTTATCCCGGTACTGTCGCTGTGGGGACTCGACTTCGCGGGAGTGATCGGCGGGGGAGCGATCCTCACTGAGACGGTGTTCAATCTGCATGGGATCGGGCAGTATGCTGCGAGCTCGATTCAACTGCTTGACGTGCCTCCGATCATGGTGATTGTCATGTATGCGGCTGTCGCGGTGGTGATAATAGGGGCCGTCGTCGATGTTCTGTATGCCTTGTTGGACCCTCGTATCCTGTTGAACGCATGAGCGCCGATCATCTTCTGGAGGTGGATGACCTGCGGGTTTCCTTCGCCACCGAGGAGGGCGTGGTGCGCGCGGTCGACGGAGTCAGTTTCTATCTGGACGCGGGCGAAGCGCTGGCGATTGTTGGCGAGTCGGGATCTGGCAAGTCTGCCATGAGCTTGACGTTGATGGGTCTTACTCGAGACACGAATGCGACGTTCAACGGTCACGTGTACTTCGAGGGCTCGGAGCTCGTAGGGGCCTCTGAGAGTGCGTTGCGACACATCAGAGGTCGCGAGATCGCAATGATCTTCCAGGACCCGATGAGCGCGCTGAATCCCGTCTATCGGGTGGGGGAGCAGATCGCTGAGCAGATCAGGGCGCACGAGCGGATATCGAAACGAAAGGCCGGAGAACGTGCCATAGAGCTGATGACGCGCGTGGGCATACCACAGGCTCGGGAGCGGGCGGGGGCATATCCGCACGAGTTTTCAGGAGGTATGCGCCAGAGAGTGATGATCGCCATGGCGTTCTCGTGCTCGCCCCGGGTACTCATTGCCGACGAGCCCACCACAGCCTTGGACGTGACGGTTCAAGCGCAGATACTTGCCGAGATGCGTGAACTGTGCCGAGAGTCAGGCGTGGCCCTGATCCTGGTCACCCACGACTTCGGCATCGTCGCCGAAGTGGCAGAACGCGCACTGGTCATGTACGCGGGACAGATCGTCGAACAGGCAACCGTCGAGGAGCTCTTCGAGGACCCTCAACATCCTTATACCTGGGGTCTGCTCGGTTCGGTGCCCCGGCTGGACCGGCCGCGTTCTGCGCGTTTGCCAACCATCGGCGGCTCGACTCCGTCCTTGCTGAACCAGGGGAGCAGTTGCCGGTTCGCTCCGCGCTGCCCCCATGTCTTCGGTCGTTGCGAGGATGTGCCTCCATTGGCTTTGCAGGTACCTGGGCAACATGAGCATCGAGACCGGTGCTGGCTCAGCGTCGAGGAGAAGCGCTCTTTTCGCGTAGTTGAGGGCGCGATCGGTCTCGCGTCCCAGGGCGGGTCCGGTTCCTGATGGACGTCCGGGGCGACATGGATCCCCAGGACCCGTCAGGCTCACCCAGCTTGCTGGAGGTGAGCCATCTAAAGCACTACTTCCCGGTCAAGCGCGGGGTTCTGATAGATCGCGTGGTCGCGCACGTGCAGGCAGTGGACGACGTCTCGTTCAAAATTGGCGAACACGAGACCCTCGGTCTCGTGGGGGAATCGGGCTGCGGCAAGTCCACGCTCGCTCGGGTACTGCTGGGACTGCTTTCACCGACCGCAGGCACTGTCCGCTTCCGAGGAGACGAAGTCCGGTTCGACGGTCGCAACGCCCAGATCTTGCGACGTGAGATCCAGATGGTGTTTCAAGATCCACAGGGATCGCTGAACCCGCGCAAGCGCGTCGGCCAAATCGTCGCGACAGGACTTCGTTTGCGGGGTGTGCCTCGAAACGAGAGAGAGTCCCGAGTACGACTCCTGCTTTCGGAGGTGGGTCTTAACCCGGAGCACATCAACCGATTCCCGCACGAGTTTTCAGGAGGCCAACGCCAAAGGGTCGGAGTAGCCCGGGCACTGGCCGTGCAACCGAGCCTGATCGTCCTGGACGAGCCCGTGTCCGCCTTAGACGTGTCCATCCGGGCTCAAGTGATCAACCTGCTATCCGACTTGCAGCGAGAGTTCGAGATCGCTTACCTCTTTGTCGCACATGATCTTGCGGTAGTGAGGCACGTTTCGGACCGTATCGCCGTCATGTACCTCGGGAAGCTCGTGGAGATTTCGCCCTCCGAAGAGCTGTACGACAAACCAATACATCCCTACACGGCGACGCTCCTGTCTGCTGTTCCGATTCCTGACGTTCACCAGGAGCGCAGACCCCTTGCTGTTAGCGGTGAGCCTCCGTCGCCGCTTAAGCCACCACCCGGCTGTCGATTTCACACTCGCTGTGGCCGTGCAACACAACTATGCCGACAGGTTGAGCCGCCGTTGGTCGCGTACGCCGGCAACCACCTGGCGGCTTGTCACCATCCTCTCAATGTCGGAGAGGAGGAAGTGGTTCGGGCGGTCCGATCTCCGCTGAGCCCCTTGTCGGCAGGGGAAGGAACTCCAGAGGTCGGAGCGTAGGAATGTTCAGCCGCGTCGAGCGACATTAGATATGGAGGACTAACCCATGAACCTACTTCCTGCAAGCGCAACCCACTCTGATCAGGTCACGATTGAGGGAGCGTTTTGTCGCGAAACGGTCGCGAGCAAGGCTCTCGTGGGTAACCCACTCAAGGATCCCAGCGAACGTACCGCCTGGGTGTACACGCCGCCTGGCTATGAACAATCGGATCGCCGTTATCCGGTCGTGTACTTCCTTCACGGGTACTTGGGCAGGGTCGACACATGGTGGAATTGGAAGCCCTGGCGTCCTGCATTTCCAGAACTCGTGGACCAGCTTTTCCGCGATCCCACCGTAAACCCAGCCATTGTCGTCCTGGTCGATGCGTGGACCAGTCTCGGAGGCAGCCAGTACCTGAACTCTCCGGGCACAGGACAGTATCTTGACTACCTGGCTGAAGATGTCGTGGAAGCCGTTGATTCGAGGTATCGCACGATTGCCGATCGCGACCACCGCGCCCTGTCGGGCAAGTCCAGTGGTGGCTACGGAGCCATGGTTGCAACCATGCTGCGTCCCGACGTTTTCGGTGCATTTGCAACGCACGCCGGCGACTGCGCCTTCGAGACGTCTTACTTCATGGACATCGCGGGAGCTGCTCGGGCGCTTCGCGACCGTTACGGCGGTTCCTACGAGCGATTCTTGGAGGATTTTCGATCGCGACAAGCTCTGTTCCTCGACCCTAGCGGACCAGACCATCGGCTGATCAACATCTACGCGATGGCCGCTTGCTACTCGGCCGAGCCGGATGGGAGTGTGTCGCTGCCTTGGGACTTGGAGACAATGGCTATCCGGTATGACGTTTGGGAACGGTGGCAGAAATTGGACCCGATTCGACTCGCCGCCTCCAAGGCAGAGGAGCTGCGGTCTCTGCGCGCAATTTGGATAGACGCGGGAAACCGCGACGACTACTACATGGATCTCGGGGCTCAAGCTTTCTCGGCGCGACTGCGGTCCTTTGGTATAGACCATCACTTTGAACTATTTGACGCGCCGCACGCGGGAATCGAGCATCGGTATCCTCTGGCGCTCCGCTATCTCGTCGAGCGCCTCAGCGCCTAGATACCTTCTTCTGTCTTGCGGTGCGCAGTTGCAGAAGCTTCAGTTCCCATGAGACCGCGTCGGACGTCAGCGGTCTGTGACAACCGGGGAAAAGGGGCACTGGACGCGCTAGCGCGCCCGAACAGTTTCCGAGGAACGCCGGTTCCCGGAGTCCGGCGACCGAACCAGGTGGCGCACGGGGATCCAGTGACGTGTGTACCGCGGGCCTTGTCAGGCCTATCGTCTAATTGATGAGTGCTGCTCGCAGAGGCGCTGACCTGAGTAGATGCCCAGACAGGGAAAGAGGACACAGTGACCATCGTTCTTGACGGCAGCTCCTTGACGGTC
>Ga0181520_10011478_pt1 | contig 11628 bp, 6 predicted proteins | sample PEATcosm2014_Bin_29_FD_132451 | JGI IMG/M metagenome (GOLD analysis project Ga0181520, IMG submission 132451) | Peatland microbial communities from MTU Mesocosm Facility, Houghton, MI, USA - PEATcosm2014_Bin02_30_metaG | ecosystem: Environmental > Terrestrial > Soil > Wetlands > Peat | place...
GCCCATGGGAACACCAACAGGCATAGATCGATGGTGGTCGAATCCAGTGCATACAGACTCCGTTCCAAATCAACACTCATCGGATCAACAGCATATAGACTGCGTGCGGTCGCGATCAGCGTCAGCGCAAAGTCGACGTAGATGCGCCAGTCCCGTGGGTCGTTCGCGTCGGGCAACATCGAACACGCTACGCTGCCGCGAAACCCCATGGGGTAAATCTTGCCGCCGACCGCCTTGAAACAGGCCTCAATGTCGCGCAGACTCTCGCGATAAGTCAACTGGGCAAGGGCAAGGGACAGGTACTGATCCCAGCAGGAAAAGTCTTTTGCGTAGCGGTCGCCCCGTATCTGGCCACGCATTATTGGAATTCCTTGTGGTGCAGACGCTCGATCAACTGTACAAAGACGGTTCGACCAGCGTTCATTCCGCATTGTTGCTCTGTCCAGACACCGAGCCAAACCGCCGGACCGATTTCAAATCGTTCCCGGCGTAACCTAAGTCCATCAATGATGTAATCAGTGCTTTACGGTAACTACGCTGATTGTCCACCGGACAGCAGTGGAGTGAGGATTTCTTCACGCTTGGGGGCTTTTCGTCATCAAAATCGGTTGATAGATCTCCCCAATCTTGCTCTGCCAGTTGCGCCTCCAATTGGCCTATCAAAAGTGGCGGAAGGCTTCCGTCCTTGAACTTCTCACCCTCGAAGCGGCCTCTTCCTCCGCCCCCTTCACCCAAAAGTATTGCTATAGAGCCGGATTTCATCCCTCTGCGGATCTGGCGGAAGCCAGATGCATTGCCCAGATGCGCTTTACTTGGCTGAGGCTACATCCGGTCAGTTCCGCGGTTGCTTTGATGGTCTGGTCGGCGGCGCGGTGCGCAAGGATGCGTTGATGGGCCACAGTATCGGGTACGTGCCCTGCATATTTGCCCGCAGCTTTGGCGAACCTAACGCCTTGGCTCTACTTCGGAGCCAGCCCCGTGTCATCGGCCCTGGATCACTCCGCAAGGTGCTACCCCGGCGGAGCGGATACAACCTTACACGCATCCAGATGCCTTGAACATCAGGACCAACTCCGGTGACACCGACCGCACCTTGCCCAAGCACCCGGCCCCAAGGTAAATCAATCACGTCTCAGGCCAATCCCTATGGCCGGCTTTAAGGTGGCCACCGAAGTCTATGGCATCTGATCAAACTATCGGAGGATCATAATCCGGGCCTACACACCTGAGTTATCTATGCGCATCGGCTGATTTCTCCTCAAAGGCATCTGTCGAAGTGACTCTGTTCGCCTCGAGGCGATCAATGCGAACGTGGTTCTGGGTAAAGCTCATGTTGTTGTCGATCTCTTCAATGCGCAACTCGATTGTGTGCTTTCCGGGCGTAAAGCCATGCAAAATGCGGTTGCTCCATCCCCAGTTGTCCCATGCGCCCTCGCCGCGCTGCGGCATCACGACCACTCCACTGAACCGCTCATCGATATAAAGGCTGCGCATCCCGCACTGATTACCGGTGTTGATGGGCCCGGCGCCGTTGGCGTAGTGAATCTGCACTGCGTACGTGCCTGCTTCGGAAACAGAGAGTGTTGTTTGAGCGGAGGCTGTGGAATCGCGAGTTAGATCGATGGGGCGAAGAGCCGGATCGAAGGCAGCGAACAGGACATTGCCGGGCCACTCGACGACAACTGGGGCGCTCAAGAATGAGGCGATGCCATTGCTGTCGATGGCCTCGACCTGATACTCGTGTGTGCTCCTGCTGCTATCTTCATGCAACAGCAAAAAGAATTCTTTGGTTTGCTGCGACGGCAGGCTATCGCGAAAGAGCTGATAGGATACGGCGCCGGAGACTGGTGGCCACGAGAGCTTTTTCGCATCCAACTGCGGCTCAGGGGTGCCAGGCGCGGTGCGATCGTCATTGCGATGCGAAGATACGGGCTCGCAAGATTCTTGATCTAGCACAACCTCAATGCGATGCGATCCTCGCAGGGTAGCGGGAATGATGCCATTGAATGGGGCGCCATCGAGTTTTTGCGAGCGGACCTTTCCGCCACTGCCGCTGACACGAAGCGAGAGCGTGGCCTGGCGATAGCCAAGGTTGTCCAGTTGATAGCTGCCGGAAAAATCTTGTGGAATAAAGGGCGCGAGATGAATGCCGTCTTCCTGAAAGCTCATGCCGAAGAGAATGCGATAGACCATGGCTAGATTTCCAGCTATGCTCCAGAGCTGACGATCGGAGTTGATCTCGGTTCCTGAGGGGCTTCCAGTGTTGGCGACGAGATTTTCCTTGTTGGTCAAAAAGAATGATGTATGTCGCAACAGAACGCTGAGGCCGTCTGCTACGGTCGCATCTGCGTGGTTCTTGGCTGCGGCAAGGTTCCAAAATGCCTGTACGAATGGCCAGACGGATTCGTTGTGATAAGGAGGAATGCCGGGCTCTTGCGGATAGACCGTTGGAATGCCGTAGTCGAGCAGTGGAAGATTCTTCAGCATCTCTTTTTGCTGCGCTGGCGTTGCAATCTCGAAGAGCATGGCAAGGGATTCGCCAAGAGACTCCATACGCGGAGAAAGTACAGGGTGCGCTCTGCCGTAGAGATATTCGCCATAGTATCCTTTTTCAGGCATCCACAAGAGCTGATTCATGGAGCGCTTAATGCGTTGGGCACGGCGATCGTAAGCAGATCCGTCTTCGCCCAGCCTGCGCGCCATTTGGGCGAGGATGCGATAGGTCTGGTAGTGAACGGCATTGTTGCTGAGTGATTGCGACGAGTAAATGTCGACCGCATTCATCCAGCGCGGATACGATTGTTCGCGCCAATCCATGAAGCTTGATTCACCGTGCACCAGCCCATTCGCTGCAGCCAGCACCGAAGGCTCGTCGTGGCGTACCGAGTTTTGAACAATGTGATAGCTCTGCTGCAGCCAGGCTCGATCTCCGGTGACCTGATAAATTTCCCAGGCAGCAAGAGCCCAAACCGTGCGGTCGGAAGAGACAGGCCACGAGCCGCCAGTACCGGTGTCTTGCACAATCTCGCCGTGGTTGACCTTGGCCATGAGACTGTTCTTTGTCAGCTCCGGCGCGATGATGGCCAATGAGAGAAGTGTGCTATAGCTGACATCGCGCGTCCAAACGCCATTCCACTTGGCGCCGGCCATCAGGGTTTGATCGGGGCGGATGTCCTTCGTCAGTTCTTCGAGTGAGAGATTGTACACGCTATCCAGTATTGGCAACGAGGAGTGCAGAGCCGGATATGCGTGAAGATCGCCCGTCAACTTCCAGGTTATAGGTGCGGCAGCATCGCGGCCGTAGTTGGAGATAAGCGCCTCGCTCGAGAGTGCGCGGGCCTCATAGCCGCCTTCAACCACGCGATCGCGGTAAAGTTCAAAGCGTTGGGTTCGATGAATAGGTTGCTGCCCCAAAGCCGCGGCGGCAATAAAAACAAGAAAGATGATTCTTAAATGAATCCGCACGGCGAATCTCCTTATTGATGATTGTTCCGGTTAAGTATGACCATGGACCACACGCGAAGTTCGGGCAGAACAAACTCCCAGCTGTTAGTACCGGTTTTGCGCAGTGGTAGCGTATGCCATGCGCCATGATCCATATCGGGCGATGCCCAGCCAGCGCTGGCCAGTTCGGATGCGGTCACATGAACCCGCAGCTGATGGCGGCTTGAGGGCATCGCGATATTGCCCTCGTCGTTTCTCCAACTGGGGTCTTTAGCCGAGGTGAGATTGATGAGATGCAGGATGATGTCGGCATCTTTTTTGCGTGCGATGGTCCAGATAGTGCCTGGATCGGCGTTGGCGCTGGCGCGTGCTTGATCGATCTCTATCGGAATATCCGCGGGCTCGACCTTATCACGCAGGGAGTTTTCGTAGGCGACGAGAAAGTCGTAGTAGTCGCGCAGAGTGGCCCGGTCTTGCGGAGTGAGGGTCAGGACCTTGTCATCGGGAAAGTAAGGACGCGAGAGCATACGATCGCCATCGCCCAACTCGATGTGCGATGCGCCGGAGGCAAAGATCGTGGCATCGGCGATGAGAATGCCCGGAAGATTGAAGGCAGCGTGCTTGCCCTCGAGAGTGAGCTTTTCTGCCGCGCTGTTCTGCATGTAGGCTGCATAGACTATCGCCTTGTTGGGATTGGTTCGATGAGTCGAGTCTGCCGACTGCAAAATGCTGCGGTAGGTGGGGTGATCTGGCAGCCAGAGCTCGCTATAGACAAACTCGGCGGCAGTGTTGGCCATGCCCTCCTCGCCTGCTCCTGAGACGGTGTTGAGCACAACGGGTCGCTGCAGCGACTGGTGCGCAGCATTGACGAAGTCAGGAAAGCTCGCAGCAAAGTCGATCTTTTTGCCTTCGTAGTTCCAGGCTTCGGCCTCGCCAAAACTGTCGATATGCCAGCCATCGAAGGGAAGCACGGCAAAGAGCCGGTTCATCTGCGCAAAGATATAGCTCTGCCATCTAGGATCCGACTGATTCATGTAAAGCAGGGCCGGGGTACTCCAACCTCTCCAGCCTGTGCCTGTGGGCAGAACGAGGGACTTTATGTTGGCCGCTGTTCGCTCTGTCGTAGCTGAAGGCCAGGTGGCCCACTGCAGTTGCACGCCACTGCCATCGGTGAATGCGTTTTGATAGGCTGCATAACTGGCGTTATAGACCATCGTCGTCATATGACGGTCTTTGGCCTGTGCGAGCAGCGAAAGCACAACGTCGCGGTTGATTGTGCGACCGGCGATATCTGGCCACTGCGCCGCAGCGTCAGGAGGGGCCGGCATATGGTGCTTATACTGCACGTCGTAAAAAAGAAGTCCGTTGATGTGGTAGCGATTCAGTTCGCGAATCCACTCAGCGGTGGGTGTCCCGGCATCGTAGTTAGCGATATAGCCGTAGCGGGGAAACCTTGCCCAGTTCGAAGAGACGTCGAGCGCCCCGAAACCCTCAGCCAACATCTCGTGATGGGCCTGGCGCAACTGCGCATGAAGACGGTAGCCCTGGAAGTCTCTTGTAGGCGGCCGCAAGCGAAGGGTCAGTCTATTCTCGCCCGCTTGGAGCGTGAGATGCGCATCGCACTGGCGAACGACGGTCTTCCCCAATGATTCTAGGTCAACGCAGGCCTCGATATTCTTCTGCGCCGTCGCGCCTTCGGCTGTAAGTGTGATGATGACCGTTTCTTGCGGTGCATATCGTGCCTTATCTGTCGTTACGTCCAGGCCAAGAATCGCGGGCTGCTGGGCCCGTGCAGCAAAAAGAAAAATAATGAATGCCGCTGAAAAAGCAGCAGTCTGCTTGATTGCAGCGCGAGTTGACATCATGCTCCTTGTTGGGATGCAGGCGGTATGAGTTCTGGAGAGCCATGGAGGCTCTCCAGAAGTTGGAGCTAGAAGTAGAGCTTCAGCGCTAGCTGAATCTCACGCGGATCATTGACCGTACTGTAGACTTTGCCGAACGATCCAGGATCGCTGATGCTCGAGTTTGGGTTGTCGAAGTTGGCGTGGTTGAAGGCGTTGAAAGACTCTGCGCGAAATTCCGTGCGCATCCGATCAGTGATGGGGAAAGTTTTGAAAAGGCTCAGGTCAACGTTCTCGAATCCCGGCCCATAAATGCTGAAAGGGCGAGTATTACCGAATTGCCCGACACCAGGATTGCTGTAAGAGGCTGGGTTGATGAAGAAGCCAGATCCTCCCTGTACGTATTTGTGCGGATCGCTGGTTGCTCCCGAGAAAGGATCACCAATGCGATTGGCGCGCGATGCGTTGTGGCCTCCGGTCTCGCTCATATCGTTAGCAGTGATAGTGAAGGGATTGCCTGTTTGAAGCGTAACTATCGCGTTAACCTGCCACCCACCGAGGATGGAGCTCAGATGGCTGGGTTCATTCAGCACCCATCCACCCTTGCCGATTGGCAGGGCCCAGATGCCGTTAGCCACAAAGCGCTGACGGTTGTCCAGAGCGTTGTTACTGCGCTCGGGCGCCATGTTGTAGATGTTTTGCGGAAGGTAGTCGCCATTGATTGGCGGGTTAAAGTCGGCGATGTTATGACTGAGCGTGTAGCTGACACCGTAGGAATAGCGATTTGCGAAGGCATGCCGCAGCGAGATTTCCAGCGCATTGAAGCTACCATTGCCGCTGTGGCTGGCATACTCCAGGAAAGCATGCTGGTTGCCATTGTTTAGGTTGCTGTAGGGGAACATCACGATGGGATTGCCCGAGACGTCGGTCCCCGTGATTTTGCCCTGATTGAGGTTGGCGATGCGGGCAAACTTATGGCTGAAGTTACCGACGTAGTCTACCGAGAGAAGGTTCGACTTTGTCAGTTGGGTTTGTACGCCGAAGCTGGTCTGCTCAACATATGCGGTGCGCTGATTGGGATCTTGGGCGCGAATCTGTATATCGTAGAGCGGGGTTGAGGTGGAGTTGAGAGTGCTGATAGGAAAGCCCTTGCTCAGGTAAAATACGGGGGTTGTACTACCTTGGTTTTGGCTCAGTGTGGTGTCAACCAAATACGGCGGATTGAAGCTCAGCATGGACTCAGAGCCGTAGCGATAGTGATGCTGATAGAAGATGGCGAATCCGCCACGGACAACGATACGCGAGGTCTGCTGGTAGGCAAAGCCGACGCGCGGAGCGAAGTCGTTACGGTCGGGGCTAATCAGTGAACGGTCCTTCCAACTGGTAGCACCGCTGCTTACTTGAACAAGGGAACCGCCATCGTCGGCCGAGAAATTCACCATTTTATTGTCGTGCTCAAGTAGTGGTGCGTAAAGTTCGTAGCGCAGGCCCAGGTTCAACGTCAGCCGGTCATTTACTCGCCAATCATCCTGCGCGTAGAGGGAGTGACCGGGAGTGAAAGTGTGTGGTACAAACGGTTTGGCGTAACGCGCCAGGCTCATATCGCCCAGCAAGAAGTCGCTCAGACCAAAATCTTTGTTGTTTGTGTAAATGCCGCTGGCCGTTAGCACGCCCTGCGGAGCCTCGATGTCAAGGAAAGAATTGTTCAGACGATAATATTGATAGCCAAATTTGAGGCTGTGGCGTCCTCGCAGCCAGATCAAATTATCTGTTGTCTGGTCAACGTTCGAGACCTGCTCCTGCGGCCGCCAGCGAGAAACGCCCAGGGCTTGGTAGGTATCAATATTGATCGGTGGAAGACCAACGCTGTAGGGGGTAACCGGCATCCCGGTCAGGCCATAATCAGGCGCCCTTGAGGTTCCCAAACTGCTGGCACCCGGGGGCTCCTTCAGCGTATACATACGGTTATAGCCAAAGTGCAAATCATTGAACAGGGTCGGGCTGAGGGTGTCGGACCACGCCAGATTCAAAGCTTCGCCATTGGTCATATTATCGGCAGACCAGTTGCTGGCGCCGGCCAGGCCGTTGGCGGTCCAGGGCGGATCGATCGTGGTAATGCGAGAGATGCTGAAATGTCCAGAGATGTGGTTGCGCTCGTTCAGGTTGTGATCGATGCGAGCATCGCCCGAGTAGGTGTCATTGGGATGGGTGGCTACATATTGATAGTTGGAGCCGCCGCTGAAACTGCCCGCTACACCCTCCGAGAGAACGGCACTGGAAATGTTGGGGTCAGGATATAGTGTCAGAAGCTTCAATGCCGTCGAGTCAAGGCAGTTCTCCTGTACTACGTTGTTAACAATGCAACCGGATTGCCCCGGAACGACACTACTGACTGTGTACGGCAACTCCATGAAGTTGTACGAATTCTTCATCAAAGGAGTGGGAACCGTAGCAGTCTCGGTGACGGCCTGGCGGCTATTCAGTCCTTGAAAATCGACAAAGAAGAAGGAGCGATCTCGGCGAATTGGTCCGCCCAGAACTCCGCCGTATTGATTCTGTGTAAAGTGGCCGCGTTTGACGCCATTGAGATTGTTGAAGAAGGTGTTGGAGTCCAGTTTGTCATTACGCAAAAAGTTCCACACATCTCCATGAAAATGATTGGTGCCTGACTTCGTAGATACATTGATAACGCCGCCAGCGGCATTGCCGAATTCCGCCGAGTAGGTACGTACCTGCACCTTGAACTCCTCAATCGCATCCGGCGGCGGCTGAACCACTTCCATATAATTGTCCTGCTGGTTAGTTGAGGCTGAGTTGTTGTCAACGCCGTCGAGGGCAAAGTAGTTTTGCATCTCCGAGTTGCCATTGATACTAAAGCGGTCGATGGATTCGTTCGGGCCGGAGTAGTATTTGTTCACTCCAGCCTCCAGCATGGCAAGCGGTGCGTAGGCGCGTCCGTTGAGCGGAAGGTCGTTGACCGTTTGGCTGCCGACGACACCACCCATTTCCGCCGACTCGGTTTGCAGTTGCGGCGCTTGGCTAGATACCGTCACGGTTTCTGAAACGTTGCCTACTTGGAGACGGAAGTTCAGAGCCGCGCGTGTCTGAACGTGGATTTCCACATGAGGGTAGCTCTGGGCTTCCAGACCCTTAGCCTTGGCTCCCACCGTGTACAGGCCAGGAATCAGGCCCAGCACTTGGTATTGGCCATCGGCATTAGTAATCGTGCTTTCTGACACGTGCGTCGCTTCATTGGTTATTGTGATGCTGGCGGCTGGAATTGCTGCACCGCTCGCATCCACAACTGTACCGAGGATTGCTCCCCGATCAATTTGGGCAAAGCAAACTGTAGTCCATAGCAAGCTGCATAAAGCCACTATGATGGAACTTCTTAATCTCACTTGGTTCCTCCTCAAGGTGCAGAGGAGTGGGGGGCATCTCTTGGCCTCAAGAGCTTGCCTTCCCATCTCCCCAGCTTCTTTCTTTTGCAAATGGAAATTCAAACGGTCGACCACTCTCATCCAAATACAGACGAAGCTTAGTGATTGCGTTAGAAACAAGGCAATAGATCGCGGCTCATCTATTTAACAAAGCTAATGTCTCTAGATAACCCTATGAAAATTATACAGATACGGAAACTTATCCATGCGTAACACATATGTTTTTGTCGCAGCGGCAGACAGGCTCGGGTAATGCTAGAATTTAATGCGACTATGGGTACGACCAGCGGACTTTCTCGAAAGCTCTGTTTTGGCGTTTTCCAGCTCAATCTGCAGACCGGTGAGCTGACCAAACGCGGTGTCCGCATTCGTTTGCAAGGGCAACCCCTCAGCGTGCTGATCATGCTGCTAGAGCGTCCCAACGAATTGGTCACAAGGGATGAATTGCGGCAGCAGCTTTGGGGCGACGGCACCATTGTCGATTTCGACCACGGGCTGGCCACCACCATCAATAAGATCCGTGATCGCCTGGGCGACTCAGCCGAGAACCCGCGTTTCATTGAAACAATTGCCCGTCGTGGCTACCGGTTCCTCGTGCCGGTCCATGAACTCACCCCGGAAGAGGAGGCGTCAGCAACCCAGAGTGGGGGATACACTCTTGCTCCAGCCACCTCTCAGCTGAAATCTCTCGTAGGGTTTAGCCGTCGCTGGATATATGGTGGGGTGATTGCCGGAGTCGTGGCTTTTGCTGCTACCGGACTCTATCTGGTGTGGAGTACTCCTCGACCGCCCATGGACATGCGCCAAATCACTTGGTCGGGGCATGTTTTTCCTGGCGACATGCCAATGGAAAGTTTTCCGGGGTTAGCCACCGATGGAACGCGTATCTATTTTGATGAGGTCCATGACGGCCGCTTTGTGCTGGCTTTTTCGCAGTCCAATGACAATGAAACGCATCTGCTAACGACGAACTTGGAAATCGCCGGCCCTACGTTGATAGGAATATCCTCAAACGGAACCAAGCTGATGGTGCGCAACCATCTTGCCCCGGAGATTGAGCAGCCGCTCTGGATTATGGCTACATCTGGCAGCTCGGTGTGGCGGATTCCTGGAGTGCTGGCGCACGATGCTACCTGGATGCCGGACGGCGATTCGATTCTGTACGCATCAGGCGACGAGCTATGGATCGCAGGCAAAAACGGCAGCAAAGCAAAGTTTGCCTCCCTCAGTGGGCGTGCATTTTGGTTGCGCTGGTCGCCGGACGGTAAGCAACTTCGCTTTACCATGATCGATCCGCGCACGCGCACGCCTTTGTTATGGGAGATTGGTGCGCAGGGTGCCAAGGCACATCCCTTGCTGCCGGGCTGGAATCCAGCTAATGGAGAGTGCTGCGGGAGCTGGACACAGGATGGAAATGACTATCTTTTCCAAGCAGCTCATGACGGACAGGACAATATTTGGGCATTGCCCGAGTCCGGACTGCGCCGGTGGTTGTTTTATCGACCTCTTCAGATCACGAACGGGCCGCTTTCTTTTTCCTCTCCGATCGGCTCGGGGGATTCCAAACACTTGCTCTTTATTGGAACGCATAGTCAAAGTAGGCTTTTTCGCTACGATGTGGGTTCGCACCAAGTCCTTCCCTATCTTCCCGAACTGACGGGAGCAACCCAGGTCGCTTTTACCCCGGACGGAAAAAGGGTCGCATGGATCAGCAATAGAGAGGGAACTTTATGGTCTAGCTTGCTTGATGGTTCTCAACGCATACAGCTCATCTCGGTTCCTATGCAGATTTATCTTATGACCTGGTCGCCAGATGGCACCAGACTGGCCTTCATGGGCAAGGAGGCTGGCAGCCCCTGGAAGATTTATATAGTCTCGGGAGCAGGAGCTGGGGCAATGATGCTCTTGCCTGAGGACCGGAGCGAAGCCGATCCGACCTGGTCGCCTGACGGGCGGCATATCGCCTTCGGGAGGCCAACAGCCTATATGGCCGAGGACACAGCGGACAAAGCTATCTCGGTTGTGGATACCAAGAGCGGCACCGTCATAGAATTGCCTGGATCAAAGGGGCTATTCAGTCCGCGCTGGTCGCCAAACGGCCAATATTTAGCGGCGATTACACTTGATCAGCGTAGATTGCGGATTTGCAATCTAAGTAATAATCAATGGACTGAAGTGTTCACAGCTAGTATCGACAATCCCGTCTGGTCGAGTGATAGCCGTTCGATTTATTATCACTCGTTCATGGAGCCAGATCTGCCGATTTATAAGCTTGACGTACAAACGCACCAGCAGGAAAAGATCTTTCAACTAAAAGATTTGCAGATTCCAGATGCCGCTGATTACTCCTTCAAGGGCGTTTCTCCGGATGGGTCGCCGATTATTGCAGTCCATCTGTGGTCAGCCGATGTGTATCAGCTTGCCTGGAAACATCCATAATCCCATACCGGTGACCTGACGCCGAAGGAGCAGTGTCTGGCGTCAAGCGTCAACCAAACTTTTCTATTGTCGCCCGTCACTTTTGCCAGCGATCAACTCGAAATTCCTCTGCTTGCGGTGATCGCGCACATAGCCAACATCAATGCCCACAGTGAGCGGACCGTTCCGAGATGGGAGGTTGGCCCAGTCTCGCTGGCACCCTTCGATGAAGCAATGTTGTTCTTCGCCCAGCTCCTTCTCCAATCGCTCGGCCACATCCAGGGCGTGACTCCTAATGGTTAAGGCATTCAGCGGATCATCCATGGGCAGCAAGTCTTCCATCTGGCAAGGAAGTGAATTCCGACGCTGATCGCGACCGCACGCAGTCTATATGCTGTTGATCCGATGAGTGTTGATTTGGAACGGAGTCTGTATGCACTGGATTCGACCACCATCGATCTATGCCTGTTGGTGTTCCCATGGGC
>Ga0181520_10011481_pt1 | contig 11626 bp, 10 predicted proteins | sample PEATcosm2014_Bin_29_FD_132451 | JGI IMG/M metagenome (GOLD analysis project Ga0181520, IMG submission 132451) | Peatland microbial communities from MTU Mesocosm Facility, Houghton, MI, USA - PEATcosm2014_Bin02_30_metaG | ecosystem: Environmental > Terrestrial > Soil > Wetlands > Peat | place...
AGCGTCTGGTTCCCGGCAACAAGCCGAAAGTGGGAGTCGTCTGGTCCGGCCGCCCGGCGCAGGCCGACGACGCCAAGCGCTCCATCCCCTTCGATGTTCTGTCGCCGTTATTCGACGTGACAAGTGTCGATTGGTATTCCCTGCAGGTCGGGCCATCCCAGGATCTGGCCGAAGGCGATCCCCGCATCGAGGGTCTATCCACCTATCTCAACGATTTCGCTGATACCGCGGCCGCCATGAGCCACCTCGATCTGATCATTTCGGTGTGCACCGGGGTTGCCCATCTGGCCGGCGGACTGGACCGCCCGACATGGCTGCTGGCGCGGGAACCGAGCGATTGGCGGTGGGCCGGCGGTGGCGGCTCAAGCCCGTGGTATCCGTCGATGCGCATCTTCCGTCAGCCGCGTTCCGGCGACTGGCCAGCGGTCATCGGGATGGTGGCGAGGGGCGTCGACGAGTGGGCGGCCGCGTGGTGACGTCCGCGAAAGAAATGATTGGGCGCGCGGCAACAACGCTCGACGATTACTGAAAGACTTCACGTCTGTGCATTCTCGACTACCCAGGGATGTGCCCCCGGCATGGATAGCGTCGCGTTTATTCAGTTTCTTGCTTTGTGGTACCGGTACTATAATTCGTCAGTAGAGAAGCTTTCTAGAGTATTTTGCGATCAAATAGGTTCACTCTCCATCGTCATGGTCGCCCTTGACCCGGCCATCCACGTGGATCCCCGGGTCAAGCCCGGGGACGACGAAAAAGGCAAACGATTCAATATGATCGCAGGTCGCTCTAAATGTTGCCGCTGACAATGATCGGCGAGGGGGAGGAATGACGGTAATTCTGCGGCACGATGGGTGGGAGGCGGAAGTCGTTCCTTTCATTGGCGGCGGATTGGCGGGGTTGCGCTATGGCGGCATCGATATCCTGCGTCCGTCCACCGTCGATTCGCTGGTGGCTCGCGATCCCTTGGGACTGGCCTCGTTCCCGCTGGTGCCGTATCCGGGCCGCATTCGCGGCGGACAATTCGTTTTTGACGGGCGGGCGGTGGCATTGCCGCCCAACTTCCCGCCCAATCCCTATCCGTTGCACGGTTGCGGATGGATCGCCGAGTGGCTAATCGCCGAGGCCAAGGCGAACGCCTGTCTGCTTCGCCATGTGCACGCGGCGGCGCCATCCTGGCCGTGGTCGTATGAGGCCGAGCTGAGTTATCACCTCGCTGAATCGAGTCTGACGGTACGCCTGACGGTCGGCAATCATTCGGCGACGTCGATGCCGGTTGGGCTGGGCCAGCACCCGTATTTCCTCCGCCGCCCCGATTGCCTGTTGCGGGCGGAGGTCAAAACCATCTTGTGGCCGGGCGAGGATCTGGTTTGCGACGAGGTCGGACCGGTTCCCGAGAACTGGAAGATGGCCGCCGGCCATCGGGTGGGATCGGTATCGCTCGATCATGGGTTTGGCGGATGGTCGGGTCGGGCGGAGATTGGCGGGGGCGACCGGCCCTTCACCGTCCGCATGACGGCGCCGGGCGACGCCAGGTTCCTGCAGGTCTATGCCCCGGATGGGGCGGATTTCCTGTGCGTCGAGCCGATGACCTGCATGCCGGACGCGGTCAATCGCGATGGCGCCGAAAGCGGGCTGATCGAGCTCGCTCCCGGCGCCACCGCGTCGCTTTCCATGTTGATCAGTGTCGTGCCGGACTAGACCGTGATGACTTTAAGTGTCATCACGGTCTAGCCTATAGAGTTGCGGGAAACCTCCGGTTTCCCGCCGCTCAAACGCCGCGCAGGCTCAAGAGCGCGATGCCTTCAAGAGTCATCACGCTCCAGCCTTCGCGCCCGGCCCCCACAGCTGCTCCATCTGTTCGAGGCTCTTGCCCTTGGTTTCCGGCACGTAGCGGTAGACGAACAGCGCGGCCAGCACGCTCATGATCCCATAGAAATAATAGGCGAAGCCGTGATTGAAGTGGGCGTTCAACACGCTGTTGCCGTCAAGCACCTTGAATGTCCACGACACCCCGAGATTGGCGATCCACTGGGCGGCAACGGCGATGGCCAGCGCCGTTCCCTTGATCGGCGCCGGAAAGATTTCCGCCAGCAGCACCCAGGCCACCGGCCCCCACGATACGGCAAAGCCGGCGATGTAAGCGACCACGGCGACCAGGGCGCCGAGCCCGACCATCTGCAGATTGAACAGAAGGCCGATGACGATCATGGACACCGCCATGATCGCCGCGCCGATGATCATCAGCGGTTTGCGCCCGATGCGATCCACCGTGAAGATGGCGACGCAGGTGAAGGAGGCGTTGGCGACGCCGACGACGATGGTTTGCAGCAAGGCGCTGTCCGTCGTCGCGCCCATGTTTTTGAACATGAGCGGCGCGTAATAGAGGATGGCGTTGATGCCGACAAGCTGCTGGAAAACGGAAATCATGATCCCGACAACGATGACCTTGAACCCAAACGACAGCAGGCGTCCGGATTTCTCGGCGACGCTGGCGCGAATTTCGGCGACGACGGCATCGATGTCGGACTCCGAACCCAGCCGGGTGAGGACGGCGTGCGCCGCCGCTTCCCGGCCATGCATCATCAGCCAGCGCGGCGTTTCGGGAACCGTCATCAGCAACCCAAGGAAGATCACCGCCGGAATCGCTTCGGACCCCAGCATCAGGCGCCAGCCGACGGCGTGCAGCCACTCTTCGCTGCCTTGCAGGGCGATCGCCCAATTGACGAAATAGACGACCACCATGCCCATGATGATCGCCAGCTGATTGCACGAGACCAACCGGCCGCGCGTCGATTTGGGGGCGATCTCGGCGATATAGAGCGGCGAGAGGAGAGAGGCGATGCCGACCCCGACGCCGCAGATGATGCGATAACAGACGAAGGGGACAAGGGCGCGCGGCCCCATTTCGCCGATCGTGCCAAATCCGACTTCCGGCAGCGCCGAGCCGATCGCCGAAAGAACGAACAACACGGCGGCGAACACCAGGCCATTGCGGCGGCCGAAGCGGTCGCCGAGTGCACCGGCAACGGAGCCGCCGATGATGCAGCCGAACAGGGCGCTGGAAATGGTGAAACCGGAGAGAGAGTTCCGCAAGGTTTCCGGAAGATTGAGCGGATCGACAAAGTTTATGTCGATGGAACTGACCGCCCCCGAGATCACCGCCGTATCATAACCGAATAAAAGACCGCCAAGTGTGGCGATGGAAGTAAGAATTACAACGAGCATTCCGTCCTTTTTTTCGGACATGTTACGGCCTCCCCATCCCATTCATTATGCTATATTTTGCCCCGTGCTAGCCCAGTCTGCGGCGAAGGTTTCCAAGCCGGCCTTGGTCAACGGGTGATCCAGCAGTTTTAGGAACAGCGCCGGCGGCACCGTCACCACGTCGGCGCCGGCCATTGCGCAGTCTTGCACATGTTTCGGTGTTCTGACCGACGCGCCGAGGATCCTGGTCTGGCTCCCGCCGGCGCTGAAGGCGGCGACGATACCGCGAATCAGCTCCATGCCGTCGGCGCCGACATCGTCGAGGCGGCCGATGAACGGCGAGACGAAGGTCGCTCCGGCGTTCGCCGCCAGAACCGCCTGGTTGACCGAGAAACACAGGGTCAGATTGGTTTTGACTCCCAATTCGGCAAAATGCCTGGCCGCCTTCAATCCGTCCCAGGTCATCGGCAACTTGATCGTCACGTTGGCGGCGATCGCGGACAGGACCTGGCCTTCGGCCACCATGCCGTCATAGTTCATCGACGCGACCTCGGCGCTGACCGGTCCGCCGACCATTTCGCATATCTCGGCGATGACGCGACGAATGTCGGCGCCGCTCTGGCGAATCAGCGTCGGGTTGGTGGTGACGCCATCGACCAGGCCGGTATCGTGACATTTCCGCAGAAGTCCAAGATCCGCGGTATCGATAAAAAACTGCATTCAACTCCCCCTGGTGGAGAACATTTGTCAGATTGAATCCGCATTGGCTGGCCGTCCTCCCCGCTTTCGCGGGGAGAACCAAGGGTTCCAAGCGATGGTTCCGAACCTCTAGCGAGCGTAACGGTTGACCAGATTCTCGAGATATTCCTGACGCCCCGAGCGTGGCTGCGGCGCCAGTTTTTTCTCAATCGTCAGGTCGGCGAGGTCGGCCAGACTCCGCTTGCCGTACAATATGTCGGCGCCGAGCCCGCTGTTCCAGCCGGCATAACGCGCGGTGATGAACTCCGGCAACCGGCCATTCTCGATCAGCGCCGCCGCGGCAAGCAGTCCGCGCGCCAGAACATCGATGCCGCCGATATGGGCATGCAGCAGGTCCACCGGATCGATCGACTGCCGACGCACTTTGGCGTCGAAATTGAAGCCGCCATTGCCCAGCCCGCCCGCTTGCAAGATCTGGTAGAGGGCAAGCGTCACATCCAGGACATTGTTGGGGAACTGGTCGGTGTCCCAACCATTCTGCGGGTCGCCACGATTGATATCGATCGAACCGAAAATGCCCAGCGCCGCCGCCGTCGCGATTTCGTGGTCGAAGGCGTTGCCGGCCAGCGTGGCGTGGTTCGATTCGAGATTGACCTTGACCTCGTTTTCCAGGCCGTAGCGGCGGAGGAAGCCGTACACCGTCGCGGTGTCGCGATCGTATTGGTGCTTGGTCGGCTCATGCGGCTTCGGCTCGATGAGGATCTGGCCCTTGAAGCCGATCTTGTGCTTGTGCTCGACCACCATCGAAACGAAACGTCCGAACTGGTCGAGTTCCTGGCGCATATTGGTATTGAGCAGGGTGTCATAGCCCTCGCGGCCACCCCACAGCACATAGTTCTGACCCTGCAGGCGATAGGTCGCCTCCATGGCTTCGCGGACCTGCAGCGCGGCCCAGGCGAACACCTCCGGATCGGGATTGGTGGCGGCGCCGGCGGCATAGCGGGGATGGCTGAACAGATTGGCGGTTCCCCACAACAGGCGGACGCCGGTCTGCTCGATCTTCGAGGCGATCTTGTCGGCGATCAAGCGGACATTGCGGACATGCTCGGCCGGGGTATCGGCCTCGGCCATGGCATCGACGTCATGGAAGGTGAAGAACGGAATGTCGAGACGGGTGAACAGGGAGAACGCGTTGGCGAGCTTCAACTCCGCCATTTCCTGGGTGGCCGGACCGTCCGGCAGCCAGGGTCGGTTAAAGGTGCCGGACCCGAAAATATCGCTGCCCGGCCAACAGAAACTGTGCCAATAGCAAACCGCGATGCGAAGGTGGTCCTGCATCGTCTTCCCCAAGACGAGTCGGTTCTTGTCGTAGTAACGATAGGCAAGAGGACTGTCTGATCCTTCTCCTTCGTAGCGGATTGGTTCGTATGTTGAGAAGATATCAACGGTCATCTTGCGTCTCCAGGAAGTTGTTCTCGATGTTCTTGTAAAGTTGGCGGAAACGTTCGTGCTTTCTCGCCATTGTCGCGACCATGCGCGGATTCGGTTCCACCACGTGGGCGATGGCCGGCGCCGTGCACACGGTTTCAACGGAAAGCCCGGCCGTCGCCACCTGCGCCAGCCGCGCCGCGCCAAGGGCGGGACCGACATCTCCGCCGTGGCGATAGATCAGCGGCCGGTTCAAGGCCGCGGCGATAATGCGCCCCCACCGCTCCGAACGCGAGCCGCCGCCGATGACCGAGATCGACTCGATCTCGGTGCCGGCGGCGCGCAGGACGGCGAGCCCGTCGGCGAAGGCCAGCGCCACCCCCTCGAGGACGGCGAGCCCGAGGGCGGCGGCGTCGGTTTCGTGGGTCAGGCCGAAAAAAACGCCCTTGGCGTTGGGGTTGTTGTGCGGCGTCCGCTCGCCGCCCAGATAGGGCAGGAAGAGGAGGGATTCGGTTCGCGGGTCGCGGGCGTCCACCGCTTCGATAAGCGCGCCGGCATTACCAAATCCGGTCAGGCGGGCGACCCAGTCGAGGCACACCGCCGCATTCAACATCACCGACATCTGATGCCAGCGTTCGGGCAGGCAGTGGCAGAACGCATGGACGGCGGCACCCGGGTTGGGACGGAAGCGATCATTGGCGACGAAGATGACGCCCGACGTGCCCAGCGACAGCAGGGCGTCGCCGGAGGCGATGACTCCGACGCCGGCCGCGCCCGCCGCGTTGTCGCCGGCGCCGGCGGCCACGGGAACGGCGCCCATGCCCCATTGTTCGGCGATGTCCGGCCGCAGCTTGCCGGTGATCTCGGTCCCCTCGTACAGGCGCGGCATGTGAGACGGGTCCAGGCCCGTCGCCGACAGCATTTCCGACGACCAGCGTCGCGCGCCGACATCGACCCATAAGGTTCCCGAAGCGTCCGACAGGTCCGTCGCCCGTTCACCGGTCATGCGCAGCCGCACATAATCCTTGGGAAGCAGGACGGTGGCGATCTTGTCCCAGACGCGGGGTTCGTGTTCCCGCACCCATAAAAGCTTCGGTGCGGTGAAACCGGGCATTGCCAGATTGCCGGTGATGTCGCGCGACCTGGCTTCGGTCGCCTCCAAGGTCGCGCACTGCGCGGCGCTCCGCCCATCGTTCCACAGAATGGCCGGACGCAGCGGCGTGTCTTCGGAATCGAGCAATGTCGCGCCATGCATCTGTCCGGAAAGCCCGATGCCCTTGACCTGGCGTCGCCGTTCGGCCGGCAAGCCCAAGACCGCCTTGCTTGTCGCCAACCACCAATCACCGGGAGCCTGTTCGGACCACAATTCGTGCGGCCGGGAGACCTCGAGAGAACCCTTGGCCTGATCGGTGACGACGCCGGATTCGTCCATGAGGACGGCCTTGACCGCCGATGTGCCAATATCGATGCCCAGATACACGGTTGCTCTCCGCTAGCCTTCGAGAGATGGCCTACACTGCGCCGCGACAATAGCGGCGACCACACTGCAAATAACTATAAATAAAAAATTCACTATAATAACAAACAGGAGTGACGCACTTGCCCGCATCGCCGTGAAAACGGTGTGGCGCCGCAAACTGCCCACGCGGAATCGCGATAAATATGATACCGGTCCCAACGACGAATTTGGGCGACAGTGTTAGCCATGTCAATGAGCATTTTGCCCGGAGTTCCATCTGCGCACGGCAATATCACGCAAGATGGCGTTATCGAGCTTTGCTTGCGCCAACATCTTCTTCAGGCTGGCGATCTCATCCTCAAGGGCTTGCAGGCGACTGGCCTCCCCCGGTTCGAGGTTGCCGTATTTCGATTTCCAATAGGAGAGCGTCGCCGTGGAGACGCCGTATTTGCTGGCCAGGGCGGCGCCGGGGAGACCGGACCGGTGTTCCTTCAAGATGGCGGCGATCTGATCGGGGGTAAAACGGCTACGCCTCATCTCACTTCTCCAGCGACCAACCCAACAATTGTCCCGGCCGACGGGCGCATCTGGTACCGGTACCAAAACGGGGCGGATCCAATGTTCCAAGGTATAAAATGGTTTGTCTTTGAACCGTCTGTTGAAACGTTGCCGGCACGACGAACGGATTCGATTGTGACCGGTACCACGACAGTATTCGTTGAGTGCGGTCGAGAGTCAATCTTTTCCGCAGGCGCCGGCAACCGCCGTCCACCCGCACGTCGCCGCGGAACCCTCATTATCGTAGCGGTAACAATCAGTTAAGGTCGACACCGGCGTGCGGCGGCGAACAGGTCGATTCGCGGCGAATCAAGGTGTGACTCAATAATTCGAACGGCGGTGCCTCGAACTCATTCTCCCGCAACCGGCGGATTTCGGCGATCAACAGCGCCACGCTTTCGCGCCCCATGGCCGAAATCGGCTGGCGGATGGTGGTCAGGGTCGGCCAAATGATCGACGAGATCGGCGTATCGTCGAACCCGGCCACCGACAGCTCCCGCGGCACATGAATGCCAAGCCGGGTGGCGACGGCGACCACGGCGGCGGCCATGTCATCGTTCGCCGCGAAGATCGCGGTTGGTCGGGGGGAGAGATTCAGCAAGCGTTCCGCCGCGGCAAGCCCGGAGCGATAGTCGAAATAGCCCTGCTCGATCAGGCCGGGTTCGACGTCGATGCTGGCCTCCTGCAACGCGTTCAGGAATCCCTTCAGGCGCTGGTTGCTGACCGACTGATTGGGGTGTCCCTTGATAAAGCCAATGCGTTTGTGGCCGAGTTCAAGCAGATGCACGGCCATCTTGCGGGCGGCCTTGTAATTGTCGATGCGGACCGACGCCCAATGCTTCGCCGGCTGGCCGGGAGCGACGGCGACCATGGCGGTGCCCGATTCCTTGATCTGCGCCAGCACCGATTTGGCTTCACACAGGGGCGGCGGCAGAATCAGGCCATCCACGCCCGTCGCCATCAATCTGGCCAGCGCCGCCTTTTCCGACGCCGGCGAACTGCCGCATTGCTCGACCAGAATTTGGTGTCCGGTCTCCCGACACTTGGACAGGACGCCCAGCATGAATTCGCTCAAGAACGACGCGCTCGGATTGCCATACAGCACGCCAAGGCGATAACTCTCGAATCCGGCAAGGCGACGCGCAACCAGACTCGGCGAATAATTGAGCTTCTCGATCGCGGCAAGAACCACCGCCCGCGTCTCGTCAGTGACATTATTTTGATTATTGATGACCCGCGAAACGGTCATCGGCGACACGCCAGCTTCGGCCGCCACATCACGAATGGTAATACTCTGAGCGTTGCCGCGTTTTCGTTTTTCCGGAGTTCGCATATTCATGGCGCCCTGATTCGCAAAGTATTACTACTTTACGAAGGTTAGTCACGCATTCTTACAGCCAAATGTGTAACAAAATGATTAGTCTTCGGTCGACGCCTTGGACGCCGCCATCATCCGGGCCAACCAATGGATGTCGTAGGTCCCGTTGACAAAATCGTCGCTCATGACGATTTTTTCGTGCAATCCGATGGTCGTTTTCACGCCCTCGATGACAAATTCTTCGAGCGCCCGACGCAGTCGCATCAGGCACTCATTGCGGCTGGTGCCGGAAACGATCAGTTTGGCGATCAGGCTGTCGTAATAGGGCGGGACCGAATAGCCGGAATAGAGACCGGAATCAACGCGCACCCCCAAGCCGCCGGGGGTATGGAAATTGCCGATGCGGCCCGGCGACGGCATGAACGTCTCCGGGTCCTCGGCGTTGATACGGCATTCGATGGCATGTCCCTGGAAGCGGATATCAGACTGCCGATAGCCGAGTTCCGCCCCGTCGGCGATGCGGATCTGTTCGCGGACGATGTCGAGGCCGCAGATGGCCTCGGTCACCGGGTGCTCGACCTGCAATCGGGTGTTCATCTCGATGAAGTAGAACGCTCCATCCTCGTAGAGGAATTCGAGGGTCCCGGCGTTGCGGTAGCCAAGGCGCTTGATCGCGTCGCAGGCGACGCGGCCGATGTCGGCGCGCGCATCGGCATTGAGCGCCGGCGACGGCGCTTCTTCGAGAACCTTCTGGTGGTTGCGCTGCAACGAGCAATCCCGCTCGCCGAGATGCACGACGTTGCCGTACGAATCGGCGAGGATTTGAATCTCGATATGGCGCGGACGTTGCAGATATTTTTCCAGATAGACTTCCGCATTGCCGAACGCGGCGGAGGCTTCGGCGCGGGCGAAGCGGAACGCCTCGCGCAGCGTTTCGGGTCCGCTGGCTTGTTTCATGCCCTTGCCGCCGCCGCCGGCGCTCGCCTTGATCAACACCGGGTACCCGATGCTCTCGGCAATCGCCAGCGCTTCCTCCTCGGTGGCGACGGCGCCGTCCGACCCGGGAACGCACGGCAGGCCGGCTTCCTTCGCCGCGCGTTTGGCGGCGACCTTGTCGCCCATCATGCGGATGTGGTCGGACGACGGTCCGATGAATTGAATGCCGTGCTCCTCGACCATCTCGGCGAAGTCGGCGTTTTCGGAGAGGAATCCATAGCCGGGGTGGATGGCGTCGGCGTTGGTGATGGTGGCCGCGGCGATGATCGCCGCCTTGTTGAGATAGGAATCGCGCGCCGGCGGCGGACCGATGCACACCGATTCGTCGGCCAGGCGGACATGCATGGCGTCGTGGTCGGCGGTTGAGTGGACGGCAACCGTATGAATGCCCATTTCCCGGCAGGCGCGGTGGATGCGGAGGGCGATTTCGCCGCGATTGGCGATCAGAATTTTCTCGAACATGCTTACTCTATAACGAGAAGCGGTTCGCCGAACTCCACCGGCTGACCATCCTCGACCAGGAGCTGCGAAACCCGCCCGGCCCGTGGGGCGCGGATCGGGTTGAAGTTCTTCATCGCTTCGATCAGCAGCAGAGTCTGCCCCTCGGTGACCGTTTCGCCCGGGGTGAAAAAGCGGGCGCTGGCAGGGTCGGGCGACAGGTAGACGACACCGACCATCGGAGACTTGACGGCACCGGGGTGCGCCGCCGGGTCGACGGCCGCCACCGCCGCCGCCGGCGCCGCGGGGGCGATCGGGGCCGGCGCCGCGCCGGGGGAGGGCACCTGGGCGGCGATATAAGACTGGCGAGCGACGCGGATGCGCAGCCCCCCCTGTTCGAACTCGATTTCAGTCAATCGGTTTTCGTCGAGCAGTTGGGCCAGGGAGCGGACAAGGTCGCTGTCGACGGAAGGCTGGGATGGAGTACGGGGCATCATGCCTCATTCTGTTGGGTAACAAGTCGGCCGATGGCATCGAGCGCCAGCAGATAGCCGTGGCTGCCCAATCCGCAGATGACGCCTTTGGCAGCCTGCGACACCAGGGAGGTGTGGCGGAAGGCTTCGCGTCGGTGGATATTGGACAAGTGGACCTCGACGACCGGCAAGGCCACGCCTAACAGGGCGTCGAGAATGGCGATGGAGGTATGGCTCAAGGCGCCGGGATTGATGATGATGGCAGAGGCGCGGCCTTGCGCCTGTTGTATCCAATCCACCAGCTGCCCCTCGTGATTGCTCTGGCGAAACTCGACCTCCAGCCCAATCTTTTTGCCATGGGCTTGGCACTCCGCCTCAATGTCGGCGAGAGTCTGGGTTCCGTAGATCGCAGGTTCCCGATTGCCCAGAAGGTTGAGGTTCGGGCCGTTCAGGATCAATATTGGGAGAGCCAGGGATTTCATTGCCGCCGTTATAGCATGGGTTTATAGCAGCGCAATGGCATCACATACTCCCGAACTAGAGAAGTTGAGGGTCGACATTTCCATGCAAGTGTTCATCAACGGCGAAACGCGCGCCGTCGCTGCGTCAGCAACTGTCGAATCATTGTTGGGCGAACTCGGACTCGATCGCGCCAAGGTGGCGGTGGAACGCAATCTCGAAATCGTGCCGCGCTCGACCTACGGCGAAACCGGTTTGACCGACGGCGACCGGATCGAAATCGTGCATTTCATCGGCGGCGGCGACGAGTGCGGCGATCCGTTGACGGTGGCTGGCCGCCAGTTCCGCTCGCGACTGTTGGTGGGGACCGGCAAATACAAGGATTTCGTCGAGACGGCGGCGGCGATCAAGGCGTCGGGCGCCGAGATCGTCACCGTGGCGGTGCGCCGCGTCAATCTGTCCGATCCGTCGAAGCCGATGCTGGTCGATTATGTCAGCCCGAAGGACTACACCTTCCTGCCGAACACGGCGGGCTGCTTCACTGCCGACGAGGCGGTTCGCACCTTGCGCCTGGCGCGCGAGGCGGGCGGCTGG
>Ga0181520_10011482_pt1 | contig 11626 bp, 5 predicted proteins | sample PEATcosm2014_Bin_29_FD_132451 | JGI IMG/M metagenome (GOLD analysis project Ga0181520, IMG submission 132451) | Peatland microbial communities from MTU Mesocosm Facility, Houghton, MI, USA - PEATcosm2014_Bin02_30_metaG | ecosystem: Environmental > Terrestrial > Soil > Wetlands > Peat | place...
ACGTTCTTCCACAGAACCCGACTAGTGACTACTGGCGGCGGCGGTGGAGTGAATCCAAACGGAAGAAGTATATCAACGACATCGGGAACTTGTGTTTGACGCGGGACAATAGCTCCTATAGCAACAAGTCATTTCCCGAGAAAAAAGGCGATCCTAGTTCTGCCGAACCATGCTACGCCAAGGGCAATTTTTTGATGGAGCGAGATCTGGCAGCGGCTTACGCGGACTGGACCGAAGAGACTCTACTTCAAAGACGCGAGGAAATGATCGCTTGGGCAACAGAACGATGGAGTTTGCCAACAGCAGGCTCAACCACCTTCGACTGGAGCATACCGACGACCACGCTGAAATCGCTATTGTTCACGCTGAAATGGCAATTCCAAGAATGATTGCCATCCAGCCGGTTTATAGCACCCCCAATTACATCTAGCTTGAGATTTATTCCATGAGCGAATCGACTGAAAACGTCGTCATCTGCTTCCGTGTGCTACGCACTTTCTGCCAGAATGTCGGCACGTTGCTCACGAAGGCCAACGAACTGATGACAGAAGGGGGCTGGGAGCATATCTGGAGGCGCACGCCGGTCTTGGAAATTTGCGACGACCTTGACGACCCAAACTGCTGGTTGCCGGACACCTTCTTCTGCTATTATGAACAAACCGACTCGCATATCCTTCCTTTCATCGCAGTTCTAGTGGATGATCTAAACTCAGACGACTATGAACCGGATCGTGTCAAGGAAGTCTTAGTTTCTGCGGGTTGGCTGGAATATGCCGCTGGGACAAATGCAAGGGACAAATGGGAAAAGGATCTTGCCGTTCATTACAGCCACTTGTGGATGAAAGATCGCCAGGATGATGGTAGTTTATGTTCTGGTGACGCAAGGGACGTTTGGGACGATGAGGACATCGAGGCTGGTGCGGTGAAGGTCACGACCTTTGCTCTCCCACTTGGAGAGATCTCTACAACTGACGAGTTGAAAGAGAAGATTGTCCAGCCGCTTCTCAACGCAATCGAAAAGAAGTCATAGAGAATCCGGTTAAGCGCGCCACCTTTATCCAAAAGAGACACAACCAGTGCAAAACCTGGGCGAAGAAATCGCGGGTGCGTGGTTACAGATAGAGGAGCATTGCGAGTTTGTGCAATATAACCTCCAAACCACGGACATCCAGGGCGAGATTGATGTGCTTGGGATAAACATCGAACGTCACACTGTTTATCTCTGCGAAGTGGCGATTCATTTGGCGACCGGAATTCAATACGTTGGCAAAACGAACCAACCCGACAATGTTGTTAGGTTCTTAAAGAAGTTCAATAAGGATATTGATTACGCTGAGAAGAATTTTGCGGACTACACGAAGGTCTATATGCTGTGGTCTCCAATCGTGAAGAACCAGTCGCAGAAAGCCAAGCACAACCAATTGAACGATGTGCTGGCAGTTCAGCAGGAGCTTCGCAATAAGCGCTCCGTTGAGTTGCAACTTATAATCAACGAGCAATTCCAAACCTGTTTAGATCGCCTACGACAATACGCCGCTGGCACGAAGAAGGAATTGAAATCACCTGTTTTGCGTTACCTTCAGATCGAAGAGTGCCTGAAGAAACATTTGAAGCAGTTATCCAAAAACAAATGACTCAACCCAATCTTACGGTAGGTGCAAGACTTCTGCTTTGTGCGGCAGCGATGGCGATATCTCGCAGATTTTGCCACGGAGATCGGACGGCAGTGAAAAGTACCACTGGATGCGGGAAAGTAAGCAATGGCACGACTTGAAGATCTGACACGCGATACGGCGGTTCGGGGCATCCTACCGGATGGTCTGGTCATCGTCGTTGACGTGAAGTGGATCGGTAATGCCGCCGTCGAGCTTACCTACAAGGACTCCACCGGGCGGCTGGGGAACGAATTGATCTACCGCGACCGAGAAGCCACCCTGGACGTAGTAACCTCCGGTCGTCCGTGGAGCTTCGATGGCGACGGGCGGATGTTCCGCCTCGTATCGGAAGCCAAGCGTATTGGGCTTTCCTATCTCTTCGATCCTCTGCTTGCCGTTCATACCTCGTTGGTCGAGCCATTGCCGCATCAGATCACGGCGGTCTACCAGGAGATGCTGCCCCGTCAACCGCTCCGATACCTTTTGGCGGATGACCCAGGATCAGGGAAAACGATCATGACCGGCTTGCTCGCCAAGGAACTTCAGGTTCGTGGCGATGCACATCGCATCATGATCGTCTGCCCCGGCAACCTTGCCGAGCAGTGGCAGGACGAAATGGATCGCCGCTTCCATCTGCCATTCGACATCATGACCAATGATAAGCTCGAAACGGCGCGAACCGGCAATTGGTTTCAAGAGAACAACATGGTCATCTGCCGACTGGACAAACTCAGTCGGGATGAAGAGCTTCAGGAGAAATTGAAGCAAAGTGACTGGGATCTGATCGTTTGCGATGAAGCCCACAAGATGTCTGCTTCTTTCTTCGGCGGCGAGGTCAAGGCCACCAAGCGTTACCGCCTGGGCCAGCTACTCGGCAGCGTCACCCGACACTTCTTGCTGCTGACTGCCACGCCGCATAACGGGAAAGAAGAAGACTTCCAGTTGTTCATGGCCCTGCTGGATACCGACCGTTTCGAGGGGAAATTCCGCGATGGAGTCCATACGGTCGATGCGTCCGATCTGATGCGCCGCTTGGTCAAGGAAAAGCTGCTCAAGTTCGATGGCACGCCGCTCTTCCCCGAGCGGCTTGCCTACACGGTGAATTACGACCTTTCCGACGCCGAAGCGGACCTCTACAAGCAAGTCACGGATTACGTCCGCGAAGAGTTCAACCGTGCCGAAGCTTTGGAAAACGAAGGTCGCAAGGGGACAGTCGGATTTGCCCTGACGATCCTGCAACGTCGGCTCGCATCATCCCCAGAGGCCATCTACCAGTCGTTGCGCCGTCGCCGCGAACGACTGGAGAAGCGACTGCGTGAAGAGCAATTACTGAGGCGTGGGGGCGATGTCCGCTTGGAACCCAGCGTATCCCTGCCTTCTTACACGCCCGACGACCTGGACGACCTGGACGACGCCCCCGACGCCGAGGTGGAGGAAGTCGAAGAGGTGGTTGTCGATCAGGCAACGGCAGCGCGCACCATCGCGGAACTTCAAGTCGAAATCGGCATGTTGAAGAACCTGGAGGATCTGGCCTACAAGGTTCGACACTCGGGCACCGACCGGAAATGGGATGAGTTGTCGAGACTCCTGCAAAACAACTCCGAGATGTTCGACGCCCACGGTCATCGCCGCAAGCTGGTGATCTTCTCCGAGCATCGTGACACGCTGAACTATCTCGTTGATCGCACAGGATCTCTCCTTGGGCGTCCCGAAACGGTCGTCGTAATCCACGGCGGCATGGGGCGTGAGGAACGTCGTAAGGCCCAGGACGCTTTCACCCAGGATAAAGAAGTCGAGATCCTGATCGCCACCGATGCCGCCAGTGAAGGCATCAACCTTCAGCGTGGGCACCTGATGGTCAATTACGACCTTCCCTGGAATCCCAACCGACTGGAACAGCGGTTCGGGCGTATCCATCGTATCGGTCAGACCGAAGTGTGCCATCTCTGGAACTTGGTTGCCAAGGACACCCGCGAGGGCGAGGTCTACCATCGACTGCTGGAAAAGCTGGAAGAGGAACGTCGCGCCCTCGGCGGTCAAGTCTTCGACATCCTGGGGCGTCTGACTTTCGATAATCGCTCCCTGCGTGAACTTCTCATGGACGCCATCCGCTACGGCGACAAGCCTGAAGTCCGCGCCCGGCTGAATCAGGTAGTCGAACATGCCCTCGATCACGACCATTTGCGAGAACTGCTTGACGACCGCGCCCTGACTTCCGACACGATGGATGTCACCCGCGTCCGCGCAATCCGTGAGGATATGGAACGCGCTGAAGCTCGTCGGCTCCAGCCGCATTACATAGCGGCATTCTTCCTTGAAGCCTTCAAACTCCTCAGCGGCACCATCCGCGAGCGCGAACCCAAGCGTTACGAGATCACAAATGTTCCGTCCGTGATCCGCACCCGCGACCGGGCAATTGGTCGTGGCGATCCGGTGATGACCCGCTACGAGCGGATTACTTTCGAGAAAGCGGAGATCAGCGTTCCCGGCAAGCCCTTGGCTGCATTCCTTTGCCCAGGCCACCCTCTGCTGGAGTCCACCATCGATCTGCTGGTCGAGCGAAACCGCGACCTGCTGAAACGGGGTGCGGTGCTGGTCGATGAAACCGACATGGGGCAAGAAGTCCGCACGCTTGTCTATCTGGAACACGCGATCCAAGATGCCCGCATGGATCGGACGGGCAATCGCCGCGTCGTTTCCAAGCAGATGCAGTTCGTGGAGATCGACAGCCAGGGCGACACGACCGCAGCAGGCTATGCCCCGTACCTCAACTACCGACCGCTAAACCCCGACGAACTGCCCTTGCTCGCCCAGGTGCCGGAACCGACTTGGTTGCGGGAGGAACTAGAGAATAAGGTGTTGGAGTATGCTGCGCTGAACCTTGTCCCGGCACATCTGGACGACTTGCGCCGCCGCAAGGAAATACTCGTTGATAAGACGAAAGCCGCCGTCCAAGAACGGCTTGCAAAGGAAATCAATTATTGGGACCATCGTGCGGTCCAGTTGAAAGAGCAGGAGTTGGCGGGCAGGACCAATGCCCGGCTCAATTCTGGAATTGCGCGCCAACGCGCCGACGAACTTGCCGCACGGCTTCAGAAACGGTTGGTGGAACTGGACCAGGAGCGGCGCATTTCGCCGCTCCCGCCCGTGGTCCTGGGGGCAGCACTGATCGTCCCGCTTGGGCTTATTGCCAATCTGCGTGGGGATACCGCCACACCGCCCACCTTCGCAGCCGATACGAAGCAATCCGAGCTATTGGCGATGTGTGCGGTCATGGACACCGAGCGCCGATTGGGTTTCATCCCCAAGGATGTCAGCGCCCAGAAGCTTGGGTACGACGTGGAATCCTCGATCCCGAACACCGGAAGGCTGCGGTTCATCGAAGTGAAGGGGCGGATTGCCGGGGCGAGGACCGTGACGATTACCAGCGGCGAAATCCGCACCGCCCTGAATAAACCGGATGATTTCATCCTGGCGATTGTCGAGATCGATGGCGAGGCCACAACGGCGAGATATATCCGGCGACCGTTTCAACGCGAGCCGGATTTTGGCGTGACGAGCGTAAATTACGACCTTGCGGAATTGCTGGAGCGTGGAGAGGAACCGAAATGAGTGATGCCACTCAGGTTCTCGTTACTACCCAATCCGATCTTTTGCGTAAGGCTTCGTGTCTGCCCATTATTGAACTGGACAAGACCGACGTTCAAACGGACTATAAGCGGATTCGGATGCGCAGTGGATCGTTAAAGCGTGCCCGTGCCCAATGTTCATTCGGAGATTTTACGGGTTCGCTGAACTTCAACGCATGGTCCTTCTTTCACGCTGCAAAGAAGACAGAACTAACTTCGAGCTTTACGACCGAGCTTATCGACCGCCGCGCAATCGGTTTTTCAGAGGACTACAACCAACTCTTCGTATGGAATACACCAAATCTTCGGCGCGTAGACCGCAGTGTATTCGCCTTGGAGGACTTCGCAGGATCGGGCCTCGCAGGGCGATGCGGAGAGGCTATCGCGTGCCTCACGATGGCCCAGTGGGGATATGCCTTTTGGGATCGAATTGCAGTTTTGTGGGAACGCGCAGCAGCCAACAGCGGCATGACGCACCCCGAGATGGTAAAGCTTGCTAAGGTGATCTCCTCGAAGACATCTTCCCGTCCCGATCTGGAGCCGGACTTCGCTTTTGAAAAAGCCACTAGCGAAGTCGCCATGATGGAGGCAAAAGGAAGTTTTGTTCACCCCATTGATGATAGCCCATCAACGAAGGACGATCTACGCCACGGATTGGATCAATTGAATGCATGGTCTGAAATGATCGTGCCCGCACCCCAGAAATCCTTTGTAATTGGCACCTACTTCCGAGACGCTTCGGACACAACGGGCGATCCTTCCCTGATCGCATTTGTTGATCCGGTCGGCGCAAATGACGCATCGGGTTTACAAATCGAACTTCCCTCCGATTGGATTCGGCGGGGAAACTACGGTGCGTGGCTGAATGGAATGGGTTTTTCTGCCACCGGCAATGCCTTACGGAATGGACGCCAAATATCGCCGCCCGAGCAGGAATTGCCTATCCTGCGATTTGGTGAGCGAGATTATGCAGTCACGTTTCAGAGAGTGGTCATCAAGCAAAGCAGGGCAAGACGGCTACCTCGTTTTGCAATTCCCTGGTGGGAACCGGGGCTTGTTCCCGATGAGCTTTGGCACCATCCCCGAATCATCAGAGAATTGGGCATTGTTGGCATCCAAGTCATGAGCATCGACATCGGTGTTCTGGAATTAATTGAGAGAGCAGTGACAGACAGTGCAAGTAGTAGCCTCATGGACATTGATGTTGGCGATATGCTCGCACAAGATTCGACAACTGATGGCCTTATGGGCAGCATTTTCCCTGATCGCACTCTTTTTGGCACGGTTGCACCAGAAGTTTTAGCTAATGCGGGAACGAGAGTCTACCGACTATGAATTACCGAAAAAAGCTGATCGAAGTCGGCTTGCCTCTGGAAGCGATCAACGTCGCCTCGGCTCGGGAGAAGTCGATTCGTCATGGGCACCCATCTACCCTGCACCTCTGGTGGGCACGGCGACCGCTTGCCGCGTGCCGGGCAGTGCTGTTCGCTTCCCTCGTAGATGATCCGGCGAGCGACCCGATGTTCGGTGGCGACGAAGATATCGAAGCCAGCAAGCGGGCAGAGCTATTCACTCTCATCGAGGAATTAGTTCAGTGGGACAACTCGAACAATCCTCGCGTCATCAACAAGGCACGGGCGGAGATTGCTCGGTGCATCGCGTCACGGAAGATCGAAACGGGACAATTGAAGAAGACTGATAAGGTCGCTAATACGGCGACAGTACATGATATCAAGCAGATGTTAGCCTCGGCTGAGTGTGTTGACAAGTTCTTAGCAGCCCACGCACCTCCGGCAGTTGACCCATTCTGTGGCGGCGGATCAATTCCATTGGAGGCACAGCGACTCGGGCTGGAAGCACACGGATCAGACTTGAACCCGGTGCCCGTGTTGATAACCAAAGCGTTGATTGAACTTCCTGTGCCTTTCGTTGCGAAGCCGCCAGTTAATCCCGACTCGGCTCGAACCCTCAGTACCGCAACGTATGTTGGCGCGCAAGGACTGGCGGCAGATGTTCGTTACTACGGTCGCTGGATTTGGGCAGAGGCACAAAAACGGATCGGTGACTTGTACCCAACGATTACGGTCCCGAAGAGTCATGGATCTGGACAAGCAACCGTAATAGCCTGGCTCTGGGCACGCACAGTCAAGTGTCCCAATCCGGCGTGCGGAATAGACATGCCCTTGGTAAAGTCATTTTGCATGTCGAGCAAGAGCGGCAGACGCACCTGGGTTGAACCTTTGCTCGATCACACTACTCGCCACCTAGTTTTCAAAATTCATCAAGGCGAAGCGGTGCCTGGACCGAAAGGCACAGTTGACCGAAAGGGCGCACGTTGCTTTGCTTGCAAGACCACCGTGCCACTAGAATACATACGCGCTCAAGGAAAAGCGGGATGCATGGGATCTCAAATGATGGCGGTCGTCGCAGAATGGCAACGTCAGCGACTCTACATGCCTGCAAACGCTGAACAGATTCAATGCGCCTCACATGCCAAGCCTCAGTGGAGTCCCGATGTTGAAATGGCTGACAATCCATTTTCGTTGAGACCGCCTCTATATGGGCTGAAGACGTTTGCACAACTATTCACGCCTCGCCAATTGGTTGTACTAACCACGTTTAGCGACCTATTAGGGCAATTAGGAGACCGGATTAGCAAAGATTGCAAGCAACTTCCCTCTGGCAAGCTCCCTACAAACTCCAGTAGTGGCGATCATGTTTGCAGCTACGCAGATGTGGTGGTCACGTACCTTGCATGTGCCCTCAGCCGGAGCGTCGATAGAAGTTCCACTATATGCACATGGGATAGTAGCCCGAAGATGGAAGCTTTGCGGAATACCTTTTCTCGGCAAGCCATGCCAATGACGTGGGATTTTGCCGAAGGCAATCCTTTTAGTAGCTCGTCGGGAAGTTGGATGAACAATGTAGAATGGGTCGCAAAAGTCGTTGAGAGGTTACATCCGACATGCGCCGGTAACGTGAGGCAACTTGACGCATCAGCGTCGATTGGCAATGTGCAAGCGCCGATTATTTCTACCGATCCTCCATATTACGATAACATCGATTACGCGGATTTATCGGATGTGTTCTATGTATGGCTACGCCGGTCATTGGGCGCGATATATCCAACTCTGTTCAGTACCGTATTGGTGCCAAAAATGCCTGAATTGGTTGCGACACCATATAGATTTGGAGGAGACCGGGAAAGAGCAAAGAAGCACTTTCTGGATGGACTTGCCAAGGTATTTGCCAACATAGCGGCAGTTCAGAACGCGGAATATCCCATCACTGTCTATTATGCATTTAAGCAGGAAGAGGATGCGGATGATGACGAGCTTGATGCGCGTCATGATGCGGTATCAACATCAACCGGATGGGAGACGATGCTGGAGGGATTGATTAAATCGGGTTGCGGAGTCACTGGAACGTGGCCCGTGCGCACCGAACTTTCTAATCGACCAATGGCGAGTCGAATGAACTCTCTCGCATCTTCCATAGTGATCGTTTGCCGACGCTGCCCGAAAAACATGCCCTTAGCGACTCGAAGGGAATTTCTCGTCGCACTGAAGAAAGAGTTGCCGCAGGCTTTACGCGAACTTCAACACGGCAACATAGCACCAGTTGACCTTGCCCAAGCGTCTATTGGTCCTGGTATGGCGGTCTTCACTCGCTATTCAAAGGTCATGGAGACTGGTGGATCAGCAATGTCAGTGCGAACCGCTTTAGGGTTAATCAATCAGTCGCTAGACGAAGTGCTTGCCGAACAAGAAGGGGAATTCGATGTTGATACTCGCTGGGCATTGGCGTGGTTTGAGCAGTTCGGGATGGATGAAGGACCGTTTGGTGTTGCCGAGACACTGAGTAAAGCGAAAAACACTGCAATCAACGGGTTGATCGAGGCGGGGATCGTAAAAGCTCGCGCTGGCAAGGTCCAACTGCTCACGCGAGACGAGTTGCCTGACGACTGGAATCCTGCAACGGATAAGCGACTCACGGTTTGGGAAGTGACGCAGCACTTGATCCGAACCATCGAGAAGAAGGGCGAGTCCGTTGCTGCCGCGCTGCTTCATCAACTGGGCGGAATTGGCGAAATTGCCCGTGACCTGGCATATCGGCTTTATACGATCTGCGAACGAAAGAAATGGGCTGATGAAGCCCTGGCCTATAACGGTCTAGTTATTGCGTGGTCAGAGTTGTCGAAATTGGCATTGTCCGAAAGGTCGAAGACGAAGGCGGCGACCCAAACCAAAATGTTTGAATAGAGGAATTGACGATGGCAGTCACCAATCGGGAACGAGTTGGCAAGGCACTAGACCTGCTATGCGCAGGTCTAGTGCCCTTCGTGGAACGTGAACTGAAGGCAATCCACGGGGTCAAGTGGGAGGAGATCGCCCGCGAAGGCCAACCAGCGGAGCGTGGCAAGGGCAGAAGAGCGACCAAGCCCCAGTTGGACACTCAGGCCCTACTCGCGGTCATGTGGAACCAGTGGAACCAAGTGTTCAACCGGACTCTTGGCATGGCAGAGCGGAGTATCGTCAGCGAACTTCGTGACGTGCGGAACAAATGGGCGCACCAGGAGGCTTTCGCAAGCAGCGATGCATACCGCGCCCTGGATAGCATGGAGCGTTTGCTGACGGCAGTTTCCGCACCCGAAGCGACGGAAGTTGAGCAGATGCGGATGGATCTCCTCCGCGTCCAATTCGATGAGCAACGCCGCCAGGAGATGCGGAAATCGTCCTTCGTCGCCACGGAGGGCAAACCGCAGGGCGGGCTGAAGCCTTGGCGCGAGGTCGTCACCCCTCATCCCGACGTTGCATCGGGGCGTTATCAGCAAGCGGAATTCGCCGCCGATCTGTGGCAAGTCTACCAGAACGAGGGGTCGGAAGAATACAAGAACCCCACCGAATTCTTCCGGCGCACGTTTATCACCGAAGGATTAAGGGGGTTGCTCAAAGGTGCCTTGCTACGATTGGCAGGGGCAGGCGGCGATCCCGTCGTTGAACTGCAAACGAACTTCGGCGGCGGCAAGAGCCATACCGAAATGGCGCTGTACCACACGTTTTCCGGCACGCCCGCCAGTGAAATGCCCGGTGTCGAGGAACTGGTCAAGGAAACGGGTGTCGAGATAGCGCCCAACGTCAAGCGTGCGGTCCTTGTCGGAACGAAGATTTCTCCGTGGCAACCCCACAAGAAGACGGATGGCACGGTCGTCCGCACCCTCTGGGGCGAGTTGGCATGGCAGTTGGGCGGCAAAGAGGGGTACAAGCTCGTCAAGGAAGCCGACGAAACCGCAACGAATCCCGGCGATGCCCTCACCCATCTTTTCAACAAATATGCCCCATGCCTGATTCTGATTGACGAGTGGGTTGCCTACGCCAGGCAACTGCGCGAGGACTCAGATCTCCCGGCTGGCACATTCGACACGCAGTTCACCTTCGCCCAGACCATCAGCGAATCGGCTAAAGCCGCCAAGCAAACCATGCTGGTGGTCAGCGTTCCTTCTTCCGACAACGAAATCGGCGGGCAGTGGGGACAGCAGGCGCTCGCCCGTATCAAGAACGCCATCGGGCGAGTCGAATCGTCGTGGCGTCCCGCAAGTCCCGACGAGGGGTTTGAGATCGTTCGCCGCCGCCTTTTCCAGCCTCTCGGAGGAGATCAATTTGTTGCCCGCGATGCCGTCGCCCGCGCCTTCTCCGAGCTTTACGGATCGCAGCAGCAGGAGTTCCCTTCAGAGTGTCGGGAGGCGAACTACGAGCGCCGGATCAAAATGGCGTACCCGATTCACCCGGAACTGTTCGACAGGCTCTACAACGACTGGTCCACCCTCGACAAGTTCCAGCGCACCCGTGGCGTGTTGCGCCTGATGGCTGCGGTGATTCACTCCCTTTGGGAACGGCAGGACAGCAACTTGCTCATCATGCCCGCCACTGTGCCGGTGGACGACTCCTCCGTGCAGTTTGAACTGACCCGCTACATGGAGGACCATTGGGTTCCGGTAATCGAAAAGGACGTGGACGGCTCCAACTCACTTCCCCTGACCCTGGACCGCGAGAATCCCAATCTTGGACGCTACTCGGCTTCTCGTCGCGTCGCTCGGACCATCTATATGGGGTCTGCCCCGGTTCAGAAGGCAGCGAACCGAGGCATCGAGGACCGCCAGATTAAGCTGGGTTGCGTCCAACCGGGGGAAACGGTTGCGACGTTCGGGGATGCACTACGCCGCCTCACCGACCGTGCGACCTATCTCTATGTGGACGGCAAGCGGTACTGGTACTCGACGCAGCCCACCGTGTCGCGGCTTGCGGAAGACCGTGGTGGGCAACTCAGCGAACACGACGTTGA
>Ga0181520_10011483_pt1 | contig 11624 bp, 6 predicted proteins | sample PEATcosm2014_Bin_29_FD_132451 | JGI IMG/M metagenome (GOLD analysis project Ga0181520, IMG submission 132451) | Peatland microbial communities from MTU Mesocosm Facility, Houghton, MI, USA - PEATcosm2014_Bin02_30_metaG | ecosystem: Environmental > Terrestrial > Soil > Wetlands > Peat | place...
CCGCAGTGGGCACGCGCGGGAAGGTTTCACATGGTTGGCGCGCGGCATCAACGCCAATCTAGGACCGCTGCTTCCGGAGAATGTGGAACCCAACGTCTATCCTCCGGCGGCCCATGCCATCGGTTCGGTGCGCATCATGGGCCACGATACGATCGACGCGTTGATCCTTCCCGATGTGGCCGGCCTGCGCACTTGGGGCGGCGAGGATCTTACTGTAGCGCCGGATGCCGCGCTCGGAAAGATTTACATCCGTAATCAACATTGGATGGGTGATCGCTACGATGCATTGTTTGAGCCCGGTCACTTGAGCCGCATTTGGCGTAACGGCGCCGAGCTCCCCGCTCTCGATACAAACCACGTCTGGCGTGCAACCAAGAAGGGCTCGGCTGTAGTGTTTGCGCCAGTTCAGGACGCACGAGTCAATGATTGATCTTCCTTAGAGCGGTTTCCAGCCAACTGTAGACACAGCTGCGGGCACCCATCCTTTGTGCGCACTTTGCACAAAGGGTGGGAGACCACGGAATTCCATAGTGACTGTAAGCTCCAAAATTTCAAAGACGGCAGTTACCCCGCCAATCGGAAATAGCTCAACGCTGTGCGGATACAGGCGATCAGCCGCATGAGCGTGGCCTTTGCCGCGTGCAGTGGCGCCATATGAAGCGTCGTCTTTCCTGTGTGCTTGGTGACTCGGCCTCCTGCGGCCAGCAGCAACGCATTGCTGGTGATGGCTTCCGTGCGTACTCCTGGTTGGGCGGCGCGCAGTACCAGTTCCACCAAAGGCCTGGGCGAGGGTACTCCCTGATCGCCCGCAACCAGAGCACACCAATTGCCGGTGATCACGCTTGCGCCGCGGCACACGGGGCCAGTCGTTCTCCCGGATGTAAATCAGTGTAGACAAAATACCTGAAAACCAAAATGTCCATGAAATCTGACCCGTTTACAAATTCCTTCGCAGAGCCGGATATTTGAACTGAAAAATGCATTGACCGCCGCTCTTCCAACGCAATATGATCATTTTACACTTGAAATGTATACGAATACAGCGTTCGGATGATTCGGTGAAATTTGGGGGCTAGGGACGTGAAGGTGCGGCAACTCGATTTAGGTTTTCTCGCCGCACCGCTCGCGCCTTACTCCGGTAGCGCCTCGTACATGACCCCCGCCCACCCCTTGGATACACGAACCTTCTACGTCACTCTTCAAGAACGCCTTCCTGCAGGCTTGCTTCGCCGGGAGCCCTGTAACATCTTCAACAGCCTCGATAAGCGTAGTTCGCGACATAATGCAAACTGCACATTGCTACTGTCCTGGAGAAAGTCCCGTGATTCCCAGGCAGATTTCGCCATGAGCGAGCATTGCTCGCCCCACGAAAAACTTAGGTGAAGCCATGAGGATTTGTCTCTTCGTTCTCGGTATCTCGACAGCCGCCGCCGCACAGGTTATGCCACTTGTATCGCCGTGGCGCGTTCCTCCCATAACCGAAACCAGGGCGCCATACAGTTGTCCAGCTCCCGCTCATCTTCCGGTTAATTTTACGACGGATGGTTTCTATGCCGATAATGATCCGACCCATTCCGTCATCGATCCGGTGAAGGAAAAGGCCTATGAATTGAGTTCGGGACCGGTCAAGCATGAGGGGGATGTAGTGGTCACGGCGGCGGATGAATTCCGTCGCACAGGATCACGGGATGCTGCCCAATGCGTTCTTGAGCACTTAGAGGTGCAGGCCCGGGAGGGTGCGCTCACTGGAAAGCTGTCGTCCAGCCAAGCCTATTTTGTCCAAGGGTGGGTCGCGGGTGCTGAAGCAATCGCCTATTTGAAGGTGGAAGGGGACTTACACGCCACACCCGCGCAGCGCACTCTGATTCAATCGTGGCTAGAAACTGAGGCGCGGCTGACTCGTGCTTTCTACGAGGATCGCATGCGCGGGGACGGTAGCGACGCACAGAATCACTTTTACTGGGCTGCAGTTCAATTAGCAGCCACTGGTATTGTCACGAACAATCGGAGCGACTTTGACTGGGCTATACTCCGAGCTAAGCACGGCATTGAGGCCGTCCAGATCGACGGTACGCTGAACGACGAAATGCGCCGAGGGAGGCGCGCTCTGCATTATCATCTCTATGCTGCATCGCCGCTTGTGACATTGGCGGAGTTCGGCTTGCCAAATGGAATCGATCTATACACCGCAAGTGACGGCAGGCTGAAGAAGCTAGTCGCCGTTTCGATTCGAGGGCTCATCGATTCGTCGTTCTTTGAGCAGCGCACCGGCATACCCCAGGAGCGTACCGATCCGCCAACGGCGGAGGCCATCGGATGGGCTGAACCATACAGCCGGAGATTCCCTGACCCCGTGCTGACAAAATTGCTGAGTGAGTGTCCGAACCACAGTTATATGTATCTTGGCGGACTACCGATTCGGTAAGTTAACTCAAATCCTTTCTAGCCTTGTTCGGCAAGGAGGCAGGTAGGCGGCATGACTCGGACCACTGAGAAGGTACTGTTATTAGTAAACCGATCGCATAACAGGCCATCCCTTGACGAGAGGATGTTAACAGAGACAATTCGGTTCTTGATATGGTTTGGGAATCAGGGCGGAACGGTAATAACCCACGGAAGTGTTGGTATTTCTCGCGGCGCAAATGGCTATCTGTGAGGAATAGGCGATGAAACGGTGTATACGCATACACTGTGCTGCGGATCAAGAGGATTTTGTCTTGAAAAAAGGATGCGAACTCAATGAAAAGTAAAGTCTATTTCGTGGCCGGCGCATGGTTCCTCTCGTCGTGCCTCATGTGGGGCCAGTCCTCTGCTGTCCAGAATAATTCTGACGTGGATTGGGCCAAAGTCCAGAGGATCGTGGGGCGCATTCACGGTATTAGCACGGAACCGCCTGCCGATCTGATAACTCCCAAGTTCACCTCCGGCGCACTGATGGGAAACGGAGACCTTGGGGTGGTGGCAGGAGATGCCGACCGGTCGCGCCAGACCTTCCGTTTCGGCAAGAGCGACTTCTGGGGCACACATTGGAACGATCGCCACAATGCGCCCGAGGTTTCGATCCTCGCCTTTGGAACCCTCACCATCTCTTCTCCGTCTTCTGCCCCTCCAAGCAATTTTCCTGAGAGCGGAGGCCTTCAGGCGTACCGCATGGACCAGGACATTCTACACGCGGAGGTGAGTTCGACGGTGCAGATGGGCGGCCGGGCTGTGCACATGCGTTCGTGGACGGCGGATGGCGAAAATGTATTCCTGACCGAGATCTGGGCCGAAGGCACGGGCGGCGACGCGTTGGGCAGAGCGTTGCCCATCGATCTCGATCTCTCCATGCCTGCGCCGAACGCGGCTCCGCATGTCACGCTCCCAGCCGCGGCGGGCAACAACAACGGCGCTCTTTGGATTAGCCGCGAAAACGATCTGACTGGCGCGCAGGACTACAAGGTTCGCGGCGCTGTCGCGATCCAGCTGCTCGGCGCTGGGTTTTCCAATATCGCGATCGCAGGCACCCACGTGACCGGCACGTTTACGCTCAAAGACAATGAGCCTGTTCGGATTGTGACCGTCTTCGAGAGCGATGCACGTATTGGGCAGAATGGACCGTCCATGGCGGAGCTGGCGAGTCGCGTATCCGCCCATGCGGCCCGCCTCTCAGCTACCGACGTGAGAGCGCTCGAACAGGCACATCTTGATTGGTGGAAGCGCTTCTGGCTGCGTTCGTTTGTCGAAGTGCACGACACGGTTCTGGAGGACTTCTACTACGGTTCGCTCTATGTGCTAGGTTGCTCCAGCCGGCCCGGGAAACCGGCTCCGTCGCTCTGGGGTAACTTCATCACCACGGATAACTCCGGTTGGGGCGGCCGCTACTTTATGAATTACAACGAAGAAGCCCCTTATTATGGCGTCTTCTCAAGCAATCATGCGGACTTGGCGGAGCCGTATAACCGCATGGTGCTGGCACAGGTTCCGTGGCAGAAAAACCGCACGGCGCAGGCCGGATATGAAGGGGTCTCCTACCAACGCACCTTCTCGCCTTTTACCGTGATTGCCAGGCCGCCGGCTCCGGTTGCGGTAGCCGCATCGAAGGACTACCAAAGATTGCCCTCCGATCAGAAGTCGAACGCGACTTTCAGTTTTCTGCCGGTCATCGACTATTACGAGTACACCCAGGACAAGCGGTTTCTGCGTACCCAGCTCTATCCAGCGCTGCGGGAGTTGGATGAGTTCTGGCGCAGCTTCGCCGTGCGCGACGCCACCGGCAAGTATTGGATGTTCGAGCACAGCTCCGCGCATGAGGGCGGAGACGATGAGAATCCCAACCTGGACCTGGGGTTTGCGCATCGCATCGAGAGCGAGTTGATTGCCACAAGCAAGGTGTTGAACACGGATGCGAACATGCGCCCGGTCTGGAAGAAATTTGACGACGAGCTAAGCCCGTACCCGCAGGGCGAGGTGAATGGGAAGACCGTCTATTACATGGCCAGCGCCCTCAAGACGGGCGACAGAACCGCGTCCCTGTTTGCGCCGGGCGACCAACCTATCAACTTGGAGGGTCTTGTGTTTCCTGGCGAGAATCTCGCCATGGGCGGCGATGCCAAGCAGTTGCAGACAGCACTTAACTCCATGGCGGAGATGGGCTCGTGGGGCGTCACGAAGGGTGGCAACAGCAACAACGGATTCTGCAAGATTTTTCCAGTTGCGGCGCGGATTGGCTGGCCGGCCGAAGATCTGATCGCGAAGTTCAAGGCTGCGATTCTGTTTCACTGGCGGCCCAGCAATCTTACCGACTTTCAGGGCGGCGGAGGCATTGAAACAGCGGGCAGCATCGAAGCGCTGGACTCCATGCTGCTGCAGCATGAAGGCGGTGTGCTGCGCCTCTTCCCGGACTGGCCGGCTGAGCGGGATGCCTCCTTCACACGGCTGCTGGCCAAGGGAGCTTTCGTAGTATCAAGCGAACAACGCGGCGGTAAGGTTAGCTTTGTCGACATTATCAGTAAGGCTGGAGGGCCCCTGGCTATCGCGAGTCCATGGGGATCGCAAAATGTTCGCCTCGCGGGGCGTACAGCGGAGCTGAAACCGAACTCAGGGAAGATTGTGTTGCACACTGTGCCCGGCGGTCATTACCGGCTGACTTCGCTGCAGAATTAGCCATCACCAAAGAAAGGCGCGCGATACATCCATCGCGCGCCTGAGGGTACTTCGGGAGGTTTGCCAATAAGTAGATTGTGCTACTTGGCCGAAGTGAGGCGAAAGATCCGGGAGGCGTGCGAGCCCAGAGTGAGGTTGATGCCCTCAGCCGAGGGTTGGATCTCGGACTTGTCGATGAGGTCGGTAAGCTTCGGAGGGTGTTGCGAGAAGTGAGTGTTGCGAAGGGCGTCAACTTCGCGCCAGCCTAACTTGATGGAAGCTTTGTCGGACCCGAGGTTGAAGAGAGCAAGAACGGCAGAACCGTCCGGGTTGAGAGTGATCCAGGCCTGGCGAATCCGATCGCGCAAGCTCTGGATGTCGAGCGGCGTAGCTGAAATGCCGGCCTGATCGATGGCAATGATATCGCGGTTGGAGATGAGCTTCAGATCCTCTGCATCCATATGCGTCAAATCGCTGCCGAGGTAAAGCGGAGCACAGGAGATGGCCCAGAGAATGAACATGGATTGGCGCTCGTCGGGTGTGATCCCATCCTTGACACCATTGCCCAACTCGAGAGAATCGAGGTCGTTCCAACCGCCGGGCTTGGCATATGGAATCCACTCGCGGACGTCGGCAAAGCGAACCGAGACGCGCGTTGACCAATCGGTCAGATTGCCTTTAATCGCCGGATCGGTGCTGCGTCCGCAGGTGTAGCACTCAATGTCGTTCTCAATGCGCCATCCGTTGGCATTCGCGCGCCAGAGACTGGCTTGGTCGATGGAAAGATAGTTGGAGAGCTCGAGCCAGATGGGGCGTCCCGAACGGACGATCGCCGCGTGCCACAGGCGGACCTCTTCGCGGTTGTCGGCGGGCTGGTTGCCTCCGCCGGGCCCAACGAAGTCGAGCTTGATGAAATCCACCTTCCAGCGGGCGAACTGCTGGACAACCGAGTTGATGTAAGCGCGGGCTGCAGGCTTGGAGACGTCGATCTTGCGGACTCCCTTCAAGGTACTGCCTGGTTGGTCGCTGTCCACGATGTCGCGGATGTGCACCATCGTGCCAGCGATCAATGGATTGGCGTCGTAGAGTTCATGGTTGATGCCCGGCCCGAGATAGAGGCCGAAGCGGAGACCGCGGCTATGCAGATAAGAGCTCAAGCCGGCCATGCCGTGGGGAAAGTTGGTGAGATTGGGCTTTGGGATGCCGTGCTCATCGTAGCCGTCGGACCAGCCAGAGTCGATGTTGATGTAGCGGTAGCCGAGGCTGGGTAGGTTAGCGGCGAACAGGGCATCCACCTGAGCCTCAATCTTCGCTTCGGTGGGTTTGCTGCGCAGGAAGGACCAACTGCTCCAGCCCATGTAGGGCCGTTGCGCGAGAGTGTCAGTTTTGGCAGGTTGGATAGCGGTTTGCGTCTGGGCGGAAGTGGTAACAGCGAGCAGAGCCAATGCAATCAAATAGCGCATAAGGCAGGATGCTAGCACACAACACGCGGTGGTCGTCACTGAGCGAATGCATGCACACGTCGAGATCGATATTCCTGGCCGTACTACCTGCGGATGTCGGTGCGCTGGCGCGGTTGGTCATCTTCGCCCGAGCATCGCTTACAATGGATTTCGAATTAGGAGAAGATTGAATGCGCTGTCCGGGATCGTTGTTGACCTTTGCCTTGATGACTTGCATGCCCACTTTGGCCGCTCCGCCGGTGACCTCTATCCTCAGCCGATTCACCGGACCCGATATTCCCGCGCTCGGACCGGACGAACAGCCAGTCGGCCGCAACTGGCCCGTGTCCTCCGCCCCGGTAGACCGGCCTGGACACGGCCTCTCGCCGCGTCCCATGCTGTATGCAGGGGAAGGCTACAACAACATTCTCCTGGTCAACGACGGGAAAGTAGTGTGGAACTACTCTGTCGGGCCGCACGGCGAGATCGACGATATCTGGATGTTGAGCAATGGGAACATTCTTTTCGCCAGCCAATTTAAGGTGGAAGAGGTCACCCCGCAGAAGAGGGTGGTCTGGCGCTACGACGCACCGCAAGGCACGGAAGTGCACACCTGCCAGCCTATCGGGTTGAACAAGGTGCTGCTGGTCGAGAATGGCCTGCCGCCGAAGCTGAAGATCTTCAATAAGAAGACGAATAAGATGGAAATGGAGCACGCGCTGCCTGCCGAGAGCCTCACCGACCCGAAGACTGTGCACCTCCAATTCCGCCGCATTCGCATGACCGCCAATGGGACATACCTCGCCGCGTTTCTGCGGATGAACAAGGTCGTCGAATTCGACAAGCATTTCCGGCCCATATGGAGCTATCGAATTCCGACGCCCTGGGCTGCTGCCCGCCTGCGCAACGGCAACACCCTGATCACCGACCAGAGCGACAGGCTGGTGCGCGAAGTCAATCCCCACGGCGAGACCGTGTGGGAGATCAAGCAGTCCGATCTTCCCGCCGATGTTGTATTGGGCAACATCCAGACTGCTGAGCGCCTGGCCAACGGCGACACTGTTATCTTCAATTCCGTATGGCAAGTGAAACGCGAGGCATGGCAAAACACGATTCAGGCACTGGAAGTGACGCCGGATAAAAAGCTGGTTTGGGTGTTGCAGGACTGGACAGGCCTTGGCCCAGCCACAACGGCGCAGTTCCTGGATCAACAGGGCCAACCGGAAAGGCCCGGCGATCTGCAGAGATAGTCGCTTACCCACTTGTGGCATGTCTCATGTCTATTTGTTTAGCTGCCAGAAAGCGCCGCCGCCGCGGTGTAGCATCATGAAGGACGGACTCGAATCATGGACATGCGCGATATTGCTAAGCTCGCGGGCGTTTCCAGCGCCACTGTTTCGCGTGTGATCAATGGATTGAAGACGGTGAGGCCCGAGACCGCGGAACGGGTTCGCCGCGTCATCGTAGAGATGAATTTTATCCCGAACGGCAGCGCGACGACCCTGAAATACGGGAGAAGCAGTACCTATGGCCTGATTATTCCGGATATTACCAACCCCTTCTTTCCGGAGTTCATCCAGAATTTTGAAAGCATCCTCGCGGATACCGACTACAACATGATGATGGCCACGACCGCGTCCCAGTCGGAGAAGATGCAGAAAACCATCCACAGAATGCTGGTGAGCAAGGTGGAAGGAATCGCGCTCCTAGCGTCGGAGTTGGAGACCGAACCGATTGAAGCCATGATGAACCATCGCGTGCCACTGGTCACGATGGACCGGCGGATGGTTGGCAAGGGCATAAGCGACGTCTGCGTTGACAGCACCAAAGGAATGAAACAGGCGGTCGAGCACCTCTATCGCCTGCGCCACCGGAAGATTGGATTCATCGGCGGATCGGCCGGACCCACCATTTCGGATCACCGCTTGCGATCCTTCATCGATGCGATGAAGGGATTTGGGTTGACCGTGGATACTCAGTTGATGCGCGAAGGGAATTATCGAATCTCCGGCGGAGAAGCGGCGATGGAGCAACTGCTGGAACTCCATCGCCGCCCCACCGCGATCGCCACCGCAAATGATCTGACCGCCATCGGAGCACTCCGCGTTGCACATCGGCGAGGACTGTCAATTCCGGGTGATCTTTCGATCATAGGCTTTGACGACATCGAGTTGAGCGACATTGTCTATCCGCCGCTGACGACCCTGCATCTACCGCGTCACGAGCTGGCGAAGGTGTTTGTGGATGCTTTGAAATTGTTTGCCCCCGATCCACACCGCGCCGGAAAACAATATAAGGTCGAGACATCGCTGGTGGTGCGGAGTTCAACCGGGCGCGTGAAGAAGCAAAAAGCGCGCGAGTGAGCCGGCGCGGTCAATTGCCTGTGGGCGAAATCGTGCGCTTTGCATTCCCTATCGAAACCAAAAGTTCAATACCGCGCAAGCCGCGAGGACTAAGATGGCGAGTGCCCAGGAAGCCAAAGAGATGCGCGTTCTCGTACCTGCCTGTGTGAAGTACGTGATTCCGTTCAGCTCCTGTTTCGATTTAGCTTGGGTAAAACAGCTGATGGCCGCCGTAACCGTGATTGCTACACTCCATCCAAGGACGGCTCCATAGAAGTTGCCCAGCATCTGGCTTCCATAAGTCAGTACACCGTATCGGACCGCAAGGCAATGCGCACCGGCCGCTATCGCGCCGCACATCAGCCCACAGAATCCTGCAGATGGAGTCGCCCACGTCGTGAACATGCCGAGCAGAAAGATGGCAAAAACTGGCGCATTGAAGACCGAGAAGACAAGCTGCAGATAATCCATCAGATTGTTGTAAAAGAGCACGATGTACGAAGTGGCCACGCTCAGGCACGCAGCCAGTACAGTAAATACCCTGCCGACGAACAAGTAGTGGGCGTCGCTTTTGCCGGGTCGAAGGTGGCTCCGATAGAGGTCGTGCGTCCAGAGAGCGGAGAAAGCCGAGATATTGCCTGCAAGTCCCGACATCAGGCTGGCGAGAATCGCGGAGATTCCCAAACCGATCAGGCCGTAGCCATAGTAGTGCTGCATCAGAAGCGGCAGAGCCTGATCGAAGCGAGGGGAAGGGTCTTTCCTGAGAAAGATCGCTGCAGCCATTCCAGGAAAAATCACTAGCCAGGGAAACACGAGCTTGAATACTGCGGCCAGCAGGGGAGTGTTGATGGAACTCTCCGCGGATTTCGCCGCGAGGGCGCGCTGGATCAGCAAAAAATCGGTGCACCAGTAGCCGAAACTGAGAACAAAACCCAATCCCAGCACAACGCCGAACACGTCCATCGCCGAGGTCTTCGGCTGCATCAACGGGAGAGTAGTCCAGAGGTGTGTTGCTGCCGCCGGCGACTGCTGCAGAATACCGTTCACGCCATGAAATTCGCGGTAAAGAGCCCAAACCATCGGCACAAGGCCCGCGATTGTCAGACCGAGTTGGATGATCTCGTTGTAGATTGTGGCCCTTAAGCCGCCGATCCAGGTGTACCCGAGCACTACCGAGGTCGCTACAATAGCGACCCAGGAGAAGTTCCAGCCGAAGAACTGGTGCAGGATCGAGGAGATTGCATAGAGGGCGATACCCGCGATGAGAATCATCATCGTTCCCACCCACAGGGCGGTCAGAATATGGGTTGAACTGTTATACCTCATCCTGATGAAGTCAGGGACGGTCATGGCCCCACTGCGCAGGTAGACCGGCATCATGAACAAGGCTAGAAACACCATGGCGGGTATGGCGCCCAGCCAGTAAAAATGTAATGCCAGGACCCCATATTTGGCGCTGGCCGCCACAATGCCCACAATCTCCAAAGCCCCGCAATTAGCGGCTAGGAAGGCTAGAGCGGTGATGGCGCCGGGCAGTGCTCCACGCGCATGAAGGAATTTTGCAGCAGTCCGGGCGTGCCGGCGGACAGTGAACCCAACCGCAATGGTGCCGCCCATGTAGAGCATAACGATGAGTAGCGTCAGCGTGTTGGGTGAAATGGTCAGCACCGTCTGTAAGCATATTACATGGGCCTGGCAGTGCCGCGGAAGTGGGATTCCGCAACGATTGCGGCCGATTCGGGCCATCGCAATCTGCGCTAATGAAAAAATATCTGTATCGACAGAACAACCCTTCGGCAGGATTCGATCCTAAGCCTCAAGGCAGGAGACCGATCTTTCCCTTGACAGTTCGCTTTCAGCCAGCGTATTAATACTCTTCGTGTAGTACGTTTCAATTCTGGGGAGAAAATTTCATTTCAGCTTGTTCCCAGGAGATGAAGGGAAACGCAGCGCACCGATCTGAGGCCACAGGTTCCTGAGCCTTGTCACGAAAGCAATCCGGTAATGTTGGGGACGGGGAATAAGCAATGCCTGGAGAAACAATAAAGCAAATGTATACGTATACCCCCTACCGCGAGCGAGCCTTGCTGTTGGAGGATGTATACGTATTCGTGAGGCTGGGGCTTCGGCTCTCCCAGGCCACAACTTTGGCCCAACCCCTGCCGGCACTACAAATTCTCTGAAATGAGGATCTTCAAGATGAAAACCCTTCTGAGGCTAGTCGTAATCGTCTTTGTACTAGGGCTCTCCGCGCTGTGCGTCTACGCGCAGAACTCCAGTGCTACGATCTCTGGCCATGTCGTCGACCAAAGCAATGCCGTCGTACCTGGCGCCGAGGTCAAGCTGGTGAACCAGGATACCGGCGTTGCCATCACCACTCACACCAACGCACTCGGCGACTTCATCTTTCCAGACGTGCAGCCGGGAACTTTCAACGCCACTGTCCAGGCCCCGGGCTTCAAGGCTCTCCAAAAGGTCGGCCTGATGTTGAACGCTTCGCAGAACCTTGCCGCGGGAACATTTACCCTGCAGGTCGGCGAAGTCTCTCAATCAGTCACAGTCGACGCCGATATCACTCCGCTCCAGACTTCCAGCGCCGAGCGGTCGTCGGTGCTCGACAATGCCCAGATGGAGAACCTGCCGACCATCGGCCGCGATGCCATGGGACTGACACGACTGAGTCCCGGTGTGGTGGGCAATGGAGGTTCCGACAGCC
>Ga0181520_10011484_pt1 | contig 11622 bp, 12 predicted proteins | sample PEATcosm2014_Bin_29_FD_132451 | JGI IMG/M metagenome (GOLD analysis project Ga0181520, IMG submission 132451) | Peatland microbial communities from MTU Mesocosm Facility, Houghton, MI, USA - PEATcosm2014_Bin02_30_metaG | ecosystem: Environmental > Terrestrial > Soil > Wetlands > Peat | place...
CTCACAAAACCCCTGCGGGGTTTCGCGCGTCCCACCACCACTTCTCCAATCCGCCTTCGGCTACTCGGAGAATTGGTTGCGCATCTCGCTCAGGGCTGCGCCCCGAGACCCCGCAGAAAGGACGAAACACTCAATGCCACGACCTAAACGAGCAAAGGGCACCACGACGAGAATTCAGGTGCGCATCACAGATGAAGAGAAAAACACCCTGTTGACACAAGCCGATAAAGCCGGACTGACGTTGAGCGAGTACGTCCGAAGATGCTCGCTCAATAAGCGAATTCAATCGCACGTAAGCGACAAGGCAATTGCCCGCCTAAGCAGCCTGTGCGGCCTTCAGAAGCACCTGCTCATGCAGATCAAAGGCCACCCATACGAAGCAGCGCTTCGCAATGAACTGAACTCAGTTCTTGCAGGGATCACCACGACATTGCGAGCCGTAATTAAGAAGGAGGATGAATCGGAATGATCGCCAAACAGGTCTACGCGGGGAGTGTACATGATCGCCAAGGTCCAGCCGAACAAACAGAAGTTGAGAAGCAGTTTTAAGCGACTGCTGAACTACCTCACCAAAGAGGTTGACCCGGAGACCGGAGAGACTCTGCTTCGTGGCGAAGCCGTATTGTCGAACAACCTTGTCGGTATCGACACAGCGGCAACGGAGATGAAAGCCGTCGAATCCCTTAACCTACGTTGCGACGATGCAGTGTGCCATTACGAACTTGCGTGGCCCCCAGGCGAACGGCCAACTCGCGCACAATGGATTGATGCTGCGGAATTCACCCTGGAGAAACTTGGCTACAAAGATCACCAATACGTTGTTGTCGCCCACGACGACAAGAAGCATTTCCATATTCACATTATGCTGAATAAGGTCCATCCCGAAACGTACAAAGCCCACACACCTTATCGGAACTGGATTACTCTTGACGCGGCAGTACGCTCGCTCGAAGCAAAATATGGTTGGTCCCACACAACCGGCCCGACCCGCTGGGACGAGGCCACTCAAAAGGCTGTGCGAATATCCCGATCCGAGCGCAATGAGTCCAGATCGATTCAAGACCAGGCGAACGGCGCAGCCGCCCGATACGAGCATTATCACGATGAGGAGTCCTTCCAGACCTATGTGCGTCGAGAAGTTGCTCCGCGTGTACAAACGCTGCTAACGCGCCAGAATGCCTCGTGGGATACCCTGCATACTCTTCTTGCGAAATATCATCTGCGCATGGAGAAAGGGGAAGCGGGCGGCTACACGATCCTCGCCATCGATCACAACATCCGTGTCAAAGCGTCCGATGTTTTCCGTCATAACTTTGCCGGTAAAGAGAATCGTAAGATGGCCGAACAGCTCCTTGGCCCGTGGAGAGAACCCTCGACATCACTTCAGTCTCCCCCGATAGATACTGGACGTACTCCGGTTCGTAATCAGACGTTACGGGACGAACGAAGAGAGCAACGACTCCGGGACAGAAACGCTCTCATGGCCGAGTACAATCAATACCGAAATCAGCAAAGGGCAGTCTGCAAAGGCATTACTGCGAAGGGCAGAGAGGACCGGCAACAAACCCTCGCCCGCCTGAAGCAACGCAAAGAGGAAATCCGCGCGTTGGCGCAACCGTGGCCCACCAAGAAGATTTTGCTGTCGGAGGCTGTTGCCGCATCTGTAATTGAGCTGCGAACGCTCAAGTTGTCCACGCAGAAGACGCGCCAGGCGAAGTTTCCGAAGAACTCGCGCACATGGGTTGCCGAACGCGCCGCCGAGGGCGATGCGCGGGCGGCGTCGCAATTGCGTGGATGGCGCTATGCGGATCAACGAAACCAGCGGCGGCTGGAAACCACGCTTGAGGCCAGTGCGCTTCATCTTGGCCCCGCAACGGATGAAGAGAAGGCGGATTGGACCGAGTTCATCGAACAACGGCTCGCTGCTCAACAGAGGGCGGAGGACCTCGCAGGACAGATTGCCACAGCCCGGATATGGACGATTAACCGGACCACTGGGGATGTCTCGTACGCGGTGAATGGGAAGCTGTCCGTCATCGACCACGGGCGGCGCGTGACCGTGCTCAATCAGAACGAGGCCGCAATCATCTTTGGCCTGGAGATGGCCGTCCAGAAATACGGATCGCGCATCGCCTGCACAGGAAGCGACGATTGGAAGCGGCAGGTGGTCAGAGCCTCCGTCCAGAATGGCATCTTCGTTGAATTTACCGACCCGGCGATGCGGGACGCCCTCCGCCAGCACCAACTTGTCGCGAATCCACTCCAAATCAAGGCCGCTCATCTTCATGCCCTTGAAACCAGATTGCAGAATGAGGGAACGAGCGAGATGCTCTTCACCAATGAAGCCGACGTACACCTGCTTCTTTCCTGCCTCCAGCCGGCCGCCCACTCCCGACAAATGCTCCAGATCCTGAAAACGTCTCAAGAACCAGAGCCAAAGGCAAACGTTGGCGGCAACCTGATGGTAGCGTTCATTAAGACCCCGGATGGCCGGCAATCCTTCCGGGTGTCGATAGACGAAGGGAAACGCAAACAGGTTCTTGAACGGGTTGAGCAGGTTCGCCAGTTGGCACATTGGGCGCTGCGCGACAGAATAAAAACGCCCAGGCATGAAAGAGAGGGCAGGTAGCCCACGAGTGGAAACGAGGACCTGATCTCTGGTTGATTAGTTCCACAGCACTATGTAGGGTACCCTGAGTGGTAAAGCGATTTTGCATCATTCCAAAATCCATTCTGGCAACATGGGCGTTTACGATGACCAAGCTTGCCGACCTCTGCCGTGACAGCAAATCAGAGACGCGTAACTCATTGGAACCAGGCGTAGCGAATGGCCAGTTTCAGCGCCCTGAGGAACCCATGGCAAACGTTATTGGACCCCTAATGGACCCACGACCTCTGCCCGAAGTAACAGTTTTCCTGCCCTAATGCCGTTGCCGCTTTCTTCCAAAACCGCCAGGAAACTGACGCAGAGCCTTCGGTAACTTAGGCTCTGGGAAGTTGCGTTGGTGATTATGGTGATGATGCGTCTATTGTCGTGTGTGAGGCTAGTTGGCGGATTGCCGCCTTCGATGATCCCTAGTCGCCGCGCTTTAGAAGCTCAGTAGGTAAGCTAGCGCGGGAGTCCATTACACCACGGCCGTTTCCGACTGGGTTGGGATAGAGGGGAATGCGGGGCTCGAACCGGCAACCTCTACCGTGACAGCGGCCGAGCAAAGCGGCATGGGGCGTTTCCTCAGCCTTTACTCCCGATTCGAGACTCCTGTGCGGGCTCTTCCTTCAGGTCGGATCGGTCCGAATGGACGGGAACTCCACTGATAAGCCCCTGAAAGTTCGTAAGGCGTTTGCCGAGGATAACCACTCCCTTGGAAGTGATTTCATATTCGCGAATATCCTTGGCATGATTGCCGCCGCGCATCTTGATCACCACCATAATCTTGCGAAGCTGGCCATCGATGGATACATACCTCAGCCTGATGATGTCATCGGTGAGAAAAGAAATTGAGTAAGTACTGAACGGGAATTCGGTGAAGGACTCATCTACCTCAACCGTGCTTAGAATGGTAACCCCGATTCCCGTCAGAGCGAAGATCATCCGATACAGCGATTCGCGAAAGTCGGCGCGGAAGCCGGGCGACAGTGCCATCTCAAATCCCGCAAGCGAATCAATTACCAGGCGCTTGGCGCCAATCTTCTGTACAGCGTCGAGAATCGACTGCATGGTTTCATCCACCGACAGATCGAGGGGACGAAGATAGAGGATTGTGAGTTTTCCGTCCTTCTGCGGCGTTTCCAGATCCAAACCCAAACTGGTGGCCCGCTCCGCATAGGCTTCCGGGCGCTCTTCAAAAACCGCCACGATCCCCGGTTCCCCATGGCTTATCCCTTCAGCAATGAACTGGGTTGCCAGGACAGATTTCCCGGTTCCCGATGACCCAGCCACGAGTACGCTATCGCCTTCGCGCACACCCCCATCCAACATCTTGTCCAACTCCGGAATACCGAAGCAAAGGCGCCGATCGCTAGGCGGATTCCGCTTGCGCGCAGTCAACCCAAAGGTGCGTGAAAAGGCTTGCACCCCGGCATCGGTGATACGGAAGGTGTGCAACCCCGGCACGGAATCCTGCCCGCGCAGTTTTATGACCTGCAACTTTCGCACAATAGAATTTCGCTCCGCGGTTTGGCGCAGCCAGAGCAGCCCATCGGCGACGGTAAAGATGGGGTTGTCGCGTAACTCATCCTCCGCATATTCACCGATCAGGAAAGTTGTTGCCTGCCAACTGGCCAGGAACAGGGCTAACCGTTGAATGAAGGATTGCAGGTCCATATCGCTTTCAGGTTTCCGCACCATGGTCCGAAACGAGTCCACAACCACGACAGCGGGGTTGGCCTTTTCAACTTCCTTGGTAATCTCCTCCAAAACCGCGCCCAGGTCCTTCGTTAAGACAACCTGGCTCAGGTTGATAAAGCGGATTGACTCCGGTAGCTTGGCCGGATCGAAAAATGAGTACTGCTGCTGGTATCGCAGCATCTTGATGGCGGATTCGCCGAGAACGGTAAAGTAGAGAGCAGGGCGTTCCGGGCTCGCATTCGCAAACACGAACTGGTGCGCCAGCGTCGTCTTCCCACTTCCAGGCGCACCCGCGATGATGTTGAACGAGAACTCGGGGAGGCCACCGCCCACAATTTCGTCGAGACCCGGAACTCCGGTGGGTAGTTTGTTTATCTTGACTTTGTCTTGAGTGCTCATGCTTTTCTCCCGTGTTCCGAATTGCGATCGTCAAAGGCTTCGCGTGGCCACGCATTCCGCAGCAAGCGTAACGTTATAGCTTCGCCAAGGAACATAAGAAGCAGGCCAAGTAAGCGGGCGATGAGAACGATCCCTCCATCGCCGCAAGGAAACTTGTCAGCAAGGTCCTTGTCCATGTCGATTTGAGGTTTAAGCTCGCCCAGGCCCTGTAAAGATCCATCGCCTGCGATCTGCACCGGCCAAAGACTGGGAGCTTCGGACTTGGCTTGCGTCAAAGCGCGGAAAGCGAGAGACTCAAAAGCCGCCACTCCCGCAACTCCACTAAGGCTCTGGCGCAGCTTCTCATAGACACGAAGGGTTGCAGACGCCGTAGGCTCGGCGGTCTTGCCCGCACTGACTTCGTAAGCAAGAAGACGGTGGGCCAAATCTCGCATTTTTGCTGGAGTCGTCATGTTCAACCGTGCACTGTTCCAGGTAGAAGATTTCCATACCCCTCACACCATTGGTGTGGGCCAGGGAGACGTTTCCGTCTTTTCGGAAGTGTCCACCCTCTGTGGTGTTCAACATCCAGACCCGCTCTGGATCGAGCGCTGGCGAAACTCAATTCATGTAGCGATTCGTTTGCAGGTTGGGTGCGTCTTCTTGCGAGCCGCCGGCTTTACTTCGGATGAGTGTGAAAACATCTAAGACCGTCGCGATACTGCGAATGTTTCCCGCAACACTCACGAGCCCATCTTCCATGCCGGGATGTTTGTCCGCTAGGACTTCAATACGTTCGCTCACCTTCCGCAGCCGGTCAATTTCCAGCAGAAGGTCCTCGAAAGCCGCGGCCATGACCGGTCCATCGGTCGCCGAGTCTGTAATATCCGCCGAGGTCTTGACGGACTCTGTTGCGATGTCAGCCTGAAGGCGCAAATCTTCCATCAAACGCAGCGTTGTTGCCTCGCCGAGAAAGGTAAGAAACAGCCCAAGCAGCTGAGCAATCAGAATGATCCCTGCCTCACTGCCCTCATCCTCTTCTATGCGGGATTCAACTTCGCCGAGCCCGCGCAAGCCTCCATCCGCCGTTACCTGCACGGCATTGAGCCGGGGAGACTCCGACTTTGCCAAAGACAAGGCACGGGAAGCGAGAGCCTGAAAACCATCAACTCCCACGGGTGCGCCGAGTTGTCGGCGCAGCCGATCATAGACGCGAACGGTTGCAGGTTCAGCTTGCAGGGTGGTCGTACTTGCATCGGCCTCACTGGCAACGAGGCTGCGAGCCAAATCACGCGTCTTTTGTGGAGGAAACATCGGTTCCAGTCTTTCTTTGCACGCTACGCTTCGCCTCGAGCATAAAGCATTTATCGCAATGACACTAACATAGCGAATCCCTATGTAACGAGATTCCTGCCGGGATCAATCGTACTCAATTTGGGCGCATACGATCCGAAAGTACTTGAAAGATCTCTGAAAAGATGAGCAAAGTTGAACAAATTACCCGCCGCCCGAATAAACCCATGGTGAAGTCCGATTGAGATGAGCAGCCGCGCAATCCGCAACGGATGCTAGTCGAAAGAAGAAGATCCGGCATTCCTGGACCATGCCTGGGGCAGATGATTGGTTACTCTTCGCTTAGCCGCTTTGTTAAACTGATGGCAATGCAACCGCTCATTCCTCCAGCGGTCACCCTGCAGAGGCCGCAACCGTAAGTAGGCCCTTCGATGGTTGAACTTGAAAAGCCCCGATTCGACGTAGCCGCATTCCTGGCGAGCGCAGGCGTGGGGAGAAGAATCATCCAACTGGCGCCTAAGGCAGTCTTCTTTTCGCAGGGAGATCCCGCGGACTCGGTCTTCTACCTTCAGAAGGGCCGTGCAAAGGTCACGGTGGTTTCCCCGACAGGGCAAGAAGCGACCATTACGCTTCTCTCCGCAGGCGACTTTGTGGGAGAAGAGGCGCTCGCGGCGATCGCTGGGCTGCGTTTGGCAACGGCCACTGCCATCACCGCCTGCACCACTCTCAGAATCAGCCGGGAAGAGATGATCCGTGTGATGCATGTGGAGCATGGCTTCTCAGACCTCTTTTTGAAGGTCATTCTGGAACGAAGCATGCGCATTCAGGCCGACTTGGTCGATCAGCTTTTCAACTCCAGTGAAAAGCGCCTTGCGCGGATACTTGTGTTGATGGCGGAATTTGGCAAGCCTGGCGAACCGGAACAATACATTCCCAAAATCTCGCAGGAGACCTTGGCGGAGATGATCGGCACTACCCGTTCGCGCGTCAGCTTTTTTATGAACCGTTTTCGCAAGCTCGGCTTTATCGAATACAACGGGCGCATCAAAGTTCACAAGTCGCTGCTCGATGTGGTCCTACATGAAGAATTCACCGAGCGACACCCCGAGAGAACTCCTGCGTCGGCCACTGCACGAAGTCGATCGAAGCCGGCCAGACGCGGCTAAAGCATGGCAGAACCGAGCAAATTGGAATTGAGTGTGGTAGGCAGAGGACCGTATTCACGCTCGCGCGGAACCGGCAGTACGCTTTTCCACGGCCGGTGCGGCCTGGGCGTTGAAACCGTTGCGGACCGACTCGGTCAGTCGCGGCCGATCCATCTCCCTTTTTACGCGGGAGACAATCTTTCTTTCATTCTCGATCCGGCTTTTCTTTTTCATGAAGCGGCCCTTCTTTGAACGATGACGGGTGAATTACCGAATCGAGCTGGGAGCCGGTCATCCTGCCGGCATCCCGCAAATAGGATCATACAGCATGTGTGCGTGTTTATTCGGCGACCGCGTTAGCGCCGCCACCTCGAATAACCCCAGCCACCGCCTCCGAGTAGAAAAAGAACTACTAGAACAATCAATATTGTTGACATGTTGTGACCTCACTCGCAAGACGAAGCGGACCTGTCCTTGTAACGACTGTCCCACTTCTTCCCTACATACGATCCTAAGAGAGGTCCACACGGTTGTCTGATCACATTCGAGCACCGTGGGCCGAGCGCTCCAGACTCGCCGCTGAAACCTTGAAGCTTTGCCTGCTGCGCGGAGCCATCATCCTGAGACTGGTGATTCTCGCGTTCGGCACAGTGCGCTTTCCGTGAAGCCTGCATTGATGTTGAGCGAAAGGTAACCACGTTTATGTACTAAGTAATAAGTAGCTTCTTCCAGAGCTAATTCTATGTGTATTTTCGTCCGTCAGAGTGCAAAGCGCCGGAAAGTACCGCAAATCCTCCACGTCAATGAGACAAGAAATCCTTCCGCACCCTCGCAGACCCCTGCTTTTTGGGGCCAAACCTCTGCCTTCTCGCAGCAGGGGTCGGAAAAAATAGACCTGTGCCCTGTCGAAGCAAAGGTCACGCAGATTTGTTATGGGAAGTTGCCAAGGCTTCGTCGATCAGCTTTCGCGGAATCCTGGGTCTACGCAAACAGCCCATACCGCGTTCCCACTCCCAACTCCGATCGAAATGTGCGTTGGATTTGGTGCCAAGCGGAATGTGTTTCATTGCTTGCCGTGATTATTCAGCATAAAAATGGAGCATTTCAGCTCGTCATAAATCCGCGGTTGCCACGAATCTCCCGCCGCAGTTCTTCTCTCAGCGCCTTGCTCCTCTTGAGGCGCTTGAAGAACTCTTCGAGCACACTGACCACGACCGCATTCACGCTGACGCCTTCGGCTTCGGCCCACTCTTTGAGCGTCTGTCGCGCCTGGGCGCCGACGTGGAGGAGTTGAGGGTTGGAAAGCTCCATGCCCGCCTTACGGGTCTGCGTGATCTCCACCTTTTCGCGGTCAACATGGTCCAAGACATACAGCACGATTCTGGCAAGATCGCCCTTTACGCGCGATTCCTCGGTGATTGCTTCGCGAAGGTCGATGGGGAGGCGTAGTGTCATCCCCGGACGGTCATCCGTCCACCTTTGGCCTTCGCGGTTTACCTTCCGAGCAGATTCCTTGATTGGCTTCTTTGCCGCCTTCTTCACTGCCATGTACTCCCCTCCTAGAACTCCGCTGGACACCGTACTCCTACCCAAAATCCTGTCTGATTTCTCCTGCTAATCCCCAAAGCCACATCGTTCACAGGATAACCGACTTCATTGCATAATACATATATTACATCATTCTGGTATTATGTCTAGAAACGAGAGCCGTGCCTGCGGAATTGAGACAGCCCGTGGGCAGGCGGAACTCGTTCAACCTGCTCGACATTCCATCGAGCACACCGACAACCCAAACCGTGCGCATGAGTCGCGCACAGAAAGCGAAGCCAAGAGTATGGCAACCCAAGTTAATCCTCTCGAAGAACATGCGGCGGGCGCGAAAGCTGGACGCCGCGGCTCCAAGGCAAAAGAGAAACAGCCCGAATACACGGCCCCAGCCGACACCGATTTCCCATACGCGGGGCAGGAGGCAGATCCGCAGAAGGAGCTGGACACACTCGAAAACCAGGCGGACGCGCCTGTGCGGGGATCGTATCTGCGCGAGAAAGATGGATACGATGCTCTCTCTCCAGAGCAAAAGGCAGTTTGCGACAAGGACTTTGAGTCCTACCTCGACCGGCTTACCCGCCCCATCGAGGCGAAGGACGGCGAATCCAGGCAAGACGCCATTCTGAGGGCCAAGAAAGACTATTGCGCCGCCCGCCAGGAGCACACCGCGCACCATCGGGAAATGGCCAAAACGATGCTGGCTTCGAAGATCAACTGCCTCAACTCCGAGTACCCGAGAAACTCGTTTTCGTTGAAGAATCCCGACGTTGCCAAGGAGTTCCTTGCCACGGCCTTCTACCACAACGCCGCGGCAGCAAAGGGACTCACGGCCTTCGACAAGGATGTGTTTGCTACCTCGAAAAAGGCGGCTTTGAGGGAGTTCTCCGTGCTCGCGGCAAGCGTCGAAACCGGCGGCTCCGCGACCAAGGAGTTCAACAACACGTTCGCGCTGTCCATCGAGCGACCGCCCATCGGCGCTCCAAGCCAGAACCTGCGGATCGCCGCCGAGCCGCTGCCAGAAAAACGCCAGGAGCTGGCGGCCATCTTTGGAAAGTGCGCCTGGTATCACTCCAACCAGTCCGGCAGAACGCCGGAGGAGCGGGTACAGCGGCGCGCTGCGCGCACCAAGACCACGCAGGAACTTGAACGCTGATTGCCGGCTTACGCAAGTCGGCAATCGCCATCGACGAGCTGGGATGTTGCCACAACCGAAATGCCAGCATCCCAGCGAGCCATCACGCAAGGACAGACGCCTTGCGAGCAGAAACAACTGGAGGACCGATATGGAACAGCACGCTGAAATCTACAACGGACACGCCCGGCGCTTTCAGCAGATGGCCAGGCACATCGAGCTTTCGATGACGCCGCAACACCAGCACAAACACGGCGGTCCCGATCCAATCTCAACCAACGACATCACGCTCGCGACTACGCTGCTCAACTCCGTCTACGGATACCCCGCAGGAAAGCAAGCCGTTTTGGCGCTGTCGGCAGGGTTGCTCCCAGGAGAAGAACGGTCTCAGACAGTCCGTGGGCTCTTCAGAATGACCGCTGCGTGTTCGGAGTATGACCAGACTCTCTCATACACGCTCCTTCCGCTTCCCGGCAGGGAGATCGAGACAGCAAACCTACTCAAAGCTACCGCCGCATATAGCATCGAACGCGCCGGAGCACACTCCCGGCAGATTCCCCCGTCAACACGGCATCCTGTCCAACTGGAGCGATAAGCCATGAGCAAAACTACGCCTCTCTATCGGAAGCCGATGACGCCTGGGTACTTGGGAACCTACAATTGGCGCTCAACCCTGCTCGGCCTGCTTCTCATCCTCACGACCAACATCATCACCACGCAACACATTGCGGCGCATTTTGACTACCAGCCTGCCTTGGGAGCGCCTCTCTTCCAGGTGTCGTCCATCAAAATCTATGCGCCTTATAAGTGGTTTGTCTGGATACTCCATTTCGGCACTTCGCCGAATCCGCTCATCCGGCAGCCCCTTTTGTACTCGACTCTGATAACGGCAATCGGGTTTGCAGCCACGCTCATTGTCGTCGCCCTGCTCAACATTCACCAAAACCGAAAGCTGACCGAGAACACCGAAGACCTTCATGGAAGCGCCAGATGGGCGAACGAAGAAGACATACAACAGTCCGGTCTGACAAATCAGAAGCACGGCGTCTATATCGGTGCATGGCACGATGAAAAAACTGATCAGCTTGAATACCTGAAACACGCAGGCCCCGAACATATCCTCGCGTTCGCGCCGACACGATCGGGCAAGGGCGTCGGCTTGGTGATCCCGACACTGCTGGGATGGGAAGAAAGCGCGGTGATCTTTGACATCAAGGGAGAGAATTGGGACCGTACTGCGGGCTATCGCGTTGCCGCAGGCCATGTTTGCTTCCGCTTTGCGCCAGTGGAAGAGCATAGCGCACGCTTCAATCCGCTGGCCGAAGTGCGCATCGGAACTCTCCGCGAGGTCTCCGATGCGCAGAACATCGCGGAGATGCTGTGCAGAAGCGGAAAGGAAAGCTCGCACGACGAGCACTGGATCAAATCGGCAACTAGCCTTATCACCGGCCTGATTCTGCATCTATGCTATGTCGCCAAACGCAAGAATCGCTTCGCCACCCTTGCGGAACTGTCCAATTCCCTCACGCCGCTGATGTCCGACCTCACCATGCCGCTCGATCTTGAAGGAATGGACGAACAGCAGATCAATGTTGCGCGCGAATACTTCTCCCAGATCATGCGGACCCCGCACGTCGAGTCCACCAGCTACTGGCATCTGCGAGACGGCCAGAAAACGCTGGTGCATCCTGTCGTTCTCGAAAAGATGCAGGAGATGCTCAACCGGGAGGACAAGGAATTCTCCGGCGTTCTATCGACCGCAAAGACGACGCTCATCC
>Ga0181520_10011485_pt1 | contig 11622 bp, 10 predicted proteins | sample PEATcosm2014_Bin_29_FD_132451 | JGI IMG/M metagenome (GOLD analysis project Ga0181520, IMG submission 132451) | Peatland microbial communities from MTU Mesocosm Facility, Houghton, MI, USA - PEATcosm2014_Bin02_30_metaG | ecosystem: Environmental > Terrestrial > Soil > Wetlands > Peat | place...
CCCACTTGTATCGAGATCGACCCCGACAGAGTCGTATTGGTGCTGGTGGAGATCGCCGTCAGATAGCCGCTGGGGCTCTGCATATTCAGCCCGCCCAGCAACTGCTGCTGCAATAGCGAGAGTGTCGGTGTGCCAAACAGTGGCTCGGCATTGCCCGAGCTGTCCAGCCCCTCCTGTGTGTTCATGGCGCTGATCAACGAGTTGTAGTCGCTCACCATCTGGACAACCGTGCTCTCCACATCGCTGTTGGCGGTGCCGATCACCACCTGGACCTGCTCGAGAGTGTTGCCGGACTCCTCAGGACTGGGCGCGAGCAACTGAAAGGTCACGCCGGGGATGAGGTTGCTTACCGTGTTGGAGGCACTGGTGAGAGGCACGCCGTCAATGGTCAGGGAAGCATCTTCGCCTTTGACGCCGACGTTGTAGTTGAGTGTGCCGGTCGAGTTGGCGGCGGTGACATTGTTGGGGTCGGTAAGCGACGACACGACGGTTAACTTCCCGGCTGCTCCGGAGGTTCCGGAGACGAGACTCATCCGGGAGCCGGTGGAGTCGGCGAGCACATTGGCGGTGAGGCCGAGGTTCGCGGAGTTGATGGCCGAAGCGATGTCGGACAAAGTGTCATTCCCGCTGCCGGTGTAAATGGTGTTGGCCGCAGGCTGAGTCGGCGCAGCGCCAAGCACGATGTTCTCGATGGTCCCGTTGCCCAACTGGATGGTCATGGAACCGGAGAGCGCGTCGGATGCGCTGGTGATCGAGTCGAGGTAGCCACTGGAGGTCTGAGCGAGATTATTCACAACCACCGTGTGCGTGCCTGCCGTCGCCGAAGAAGTGGCCGCCGTTAGCTCGAGCACGTTGGTGTCGGAGCTTGAACCTTCCTTTTGCGCCAAGATGCCCTGAAAATCGGTGAGCGCGCTCATATCGTTGGAGAGATTCGAGAAGAGCGTGCCGAGGCTGGAGATTGCGGTGTCCTGGCTCTCAAGCGAGGCCAATTGAGTCTTCCAGGGCGTTTCAACATTCTGAAGGTTGCCAACGATCTCTGCGACAGTGGAGCTGACGTCAAATCCGGCACCGCTGGTTGGCGATCCGAAGCTGAGTCCGACTGTGCCCATCGAATCCTCCATCAAAGACCGGTGCAGTTGGCGATCCAACCGGCGCACAAGCCTGATGAGTGAAATCTCATAACCTGGTCCGCCGTGGACTCAAGCGAAGAGGGGCGCCTGTTGGACGCCCCTCTTTGGTTATCGGAATTGCTGCCAGTTGAATTACTGCAACAGCTTGGTGACTTCCTGCTGCATGCTGTTCGCCTGCGCCAGGGCGGAGATGCCGGTCTGGCTCAGGATTTCGAATTTGGACATGTTGGAGGTTGCAGACGCGTAGTCGGTGGCCTGGACTGCGTTTTGCGCCGACTGCACGTTCTCCTGTTGCGTGCTGAGCACCTGACTGACGGCGTTCAGGGTGTTGATTTGCGCGCCGATGTAGCCATCCTGCGCAGCGACATCGGTGATGGCCGTGTTGAGGTCGGTCAGCGCGGATTGGGCGTCAGCCTGGCTGGACAGGTCTGTGGCGCTCAACGACTGGCCGGCGTTGTCAGAGTAGCTAATGGTTGCGACTCCGCCCGTGCCATTTGTGTCGGAGGCCGGGGTTCCTGGCGTTTGCGCAGTTGCCGCATCCTCCAACGCGTTGGTGGTGTCCTGAGTGACGCCCGCGGTGTAGTAGGTTCCCGCAGTGTAGGTGCCGCCCGCCAGGCCGGAAGTGGTTATGGTGGCCTTTGTAAGAGACGTCAGCACGCCTCCGGTATCCTCAACGCCGTAGTTGCCAGCGTTGATGTAGGTTGCCAAATGCGCCTCTGTATCGGTTGAGCCGTTTGTGCCCAGCGTAATGGACTTGCCGTTGATGACCAGCGTGCCAGCAGTGAAGGTGTTGGCCAAAGTGCCGTCGATGCCAGGAGCAGCGGCGCCGTTCGCTGCGCCGGCGACGCCGGAGCCTATACCGGAGATTTCGATACCGGTATCGGTGCTGTGGCCGGCTCCAGCCCCCGTCACGGCGGCGGTTCCGGCTTGCGTTGCGGTGGTGAAGCTGGCTGACAGGCCCAGGCCAGCATTGTTGATGGCGCTGATCATTCCCTGCACTGTATCGGCATAGTTGGTGCCTGCGCCCACGGTAATGACGGCCGTCTCATCGGCGATCTGGTTGGCTCCCGAACCACCGGTCGTCATATAGGTGACGTCGATGCTGTTGGTGCCGTTGCCGCCAAGGTTGCCCAGTTCATCGTTGGCTGTTGCAAGCGTGCCGTTCTTCGACAGATCGATGAAGGCGTTGTTGGCGCCGGTGCTGTATGCCATGGTGCCACCCGAATCGCCCACGTTGGAGGACGAAAGCGCGCGGATGTTCAGGTCGTCGATGGCGGAGCCTGCCGTTGAGGAGTCGCCGGTGTAGATGTTGGTGTTGGAATTGAACACGGCCGAGTCGTTGTACGTGGTCGTGGAGCCGATGTTGGAGATTTCCGACAGGATCGACTGGTACTCCTGATTGGCTGCCGTGTCCTGGCTGGAGTTGAGCGTTCCGTTGGAGGCCTCGGTGGCCAGCGTAACAGCACGGTTGAGCAGGCTCGTGACCTGAGAGAGGGCGCCGTCGGCAACCTGCAACAGACCTGCTCCTTCTGTTGCGTTGGTTTGCGACTGCGTCAGCGCCTGCTGGTTGGCCTGAAGGCCGTCGACCAATGAGAGGCCGGCAGCATCGTCCGCACCGGAGTTGATCTTCGAACCCGAAGACAACTGCTGCAGGACGGTATTCAGGCTGTTGTTACTGTTGTTGAGATTGTTCTCCGCATACACCGCGGAGAGGTTATTCAAGACACCCAGGGACATGGGGTTCTCCTTGTGGATGCGGTGATTTGCGGTTCCAATTCCGGTTGCGCATCCCTCTGTATGGCCCTGGGTTGCTGCTCGCGGTCTGGAGCCGACGCATCTGGCCCCTATTTCGGCGCGATAACTATGGACTTTACGGATGTGCAGCGTGTGTCTCGCCGAGGGACAGTTCTGTTTCATTTGTTTTGTTTTTTTAACGTTTGACGGGGGCTGCCGATAACGAACGCGAAGGAGATTGGCTGATGATCGAATTGACGCGGCTGAACGGCCGGTCCATGGTCGTCAACAGCGACCTGATCAAGACCGCGGAGGCTTCTCCGGATACGATGCTGACCCTGATCAACGGAGAAAAGCTGATTGTGCGCGAGGAGATTTCAGAGGTGGTGGAGCGGATCCTTACCTATCGCGCGCGGTTGTTGGCGGTGGTTGCGAGGCGGCTGCATCACTTCGGGGATCTGGAGCGCGCCGCGGCGCTAGTGAGCCTGGACGCCGCGGGATCGCCCAGCGTATTGCCGCCGAAACCAAAGCAAGACGCCGATGACGAGCAATAGATCTTTCACGGACACCGAGGAATCCTCAGGAGCAAAAGATGGATAAAGGAAGCATCGGCGGAGCGGTTCTGGCTATCGCGGGAATCATCGCCGGGTTGCTGATCGAAGGCGGGAACGTGGGCCAAATCCTGCAGCCTACGGCTGCGCTAATCGTCTTTGGCGGCACAATGGGCGCGGTGTTGCTGCAGTTTCCCATGACCACGGTGGTGAGCGCATTCCGGAGCCTTGGGGATGTTTTTGCCGCGCCGCGCAAACAGGATACCCATTTGATCCGGCAACTGGTGGCGTTCGCAAACAAAGCGCGCCGCAACGGCGTGGTTTCGCTCGACGCCGATCTGCAGACGATTGAGGATCCGTTTCTGAAGCAGACTCTCATGCTCGCCGTGGACGGGACGGAACCCGTTGACCTGCGCAAAATCATGCGGGTGAGCCTGGATTCGATGACCGAAGATGAGGAGCGGCTGCCGGCGGTATTCGAATCCGCGGGCGGATTCTCGCCAACCATCGGCATTCTGGGCGCGGTGCTGGGGCTGATCCAGGTGATGCAGCACCTGGACAACATTACGGAGGTCGGACGCGGTATCGCCGTGGCCTTTGTGGCGACGATCTACGGCGTGGGAATCGCCAATCTTTTCTTTCTGCCCTTTGCGGGAAAGATGCGGCTGCGCATTCGCAACGGTCATCGCCGGCGCGAGATGGTGCTTGAGGGCGTGATTTCCATTCTGGAAGGCATGAACCCGCGGATGCTGGAGATCAAGCTAGCGGGTTTTCTGGACGATTCAGACCGCGACGAGAAGGAGCGCGCCGCATGATTCCCCGCCTGCCGCGCAGCCGCGTGACTCACGACCGCTGGCTGGTTTCCTATGCCGACTTCATTACGCTGCTTTTCGGCTTGTTCGTCGTGATGTATGCCTTCGCGAGAGCCGACCAGAAGAAGCAGGCGCAGGTTTCAAAGGCGATCGACACTGCCTTTCGCTCGATGGGCGTTATGTCCGATGCCGCAAGCGAGCAGGCCAGCAGCGACGATGCAGCGGTAGCGGCGAATAAGGTGATGGACGCGGACGTGGTTTCTCCGGCGCAGGTGAAAGAGGACCTGGACCGCATACGACGCGATCTGGCTGCGGCGCTCTCGACGCAGATTGCCGCGCACACGGTTTCTCTCGAGATGGGACGGGATGGCCTGGTGATCAGCTTGCGCGAGGCGGGATTCTTTGAATCCGGCTCCGCTGTGCCGAAGCCGGAGGCGCTACCCACGCTGCGCGAGATTGCGGACAAGCTGGGCCCCACGCCTTACGACTTGCGCATCGAGGGCCACACAGACAATGTGCCGATTCACAACGCGGAATTCGATTCCAATTGGGAGCTCTCGGCGGCGCGCGCCACGCATATTGCGCGGCTTTTTCTGGAGATGAAAGCCATTCCGGCTGACCGCCTCTCCGCAGCCGGATATGCGGAGTTCCATCCCGTGGCGAGCAACGACACCGCGGATGGGCGAGCGAAGAATCGGCGCGTGGATCTGGTGGTGATGCCGCGAACGACGATCAACTTTGCGGCGGAGAGCAGCGATCTTTCGGGACCGTGGCGCAAGGTGACGGATGGGCGGTAGCGGGGCTAGCGGTGTTGGCGGAGTTAGAAGCGACAAAGACCCGAACTCCGCTTGCACAGGTGAAGCGGGGCGAATCCCGTTGAATGAGCTTTCGTTCACTCCACTCCGAGCACTTTGACGATGACTCGCTTGCGGCGCTGGCCGTCAAACTCGGCGTAGAAGACGCGCTGCCACGTGCCCAGATCGAGCTTGCCGTCGGTGACTGGCAATGTTGTTTCGTGGTGGAGCAGCAATGATTTGAGGTGCGCGTCGCCGTTGTCTTCGCCGGTGCGGTGGTGCTTGTAGTCGGGGCGCGCGGGGGCAAGCTCTTCGAGCCACTTGGCGATGTCCTCGATGAGGCCGCTTTCGAGGTCATTGACGTAGACGGCGGCCGTGATGTGCATCGGCGAGACGAAGCATAGGCCATCCCTGACGCCGCTGCGCGCGACGATTTTTTCGACCTGGTCGGTGATGTGCACCATCTCGCGGCGCTTGCGCGTCTCAAAGACCAGGTATTCGGTGTGACTCTTCATGGAAGGCTCCCTCGATAGGCTGGGCGGCGTGAGGTTATCGCGATCCCCTCGCCCTTATCCTAGAGCCGTGAAGCAACGCCGCCAACCCGATGCCGCCAAGCGGTTGCGCAATATGCACGAAAACTTAATGCGCGCGTATGGACCGCAGCATTGGTGGCCGGCAAAGACGCCATTCGAGGTGATCGTCGGCGCATATTTGACGCAGAACACCGCGTGGAAGGCGGTGGAGCGGTCGCTTGAGAACCTACGCGCGGCCGGAGGGCTGACGCCCGAGGGACTTCGCGCGATTCCGCTGGCCAAGTTGCGGCGGCTGATCCGGCCTTCGGGATTCATTTCGCGGAAGGCGCCGGCGCTGAAGGCATTTGTGGCGATGCTCGACAAGGAGTTTAGCGGCTCGTTGGAGGTGATGGCTGCTTTCCCGACTGGTTCGCTGCGCAAACGGTTGCTCGATTTGCCAGGTGTGGGTCCAGAGACGGCGGATGCGATTCTGCTGTACGCGCTTGGGCATCCGGTTCCTGTGGCGGACGAGTATTTACGGCGCATCGCGGAGAGGCATGGGCTGGTTGCATTGCCAGCAGGCCGCGCGAAGATCTCTTACGATGATCTCGCCGATCTCACGCGGCTGACATTCGCCGGCGATCCGTTGAAGGGCCGCGCGCAGCTCTTTAACGAATTCCACGCGCTGACGGTAGCGGTGGGCAAGGCGCACTGCGGGCGGACCGCACGGTGCGAGGGTTGCCCGCTCTCAGCGGATCTGAGAGGCAGCTTGCAGCCTTTAGTTTCTAGTTGCTAGCCGATCGTGCTGGGGCAAGTTTCATTCACCTTTTCGAAAAGGGGTTGGAAATTCCAAACGTGGAACGTCCGTGGCCCGCGGCCAAAGACGAAATGCTGACAACTGACGGCTGAGAACTGAAAGCTGTAATCTGGTTGCATCATGAGCCCAACTCCGCAGCAGCCCCAACTGAACCTAGCCCAGACCGCGGACTACCGGGAGTCCTACGCCAACAGCGTGCAAGTGCGCGTGAGTGTATGGGATTTTCAACTGGTCTTCGGCCTTGCCTCCAGCGAAAGCCCGGACCAGGTGACCATCCGCAACCACCAGGCGATCTTTTTGAGCCCGCAGCAGGCCAAGGCATTGTTTAACGTGCTGGGGCAGAACATTGCTCAATACGAGCAGGCATTCGGCACACTCAACCTGGAGCCGCAGACGCAGAACTTTCCGCGCGGGCCGGTGAATTGAACAGTGGCCAGTTGTCAGTGATCAGTTGTCAGTTCCGGTCGCGGTCGAGACGCGCCTTGCGGAACTTTGGCGTGTTTCCTGGCGTCAAAGTCTGGAGCGAAGAAAAGATGTTGCGTAGGGAACGAGTTGCCCGGAGCAGACCGGGGGAAGGGCCAATTCAAGCGATGGCCGCCGGCCGGGGAGCAAACTCTTGCGCCTGAAAGGCATTCTGAACCCGCGGCTGGACGCGCCGCTGCCCATCTGGATGATTTTTCCAGTCATCTTTATGGCACTGTATGCCAGCCACTTTACGCTTCTGCGCGTTCCTTATTACTGGGACGAGGCGGGGTATTACATTCCCGCGGCATGGGATTTCTTTCGCACCGGCTCGCTGATTCCGACGACAACGTTGAGCAACGCTCATCCTCCGCTGCCGAGCATTTACCTGGCGATGTGGTGGAAGGTGTGCGGCTATTTTCCCGAGGTCACACGCGAGGCCGTGCTCATGGTGGCCTCGTTGGGGCTGCTCGCCGTGTGGCGGCTGGCGATGCGGCTGGTGGGAGTGGGCTCGGTTGCTTTCTGGACGGTGTTGCTGACGGGGATCTATCCGATCTGGTTTGCGCAGAGCTCGCTGGCCCAGGCAGATATCTTTGCCGCCGCGTGCTCGTTGTGGGGCTTGGCGTACTCGCTGCCCAGCCGCGGCCGCGTGCCCTGGGCTGCCGCGCTGTGGTTCGCGGCCGCTGCGCTATGCAAGGAAACGGCGGTCGTGATTCCGTTGACGCTGGCAACGGTAAACATCGCGGAGAGTTTCAGGCTTGGCGGCACGGGGCGGGGCAAACTGTGGCGCGAGGCGGCATGGCTCTCGAGTTGCGTTCTGCCTTTGGCCGGGTGGTACACGTATCACTACGCGAAGACCGGCTTTCTGTTCGGTAATCCGGAGTACCTGCGCTACAACGCCGAGGCCACGCTGACGCCGGTGCGGATGCTGGCTGCTTTCGGCCATCGCATTCTGCACCTGACTGCGCACATGAACCTCTTCGTGCCGGTGGGGATGGCTTTTGCGGCGCTGCTGCTGAGTCCGCGACCGGACTCCGAGGGGCATGAGCGCGCGATACTTGCGCCGGCGGTGCAGATGCGGATTTTTTTTCTGCTGTTGGCCAACGCGGTGCTCTTCAGCGTGCTTGGCGGGGCGTTGTTGACGCGCTACCTTCTGCCGATGTACCCGCTGGTGCTGGCGGTCGCGGTGACTACGATTTACCGGCGCGTGCCCTATTGGCAATGTCTCGCGCTGATTTCCGCCGCCGCGTTTGTCGTGGGGTTGTTTATCAATCCGCCGTACGGATTTGCGCCGGAAGACAATCTGGCCTACGCGCGCGTGGTGCGGATGCATGAATCGGCCATTACGGAACTCACAAAGCTCTACCCCGGCGCCACGGTGCTGAGCGCCTGGCCGGCTACCGATGAGCTGACGCATCCAGAGCTGGGCTACGTGAAACATCCGTGGGATGTGGTGGCGATCGACGATTTTTCCGCCGGGCAGATTGCGCGCGCGTTGCAGGAGCCGCAAGCATACTCGACCGCGCTGGTCTTCTCTACGAAATACGATCCGGACTCACCGCTCGAGAGGATGAGCGGCGAGGCACTCGACGAACGCTATTTTGGCCTGCACCACGACCTGCCGCCGGAGATGATCGCCCACGAACTGGGCGGAGATCTGGTGTGGAAGCGCGACGACGACGGAATGTGGATTGCGCTAATCCACTTCAACCACCCGGTTGAAGCGCGGCTGGAGCCGGGAACAAGCGACCGGCACGGCGAGTAAACGCAGAGAAGCAGAGAAATCGATGGGCAAACGTGTGCAGAGATTTTTCTCGCGCAATGCGGGAACAGTTTGCCGGAGCGTGGTGTCTACACAAGCACAGTGGTACCGAATGGGATGATCGGGGGCCGAGAATCCCGCTTCCCGCCGCAGGTTGCGAGGAGCGGCCCGGGCGCGTTCGCCCAATCGAGCCTTTCGCCTCCCTGCCGGCGCGACTGAATTGAAGTTGGGGGAGGCGGCCATGTTCGAAGACTCCACGTTTGAAACCATGGGCAGAATCCACACCCGCAGCCGGGGCTGGATGATGGCGACGTTTGCCTTCAACAGCTCCATTCTGCTGGCGCTGGTGATTATTCCGATCATGCACCCGGAGATGCTGCCTCAGATCACGAACGCCATCCGGATGGATGCGCCGACGCCGGTGGAAGAGCAAAGGCCGGTGGTGAGGACGGAACAGGTGCAGACCACGCGGACGGAGATGCCGGGAGCCGCGATACAAGCTCCGCGGATCAGTCCGGGCAGGCCGTGGATTCCTGGCGAAGGTGACGATCCGGGCCCGATCGGGCCTGTCGATCTCAGCGGCGGCCCGAGCGGAATGGGCGGCCCCGATAATCCGTTCGGGCGCGGCGCGCATCCCGATGTGCGGCCGGCAGGGCCGGCTCCGATGCAGCACGTGTCCTCGGGCGTGATGCAGGGAATGCTGATCGACAAAGTGATTCCGACCTACCCAGCGGTGGCGCAGGCGACCCGCACTTCGGGAACGGTGGTGCTGCAGGCGACCATTTCGCAGACGGGGACGATTGAGAATCTGCGCGTGGTAAGCGGGCCCGTGCTGTTGCGGCAAGCGGCGCTCGATGCGGTGAAAGAGTGGCGCTATAAGCCGTATATGCTCAACGGCCAGCCGGTGGAGGTGGAAACGGCGGTGAGCGTCGAGTTCAAGCTGGACTAAGAAAAGCAGCGGGGTTAGCGGAGCTAGCGGTGTTAGCGGGGCTACAGGGGGCACCGGCGATCACTCAAGATCATGGCAGCCGCATCAAAGAATTTGACGATGGCGAGAGAGCGGGTCCGTCGGCGACAATGGCTGTTGCCATGAGACAACACACCCGCCGCGAATTCTTGAGCACTGCCTCCGCCGCCACAGTTGGAACACTTGCCACCCCCGGCTTTTTGCGCGCTGCCGTGATGGGACCGAAGGTTACGCGCAGCCGGGTATTTATCGGGTCGCATGCACCCGATGGAATTCTGGCGTTCGATTGGGATGCAGCGAGCGCTGCGCTGACGCCGGTGGGCGTGGCGGCAAAGATTCCCAATGTGGCGTGGCTCGCGCTTTCGGGCAGGTTTGTTTATTCGGCATCAGAGCTGGATGTGTTTGAAGGCAAACCGACCGGGGAAGTGGCGAGCTTTCGCCTGGCTGGCGGAGAGCTGCAACCGCTTTCGACGCGGAACTCGGCCGGGACGGGAACGTGCCACGTGGCTGTAGATGCCACGGGGCGCATGTTGCTTGCCGCGGACTATACGGGAGCAAGCGCGGCCAGCTTTCGCATTGAAGACGGCAAGCTGAGCGAGGCGGTGTGGACCGAGCACTACACAGAACACGGGCCGAACCCTGACCGGCAGCCTACGGCGCACGCGCACTTTGCATCGTTCTCGCCGGATAATCGATTCGCCTACATCAACGACCTGGGCGGAGATTCGATTCATATTTACAAGGCCGATCCTGCGACGGCGCGGATGGCGGCGGCGGGTACGTATCGCGGAATGCCTGGCTCCGGGCCGAGGACGCTGCATTTTCATCCCAATGGGCGCACGGCTTACTGCATGAACGAGCTGGTTTCGACGGTGGACGTGCTGGATTGGCACAGGGCCGATGGAAACCTGAAGCTGGTCGATCGGATTGATTTGCTGCCCTCGGATTATCACGGCCCGACGCGGGGCTGCGACACGGTGATCAGCCGCGACGGGCGGTTTGTTTACTTTGCCAACCGGGACGATGACTTTTTGTACGCGTTTCGCGCGGATGCGAAGACGGGCAAGCTGACGGCGATGAAGCGGTCGAATTGCGGAGGAAAGACGCCGCGGAACTTCACGCTCGATCCCACGGAGCGATGGATGCTGGTGGCGAATCAGGATTCGAATGTGATCAGCGTGTTCGCGCGCGATCCCGCGACGGGTGCGCTGGCCGACGAAGTGAAGAGCAGCGTGGCGGTGGAAGCGCCGATGCGAATTCTGTTCGTGTAGGAACGCGGGCCGGTTGGGCTACGAGTCTTGCTATCCGAGGTCGCCAAAAGCGAGGGACCAGGGGCACCCGCCTGCCAGAGGAAGCAATCAAAAGCCGCCGTCCATCAAGGGCTAAAGCCCACAGTCTTCGGGGCATTTCTGCGGCACGAATCAACTCGTGCCCTGATACGAAGCGAAAAGCAACCGCAGATCCCTCGGCTCCGCTTACCCCAAAATCGCTGCGCGATTCCGGGGCCCCAAGCGCGCTCGGGATGACACGTCTGAGATTGGGTTGAATCTTCGGCGGCAGCGCTGTTACGCGGCCTGCGTTTCACCCTTCAACTGCTCGGCCTGGTAGTGGGCGATGAGGGCATCGACGATCAGCTGCAGACGGCCCTGCATCACCAGGTCGAGCTGGTGCAGTGTGAGTCCGATGCGGTGGTCGGTGACGCGGTTCTGCGGGAAGTTGTAAGTGCGAATTTTTTCGCTGCGGTCACCGGAGCCGACCTGCTGTTTGCGGGCCTGGGCGAGCTCGGCGTTCTGTTTTTCCATTTCCATTTCGTATAAACGCGAGCGGAGGACGCGCATGCCCTTCTCGCGATTCTTGATCTGCGATTTCTCGTCCTGGCAACTGACCACGGTGTTGGTGGGCAGGTGGGTGATGCGCACGGCTGAGTAAGTGGTGTTGACCGATTGGCCGCCGGGGCCGGAGGAGCAGAAAGTGTCGATGCGGATGTCCTTGGCTTCGATCTTGATGTCGACTTCCTCAGCCTCGGGGAGCACGGCGACGGTGACGGCAGAAGTGTGGACGCGGCCCTGCTGCTCGGTTTC
>Ga0181520_10011486_pt1 | contig 11621 bp, 12 predicted proteins | sample PEATcosm2014_Bin_29_FD_132451 | JGI IMG/M metagenome (GOLD analysis project Ga0181520, IMG submission 132451) | Peatland microbial communities from MTU Mesocosm Facility, Houghton, MI, USA - PEATcosm2014_Bin02_30_metaG | ecosystem: Environmental > Terrestrial > Soil > Wetlands > Peat | place...
GTCTGACCGGGGTAGGGGCCTCAAAGCCGCCGACGGCGTGGACGCGCCGCCGGCGGCGTGCTACGAGCGCGCCAGTTTTTCGCCCCGGCCGCCTCAGCGGCCGCCAAGGATCGTCTTCATGCAAACCGTGCTGATCGTCATTCACCTGCTGGTGGTGATCGCCCTTGTCGCCGCAGTGCTGCTGCAGCGCTCAGAGGGCGGCGTGCTGGGGACGGGCGGCGGCGGCGGCTTCATGACCGGCCGCGGCCAGGCCAACGCCTTGTCGCGGGCGACGGCGATTCTCGGGACGCTGTTCTTCGTCACCGCGATTGCGATGTCGATCCTGGCCAGCTGGGGCCGCGCGCCGCGCTCGCTGATCAATAACCTCCCGGCCTCGACTTCAGGCGCGCCGACGACCGCGCCCACGACGGCGCCGGCGAGCCTGCTCGATCAGCTCAAGCAGATGCAGAACCAGAGTGGCGGCGGCGCGCCCGCCCAACCGGCCGCGCCCGCAGCCCCGGCGGCGCCGGCCTCGCCGCCACCGGACGCGCCGAAGTAGGATGGCCGCCGCGCGCCGCCGGAACGCCTGCTGATGCCGGCGCCGCTCGCTGTCGCGGCGTTCTTCACCATTTGGTGGATCTCGCTGTTCGTTGTGCTGCCGCTCGCCGCACGCTCGGGCGCCGCAGCGCAGGAGACGGAGACGCCCGCCGGCGTCGATCGCGGCGCGCCAATCTCCCCCCGGCTGTTGCGCGTCGCGGTCTGGACGACCGCGCTCGCGGCGGCGATCTTCATCGTCGTCGACGCCTTCGCCTATTGGATGGGCTAGGGAATCGTGCCGGCCTTCCGCAGCCAGCGGCGGGTGCGTCACTCGGCCGCCGAGATGTTTGCGCTCGTCGCAGACGTCGAACGCTACCCCGAATTCGTGCCGCTGTGCCGCGGCCTGAAGGTGCGCCGGCGCGAGCTGGGCGCGAGGGGACTTGAGACGCTGATCGCCGACATGGAGATCGGCTACAAGGCGATCCGCGAGACGTTCACCAGCCGCGTCGAGCTCGATCCCGCGGGTCTGAGGATCCGGGTCGAGTACGTCGATGGGCCGTTCAGCCAACTGGAGAACATTTGGAGCTTTCGCGATGCGGCGGAGGGCGGCGGCTCGACGGTCGAGTTCTTCATCGCCTACGAGTTCCGCAGTCGTCTGCTCGCCGCCCTGATGGGCTCGATGTTCGACGCCGCGTTCCGCAAGTTCTCCGCCGCCTTTGAGGCGCGGGCGGACGAAATCTACGGTCGCGCGCCGGCGTGACGCGTCGCCGCTTCCAGCATCTCCAGCGCCGTCTCGATCGCAGCGAACCGGATCGCGCCGCGCGAAAGCGGACCGAAGCGCCGCTCCAGGCCGTTCGGCTCTTCGCCGCGGCGGGCTGAGGCGAAATGGACGAGGCCGACCGGCTTCTCCGTCGTGCCGCCGTCCGGGCCGGCGACGCCGGTGATGGCCACGGCGAGATCGGCGGCCGAATGGGCGAGGGCGCCTGCCGCCATGGCGCGCGCCGTTGCGGCGCTGACCGCGCCCCATTGTGCAAGAGTCGCCTCGGGAACGCCAAGCATCTCCTGCTTGGCGAGGTTGGAATAGACGACGAAACCCCGCTCGACGACCGCCGAAGAGCCAGGAATCTCGGTCAGCAGCCCGGCGACGAGGCCGCCGGTGCACGATTCGGCTGTCGCGAGCTTCAGTCCGCGGTCGCGGCACAGCGTCAGCAGCGCCGCAGCGCGTTCGATCAGGGCGGGCGCGAACATTTCTTGCTCCTCTTGGCGAGCGACGGAGCCTTAACATGGCCTTGCTCTCTCGTTTAGCCTGCGGCGGAGCGCTTTTCCCGCCGCGCGTTTTCCGCTAGAGCCGTCCGCGATTGGATTGAACCGCCGAGCCCGGCGCTCGATTCCGGCCGCCAGAGCGCGCGCCGGCGCGTTGCGTCGTGTCCGGGCGTCAGGAAAGAAGCACGCACATGCATCGCTACCGCACCCACACCTGCGGCGCCTTGGGGCTCGCCGAGGACGGGAAGACCGTCCGCCTGTCAGGCTGGTGCCATCGCATCCGCGACCACGGCGGCGTGTTGTTCATCGATCTGCGCGATCACTACGGGATCAGCCAATGCGTGGTCGATCCGGATTCGCCGGCGTTCCGGCAGGCGGAGAAGCTGCGCTCCGAATATGTCGTGCGCATCGACGGCGCGGTCCGCAAGCGTCCCGCCGGCACCGAGAACCCGGAGATGGCGACCGGCCTGGTCGAGGTCTATGTGCGCGAGATCGAGGTCCTCGGCCCGGCCGGCGAGTTGCCGCTGCCGGTGTTCGGCGACCAGCCGTACCCGGAGGACACGCGGCTCAAGTATCGCTTCCTCGACCTCAGGCGCGAGAAACTGCACGCCAACATCATGCTGCGCGGCCGGATCGTCGATTCGATGCGCAGTCGGATGAAGCGCCAAGGCTTCTTCGAATTCCAGACGCCGATCCTGACCGCCTCGAGTCCCGAAGGGGCGCGCGACTTCCTCGTGCCGTCGCGCATTCATCCTGGCAGGTTCTACGCCCTGCCGCAGGCGCCGCAGCAGTACAAGCAACTCCTGATGATGGCCGGCTTCGACCGCTACTTCCAGATCGCACCGTGCTTCCGCGACGAGGACCCGCGTGCCGACCGCCTGCCGGGCGAGTTCTATCAGCTCGACATCGAGATGAGCTTCGTCGAGCAGGACGACGTGTTGGCGGCGATGGAGCCGGTGATCCGCGGCGTGTTCGAGGAATTCGCCGGCGACAAGCCCGTGACGCCGTCGCCGTGGCCGCGCATTCCCTTCGCCGAGGCGATGCGCAAATACGGCTCCGACAAGCCCGATCTGCGCAATCCGATCGTCATGCAGAACGTCTCCGATCATTTCCGCGGCTCGGGGTTCAAGGTGTTCGCGCGTCTGCTGGAGACGGCGAAGAACGAGGTCTGGGCGATTCCCGCGCCGGGCGGCGGGCAGCGCACCTTCGCCGACCGCATGAATTCATGGGCGCAGGGCGAGGGGCAGCCGGGGCTCGGCTACATGCTGTTCTTCGATCGCGCGAAGGACGAGACGACGCTGCAGCAGGACCCGAAGGCGACCGGAATCGGCGGCCGCGGTCCGCTCGCCAACAACATCGGGCCCGAGCGCACCGAAGCGGTGCGGGCCCAGCTTGGCCTCAAGGCGGGCGACGCGGCGTTCTTCGTCGCCGGCGATCCCACCGTCTTCGCCAAGTTCGCCGGCCTGGCGCGCAACAAGGTCGGCCAGGAGTTGAAGCTGGTCGACGAGAACCGCTTTGAATTCGCCTGGGTCGTCGATTTCCCGATGTTCGAGTGGAACGAGGACGACAAGAAGGTCGACTTTTCGCACAATCCGTTCTCGATGCCGCAGGGCGGTCTGGAAGCGCTTCAGGACAAGGACCCGTTGCACATCAAGGCGTTCCAGTACGACATCGCCTGCAACGGCTTCGAGCTCGCCTCGGGCGGCATCCGCAATCACAAGCCCGAAGCGATGGTCAAGGCGTTCGAGATCGCCGGATATGGCGAACAGACGGTCGTCGAGCGTTTCGGCGGCATGTACCGCGCTTTTCAGTACGGCGCGCCGCCACATGGCGGCATGGCGGCGGGCGTCGATCGCATCGTCATGCTGCTCGCCGGCGAGCAGAACTTGCGCGAGGTGGCTTTGTTCCCGATGAACCAGCGCGCCGAGGATCTGCTGATGGGCGCGCCCTCGCCGGCGACGGCGAAACAGCTGCGCGAGCTGCACATCCGCCCGAATTTGCCGGAAGGCTGATCGCGCCTCAGCTCTTTTCCGGGCCGTCGCCGCTCGTGGCGGCGGCCTGGGCGAAGAAGCCGCGGAACATGTCGCGGAACCACTCGGCGCCCTGTTGGCCTTCGCTGAACCAAGCTCGCAGGAAGCCGTCGGGCGAGAATTTCGCCGCTTCCGCCATCACCCGCTTCTCGATCTCCGCCATCACCGCCGCCTGCATCGGCTGAACGTCCGGCAGGCCCATGAATTGGCGCGCTTCGATGGGCGTGCAGTCGATCTCGATCGTAACTTTCATCGTCGCTCCCTTGCTTGGGGCCCAGACGCCCTGTTGTAGCATTCAATCGGCCCCCGCCGTCGATCTTGGACTTCCTTCGCGCGGGTGAACCATTTGGGCGAACGTCATATTTTTGGCTGGCGCCGGGCTCGATTTGTCGTAGTGTCAACCGCGCCGGCGTTGCGGGGGAACGGGACCAGCTTTGACGGGCGAGCATTTTGACGTCCTGATTGTCGGGGCGGGGTTATCGGGAATCGGCGCGGCCTGCCGGCTGCGGACACGCTGTCCGGGCTCCAGTTTTGCCATTCTCGAGGCGCGCGACGACCTTGGCGGCACCTGGGATCTGTTCCGCTATCCCGGCGTGCGTTCCGACTCCGAAATGTTCACGCTGAGCTATTCGTTCCGGCCGTGGACGCACGCGGCGGCGATCGCCGGCGGTCGGACCATTCTCACCTACATCCGCGACACGGCCCGCGAGTTCGGCGTCGATCGCCGAATCCGCTTCGGCCACAAGGTGCGCGCGGCGGCGTGGTCGTCGGCCGAGGCGCGCTGGACGCTTGACGTCGAGGCCGGACCAGAGCAGCGGCCGGGCCAACTGACCTGTGGCTTCCTCATCGTTTGCGCCGGCTATTACAGCTACGAGGGCGGCTACCGGCCGGAGTTTCCCGGCCTCGAACGCTTCGGCGGCCGTATCGTCGATCCGCAGCGCTGGACCGACGACGTCGACTATGTCGGCAAGCGGGTGCTGGTGATCGGCAGCGGCGCGACGGCGGTGACGATCGTCCCCGCGCTCGCCCGCCGCGCCGCCCATGTCGTGATGCTGCAACGATCGCCGACCTACGTGATCGAGCGCGCTTCGCGCGATGGGGTCGCCGATGCGCTGCGCGCGGCGTTGCCCGAGCGTCTCGCCTTCCGGCTTGCGCGTTGGAAAAATATCGTCGTCGGCGCGGCGTTCTACCGCTTCTGCCGGCGCTTCCCACGCGCCGCGCGTTGGTTGCTGCTGGCGCGGACGCGCGATGCGATGGGGGCCAGCGTCGACGCGGCCAAGCATTTCACGCCGCGTTACCAGCCATGGGACCAGAGATTGTGCCAGGCGCCCGACGGCGACCTGTTCCGCGCTTTGCGCGGCGGCCGCGCGTCGATCGTCACCGACACGATCACGACCTTCACCGCCTCCGGGGTCGCGCTCGCCAGCGGCGAAACGATCGACGCCGACATTGCGGTCGCCGCCACCGGCCTCGAGCTGCAGCCGCTCGGCGGAATCCGCCTCAGCGTCGATGGCGCGGCGATCGAACCCGGTGAGACAACCGTCTTCAAGGGCGCCATGCTGAGCGGCGTGCCCAATCTCGTCTTCGTTTTCGGCTACACGGCCGCCGCCTGGACGCTGAAAGCCGACCTCGTCAGCCTCTTCGCGTGCCGGCTGATCAATCGGCTGAAGCGCAGTGGATTTCGCCGATGCATGCCGCGAGCCAGCGATCCGTCGATGGCGAAACGGCCGCTGGTCGATTTTTCCTCGGGCGCCTATCGCCGCGCGGCCGCCAAACTGCCGAAGCAGGGAACGGACGGGCCGTGGGCGAGTCGGCAGAGTTACTGGCGGGATTTTCTGGCGCTGCGCTTCGCGCCGTTGCGCAGCGGGGGGTTGCGGTTCTGCGACCCCGCTCCCGCGGCGGCGGCGCGGCGCAATCGAGGCGCCGCCAGCGCGCCTCAGACCCCGAGCGCGGCGAGGTAGCGCGGCGCTGGCCGCATTCGATTGGGGACTGAAGGGCGTTCTTGGCGCCGGGCCAGCGAGCCTGGGGCCCTGGCGGCGTTGGCTTCCCCTTGCTCATGCAGCGAGACGCTTTTCCCACTGCGCGTTTTCCGCTAGAGCCTCAAGGTTGCAACGGGGAAGCAGCCGCGCGAGCTGCACATCGGGATGAACCTGCCGGAAAAGCGAGAACGCGCCGGCAGTTGGGGGCGTCGGCGCTATGAAGAAGATCATCGTCTTCGTCGGCACCCGCCCCGAAGCGATCAAGATGGCTCCGGTCGTGGCGGCGCTGCGGGCGACGCCGACGGCGTTTGAAACGCGCGTATGCTCGTCGGGCCAACATCGCGAACTGCTGGCTTCGGCGCTTTTCGAGTTCGGCGTTACGCCCGACATTTCTCTCGATGTTATGACAGAAAATCAGACACTTGCCGGGTTGAGTTCGCGTCTCTTCTCATCCATCGACGCGCTGCTCGAAGCCGAACGGCCGGACGCAATCCTCGTGCAAGGAGATACGACGACGGTCGCCGTCGCGGCGCTGTGCGCGTTCTATCGCGCAATTCCGGTCGGCCACGTCGAATCTGGGCTGCGCAGCTTCGATATCCGCTCGCCCTTTCCAGAGGAAATGAATCGGCGCGTCGCAACGCTCGCTTCGCGCTGGCATTTCGCGCCGACTGAAAAGGCGCGGGCCAATCTGATTGCCGAGGGCGTCCCGGTCGAGGCGATCCACGTCGTCGGCAACACGGTGATCGACGCGCTTCTGCTGACGGTCGCGCAGGTCCGTCGTCAGCCGCCGCCCTTTCCGCATCCGCTCGCCGCCGCGGACCTGGAGGGACGGGCGATCGTACTGGTCACGGCGCACCGGCGAGAAAATCACGGGACGCGGTTGCAACAGATCTGCGGCGCCATCCGACGGCTTGCGGCGGCCCATCCCGAGGCCCGGTTCGTCTATCCGGTTCATCCCAATCCGAACGTGGTCGCCGTCGCGAGCGAGATGCTGAGCGGTCTGGCCAATGTTTTGCTCGTCGAGCCGATGGCCTACCGCGCCTTTGTGCGGCTGCTCGACATGTCTTGCCTCGTCCTCACGGATTCGGGGGGGTTGCAGGAAGAAGCGCCTTCGCTCGGCAAGCCCGTTTTAGTCATGCGTGACGTCACAGAACGGCCGGAAGGCGTCGACGCGGGCGTTAACCGGCTGGTCGGCGCCGACCCGGACGTCATTTTTGCCGCGGTCGATGAGCTGCTGAGGGATCCGCAGCGGCGCAAGGCCATGACGTCGATGGGAAATCCCTTCGGCGAAGGCGTCGCCGGAGCTATGATAGCCGATACCCTCAAGCGCGACCTCGCGTAGAGATGGGCGAACGCGTGACGGGCAGGGCGTTAAAATGACGGTTCGAGTTTGCTTAGTGACGAGCGAGTATCCGCCTGTAATCGGCGGCATCGCAAGCCATGTATTCGAACTGGCGCGCGCGATGACGGCGGCGTCGGTCGAGGCGACCGTCGTTCATCCAATCTCGCTGATCTCGTCGTTGTCCGCGCGGAGCGAGGCGCCCGGAGTGACGGTGCTCCGCCCGAAAATGGTCAAGGCGCAGCCTTTCTACGATTTCACACTGCGGCTGTGGATGCGCAGGCATTTGACGAAAGAGAAATTCGATCTCGTGCATGTCCACGGCGTCCGCCCGCTCGCCGCGACGCGCGACCTTTCCCTGCCGGTCGTCTTCACCAACCATACCTCAGGATTTCTCGGCCGACTGAATGCCGAGCCGCGGCGCAAACGACGGACCGCTGCGTTGCTTGAGCATGTCGACGCGCTGCTCGCGCCGAGCGACGAGCTCGTGGCGGCGGCGCAGGCTTTCGGCTACGCCGGCCCAGCACAAATGATACCGAATGGGGTCGACGCGGAGCGTTTCGCCCCGGGTCCATCCGAGGCGCGCGCCGCATGGGGCATCGGCGCCGATGAGACCGTGATTGTGCTGGCGCGCCGCCTGGTGAAGAAGAACGGCGTGGTTGGCTTCGCAAAGGCGGTCGCGCAGATGCGCGAGCGCAATTTCCGAGTCGTCGTCGCCGGCGACGGGCCTGACCGCGAGGAGATGGTCGAAATCCTCGCCAAGGCGGGAATGCGCGACCGCGTGACGTTCCTTGGCGCGGTGCCGAATTCCTCGATGCCCGAAATCTATCGCGCCTGCGACATCGGCGTCCTGCCTTCACTCGCCGAAGCGACGAGCATTAGCGGTCTCGAGGCCATGGCCTGCGGTCTGCCGTTGGTGGGAACGAACGTCGGCGGCATCCCCGCCATCGTCGCGGACGGCGTCTCTGGCGTGCTGGTCCCGCCTGCGGACCCCAAGGCGCTTGCCGAGGCGCTGGGTCGAATGGTCGACGACGCGGGTCTGCGCCGCGCAATGGGCAAGGCGGGCCGCCGATCGGCGCAGGACAATTTCTCCTGGCCGATCATCGCGCGCCGGACGGCGGCGGCGTACGAAGCGTGTCTTTCGCAGCGCAGCGGACGCAGGTAGGGCGATGAACATTCTCGTTGTCGGCAACGCCCACGAGCGGCTTGCCGGGGCCAAGACCTATGGGTTCGAGCGCAAACTGTTCAATGGCTTCGTGCGCAACGGTCACAATGTGCAGTTCTTCAGCGATCGCGACGTCGCCCGCAACGGCACGATCTTCGGATCGTCCCGGGCGGGACGCGGCGTCGCCAACCGCAAGTTTCTGGAATTCGTGCGTAATTTCGCGCCGGAATTGATCGTGTTCGTCTATTCCTCGCTGATCGCCTCGGACACGTTCGAGGCGGCGAGGCGGCTGTGTCCCGGCCTGCGCCTCGCTCAGGTTTGCATGGACCCGCTGTGGCGACCGGTTTGTCTCGAATTCGTCCGCGATCGTGTCTCAGTGGTCGACGCCACGTTCGTGACGACGGGCGGCCCGGCGCTGGCGCAGTTCGCGAAGAATCGCAATCGCTCGAGCTATCTGCCCAACCCGGTCGACGCTTCGATCGACGTCGGACGCGGTTTCGCGCGCTCGGATCAGCGCTACGACGTCTTCTGGGCGGCGCGCGCGGGCAAGGGCGACTACCCGGAAGATCCGCGCGTCGTGTTCGCCCTCCACCTTGCGGCCTCCGGACAAGTGGAGGTCGACTACCACGGCATCGGCGACCGGCCGCAATTGTTCTCCCACGCGTTCTTCGTGCGGCTGAACGACTGTCGCATGGGCCTCAATCTCAATTCCGACCGGCTGGTCGGCGCTGCGGCGCCGGCGCCGGCGGACGAGCGGCGTCTCTACAACTCGGACCGGATCGCGCAGATCGTCGGCTGCGGTCTGCTCGCGATCTCGACTCGCGCCAACGGGATCGGCGAACTGTTCGAGGAGGGCCGTGAGATGGTTTTCGCCGATACGAAAGAGGAACTGCTGGAGACCGTCTTGCGCTACAAGTGCGACGACGCGGCGCGCCGACGTGTGGCCGAGGCGGGTTGGCGCAAAGGTCACGAACAGTTCAACGAACGCCTGACGGCGCGGTATATTGAGGACGTCACCTTCGAACGCCCATTGTCGCACGCCTATGCTTGGCCGACGCGGTTGTGGTGATGGACATGCGCACGGTCATTTGCATCAAGTGGGGCGATCGATACCCCGCCGCATATGTCAACCGCCTCTATCGCGGCGTGATGCGCAACGTCGCTCAGCCCACCCGCTTCGTCGCCTTCACCGATGACGGCGCCGGTCTCGATTCCGGCGTGGAAGTTCGCGCGATCCCTACGATCCGGTTTCCCGAGACGGAACTGCGCCCTGGGCCTTGGCGCAAGCTCGCGGTGTGGTCGTCTGAAATCGGGCTGGAAGGCGATCTGCTTTTTCTCGACCTCGACGTCGTCGTGACCGGCGCCCTCGACGAACTGTTCGAATACGAACCTGACAGGCTGTGCATGTTGCGCAACTGGACCCAGAGCGACGGAACCGGCAACACCTCGGTGTTTCGATTCCGCGCCGGATCCGAGCCGCAACTGGTGAGCGATTTCGAGTCCGACCCCGTGCGCAAGTCGTTCCATTACGACAACGAGCAGATCTACGTGACCCGCGAGGCGAAAACCCCGATCGCCTATTGGCCGCCCCAATGGTGTCCGAGCTTCAAATTCGATCTCCTGCCGCGTTGGCCAATGAATTGGTTTTGGCCGGCGCCGCTTCCCGCCGACGCAAAAATCGTTGTTTTCACCGGTCACCCCCGACCCGAGGAAGCGCTGCGCGGGGAATGGCCGGCGACGCCGCTCAAGAGAATCTACAAGCATCTGATCGCGCCGGACTGGCTGGGGCAGAACTGGCGATGAACGCGACGCGCAAGCCCTTGTCCGCGTTTTCCGCGCATGTTAGCCACGGCGCGGACGTCGGGGTATAGCGCAGCCCGGTAGCGCGGAAGTTTTGGGTACTTCAGGCCGCAGGTTCGAATCCTGCTACCCCGACCAGGGCAACCAGCCGCCTGAGGAAAGGCGAGGGACAATGACGGCGCGCATCTACTTGCCGGCTCGCAACGCGATGCAGGCGGGCCAGGCGAAAGACCAGTGGGTGCTCGAATTCGAGCCCGAATCGCCGCGGCAGGCGGAACCACTGATGGGCTGGACGGCGTCCTCGGATATGCGGTCGCAGGTGCGCCTGCGTTTCGCCAGCAAGGAGGAGGCGATCGCCTATGCGACGCGCGCCGGCTTCCTCTACAGAGTCGAGGAGCCGAAGCCCGCGACGCGAAAATTCGTGTCCTATTCCGACAATTTCCGTCCGGGCCGCCCGACGCCTTGGTCGCATTGAGGGAGCGCCGCCAGCCGGCTCCGTAGCTCAGTCGGATAGAGCAGCCGCCTTCTAAGCGGCAGGTCGCAGGTTCGAGTCCTGCCGGAGTCGCCAGCCTCGATCTTTCGCTCGGCGCTCGAACCCGATGCGCCCGGTCCGGGCGATGCGAAGCAACGTCAGAGCCACGATGCCGCCGCACTTTCCGCTCAACTTTTGCGAAGATGCGACGGTTTCCGGTGGTGGGCGCGCAATTGTCTTCGCCGCGCGCCGGCGTCCGAGCGGCCGCAAAAGGCGGACGGCGTTGACGCGGGGGCGAAGAAGTGTCTGATGTGGCGGGGTGAATTGATTTTTCTCAGATTTCAGGCGTTAGGCGTTTGGAAAGGAAGTCGGGCCAGAGTGACGCCCGTGATGTCTGCTCAAACGAGCTTCCGTACCCGTCTCTTCGCGGGCGCGCGGTCCCGCGTGGCCCGCTGCGCCGCCGTTCCTGGACGGACGCGATGACGTCTCCAACGTCGGCTTCGCCGTTTTGGGCTTTCCGCGGGGCGGGGGCGCTGGCGGTTGTTGCCGCAAGCCTCGCCGGTTGCGCTCAGCCGCCCAGCCAGCACGCGCACGGACGCGAGTTCTTTTCGGTCGCCCGATATGGACCGGCGAGCCCGCGGGTCGTCGACGACGGCGAGCCCGTGCCGCGCGGCGGCGGCCAATATCTCGTCGGCCATCCCTACACGATCGCCGGGCGCACCTATTATCCAAGCGAGAACGCCCACTATGCCGCCGTAGGCATGGCTTCGTGGTATGGCGACGCCTTCCACGGACGGCGCACCGCCAACGGCGAAGTCTACGACATGCGCTCGCTGAGCGCGGCGCATCCGACGATGCCGCTGCCGAGCTACGCGCGCGTCACCAACCTCGGCAACGGCTATTCGATGATCGTTCGCGTCAACGATCGCGGCCCGTACGCCCCGGGCCGCATCATCGACGTCTCGTCGCGAGTGGCCGACATGCTCGACATCAAATCGACCGGCACCGCCAAGGTGAAGGTCGAATATGTCGGTCCGGCGCCGCTCGCCGGCACCGA
>Ga0181520_10011487_pt1 | contig 11621 bp, 7 predicted proteins | sample PEATcosm2014_Bin_29_FD_132451 | JGI IMG/M metagenome (GOLD analysis project Ga0181520, IMG submission 132451) | Peatland microbial communities from MTU Mesocosm Facility, Houghton, MI, USA - PEATcosm2014_Bin02_30_metaG | ecosystem: Environmental > Terrestrial > Soil > Wetlands > Peat | place...
ACGCCAGCTTGCGCGGAAAGCTTGCGGTCATGGCGTTTGCCGCCGATTTCGATGAGCTGGTTGACGGCGAAAATCGTGTCGTAAGTGCGGCTCCAAAGACCGTTGCCGATCGCCGTGCCGTTGTCGGAAGAGCCGATTCTGGCCGTTGAGTACGAAAAGGTTGGATTGGGGAACTCCTTGGCCACGAGCAACTGGGCGGCGGCGTCATCCATGCCGGCTTTAGCCGCGAGCAAATCCCAGTTGCGCTCAAAGGCCAGGCGCCGGACGTCCGCGAGCGAAAGCGTGTTCGTCGCCGCAGTGTCATCTTGCGCAAGAATTTGCGACTGAAAAACACTGACCGCCGCCGCGAGCAGCAGTGGCGCAAACCTTGATTGTTGGAACAACTTGCGAATCAACACGGTTGGTAAGTTATGCTGAAGAACGAACTCCGTATATCGGGCGCGGGATATTTCCCGCATAGGACATCGCCTTACTTGGTCCGCCCACCAAACCGGCAGATCCGCTGGAAAATTCTTGCTCGCGCTTTGCCGTGCTGCCTGCTAAATCCAGCAGCGCCACCCATGGCCAGGAATTTTTCCAGCTTCAACAAGGCGCTTCGCCGGCCAAAGACCGGGGGAGCCGGGGAATTTCGCGTGAAGAAATTGATCACCGCCGAAAATTTTGAGGAAGTTTTTTATGGCTGGGACAAATGTTTCGGCGACGCCGTGCGCGACCGAACAAAATCTTCGCGCTGCTTTTTGTGTGATATTCGGCCCGGCGGTTCGACCTGGCACCGCGATGAAAATAAAGTAGTTTTCCACCTCGGCCCGAAGGAGGACCAGGCGCAGCAAATCCTGCCGGCGGAATACGAACGATTCTGGTCCCATTACAAAAAAATTACCGACCCTGCCGCTCTCCGAAACATCCTGGCGCAAGCCGACCGGCTGACCGCTGCCCCCATTCGCCGGTTCACCGGGGAATTTTTCACGCCGGTCGCCTTTGCCCGCAAGGCGCACGATTGTCTGGAAAAGGTCATCGGGCCGAAGTGGTGGACAAAAAATTACCGCCTGTGGGACATGGCTGCCGGCACGGGAAATTTGGAATGGTGTCTGCCGGCGGAAGCCGCCAAAAATCTCTACCTCTCGACGCTCCAGCATGAAGACGTGCAACACTGCCGGCGCGCTTTTCCGGGCGCGACGGTTTTTCAATACGACTATCTTAACGACGACGTGGAGCGCGTGTTTGACGGCCAGTCTCCTTTGGCTGCGCCGGGCAAACGGCCGGCGAATCTGCTGCGCGATCTGCGCGATCCGGAGCTCCAGTGGATCATCTTTATCAATCCGCCGTTCGCCACCTCGCAAAAAGCGGGCTGCTCCGGCGCCAGCAAGCCGGGCGTAAGCGGCACAAGAATCCAGCCGCTCATGCACCAGCGCGGGCTGGGCGAAGTTTCCCGCGAATTGTTTGCGCAGTTTCTGTTTCGCATCCGCCAGGAATTCGCCGGCCGGCACGCCTGGCTCGGCCTTTTCTCCACGCTCAAATACGTCAACTCAACCAACGACCAGAAATTCCGCGACCAGTTTTTTCAATTTGCCTTCAAGGACGGCTTTATTTTTTCGTCGGCGAACTTTTCCGGCACGCAGCCGGCCAATCCCTTTCCGGTTGGCTTTCTCGTCTGGGATCTGGCGGATCACCAAAAACTCGAAGCACAAAGGATGGAGGTCGCTGTGCTGGATGAAGGCGCGCGCGAAATTGGCCGCAAGCCGCTGGTGTGCCAACCGCGCGACCGTTTTTTAAGCCGCTGGATTGACCGGGTGGCGGCAACGGAAATTTTCCCGCCGCTGGGCAGCGCGATTTCCGTAAAGGGCGGCAACGGCGATGTGCGCGACCGCGTGGCCAGAGGTTTTCTGGCTTCGCTCATGTGCAAGGGCAACGATGTGCAGAACTACAATAACGTCGCGCTGCTCTCCGGCCCTTATGTCAGCGCGGGCGCGTTATCCGTGGTGCCGGAAAATTTCGATCGGGCAATGATTGTCCACGCCGTTCGAAAAAACGTGAAGAAAAACTGGATGAATGACCGCGACCAATTTTTTCAGCCGGAGACAAAACCGGGCGTGGATTTTGTCAGACAGTGCGCCGTCTGGAGTCTCTTTGCTGATTCCAACCACACGGCTTCGCTGCGCAACGTCAAATACAAGGGGAAAATCTTTCAAATGGTCAATCACTTTTTCCCTTTCAAGGTTGCGGCCGTGAAGCAGTGGAAAATTTCCGATGCCGGCATTGCCCGTTCGCTGACCCGCGACCCGGACGACCGCTTCATGGCCCGCTGGCTGACGGAACAAAACCTGGACCCGGCCAGCGAACAGCTTTTGGCGCTGGGCCGGGACATCTACCAGATCTTCTTTGAACATTTCAAAGCCCTGGCGACCGCGAAATACAAGGTCGAACATTGGGATGCCGGCTGGTGGCAAATCAAGCGCTGTCTTGTCGGAGCTGGTTTGGAAACGGGGCGGCTGGACAGGATTGAAGCCATAAAAAAACAACTGGGCGCGGAGATAAATCACCAGGCTCTGGACTTGGGAATCATTACTTCCGTAAAATTGATTTGAGCGCTGAAGCCCGCGAGCCGTTACGTATGGCGCGAGCCTCCATAAACGAGACCTGTTCCCCGGTAGGGCAAACCTGCCGGTTTGCCAGCCCCCCTTCGGTTTTCTTTCGGGCTTCGAATTTTGGATTTCAGATCTGCCTGCCGGTCAGCAAAGTTTCCAGTTCCTTGCGCGAATCGCCCAGGTCTTTGCTTTTGAAATGCTCTTCCGTTTTTTGGAGCACGCCAACGGTCTTGCAGACGGCATTGCGCCATTCCTGTTCATGCACCGCCTGATCCGTGTCCCTCCGCCCGCCGTCTTGAATCATAAGATGTTCCAGCTCAATCGGACCCACGACAAGATTCTGTAGGGTCAGTCGCGGCGGGTTGGATGGCGCTACGCACCTGCGCCGGCACCGGGATTTGCGAGGACCGCGCCATCACCACAGAGTATTGCGGACAAAGCGGCTTCACGACAGCCAATCACACGCATCACTTTTGTTCTTCGTCGGCCACGGAAACCGGGTTGTCTCGCGGCAACAGAAGTGTAAAGCGCGCGCCCTGCCCGGGGCCTTTGCTTTCGGCCTTAAGCGATCCACGAACGTCCGCCGCCGCCAGGGCGCTGCGGTGGAGCCCGCCACCATAACTGTTTTGATTCGTCTCAAACCCTTGCGAAAAAATACCGGCAACGAGTTCTTCGGAAAGGCCAACGCCGTTGTCCACCACCTCAATCGCAACGAAGTTGTCCGCGCGACAACTGATGCCGATCTGCAACCATTTGTCCGGCCGGGAGCTGGGCGCCAGACCGCCTTTGGCATTGCCAATGAGATTGATCAAAATCTGGAGCACCTTGTGCCGGTCAGTCACCACGGCGGGGGCGGGTTCGAATTCCTTGCGGACCCCGATCCTGGCCTGCTCCAGTTCCCCGGCGTAAAGGGACAGCGCATCCTCCACCAACTGGACCAGGTTCGCCTCCTCAAAATGCCGTTGGTTGGGAGCCGCGGGCCGTTGCGAGGCGACATACTGGGCAATGTGAACCATGTGCGTGTGCAGGCTGGACAGCTCATTGAGGAGCGAGACTTGTTCCACGGCCAGTTGGTCGGCCAGGTTGCTTAAATAGTAGGGAATCATCCGGCCCCGTGGATCGCTGGTGAGGTACTCACCACAACGATCCCGCTCATTGGTCAGGAGCGAGGCCACTTTTGACAGGCTGGTGGACTTGGATGCTTTCACTTTGTCAATCATGAGCGTGCAGGAGACATTCGCGCTGTTGAGGATGTTGCCGACATTGTGCAACACCTCCGCGGCCAGGTCCGCCTCACCGAGCAGGCGCGCGTTATCCACCATGCGCTTATGCACCGCTTCCAGCCGGGCCTCGGCTTCTTTCTGCGCCGTAATGTCCCGCGAAATCCCGAAAATGCCGATGATATTCCCGGTTTCGTCCCGCCAGGGCATTTTGGTGGTCAGACGCCAGCGGGCCCGCCCATCGGTTTCGTTGGTATGTTTGAGGTGGTTGACCAGCGGCTCTCCCGTGCTGATGATTCTTTGCTCGTCCTGATGCGAGGAACGGGCGCGTTCCTCCGAAAAGACGTCCGCATCCGTTTTGCCGATCAGATATTCGGCGAATCTCTCCGGACTGCCCAGATGCTCCGGCAGGTCTTCCGGTTGCGCCAGCGGATGCGCCGCGCGATAGGTGGTGAGCATGCTGGCCCGCGCCTGCTCGGCCGTGGACCGGCTGAACCGCACGAACCGGAAATTCAAATCCTTGAAGAAGATGACATCGGGCAGGTTCTCCAGCAGCGCCCGGAGCAGATCCCGTTCAATGATTGGATTATCTTCCGCTTTGCTCATATGCCACAATCAATTTCAACGTGGACAGGAGAAACGTCCACAAGGTCAGCGGGCGCTTGCGAGCGGGCCGACACGCCACCGCAACATTTCCAGGTTCAGCCATAAGACACGTTTCCTTCCAACGGCAGCTTTGTCACATCCTTGAGTCTTTTCTCAAGACGTGGCACTCATGCAAAATTACGTCAACGGCTTAAAGAATAATTGTTATAGAAGGGTAATTTATGTCCAGCTATTTCGCAAAAAAACCAAAAACCACCCCGGAAAACCGGGATGTTTTTCTAATGGAATGGTGCCAGCGCCGCTGCAAATAAATGCCGGTCAAAAATCCTTAAATTCACCCGCCATGGGAATTTCATGCCGGCGTTTTGCCCCCGGGGCTGCTGTCCGTGCATGACCGTTGCCATTCATCTGCCTGCCGATGGGCGCAGGCTGCCGGGGCGTGGCCGGTCGGACTTGGGCCGCCGGTGCTCTTGCTGCTGCCTCACTCTGGCCACCCACCAGTTGCAGCAACTCCGCCACGGATTGTTTCATGACTTCGGACTGGCCGCTTAACTCCTGAGCAGCGGCCGCGCTTTCCTCCGCGCTGGCCGCATTGGATTGCGTCACTTTGTCCATCTGGCCCACGGCGGTGTTGATTTGCGTGATGCCTTGGGTCTGTTCGCGCGAAGCCCCGGCTACTTCCGCCACCAGTTCATCCACCTGCCGCGCCTTGGTCACAATTTCGTTGAGGGCTTCGGCCACCTTGCTGCTAATGCCCACGCCCTGGGACGTCTTGGTGATGGCGCCTTCGATTTTGGCGGCGGTTTCCTTGGCCGCCTGCGCACTGCGCTGGGCCAGATTGCGGACTTCATCCGCAACCACCGCGAAACCCATGCCGGCTTCGCCGGCGCGGGCGGCTTCCACCGCCGCGTTCAAGGCCAGGATGTTGGTTTGAAAAGCGATTTCATCAATCGTCTTGATGATCTTGGCAATGTCGTCACTGGAAACTTTGATGGCTTCCATGGCTGAAGACATGTCTTGCATGTCGGCGGAGCCTTTTTCTGCCGCAGTACGGGCTTGTTTGGCCAGGTCATTGGCCTTTTGTGCGTTTTCGGCATTACGTTTGGTCATGCTGGCCATTTCTTCGAGCGACGAACTGGTCTCCTCAATGGAGGCGGCCTGTTCGCCCGAACCTTGCGCCAGCGACTGGCTGGCGGAGGCCACTTGTCCGGCCGCGGAGGCCACCTGACTTGAACCGTCATCGAGCGCGGCGGCAACACGATTGAGAACACGGTTGGTGCCACGGGTTATGAAAAATGTCAGCGCAAACCCGGCCAGAACGGCAACTGTCAGGCCAGCGACGATGATGACGGTCGCGGAGGATAGAAGATTCGCGGCATGACTGGCGGAAGCCGTCGTATCGGCCAGGCCATCCGCCGCAGAGTCTTGAGCGGCTGCGAGCAGATCCATTCCGGTTGCCAGGCGCGCCCGGCTGATTTCGTCTCTGGCCTGCCAGTTGGCCAGCAAATCATTCATCCCTTTCTGACAGGCGTCTGCGGCGGCCTGACAGTTGTCAATTTGAGCCAGATGGTTTTTCAGTTTTGTGGTCTGGCGCAGCTCATCCAGCCTGGCTTTGATGATTTCAAAGTTTTTTGCGCCCTCAATCAAAAATTGGGGATTGCGCTCCGCTTGCGCGCGCCAAACGGCGATACGCGCGGCATCACCAGCCGTCAGCACCACGCTGATCAGGCTTATCATCTTCTGTCGCCTCTGTAAATCATCGGCGGTGGCATTGGTTAGGATTTGCTCGGTCATCTCCCGGTTCATGTCATCGAGGTAGCCGGTGCAATTAGTCTCGAAGGCTTGCGCCGCAGCATCCAGGTCTTTACGATTCTGCTGGATGCCCTCAGTTTTCGCCACGGTCTGCTGGACATATCGGTCGTAAAGCTGAACCTTGGCTTCCGCTTTTTCAGCCGAGGCCTTCAGGTCGTCAAGCAAAGGTGATGTGGCGCCCAAATCTTTGGCTTCGGCAATGCGCTTTTTAGTGTCCTCAAGGTTTTGCAATCCGGTCTGGAGGAAATTGGTCTGCTCCGTGTCTGCGTAACCGCGCATTTGATATAACGTGAGATGGGCCGATCTCTCCACTGCATTGGCAACGCGCACCTGCGGCACTTTCAGGGCTGCGAGCTGTTTTGCCGCCGTCTCAGTGCGGCGCATGTTGAGCACTGCCAGCATGCCCAGCACCGTCGTGATCAGGATGAGGGTGGCGAAGCCCGCAGTGATTCTTTTTCCAATGGTCCAGTTGGTCATGAAAATTTTCCGGAATAATTTATGCCCGGCTTTTGATGGCAACTGGTGAAGCCGTGGCGGGTGCGGGGCTTTTTAAAGTTCCATTTCCCGAACCAACAATGCCGTCAATATCCAGCAGCGTCTTGACCGCACCTTTGACTTTGGCAATGCCAATGATGTAGTCCGTGCAAATTTGCCCGCCAAAATTTGGCGTCTCTTCAATATCATTCTCGCCGATGTTGAGAACCTCCTCCACGCCATCCACCACCAACCCCATCTGGGTGGCTTTGCCGTCGGGCAAGGTCACCTGCACCACGATGACGCAGGTCTGGTCGCTGTTGGCGGTGGCAAATTCAAAGCGGATCCGCAAATCCATCACCGGAATGATCTTCCCGCGCAGGTTGATGACCCCGCGGATATAGGCGGGCATCTGTGGCACGAGCGTGATGATGGTGTGGCGGATGATTTCGCGCACCTTCAAGACGTCAATGCCGTAAGATTCCGCCTGGAGGTTGAAGGTCAGATATTTGCCGGTCAGGCTGCCGGCACTTTTTGTTTCAATGTTCACAATTTTGTCGTCAATCCATCGCTGATTCGCTGACGCCGGCCCACTCACTGGCTGTCTCAACCGGTTCATCTCGTGACCCGCAACGGCAAGCGATGTTAAAAACCACGGGTATTCAACCTATCAGCCACGGGTATTCAACCTATCGGTGAAAATTGACGGGAACTTGAGCGAATAATTGTTACAATATAAATCCGGCACGCCGGCAACCCTGCCCGTCGGATTGACCAGCAGGTCATCCAGCGGACTTGAGATAAATGGCCGGGCGGACCAGCCGCAAGGTGTGCTTCACGCCGCTCAGGCTTTCCGAGTGGCCCACCAGCAAGTGGCCGCCGGGGACCAGTTTTTCCGCCAGCAACCGCACCAGCGTTTCCTGGGTGGGCCGGTCAAAATAAATCATTACGTTGCGACAAAAGATCAGGTCGAACGGCCGCGTGAAAGGATAATTTCCCTCCAGCAGGTTCAAATGCTGAAAGTTCACCTGCCGGCGCAACTCATCCTTCACCCGGAACTGGCCTGCCCACTGGTTGCTCCCGCGCTGGAAATGCCGCCGCAGCCCCTCCGGCGGAATGCTGGACAGCCGGTCCAAATCATAAATCCCGCGCTGGGCAATTTCCAAAACCCGCGTGGAAATGTCCGTGCCCTCGATTTGCCAGCGGCCGGAATCCGCCGCCGCGAAATGTTCCGCCAGATGGATGGCAATGGAATAGGCCTCCTCGCCGGTGGAACTGGCCGCGCTCCAGATGCGGAACGGCTCCGTGCGCCGGGTCTCTGCCTGCCATTTCGGTATCACCACCTCCCGGAGAAAATCAAAGTGCTTTATCTCGCGGAAAAAATTGGTGTGATTCGTCGAAATCCGGTCAATCAGAAACTGCAGTTCCTCCCCGCCCCGCGGCGAGCGCAGCAGATCGCAATATTCGCTGTAGCTGCCCAGGCCATGATATCGCAGCCGCTTGGCCAGGCGGGAGGTCACCAGCACGCGCTTGTCCGGCCCCAGGTGAATGCGGCTCCGCTCATAAATCAAACGGCACAAAAAATCGTAATCAGCGTCGCCCAGCGGTGCTCCCAGCCAGCCGCCGTTCGTGCCGGGGTCATTGGTATCGGATTTGAAAGCCATGGTCATTATAAAATAAATGTCACCCAATTAATTGTTTGATGTCCGCCAGCAGTTGGTCTGCGGTAAACGGCTTGTTTAAAATTAAATCAGCGCCCGCCGCCTTGGCCTCGGTAATGCGGTTTTCCTCGCCCAGGCCGGTGATGATGATGCACTTGAGACCCGGCTCAATCTCCCGCAGTCCGCGCAACATCCCCGGCCCGTCCAACTGCGGCATCATCAGGTCGCTCACCACCAGCCGGATGTTTTTGCGGTGTTGTTCAAACAGGCGGATGCCTTCATTGCCTTCCGCTGCGGTGAGGGTGCGATAGCCGTTGCGGCTCAAAATGGCGCTGGCCAGCTTGCGCACCGAAGGCTCATCGTCCACCACCAGGATGAGTTCGCCATTGCCCTTGGCCAGCCCGGGGTTGATGCCGGCATGATCGCCGCCCACGGCATCACCGGGCGCGGTGGGAACATAGACAAAAAAGGTGGTGCCTGCGCCGAGCTTGGTTTCGAGATGCACAAAGCCGCCGTGATTTTCGGCGATGCCAAGAACCGTGGGCAGCCCCAGCCCGGTGCCCTGGCCCAGCGGCTTGGTGGTAAAAAACGGATCAAAAATTTTGTCCACCAGTTCCGGCGGAATGCCCGTGCCCGTGTCGGTAACCGAGATGACCACGTAGCTGCCGGCCTTGGCCTTGGGATGAATCGCGGCGCCATCGGCGTTGAGTTCCTTTTTGTCCAGGCCGATGGTCAGCATGCCGCCCTGCGGCATGGCGTCGCGGGCGTTGACACACAGGTTCATGATGACCTGCTGGATCTGGGTGGCGTCACCCATCAGAATGCACGGCTGTCTGGAAATGCGCGTATTGATTTCAATGGACCGGGGGAACGTCTCGTTGGCAATTCGCTGCATCTCCTGAATGAGATGTTTGGGATTCAACAAAATGCGTTCGCCTTCCACGCCGCGCGCGAACATGAGCACCTGCCGGATGATGTCGGCGCCGCGCCGCGAACAGGTTTCCAGCGTCTGGAAACAGGCCTTTATGCCATCGTCATCCGTGTTGTCCTTGATGAACTGCACCGCCATCATGATGGGCGCGAGCACGTTGTTCAAATCGTGCGCCAGTCCGCTGGCGAGCGTGCCGATGCTTTCCAGGCGCTGGCCGCGCAGCAACTGGGATTCAAGCAGTTTTTTCTCCGTGATGTCGCGGTTGACCACCAGGATGGCCTTGGGTTTGCCGTCCGGCTCCCGCACCATGGTCCACCGGCTTTGGATGATCAGTTCGCGGCCGTCCCGGGATTTTTGTTTGACCTCGCCGCTCCATTCATCGTGGGACTGGACGGTTTGGAGGGCACGGGCACATTCAAACGGCGTATTGTCAGGCGTCAGCTCGTTGGCCGTGCGGCCCACCGCCTCGGCCGGCGTCCACCCGTAAAGCCGGTGCGCACCCTCGTTCCAGTAGATGATCCGGTCGGTAAAGTCGCGGACGAAAATGGCGTCGCCGGTGATGTCCAGCAGCGCGGCCTGGGACCGGATCTGTTCGTCGGCGCGGACGTTTTTGGTGATGTCTTCCAGGCACATCAACACGCGGATGGTGTGGCCAAGCTGGATGCGTTCGGTCGAGACGAGCAGCACCACGTCCTCCGGGTGGCGGTCGCGGACAATGGTCTTGGTCATCCTGACCTGACGCTGGCTTTTACCCGTCGTCAGGCTTTCCAGCAGCACGCGGCGGAGGCTGCAGCCGAGGCAGTTGGTTTCCGGGCCGCACAGGCCGGTGTTTTGGGCGACCGACTCGCAGTGGAAAAACTCGGCGACCGGCGGAAATCCGCCGTTGGCGCCGGCCCGGCCGGCAAATTCCGTGGCGGCCAGATTGGCGCGGACGATGTGCAATTGCTCGTCCAGCAGGCAAAGCATGCTGGGCACGCGGTCATAAACGGTGGAAAGTTCCGCCTCGCTGCGGCTGACCGCTTCACGGGCCTCCAACCGGTCAAACATGGTGGCCAGATAATTGGCCAGGCTGCTGGCGGCCTTGACCACCCGCGGTTCCACGCAAATCCGCTCGCGGTGCGACAGGCTCAAGGTGCCCACGACCTGGCCGTCGGATTTGATTGGCACGCAGACAAAGGTTTGCACGCCCAGCAGCCGGAGAATGGGCGCAGCGTATTCGCGGCGGCCGGAAATATTGTTTTCCACCAGCAGCTCGCCCGTGTGCGCCACCTGGCCGGAAAGCGAAACATCCATCGGCACTTCAAACGGGGTGGGCATTTCATGCAGCGGAATGCCGTGCGCGCCGCGGTAAATCATCACCGCCCGCTCAAAGTCGCACAGTTCGATCGCCACCATCGGAAAGTCCGTCATGCCGCTGGTCTCGCGGGCGATCGTGTCAAAAATGGATTGCGTGGACTCGCCGGAGAGCATCACCTCCGAAATGCGGTGAAACGCCGTCAACTCCCGGTTTTGCCAGAACAATTCCTGCTCCGTATGACGCGACAGGGTGATATCCATGACCACAAACGTGGCTTCCAGCCCGCCCGTCTGTGAGTTGGTGCTGGTCAACATGGCTTCAATCACCGACCCGTCCTTGCGGCGCAACTTCGTCCGGCAGGCGGCCGCGCCGCAATTGTTTAAATCCGCGTACAAGGTTTCGCCCGCACGCTGATAATCCCCCTCGCTGGCATAAATCAGCGCGGTTGAATACCCCACCAGTTCCTCCGCGGCGTAGCCGAGCATCTCGCAAAAGCGCCGGTTAACGGAAACAAACACCCGGCCGCGCACCCGGGCAATGCCCATCGGCATGGCGTGGCCTTCGGCAGCACCCGCGGGCGCGGCCGGCATGGAAACGCCTGCACTTAATGTTGTATTCATGAATGACTGAACCAGGCGGCAAAATTGATTCGATTCGTCCGCTTCTATTTCGGCCAGCGGACGGCAAACTTGAGCGGCAGGTGGAAAAACTTTCCACCGTGGCAAAAGTTTCCTCAAGTCCCCCCCCGACCCGCCGATAGGAAGCCGGGTCCAGACGCAAATGGGCTGAACCCGCCGACTCGTCGGCGTTTGTATTCGAAACCGATGAATTTTTTATTGAAGTTCCGTGTCTGGAAACTTTCACAGTGCTTTCAAGCAATTTTGCAACGCGTCGCGCCAGCGAGGCGGATTAACTTATGCTACCAACCGGCAAATGGGTAATTGCGCCTCCGCGCAAAACCTTCGTAGTGGGGGTCGCCGACATGGTGGTCAGCAACGACAGCAGTGCCGAGATTGTAACCTATTCGCTGGGCTC
>Ga0181520_10011490_pt1 | contig 11618 bp, 7 predicted proteins | sample PEATcosm2014_Bin_29_FD_132451 | JGI IMG/M metagenome (GOLD analysis project Ga0181520, IMG submission 132451) | Peatland microbial communities from MTU Mesocosm Facility, Houghton, MI, USA - PEATcosm2014_Bin02_30_metaG | ecosystem: Environmental > Terrestrial > Soil > Wetlands > Peat | place...
ATCCCGGCCCCGCCGAGCGATAATTATCCCGGGAGGAAGCATGCCCAAGACATTCACTCAATCCGTCCTCTTCGCCGCTCCGCCGGAGGCCGTTTACGCCCTCTACGCCGAGCAGAAGCTTCATGCCGAGACCACCGGCTCGGCGGCGACCATCAAGGCCAAGGCCGGCGCTCCCTTTACCGCCTGGGACGGCTATATAAAGGGGACGACTCTCCACGCCGAGCAGGGCCGGATGATCGTCCAGACCTGGAGAGCCGAGGATTGGCCTGGGGAAGCGCCCGATTCCATATTCGTCCTCCTCTTCCTGCCCGAGGGAGAGGGCACTCGCCTTCTGGCGACCCATGCGAACGTGCCCGATGACCAGGTCGAGGATCTCAAGAAGGGATGGACGGAATATTACTGGAAACCTTGGAAGGCCTGGATCAAGAAGAACGCCGCAAAGAAACGAGCCTGAGCCGAATCGAGCTCTTGAAGACGGCTGATATGCCTTTTCAAACCTATATAAAGAGAATAGTGAAAACGCCTCACTTTTATACTCAATCCGTGGTATAGGACCACGAGAAAATGCCACCTCGCAAACTTGGAGGAGGCTATTACCCAAGTTGGGCGCAGCGACCGACCAAGTTGGTCACGGCATTTGACGAACTTGGGCACGGCGATCGGCCAAGTTGGCCACGATGCATGACCAACTTAGGCACTGCCCTTGACCAACTTGGTCGCGGCGAACAAATGAACGATACTTCGCGGCAAACTGAGAGGTATCGTTCGCTCGGCGGAGTATGAGTCCCCCTCCGACTTAGACGCTTTGGTCCTTCCACCCGCCCGTCCCGAGCATATCATCGAGGGACTTGGGGAAGCAGGCGCCGAGCTCCTCGAGATCGGCTGCGGTGACCACCGACTCCCGCTGGGCGGCCAGCTCGCGGCTCGTCGAGCCGAGGCGCCTCAACAGGCTGTAGATGACGAAGCCGAATATCTTGAGGCCTGCGCGAGGGTTGCGCTCGCAGTAGGTGAAGAGGCGGTCGCGGCTTACGGCCACGACGAGGCAGGGGCCTCGGGCGATCGCGCTCGCGGTGCGCGGCAGGTCCATGAAGATGGAGGCCTCGCCGAAGACGTCGCCCTTGCGCACTTCGCTGACGCGGATGTCCTCTCCGCCCTTCCCGCGGACGGAAATGTCCAATGCTCCCTCGAGCAGTACGTGGAGGTCGGAGCCGATCGCATCCTGCTCGACGAGGCGCTCGCCCGCGTCGTAATCCCTCGGTTCGCATATCTTGGTGAAGCGCCGCAGCTCGCGACTGGTGAGGCTCTGGAGGATGATCGCGTTCCGCAGCTCGCGGAACAGCCTATCGAGGCGCATGGTCCTGGTTCTCAACGGATATTCCCCCGGATGAAAGATGCATTGTCGGCCGAGGTCGGCGAAGCCCCGGCGGCGGGCCACTATAAAATACCGCTTCGGCCCCGAGGATACAAAAGGAAGCGTCTAGATTCGCTTCGGCTCACCTTTCCGCGTCGATCAGCCGGTAGTATTTTTCCCATTTAGCGCCGAAGCGCGCCTCCACGAGCCTTCTGGTGTTGGCGCGGAAGGCTTCGATGTCGAGGCCCTCGGCGGGACCGATGACCTTCATGCCCGCGGCTTTCAGCGCGGCCAGGTCGCCCGCTTCCCTATCCAGGGTAAGCTTGGTGGCGTAGGCGCTCGCCTCGGCCCCCGCTCGCGCGACGGCGTCGCGCTGGGCTCTCGTTAGCCGGCGCCACGCGGCCTCGTTCACGACCACGCTGTCGGCCGCCAGGATATGGTTCGTCAGCATGAGGTAGGGCTGCGTCTCGTAGAGCTTCGAGTCGAGGATGATGTCGAAGGGGTTCTCTTCCCCGTTCACGACCTTCGCCTTGAGGGCGGTCGGGGTCAGGACCCAATCGATCGGCGCGGCTACGGCGCCGAGCCCTTCCACCGCGGTCGTATAGATCGGGGAGGGGATGGAGCGGACCTTCAGCGACTTCAGGTCTTCCGGCCTCCTGATGGGACGATCGCAGGTAAGCTCGCGAGCGCCGAAGTAGAAGGTGTAGAGGAGTCGCACGCCGCTCTTCTTGAGGAGGCCCTCCCCCAGCCTGACCATGAGGGGCGACTTCGGATCGGTGACCCTGAGGAGATGGGCGACGTCGCGGTAGATATAGGGCGTATCGAGGACGGCATAGTCCTCGAAGAGCTCCCCAATCGTGCCGGCGGTGTCGTGGTGAAAGGCGACGACGCCGGAGGATACCTCGTCGGCCATTTCCTCGAGCGTCCCGAGCTGGGAGTCGGGATATACCTCGACCTTAATCGAGCCTCCGCTGTAGAGGCCGACCCGATCCGCGAAGAAAGCCGCCTGCATCCCCGGGACGCTCTCCCTCGTGTTCATGTGCGCGTAGCGCAGAGTGACGATGCTCGGCTGGGCCGCGACCTTCGAGGACGGGCTCGGGACGAGGGCCAGGGCCAGGCAGAGGGCGGCGAGCGAAACTCCCTTTCTCACTGCGTTCTCCCCTTCTAGCGCCTTTGCGCGGTCGAGGGGAAGCGAAGCTCCGCTCGCGCCCCCGTTCCGCCTGGACCGGTTCCCCATGAGATCGTTCCTTCGAGCTGGGCGGAGAGCGCGGAAATCAGGGATAGGCCGATCGATCCGGTCCTCCCCTCGGCCTCGAAGGCATCGGTCGGCATGCCCGGCCCGGAGTCCTCCACGACGAAGACCGCGGAGCCGCCGTCGCCGCTCGGGCCGAAGGCGATCCGCATCGGCCGGTCGCCGGAGGGCTTCGCGTACTTGAAGGCGTTGGACACGAGCTCGTTCAGTACGAGCCCGAAGGGGATGGCGCGCTCCAGCTCGAGCTTCATCGGGCGGAGCTCGGAGGCGACCGATCCTTCCGAAACTGCGTAGGCCGCCTGCAGGTTCGCTATGAGCTGTCCCGCGTAATCCGAGGCTTCGATTTGGGCGAGGTCCGGTACCTGATAGACGAGCTCGTGGGCGAGGGACATGGCGTAGACGCGATCCTGGGCCAATCTGAGCGCGCGAAGCGCGGCCGCCTCCTCGAGTCCCTCGGTCTGGAGGTTGAGGAGACTCGAGACGATCTGGAGGTTGTTCTTGACTCGATGGTATACCTCGCGCAGGAGGAGAGTCCGCTCCCTGAGGGCCTTGGCCATCCTCTCCTCGGCCAGCCTGCGCCGAGTGACGTCGAAGACGATGCAGTACAGGTCGGCCTCGCCCTGGAGCTCGACGGGACTCATGTACAGCTCGACGTCGCGGAGCTTTCCCGAGCGCAGGCGGTGCCGCGAGAGGATATGGCCTTCCCCTCCGCCGACAGCCTCGCGGATCTTGGCCCGAAGCGCGTCCTCGGGTAGCTGGTCTATGTTCCCGAGCGTGAGGGCCTCGAGCTCCTCCTTGGAATATCCATAATACGAGAGGGCCGCGTCGTTGACGTCGCGAATCGCGCCGGCGGCGGGCTCGACGATCAAGGCCGGCACTCTGTTGCGATGGAAGAGGAGCCGATAGCGCTCCTCGCTGCGCTGGAGCTCGCGGTCCCGCTTGCCGATGGAGTCGGCCATCTGATTGAAGGCTCGGCCGATCTCCCGGAACTCGAGGGAAGACTCGCCCTCGATGCGCTCGGCGTAATGTCCCTCCGCGATCCGATCGATGCGGCTCACGAGGGAGGATAGGGGGGTCGAGATGTTCCTCCACGCGAAGAAGGCGATGAAGCCCGTACAGACGAGGGCCGATGCGAGGGTGCCGAGGATGCCGTCGATGAAGGCGGTCATGGGGGCGTCGGCATCGGCGGCGGAGCGCAGGTAAAGGACGCGCCAAGCCGTCCCCGGCAGCGCCATCGACGAGGCATAGTATTCGTGGCCCTCCGACCTCACTCTCGCCGGCCCCGGTACGAGGCTCGAGCCGTCCACGCGCTCGAGTCTCTGCGCGCGCGAGGGATCGCTGCAGGCCAGGTAGCGGCCCCTGCCGTCCACGATGCCGAGCCGATCCGAGGGAGATTGGGCGATGAGGACGAGCTTCGCGGATATCTCGCCGAGGTCGATGAGGGCCAGGACGGTCCTGCGGCCGTTCGAATAGGCCGCCTCGACGGATACCGCGCGGGTCAGCTCGGAATGGAAGGGATCGGAGAAGGAGACTTTGCCCGGCTCGAGATCGGCGTGGAGGTCATAGGCCCCTCCGACGACGCCGGCTTCGGGCGGGTCTACCGCCTCGATTCGGTCCGAGGCCTCGTCCCGGATCGCGAGGAGATCGTACTCCGGGTGGGGCAGCCTGAAGGAATGCAAGAGGCTCGCTTCCGCGAAGCCGCCGCCCGAGGACTCGGCCAGGATGAGGAGGGCGGGGAGATCCTCCTGCGCGGCGTCGAGGAGGCTCGAGCCCGCTTGGGCGGCGAGGGCCCTCAGCATGGTCTGCGAGAGAGTCTCCGTGTTGCCGGCGATCTGCCCGCCCAGCGCGAGGCTGAATACGAGGCCGAAGACGAGCAAGGGGAGGCCTCCCGCGACGATGAGCGCTAAGGTAAGGAAACGTCGAACGCTCATGCGGGACTCCGCCGTTCCATGATTGAACTCTAAGCGACGATCCGCGTCGGGTCAAGTTCGAGCGGGGACGCGCAAGCTTGCGCCTGGTCCGGGGGCTCATGTAGAATGCCTCCATGGAATACCAGAAGCGCACAACCACCTGCGGGGCCCTCCGCGCGGCCGATGCCGGCCAGACCGTCGTACTCAACGGATGGGTTCACCGCAAGCGGGACCATGGTCCCATTTGCTTCATAAATCTCAGGGATCGCTACGGCATCACCCAGGCGGTCGTCGAGGCCGACGCTCCGGCCGAGCTCAAGGCCGCCGCGGCCGAGCTCAGGCTCGAGTATTGCATAGCGGTCCGCGGTCGGGTTCGCGCGCGCCCGGCCGACATGATCAACGAGGACATGGAGACCGGCGGGATGGAGGTGGTGGCCGAGTCCATCCAGGTGCTCGGCCGATGCGAGACCCTGCCCTTCATGATCGACGAGAAGAGCGACGCCAAGGAGGATCTCCGCCTCAAATACCGCTACCTGGACCTGCGCTCGTTCTCCATGCGGCGCAAGATGGAGCTTCGCCATAAGGTCGCCTTCGCCGTGCGTCAGTACCTCGGCGAGAAGGGCTTCTACGAGATCGAGACGCCTACCTTCATCAAGTCGACCCCCGAGGGCGCCCGCGACTACCTCGTGCCATCCCGGCTTTACCCCGGCAAGTTCTACGCCCTTCCCCAGTCTCCCCAGCTCTACAAGCAGCTCCTCATGGTGAGCGGGATGGACAAGTACTTCCAGCTCGCGCGCTGCTATCGAGACGAGGACGCGCGCGGCGACCGGCAGCCTGAGTTCACCCAGATCGACATCGAAATGTCCTTCGTCAAGCGCGAGGACGTACTCGAGCTGACGGAGGGCCTCTTCGGCCACGTATTCCTGAGCACCCTGGGCGTCGACCTCCCCCCCAGGTTCCGACGCATCGGCTATGACGACTCCATGGAGCTCTACGGCACCGACAAGCCCGATCTCCGCTTCGAGATGGAGATGAAGGACGTCTCGGCCCATGCGAGGCGCTCGTCTTTCCAGGCCTTCAAGGACGCCCTCGACGAAGGGGAGACACGCCGGGCCAAGGACGCGCCGGCCGGGATACGCTCGGAGGGTCCCGACGGGAAGCCCGTCGGAGCGGTGAAGGCCCTCGTCGTGCCAGGGAAAGCCGACTACTCGCGCAAGCAGATCGAGGAGCTCGAGGCGGCGGCCAAGGTATATCGCGCCAAGGGCCTCGCATGGATGAAGGTCGCCTCGCCCGAAGGCGGCGGAGCCAAGCTCGAAGGCGGCGTCTCGAAGTTCTTCTCGGGCGAGGGCGCGGCTCCCGGCCTGGAGGCCGAGCTCGTCGCCTTCCTCGGGGCCAAGCCCGGGGACCTCGTGCTCATGGTCGCGGACTCGAGGCGGAAGGTCGCCAATCAGGCCTTGGGCGCCGTGCGCTCGAAGCTCGGCAGGGACCTCGGTTTCTGCGACCCCAAGGCCTTCGAGTTCGCGTGGATAGTGGACTTTCCCATGTTCGAGTACGACGAGGACGAGGGCAGGTGGGAAGCCGCGCACCACATGTTCACGATGCCCCAGGAGGCCTACCACTCCAGCCTCGAGACCGACCCCGGCTCGGTCAAGGGCGACCTCTACGACCTCGTGCTCAACGGCTTCGAGCTCGCCTCGGGCTCCATCCGCATCCACGACCCCGAGCTGCAGAAGCGCATATTCAGGATCGTCGGCATCGACGAGGAGGCGGGCCTGCGCAAGTTCGGCTTCCTCACCGAGGCCTTCAAGTACGGCGCCCCTCCCCATGGCGGCATAGCTCCCGGCCTCGACCGCCTCGTCATGCTCATGGCCGGCGAGACCTCGATCAAGGAAGTGATCGCCTTTCCCAAGAACAGCTTCGCCGTGAATCCAATGGACGACTGCCCCAGCGACGTGGACCAAAAGCAACTCGAGGAATTGCATCTTTCGATTGTGAAGAAAGCGGAATAACGACGTACCGAAATTACCGCCATCCCTGCGACCCTGAAGAGCTCGAGTCGTATCGCGGCTGTTTTTAATAGGGATCTTTCTCGAGCTGCCTTCTCCGTCGATCGGCTAGTGTTCGTGGCCGGCTTTACTTCGGGGAAAACAGAGTAGCGTCGGTTTCAGGAGCCCATCGGCGATGCGAGGTTTTGCGAGGAGGAAGCCGATGAACCATCAAAACCCTGCTTGTTCCAGCACGGGATTCGAGGGTCGCCATGCCTGAAGGCGGGAAACGGCGCCTTTATACACTCAGCTTTTTGGACGATGACCTGGAACGAGATTTTAAACAGGAATACGGTCGCGTGGGGCTGCGTTTCATTCGCACCGGTCTGATCATCGGAATAGCGATGTGGATACTCCTTGTGACAACCGCGTTTCTTGCCGGTATTCACAAAGGCGGCACCGTTTTCGTGATCGGCGTCGGTCTAATGGTACCCTTTCTGTGCGTAATTCTCGTTCTGATTTCCTGGGCGAAAAATATGACCACGCAACAGTTGATAGGCGCCTTTACGGTGACCCTCTCGGGAATCGTTGCGGAATATGCAGCCTGGTTGATGGATTTCGGACACTACGGAGCCGGAATCCTGATTTTTATCGGATTCGCTTCTTTCATCCTGTTTCGCCTACGCTTTTTTGTAGCGACCATCGCGTCGATACCCATGTTTCTCGTCTTTTTGTGGTTAAAGTTCCATGGTGATGGCTCTCTGCTGGATTTGAGTTTCGCCTTGTTGGCAATGTCCTTGGTCGCGCTGGGAGGGTATCGGATAGAAAACTCCACCCGTGAAGCATTCTATCAAAGAAAGCGCGTCACGGCCGAAAAGCTGAGCTTGGAGAACGAGGCCCGGGAAAGGTCAGTGCAGGAACTTCAGACGCTGGCCATTTTGAAAGAAAGGGAAATGCTCGCCAGCGAACTCCACGACACGGTCACCCAGAAGCTGGCTTACTTGGGCATGGCTGTCGAAAGTCTGCAAACGGAACTGGCTTCGGAATCTTCCGAAGACGTGGACCGACGATTGCGACATCTCGCGAGGATCGCCGCCGACGCTCAGGTCGACGTCCGAGCCATCATTCGCGACGCCCGTTCGGCCGGTGTCCTTTCTAAAGGGCTGCTTCCGACCCTGTCCAATTACCTGGGTATGCTCGAATCAGAGTACGGGATGAGAGTCGAAATGGACAATCGTTGCGGCGAAGCCGAGCTGGAATTGCAGGCATCGCAGCAGGTAGGGGCCTTTAAGATCGTTCAGGAAGCCTTGAACAACAGCCGCAAACATTCAGGGGTCAACCAGGGACGCCTCACGATCTCGAGAACGCGGAATCGGATAAGGGTGGAAATCTCCGACGAGGGAAGGGGATTCGATCCCAAAGTCCAGACAACCGTCAACCACTATGGTCTGGATATCATGAAGACACGCGCCCGACAATCCGGCGGTACTTTGACTATACATTCCGCCCCCGGCAAAGGCTCCAATATCGCACTGGAATATCCCGTAGGAGCGCAGAGCTCCGGGTCCACGCGATCGGTGCCGGGCGGAGACGTCGAAAATGTTCAAGGCTTCCGTCCTGGGGGACCCGAGAAACACGGCCAGCGCTCGACTTCGATCCTCGTCGTCGACGACCACGATCTTTTTCGCGAGGGTCTTTGCGGCCTCTTGCGTCTTGGAGGGTACACCGTCGTCGGATCGGCCTCCTCTGCCGAAAGCGCCCTGGAAATCGCAAGAAATTCACAACCCCAAATGGTGTTGCTGGACATCCAGATGCGGGGAACGGACGGCATCCAGGCTACGGCTCGGTTCAAGGAAGAGTTTCCGACGGTTCATATCATCCTTTTGACGGGGTCGCCCAGCCCGGGAAACGTCCTGCGTGCCACCAAAGTCGGGGCCTCTGCCTTTCTGCTCAAATCGATCCAGTCCAACGAACTTTTCGAAACCATCGATGAAGTCCTTGCCGGTCAGGCAAAGTTCGGACCCGAAATGGCCAGGCAGGTTCTCGCGGAACTAACGACCGACGGAGACTCCCCCGTCCATTCGATAGAAACGTTGAACGCCCGGCAACGGGAAGTGCTGAAAATGGTCGCCCAGGGATTCACCTACAAGGAAATCGGTATCCGCCTTCATCTGGCGGAGAGCACTATCAAATTCCATATGGGCGAGATCGCCGTTCTGCTCCAGGTCCGCAATAAAGCGGAAGCGGCCCGAATCGCCCGCGGCGCCGGTTTGTAAGCGCGCCGAAAAAACGGCCCCAACCTTCTTACTCCGCTTCCCAAGTTCTTGAAAGAGCAAACTCGACTTTTTCTCTACTTTTTTGGATTCCAATCCGATTGTGCACCCCAATACGTGACGCTATGTTCTCGTCATGAACTACCACAAAGAAGGAGTGGCATGATGATGCGTAATTTCTCACCGATAAACTCAAGGGGATGGCAGCTGTTTTTTTCGCTGGCGCTAGCCTGCTTCATGCCGTTTGGTTGCTCGAACCCTGCTTCCAGTTCTCCATCGGGTACTAACACGAATACTACCTCGACCACGGCGCCCACAAACGCGCAGGTAACGACAGCCCTGACTGCTTTCAGTAACTGGCATACAGGTTCCACTGTTTCCTCGGATTTTTCATCGCTGGTTCAGAGTTCTTCAACCGCCACCAGTGGCGGTAGCCAAACCTCAACCGACGGTCTATTGACAGCGACCTGGACTTACGCAGCTGTGGCAAGCACCACCACCGTCAGCATTTCCGTGAAACTCAACTCGAACCAGACATTGGGCAACGGTTACACTTTGGTCGCAGGAACGATTTTTACCGATACGACGGCGATCATCTCGGGTACCTCCACTTCTCAGGTTGGTTTCAGCTTCACTTTAACGGGCGGTCCTGTGCAAACAGTCACTTACAGTTATACAGCGACGCCGCTCTCGAATAGCCAACCAACCACAATTACCGTGAATGGAACTTCTTATTCGTATGCCTCTGTAGCTCCGACGTCCTCTGGCACGTCTTCCCTCACGTGGACCAACTATGGTTTTGCCAATGGGCTCCCCGGAACGCTTGCTTTTGGCGTTTGGGGTTCCGGCAGTCAGATCCTTGTGGGAACTTCGGGCGGACTAGGCATCTCGGCTAACGGTGGAACGAGCTGGACCATCGCTGCTCTGACCAACGACCCGGGGCAGGTCTATGGCGTCGCAGGATCGGGGAACGTACTGGCCGCCGCCAGCCAGAACAACGGCGTATACGTGTCGTCGGACGGAGGAACTACCTGGACTGCTTCGAACACCACCAATGGCCTGGGAAACAACAACGCCACCGGTGTGGCTGTTTCCGGCCAAACTGTCTACGTCTCCACCTGGACCGGTCTGGCGATTTCGACTAACGCGGGAAGCAGCTGGACCAACTATACGTTGGTGAACAGCGGCCTGGCGTCCAGCACCGTGAACGGGGTGTTCGTCTCCGGGACGACAATCTACGCGGCTACCGGCGGAGGGCTTTCGGTTTCGACGAACGGAGGGACCTCGTGGACCAATTACACGACGACTAACGGCTTGGCATCTAATTTCACCGACGGGGTATGGGCCTCGGGATCGACGATCTGGGTCGCCACGGGCTCAGGGGTATCCGGATCGACAGACGGCGGAACAACCTGGACCACGTTTACGACGGCCAATGGCCTGGGAAGCAACACCGTCAATGGGATCGCCGCCAACGGATCCACGGTTTACGCGGCCACAAGCTCAGGACTATCAATATCGACCAACGGAGGGGCCAGCTGGACAAATTACTCAACCGGCTTAGCAAGCTCTGATACCCGTGGCGTCTACCTTTCTGGTTCGACAATCTACGTAGCCACTGCCGGAGGACTCTCGGTACATTAACCGGCACGAGGATCAATTTAAGACGGGCAGGTTCAGAGTCTTTCGGAGTTCGACTCTGGCCTGCCCGAAATTTCTGCGGAACACAGCGCTCGTAAACCTTCATTCGGTGATTAGGGGTCGCGGCTAACGCTCCGCCTTCTGCATGTCGGGCTACGGGACTCCCTACTTCAATTGCGGAAAGCTCTTGCAAGTTCTCGAGGAGAAGCGCTCCGAAGGCGGCTGCCGGCGCTTCGTCGGGCGCTTAAGGACCAGCGCGAGCAGTCGGAGTCCTCTCGCGCCATACCAGCCCGGACCCCGAAGCCAATACGACGATTATTGCGGGCCCAGAAAGAAGGACTACCTTCATACAATTGCACACTCTCTTCTCAAATTGGGCAACCGCCGCAGCAGTATGCGGCCCATCCGCCTCTGCACCCACGGTCTAAATGATTGCGTACAATGGAAAACCCATTCTACCAAGGGTTGGCACGTTTTTTGCATTGTTAACGCAGGGATCGTCCCAATCAACCAATGGAGGTATTTCCATGAAGAAACTGGTGAAAAGGGTTCTAAGTATCGCGGTGATACTCAGTCTCGCCTGTTCCGTCGTCTTCGCGGCTGGCAACAAGAAGCCACTCATCGGTGTGTCCATCTGGAGCTCAACCGATACGCTCGGCAGCCAGTGCAAAAGGATCATCGACGCGGCCGCCCAGGCGCTTGATGTCGACGTCATGTATATAGATCAGGGCCACGTCTCTGAAAAGGTGACCGCCTCTGCCGAGACGCTCGCCGCGGCGGGCTGCGACGGCATGATCATATGCAATTCGGCGTCGGCGGAAATGAACGCGGTCATCAATACCTGCACGAAAGACAAGATGTACCTGGCTCAGTTCTTCCGCATCATCGATAAAACCACCAACCCGAACGAGTACAAGCTGGCATGCGAGTCGCCCTACTATATCGGCGCCGTGCACGAGAGCGAGGTAGACAACGGCCACAACCTGATCAAGATCCTCACCGAGAAGGGCTGCCGTAAGATCGCCCTCGAGGGCTGGAACTCCGGCGACGCGACCTTCCTCCTCCGCTGGAAGGGCTACAAAGAGGGAATCGACATCTGGAACAAGGCCCACCCTCAGGATAAGGCAGTCCTTCTCGACCCCCAATACGGCGGGACGACTACCGATACGGGCCGCTCCACCGCAGAGGCGATCATCAACGCCAACC
>Ga0181520_10011491_pt1 | contig 11618 bp, 9 predicted proteins | sample PEATcosm2014_Bin_29_FD_132451 | JGI IMG/M metagenome (GOLD analysis project Ga0181520, IMG submission 132451) | Peatland microbial communities from MTU Mesocosm Facility, Houghton, MI, USA - PEATcosm2014_Bin02_30_metaG | ecosystem: Environmental > Terrestrial > Soil > Wetlands > Peat | place...
AAACCGCGTCTAAAAAATGAAACGCGGGGCTATGACTGGACAAAGAAAAATAACGCTGGACAAATTCCATTCTTCGGCGCGTCATGGAGGCGGACACCATGAATCCCGGCGCGGCAAATCGAGGACGAGCGTTCACCCTGATTGAATTGCTGGTGGTCATCGCCATCATCGCCATTCTCGCGGCGTTGCTGCTGCCGGCGCTGTCCGCCGCCAAACAAAGGGCCAAGGCCAACGGGTGTCTCAACAACATGAATCAGATCATGGTGGCGTCGAAAATATACATGGATGACAACCACGGAGCCATGATTCCGTTGTGGATTGGACAGGGGGCTTCCGGCTTTCCCAGTTGGAACTACGACGCCTCCACCTTTATCATCCAATACCCGTCCTTCCTCTGGTGGCCGGACCAGTTCCGCATGGACGGCCTCATCAAGTCGGCACCGACTTTTGATTGCCCCGCCCTGACCCAACCGGCCGCAGATGGCAGCGGCGGATCCGTGAGCACCAACAACTGCCTCGGCATCGGCATGAATTATCCCGAATACGGGTGGCTTGCGCCGCCGCCGAATTTTCCGTTCGCACTTTACAATAGCGCCAACGAAAACCAGGTGAGTTTGCCCAGCCAGTCCATTGTGTATGCGGATGCGGCGGAACTTGCCCAGGATTTCGACGATTCCGCCCCAGACAGTTGGCAGGAAGTTCCGGCCACGGGTTGCGCCTATTTTCGGGTGCCGAGCGATCCGGCTTCCTATCCGAATGGCGATTCCCGCTCGGTTCCAAGGCATGGCGGGCGGGTCAATGCCGCCTATTTCGACGGCCATGTCACGCTGCTGCGCAACAGCGACATTCGTTACGATCTGCCCCGGACCAACCCCCTCATTCAGTGGGCAAAGAACAACAACGGCACCACCCCTTGATGGAAAATAATCGCCGTGGGCTGATTCAATGGTTCGGGGCGCAGCTGTCCCAGCCGCAGCGGGTGGCAACGGCAAAGCCTTTGAAACTTCCGGCAAACCGAATTTTTACGGAGTAGTAAATGTGGTGTCCGTTTTGGTGTCCGTTGCGGACTCCTGCGCCACAAAGCCCTTGCCGCTCAAGCGGTTCGGGCTGGAGGCGGAGGTCGGAATCGGACGGTTCCGCCGCGCCGATCAAGCCCGAATCAAACTGAATCAAAGCTAATCAAGGTGAATCATACCAGATAAAAACCCGGCTGCATGACACTCCCATAATTAAATGCAAAATCAACAGGAATTCGGGTAGTGGGATTATGCCTTTGACAAACAAACCAATGCATTGGCGCGCTTTTTGTCGGGAGCGCTGACGTCTTGCCATCATGTTGCTTGAAACCCTGGCGGGCGGGACGCCAGCGCTCCCAAGTTGTTTGTCAAAGGCGCACTCTCACAAAAAAGCAAGTAAACGTCCGCTTGGAATAATTTTTATACAAATTCCCCGGTTATGGTGTCTATCCAATGAAACCGTGACTGGTCGCGAACAATTTGCATGGTGCGAATCGCTTTATGGGGCGAAGGCGGCGGAATTGATCCTTTATGGCCGCGCGCTGGGCTTGAGCCACGGCGAGGCGGAGGACGTTTTGCAGGAAACATTTCTGGCGCTGATGCAAATGGTGGTGACACCACCCGGCAGGGTGCCGCTGGAGCCGGAACATTACTGCATCCGCAGCTTTCGGAACCGCGCATTGAATCACCGCCGCTCGCTGTGGCGGCGGCTGACGCGGGAACTGGAATCGCTGCGCTGGTTTGAGAAATCGCCGGGCGAAAGCGAGGCCGAACGCGCGGCGATGGATTGCCTGGCCGCATTGCCGGTGGAACAGCGCGAGGCGATTGTGCTCAAAATCTGGCACCGGCTCACGTTCGAGGAAATCGGCGGGCTGCTGGGCATTTCGCCGAACACGGCGGCGGGCCGTTACCGCTACGGTTTGCAAAAAATCAAACTCCAACTGGAAGGAGCCGTTTATGAACGAGAACGAGATGAAATCGCTGGAGAACCGGTTGCGCTCATGGCATCCGCGCCGACCGTCGGCGACGCTTAATTGGCGTCTTTTCCTGGTTCGCGCCGCAAGCGTGCCGCGAATGGTCCGGGTCGCGGGCTGGTTGACGCCGACCACGGCCTGCGCCCTGCTGACCTTGCTGATCGTGAATTCTGAAAACGCCGTCCCCGATGGCGGCCACCGGCAACCGTCCATCATGGCGATGTTGAGCAACCAAAATTACGCGGTGTCCGTGACCAGCCGCCAATCCGAGCAAAACAATCTGTCCGTCTTCACTTTTGATTGGACAAACCGCAGCGGTTCGGGTTTTATTAACGGCTTTCCGCAGTTCAGAAAGTGATGGACTGGCGAACAAAATGAAAATCCAACAACCCACGAACGCAAAAAACCAGGGGCAGCCGCAGAAACCGGCGGCCACGCAGCCCCCCGCGCCCCCAAAACTTCCGCCGCTGTTCAGAAAAATTGACTGGCTGGTGTTGATCGTCTGTTTCGCGGCGGTGTGGACGGCTTATCTCCTCACGCTGGCGCCGGACCTGACGCTGGAGGATTCCGGCGAGCTATGCACGGCGTCGTTTTACGCGGGCATCCCGCATCCGCCGGGTTATCCATTCTGGGCAATCTACTCGTGGCTTTGGACGGTGATTGTGCCTTTCGGCAGCGTCGCCTGGCGGGTCGAAGTGGGCGAATCGTTCGCGGCGGCCATGGCGTGCGGGTTGGTGGGCCTCATGGTTTCGCGCGGGAGCAGCATGCTCATCGAGGGCATCGAGGAGTTGAAGGAGATGAACCGCAAATGGGAGGGCGCCATCTGCGTCGTCTGCGGCATCGCGGCGGGCCTGCTGCTGGGCTTCGACAATTTCATGTGGAAGGAATCGGTCGTCATCAACCGCATTTCCGTGTTCGACGTGCCGTGGCTGATGGTGGTGGCGGCGTGTCTGATGCGGTGGATTTACGCGCCGCACCAGCGTCGTTACCTCTACATCGCCATGTTCTTCTTTGGCGTGTGCGCGACAATCCATCAGACCATGCTTTGCGCCGCCATGGGCATTGAAATCGCCGTCGCCGCCGCCCATCCCCGGTATGGCCGCAGCTTTTTCCTCGGCAACAGCGTCATATTTCTCGGCGGACTGATTTTGATGCAGGCTGAAGTCATCCCCGCCCTGAACGGCTTGAGTCCAACGCTGCTCGCCATGTTCTATTTCGTCGGCTTTCTTTCCATTGCGGCTTACATCTGGCTCGCCATACTGACAAAGGAGGGTTTTACACAGCTCTGTCGTGACGGCGCGCTGGCTGCATGTTTCCTGTTTTTCTGCGCCGTCCCCGGCCAGGGTTCCGCCTGCGCGGCGCTGGCTCTGATTGCCTTCATCGCCTTCGCGGTGATGGCATGGAACACTTGGAAACAGGACCTCGGCTGGCTCATCGTCATTGTGTGCGGTTTCCTCTGGTTGCTCGGCGTTTCGTTCTATTTTTACGAGCCAATTTCGGGCATGACCGTTCCGCCCATGCAATGGGGTTATCCGCGCACGGTGGAGGGATTCTTCCATGCGTTGTCCCGCGGCCAGTATGAAAAGGCCAACCCGACGGATGTCATTCACGACCCGATGCATTTCCTCCAGCAACTGGGATTGCTCATCAGCGGTCTGGCCGGTTCGTTCAGCTGGGTCTTCCTTTTTGTCGGTCTGGTGCCGTTCTTTTTCCTGCTTAAAATGCAAAAGCGGGAGCGCGCCTGGATCATTTGCCTGACGGCGATTTATTTTTGCGTCGGCATTCTGCTGACCGTTTTGATGAACACGACGCCCGACCGGCAGTCGGCGGAGGAAAACAAGGTGTTCTTTACCGCGTCGCACGCGGTGGTGGCCATCATGATCGGTTACGGGCTGGCATTGCTTTCGTCCTACATGGCCACGCATTACGGCAATTTCCGAAGCGTTGGCCTCATGCTGGGGGGCATCACGCTTTTGCCCGCCCTTATCGTGCTGTTCGACGGAGTCGGCACCACCTTTTACGGCGGTGTTGGCGCATTGACCTATCAAAAAACATTGTTCCTGTTCTTGAGCATGGTCGCGGCCTTTGTTCTGGCGGCGCTGGCCGCGCACTGGTTCATAAAAATAAGAAAATCCAAGTCCATACTGGATGACTATTTTCCGGTCTGGATTTTCGGCGGCACGGCGTTGCTCTTTCTGGGTATTGCAACGTATCTGGCTTTTTCCGGGGAAGACCGGCTCGGCTTTGATCAGGTTTACGAGGCGTTGCCCCGCATCTTCGCGCCGAACCAATACAGCCTTCCGGTTTGGGGGGCGCTGCTGGTTGCGGGCAGCGTCGTCGCCTTCATCGGCGGTCTGGCGATTTATCGCAGCCGCGCCCCGATGCTCATTACTTTGTGCCTGTTCGCCGCACTGCCGATTTATTCGGGCTTGTCGCATTGGGCTAAGGGCGAGGAGCGCAACCACTGGTTCGGCTACTGGTTCGGACATGACATGTTCACGCCGCCGTTCGAAGGGCCGGACGGCAAGTTGAGCTACGATTCCAAGCTCCGCGCGCAGATGATGAAGGACCCGGTGAAGGGAAATCTTGTGTATCCGGAGATGGACCGCAACACCATCCTGTTTGGCGGCACCGACCCCGGCCGGTTTTGCCCCACTTACATGATCTTCTGCGAAAGCTTCCTCCCGGCCAAGGACAAGCCGATGGACCCGGACTATGACCGCCGTGACGTCTATCTCATCACGCAAAACGCGCTGGCGGATGGAACCTATCTGGATTACCTCCGTTCGCAATACTTTCGCAGCCAGCAGCATGACCCGCCGTTCTTCAGCGAACTGCTCAAATATCTGGCCGGACTGGCGCATGTTGATGACAGCTCCATTGTCCGCCTGTCAGCCAAAATCGCTTACAACTTGCTTGACGTGCCGTTCACGAAATTGGGCGCGGCGGTCGAGGCGCGCCGCCGCGCCGAAGGCGTCTATCCGCCAAAGGAAATTTACATACCATCGCCCAAGGATTCGGAAAATAGTTTCCGCAGCTACACCGAGGACGTTCAGCACCGAGCCTCGGTGGGCCGGCTGCAGCCGGGCGAGGATGTGCAGGTGGACCCCGTCACCGGCCGGGTGCAGGTCTCCGGCCAGGTCGCCGTGATGATGATCAACGGACTGCTGTGCCGGGTGATTTTTGACCAAAACCCGACCAACGCATTTTACATCGAGGAAAGTTTCCCGCTCGAATGGATGTATCCCTACGAAACGCCGTTCGGCATCATCATGAAGATCAACCGCGATCCGATGGCGGCGCTGCCCGATGACGTCTATAAACGCGACCACGAATTCTGGAGCAAATATTCGGAGCGCATGATCGGCAACTGGATCACCTACGACACCAGCGTCCAGCAAATCGCCGACTGGGTGGAAAAAATCTATCTGCGAAACGATTACAGCGCGTTCACGGGCGACCGGAAATTCATCCGCGACGACGACGCGCAAAAGGCCTTCTCCAAGCTGCGCAGTTCGCAGGCCGGCATGTATGCCTGGCGTTTGCGATTGTTGATTCCCAACTTGCCCGTTGACCCGCAATACCTGCCCTACCGCCCGAAGAGCGACGCGGAGACACAACTGTTGTATCGCGAGTGCGACTTCGCCTTCAAACAATCGTTTGCGTTTTGCCCCTACAGCCCCGAGGCGGTCGTCCGTTATGCCAACTTCCTCTTCCAATTCCAGCGTTTTGACGACGCGCTCATTGTCGCCAAAACCTGCCAGAAACTGGATCCTTACAACGGCCAGATCAGCGGCCTCATTGATCAGATCGAAGACATCAAAAAGCAGGTCGCCCAGCAGACCGCCAACAACGCCCAGGCGACCACCCAATTGCAACAAATGGAAACCGAGGCGCACGACCATCCCACCAACGTCCGTAACCTGCTGATGCTCGGCGGCGCCTTCTTTCAAATGCGCCAGACCAACAACGCCATCGCCCTGTTCGATCAGGCGCTCACCAATTCAGCGCTTTCGTATGGCGAAGCCACCGCCCTCGCCCAGCTTTACAGCACATTGGGCAACGCCTATCTGACCCAGCTGGATGCCGTGCTCCAAAAACTTCTCACCCTCTCCCCCGAACAGGCCCGGCCGGAGGCGTATTACGACCTCGCCGCGCTCCAGGCCATGACGGGCAAAACCAGCAACTCGCTCGAAAATTTGCGCGTGGCCATGGATTTGAACGCCAAACGCCTCCAGAGCGACACCAATGCCGGCGACCTCGCCGCCACCAACCGCCTGGACCCGCGCTTCGACGCCTTGCGCAGCCTCCCGGAATTTCAAAAAATCGTCCCGCCGAAGTAACGTAACCCGCCGCCTTGCTGACCGCTCGAATATCGTCTAACCTGACGGCCCGCGCTGATTTGCGCGTGACAGGACAACATGAAAAAAGCCGAGTCAAACATCAACAAAAACCAAGGCGTCGCGCCGGCCACTGACGGATCGGCGGGTGCTGTCGCGCCGGTCGCGGCAACCGGGCTGACGCCGGAACAAATCGAGGAACTCAAGGCGCGCGCGGCCCGGGCTGATGAAAACTGGGAACGGCTGCTGCGCACAACCGCTGATTTCGAGAATTTCAAAAAACGCGCCGCGCGCGAGCGCATCGAAACCGCGCAATTCGCCGCCGCCGCCTTGATTGAAAAACTGCTGCCCATGCTCGACCATTTTGAAATGGCCCAGGCCGCCGCGCAAAATGCCGGGGACAACAGACTCGCCTCGTTGCAGGCCGGCGTCGCCATGATCCAGCAACAACTGAAGGCGGTTTTGACCGAATCCGGCGTTGAGGAAATTGACGCCGCCGGCAAACTCTTCGACCCGGCGCTGCACGAGGCGGTTTCGCAACAGGAATCCGCCGGCGTTCCCGAAGACCACGTCCTGCTGCAACTCCGCAAGGGCTATAAATTGAAAGACCGGTTGTTGCGTCCCGCAACCGTGATTGTGGCAAAGAAACCGGCTGAAAACGCAAAATAAGAATTGGTGGGGACGACCTTGCCGGTCGTCCAAGCGGCGCGGCAGCGCCGCCCTGCCTCACATTTTAATCCCGATGTCCAAGCGCGATTATTACGAAATCCTCGGTGTGAACCGCGACGCCGACGCCGGGGAGATCAAGAAGGCCTACCGCAAGCTGGCCGTGAAGTTTCATCCCGACAAAAATCCGGGCGACAGGCACGCCGAGGAAAAATTCAAGGAACTCGGCGAGGCTTACGAGGCGTTGAGCGACCCGCAAAAACGCGCCGCTTATGACCAATACGGCCACGCCGCATTCGACCCCCGCCAGCGCGCCGGGCGCGGCTTTGGCGGACCCGGCGGCGGTGGATTCCACGATCCATTCGACATTTTCCGCGAGGTCTTCGGCGCGGGCGGCGGCGGCATTTTTGACAGTTTCTTTGGCGGCGTGCCGGACCCCTCCGCCCCGCAGCGCGGCGACGATTTGCGTTATGATCTGGAAATCACTCTCGAAGAGGCCGCGCTTGGCTGTGAAAAGGAAATTACCGTCTCCAAGCTGGACAAATGCGACGCCTGCGACGGCTCCGGCATGGAACGCGATTCAAAAATTAAAACGTGCGGGACATGCGGCGGACGCGGGCAGGTCTTGATGTCGCGCGGCATCTTCAGCATCGCGCAAACGTGTCCGCAATGCCGGGGCGCGGGACGCATTCTGGAAAAGCCGTGCAAATCGTGCCACGGCGAGGGCAAACGGCAGCGCGCATCAAAAATCAGCCTCCGCATCCCGCCGGGCGTGGACGGCGGTTCGCGCCTGCGTTCGTCCGGCAACGGCGAGGCCGGATTCCGCGGCGGGCCGCCGGGCGACCTTTATGTGATGCTGCGCGTCATGCCGCACGAAATTTTCCAGCGCGACGGCGACGATTTGCTTTGCGAAGTGCCCGTAAGCTTCATTCAGGCGGCCCTCGGCGCGGAAATCGAGGTGCCGACCTTGGAAGGCAGTGCGGTGATCAAAATCCCCGCCGGCACGCAGTCGCATTCGACGTTCCGCGTCAAAGGCAGGGGCGTAAAAAACCTGCAGGGCCGCGGCCACGGCGATTTGCACGTGCGCGTCCAGGTCGAGGTGCCGACGCGCCTGACAGCCGAGCAAAAGGCCAAGCTCCAGGAGTTCGCCGCGCTGTGCGACGAAAACGTCAATCCCATCTCGAAAAGTTTTTTTGAAAAAGCCAGGAACCTTTTTCGATGAATTTACGATTTATGATCTATGATTTATGATTGCGGGCAGTCATTCGAGTGGCGTTGAAAATCTTGGTCAATTCTTCGGCTTCTGTGTGCAATGCGGCGAGCCTCTTTGCGGGAAGCAAATTCGCAAGTTCGGTCAATTCGATCCAAAACGCTGTTTCGTCCGCTTCCTCCAGCACCGTCGTAATCTTGTTGATGAAGTCCGCCCTCGATTGGGCGCGCAAGGCCGCGCGATAGTTGGCCGCCACCGATGTTCCGCTGCGGGCGACCTGATTGGCAACGGTTCGGCCCGAGGGTCTGTTGGGCAAACCATCCGCAAATTTCAGTATGCGGACGGCAAACTGCATGGTTCGTTGTTTAAGCTCAACAGGTTCATAGGCGATTCAATGTGCCAATCGCCGGTAAATCATCAATCGTAAATCATCAATCATAAATGCCCATGCACCGCTTTTATCTGCCGCCCGAACATTGCGCCGGGGCCGCCCTGCGGCTCGCCGGACGCGAGGCGCACCACGCGCTGCGTGTTCTGCGCTTGAAATACGGCGAGTTGGTCGCCGTTCTGGACGGCATCGGGAATGAATTCCTTTGCACGGTCGAAAATTGCTCGCGCGATGCCGTCACGCTTTCCGTGTCACTGAAAAATTTCACGCCATCCCCGCCCTGCCCCGTCACCCTGCTCGTGGCCGTGCCGAAGGGGAAAATCATCGAGGATATCATCCAGAAAGCCGTCGAACTGGGTGCTCACCGCATCGTGCCGCTGCTGACGGAGCGCGTCGCGACGCATCTCGACACCGAAGCCGCCGCCGACAAGCGCGGCAAGTGGCAACAGGTGGCGATTGAAGCCATCAAGCAGTGCGGCGCGTTGTGGCTGCCGAAAATCGAAACGCCGGTGGAGGTCGGTCAATTCCTCGCGCGCCCGGAAAAATTTGAATTGTCGCTCGTCGGCTCGTTGCAGACCGAGCGCCGCCATCCGCGCGAATGTTTCCATGAATTTCAAACCAGGCATGGGCGCCGCCCGCAAAGCGCCGCCCTCTGGATCGGGCCGGAAGGTGATTTCACCCCCGAAGAATTGAAGGCGATTGAAGCCAGCGGCGCGTTGCCCATCACCCTCGGCCCGCTCACCCTGCGCGTCGAAACGGCGGCGATATACTGCCTCTCCATTTTGAATTACGAATTGAGTTCCGCGCCGGAGTCCGGTCTTTAGCCTGGCCGGCACGTTCCCCTGGCCGCAGTTTGAAAGTAGCAGCCGGCGTGAGTCGGCTCAAACCTCTCCCCGGGAAAGTCAGAGCGGATTCACATCCGCTGCTACGAATGATTTGGACACATCCGCGCCGTGCGGACCCGGCTGCTTGACGGCCCGCGCCGTCCGAAGGGCAGCCGCGCAGGACGGCCCTGCCTTGTTGGCGGAAGGCGCGGAAAATCCGCCGGAATCGAAAAGCCAGTGACCCTTTATAGTCTGATTACTAACATTTTTACTTCTAATTTATGTTTGACAAATCGGCGCGATAATGACAGCTTGTAATCCCGATGGAGGGATGAATCCGTGAAAACTCATATACATATCTGTTTGATGGCGCTGGCATTTTTTGCCGCGATGAAACCGGCCGGGGCCGCAAACATCGTCTGGACGAACAATGCGGGCGGCAATTGGAGCGCGACAACCAATTGGAGCCCCAACCAGACGCCCGGCAGCGGAGATGTCGCCATCATCACCAATGACGCCAGCTACACCGTCACGCTGGATGCCAGCCCGACGGTGGGCGGCCTTGTTCTGGGCGCAATCGGTGACACCAACACCCAGATTTTTCAACTCAACAACCAGACCCTCACGCTGGATGGAACCGCGCTGGTCGGCACCAACGGCCTCTTCGATTTGAATGGCGGTTACCTGATTGGCAACAACGCCGTGTTCAGCGGCGCGGTGACCTGCGCGGGCGTCACGCTGTCCGGCACGCTGACGGTGTCCAGCAATAGCGTGCTGAACATTGTCGAGCCGGGAATGGACCTTGACACCTTTGCCGGCGGCGGCAGCCTCACCAACTACGGAACGGTGACATGGAGCGGCGGCAGCTTCACCGGCAACAGCAGTCCCCTCATCGTCAACTATGGCCTGTGGAACGCCCAGTCCGATGACACGTTTTTTGGGGAGCAGCATTTCGGCAACACCACGTTCAACAACTACGGCACGTTCAGCAAATCCGCCGGCACCAACACCACGACGATTGATTTCCACGTTAATTTCAATAATTGCAGCTCCGGCACGGTGGACGTCGAAACCGGCACGGTCTCCATCGGAGCCGGCTTGGAGAGCGGCGTGATGAATGTCGCCAGCAACAACACCGTTGTCTTCGGCGATTATTGTTCCTTTGCCGGCAACACCACGTTCACCGGCGGAGGCCTCGTCAACGGCGACCTGATTGGGAGCAACGGCGTGTTCAGCGGCACGCTGAACTGTCCGGGGGTCACTTTGGCCGGATCGCTGACCCTGGCCACCAACGGGGTGCTGAACTTCTGGGCGCCGGGCTTGAACCTTGACGGCAACATCCTCACCAACTACGGAACGGTGAACTGGATCAACAGCGGCATTAACGGCAACGACGGTCCGTTCATCGTCAACTACGGCCTGTGGAACGCCCAGTCCGACGACACGCTTTTTGGGGAGCAGCATTTCGGCAACACCACGTTCAACAACTACGGCACGTTCCGCAAATCCGCCGGCACCAACACCACGACAATTGATTACCACGCAAACTTCAACAATCTCAGTTCCGGCACGGTGGATGTCGAGACCGGCACGGTTTCCATCGGAGCCGGCCAGGGCAGCGGCATGATGAATGTTGCCAGCAACACCACCGTTGTCTTCGGCAATTATTGCTCCTTTGCCGGCAATACCACGTTCTCCGGCGCGGGCACTGTCAATGGCTCCCTGATTGGGAGCAACGCCGTGTTCAGCGGCGCGCTGACCTGTTCGGGCGTCACCGTGTCAGGATCGCTGACCGTGGCCGCCAACAGCGTGCTGAATATCGTGGCGCCGGGTTTGAACCTTGACGGCGCCATCCTCACCAACTGCGGCACGGTGAACTGGAGCAGCGGCATTTTCGACAACTATAGTCCGCTCATCATCAATTACGGCCTGTGGAACGCCCAGTCCGACGACACGCTATTGGGGGAACAGCATTTCGGCACCACCACGTTCGACAACTACGGCACGTTCCGCAAATCCGCCGGCACCAACACCAGCACGCTGGACGCCAACACCATTTTCAACACTTCCGGCACGATGGATGTCCAGTCCGGCGCGATGCTGGTTGAAGGCGGCGGCGGCGGCGGCGTCTTGAATGTCGTCGCAGGCGCGTCCGCGTCCTTTGGCGCTCGTTTCCTTTTCACCGGCAGCACCCTTTTCA
>Ga0181520_10011492_pt1 | contig 11618 bp, 9 predicted proteins | sample PEATcosm2014_Bin_29_FD_132451 | JGI IMG/M metagenome (GOLD analysis project Ga0181520, IMG submission 132451) | Peatland microbial communities from MTU Mesocosm Facility, Houghton, MI, USA - PEATcosm2014_Bin02_30_metaG | ecosystem: Environmental > Terrestrial > Soil > Wetlands > Peat | place...
GTCGCGATCGAGCCCGACGAGAACGGGCTGGGGGCAACCAGTGATAGGATTGAGATTGAGGCGTCCGGCCACCGTGAAGTAACCACCCAGCACGCCATTGGTTGGACCGCCAGCCTGGTTGACCTGCAGCGTCGCCACAAAATGAGCATGGTTCGGCCCGGTTTTAACCAGCGGATCCTGCTGGTAAATGGCGTCAACGGACACGCTCGTTGCGATGGTGGCAACCACATCGGTGGTGGTAAGATCATAGACCACCAAACTGGCCGAGCTTAGATCGCAGGCAAAGGTCATGGCCATGACTTGATGGGGGAAGTTGGTGTCGGTCAGGCTCCGGCCCATGGCCAGGTTCACCAGATTATGTCCGGCAAAACTGACATTGTCGTACATGGGTCTTTCAGTCACGGGATTGGTGCCCTGGGTCAGCCCCACAAAGAATCCGGTGGTTCGATAAGTCTCAAACGTATTGGTGTCCGCTGCTTTAACGGTGTAGGCGGTGGTAACCGCCGCGACGATGCTGGCGATTCCAAGGATGATGCGTTTTTTGGCTCTCATGATATTAATTTTTTATTTGGTTTGCGCCCGGCACGGCATGATTCGGGAATGGGTCGCCAGGCAATTTGACCGATTCCGTTGACATCACAGCCATTAGCACCAGCCGTGCCACGCCGCCTCTATGATCGCATCAATTTGAATTTCAATCGGATACACAAAAACAATTGTGGCGGCGGTCAATACACTCCTATTGAGTTGGGGGCTTTCACCCAATCTTTTCCCCAGCTTGCCGGGCGAATTGGGTTTATTCCCCAACGAGACGGAAGAAACTACGCCGGGTGAAAGAAATTACGATTTTCAACGAATTTTGGCCTTGCTCAGGGTGCCAGGGTGCAGCGGTAGAATTGCTGGTTGGTAGGATTGTTGTTGCCCAATGGCTCAATGACTTCCAAGGTGCCGTCACCGTAAAGAAAATCCAACAGCGGGCCGGTGGTCCAGTTGGCAAACAGGTTCGTGGTGGAATCAAGCGTGCATTCCTGGTCCACAATTCCGGAAAGCAGGAAAACATTTTCGCCGTCAACCTGGGAATAGGCCACGAAATTAATCGCGTTGGTCAACGGCACGATTTGGCTGCGCAGAATGGCGCCTTCCAGTCCGACCGCAACCAGTTGGCCGTTTTGCGTCGCCGTGCCATAGAGTGAAAGCGGCGTAATGGTGGGAACATTGGTCCAGTTGACGAGATTTGTGCTCGCCAGAACCGTGCCATAGTTGCCGACTGCATAACAGATGTTGGAAACCATGATGGCATCGTTCAGCCAGTTGGTGGTGCCGGTGTTGTCAGCATACCAGTTGATGGCGTTGGTGCTTCGCAGCAGGGTGCCATTTTCGCCCAGGGCGATGAAAATGCCGTTGAACCAATGGGCGCGAAACAATCCGTTGGCCGTGCCGGAGGATCGTTGGGTCCAGTTGGTGCCGTTGGCGCTGGTAATGATGCAGCCATAATCGCCAACGATGACCATCTGGTTGCTGGAAGCAGTAATACCGGACAAATCATTTGTCACCGGCACATGGTAATGAATCCAATTGGTGCCGTTGGTGCTGGCCAGCAGCGTGCCCCGGCTGCCGGTCAGGTAATAGCAGTTGCTGTAAACCCCAACGGCGGCAAGGTCGTTGGTGGTCGGCGCCGGCAGCGAATTCCAAACCACGCCAATCGTATTGGCGAGATTGGTCACCAGCGTGCCATCGGTGTTGGTCTGCACCACCGGAACGAACGCCTGTGGACTGACGGCAAGGCTGCCCTCGTTGCCGGCGGCGACCAGCAGGTTGGTGTCGCCACCAACGCACAGGAAAAACGTGTTGGTGGCGGAAATGGAGTTGGTTTGGGTCAATGCCTCCACCGTCCAACCTGCTCCATCGTCGCTGGTCATGACCCGCGCATGGTCGCCCACCGCCACATACAAACCATCCACGGCGGTCACCTGAAACAGCCAGTCATAGACATCCGCCGCATATTGCTGGCTCCAGGTAATATAGCTGCCCGTTGGGGTGCCCTGAACCAACATGCCATTGGCGCCGGCAAGCTGGTAATTACCGCCCGCATTCCACCGGGCATCGTAATAAGTCCAAATCGGGGCGTTCGTGATTCCCGTGCCCGTCTGTTGCGTCCACTTCGTAGTATTGGTGCCCAGCCGCACATCGTCATCACCCGCGACCAGTCCGGTGGATTTGTTGGCTGCCAGTGAATAAAATATATTGGTGCTGTTGATGCTGCTAAATTGTTTCCAGTTGACGCCGTTATTGGTGCTATACCAGGCCTGTCCACTGTCGGTTGCCGCCCAGAAACCGGCATAAGGGAAATTCGTTGGAGAGCCTGACCCCGGAACATAACACAGCCAGAATATGCTGCCGCTGGTGCTGATGGCGTGACTGGTCCAGCTCGTGCCGTTGGCGCTGGTGGCGATGTAGCCGTTGTCCCCGCCGATTACAAACGTGCCGTTACCCCAGGCCGCGCTCACCAGCCAGTCGGAACCCACATTCGGCGGCTTCGCCTGCGCGGTCCAATTTGCGCCGTTGGTGCTGCTGTAGAGGATGGCGTTGTCGCCGACCGTTACGAGCAGATTCGAGGAGGCAGTGACGGCGATCAGCCAATTAGGTGAAGTATTCAGCGGCACGTTGGTATAATTTACGTAGTCGTCCGAGTAAACCACGGTGCCATTCTCGCCCACGGCCACCAGGCGGTTGCCGAAAAACGTCACCGCCTGAAAATCATTCGTCGTGGGCACCACACAAGGCACCCAATCATAAAAATCGTTGCCGATGTAAATCTGTCCCAACTCGGCCACTTCCACTGAAACATTGCCGTTTTGTGCAATGCCGGTGATGTTATTGCCGTTCGGCTGCGGATTCGACCAGCGCCACGTCAGCGCATACAGGCACGGCGGCAGCAGCCATACCGTGGCAAAAACCAGTAGCACTTTGAGGTTCATTTCAGGGCGCACGCGGCAATTTGGGCGGAGGTGGTCAGGCCGGACACCGGACCGGCTGGTTGAAATCCCAGTTCAAAACAGGTCCCTTGCGGTGAACTGGCCACCAGCAGCAGTTCCGCGCCCATGTGCTTGGCCAGTTGCTGACTGATGGCCAGGCCGATCCCGCTGCCATTTTTTTTGGAGGAAGCGCAGGGCGAAAACAAATGTTCCTTCGCCGCCGCCGGCAGGCCGGGGCCTTCATCGCGGATTTGTGCCACGACGCCGCGGCCACGGGCAAAAATGCCGCACTGCACGGCTTTGCCGGCCGGCGTTGCCTCAACCGCGTTCTGCGCCAGGTTTTCAAGAATCAACAGGATCAGGTCCGCCTCCCGGCTGGACACGCTGCCCTCCGCCGAAACATTCGTCGTCCAGCGCACTCCAACCGCCTGGGCCGCCGGCTCCATCCGGGCGGCCAGCAGCCCGCCCAGCTCGGCGAACGTGATTTCGTAGCTCGCCGCGGTGTTTTGTTCCTGCAAAACCCTGACAATCCGGCTGATCAAATCCTGCATCCGCTGCGTGCTGGCGGCGGCGGCCTGCCATTCTTCGGCATCGTGATGGCCATTGCCCGCCGCGCGGTCGCGCACAAAATTTTGCAGACCGCTCAACGGATTTTTCAGCCCGTGAATCAAATACGACGTGACTGCGCCGACCGCCGATGTTTTCGCGGCGAGCGTCAATTCACGGTTCGCGCGCAGCAAATCACCGGTGCGCTCGGCGAGCAGACGATTCGCGCGCTGCAACCGGCCAAACGCCAGGACCAGCGTCCCGGATAAAATTCCGCCCGCCACGATAAATGCGATGGCAAATTCCTCCGCCAACTGCCGGTCCAGCGCGGCATATTGCCGGGCCAGGCTGCTGCCGTTCATGATATATTGAATGACGCCCACCAGCCGCGACTGGTCATCCGCACGCAACGGGATGTCCACCAGCAGCAACGGCACTGCGGGGCCGTTGGTTTCCGGCAGCAGCTCCTGTTCTTCCAGGCGGGAGTGCGGCAGAAAATGATTTACCGGCGCCAGCTTCTGCAACCTGGCGAGATCGCTCCGCGCCAGGGTGCCTTCGGCGACATAAGCCGGAAACGCGTTGACAAATTTGCCGTCCGGCGCAAACAACCGGACGCCGATGACGTCGCGCAGGCGGGACACTTTCAGCGCCAGTTGAATTTGTTCGGTGGGATCATCCAGGGTGGTCAGGGTTTCGCCGCTCTGGCGATCATCAAGGTATTGCGCGGCAGCGACGGAATCCAAAATCTCGCCCGCGCGGTTGCTGATTTCTGCAGTAATGCTCCGGCGCAGATTCAGCGCCGCCCAAATGAGGACCGCCGCCAGCACGGCCAGCGCCAGCACCAGACTCCCCGCCAGGACGAGGCGCGCCCGGTTGGCTGGCCCGGCATTGGTTGACTGGCGTTTCATCACTGTATTTTCATCCAAGACGATGGTTGGGCGCTAAATGTTAGCCATAAAATTTAGAATTCCCAAATCAGCCCGGCGGTAATGGTGTTGGCCTGGTAGCGGATGTCAGGCAGGTTGGACAATACCCGCTCATAATTGTATTCCGCATAGAGTTTCAGCCATTTTTTGAGGCGACGTTCCCCGCGCAACGTGGCGTGCAGGAGAATTTCATTCAATGTCGGACCGTCAATCAGATCCGTCCGTTGCACCGGATAATCCAGGTAACTGCCGCGCAACGTGGCGGTAAACTGCCAGTTTCCCATTTCATAACGCAGACGTTCCGCCACCGAATATTCATTGAAGTTGAAAAATTTCCCGCCGTTGTCCTCGTCCATGGTAAAGCCCAGCTTGGTGTCCGTGCTCCAATGATTTTCCGCGCCCCAAAATTGCCGCCAGTCCAATTCCGCCCGTTGTTCCACCACGGACAGGTTCCGGGTGCCAATCGTCGCGCCATCCGCTGTCAGCGCCGGCCAGGTGTCATGGTCAAACTGCTGGATTTCATAGCTCACCGTGACTTCAGTTTTTTTATCGTCGCTGAAACCAAGCTCGAGCTGGGGACCGTATTTCCAGATGTTGTCGAGCGGCGCATCCAGAATTTCGCGTGCCGCGGGAAAATCCAGTTGCGCCCACCAATTGGTGCCCAGGTTGCGGCGGACGAACGGTTTCAGTTTGAGGATATTACCCTGGATCTCGACCGCCTCCGGGCCGGTGATCGTGTCAACAAAATCCACTTCATCCAGATAGTTCTCCGTGCTCTCGATCCCGGTTTCCCAGTTGTCGCCCAGAAACCGTTTAAAGGTGATGTCCGTCAGCCAGAAATCTGTGCCGTCAGACGGAACATTCTGGAGGTAACGCTCGTCATCGCCGCTGAAAATCGCGTCCACCCCCCAGCCATCCAGCGGCACGCGTGAGAGCGAATAATCCAGTCCCCCGGTCACAAAGGCGCTGCCTTGCGGATCGGATGGGCTTAACAGGACGTTGTCCCGGTAGCCTGCACCCGTGCGCAGACTGAGTGTGTACTGCCAGAGCAGCGACTCCTTCAGAAGCTTGGCGTCTTCTGGAATCAGCGGAAGGTCTTCTGGTGGCGTGTTGGATGACATTTGCGCTTCCGCCGTCAGGGTGAGCGTGGCCAGCAGTATCATTGCGATTATCTTCGCCACGCTTTTCCTGTCTTATTTTTCTTGTCTTAATATATGCAATAAGACCAGGCGGCAATAAGCCGCTTGGTCTGCGATAAAATGTCTGGCGCCAGGCCGGCGCCGGCGTTCATTCAGTGTCCGCGATGATGATGATTCCCGCCAGTGCTTTGTGCCGCCTCGATGATTCGCAGGAACTCAGCGTTGCTCACGCGGCCCTGCACACTTTTCAATTCATCCTTTAACTGGGTGCGAAAATCCGAAAGTTCATCCAGAAACGACTGCCGATTATCCTGCAACTGCTGCCGGATGGCGTCGCGCTGCTCCTGGGTGGTGGCATTCTGCAAACTTTCCAGCAACAGATGTTGTTTGAGCAAATACTTGTCGCGCAAAGCGTCAAAGCTGACGATCAGCTTGGCCACCGCCGGGGGCACGCCTTGCAGATCTGATGCTGAACTGCTGGCGTCGTTATGAAGCACCACCACGGGCGTGGTCGCCGCTGGCGTCGGCGCCGTGGTTGCCTGCGCCGACACAATCCCCGGAGCAGCCACGCTCAAAAACAGAGCGCCAACACTCACGATGGACCGAAAATCTTTCATAACGCACTTGCCAGTTTTCATTATATTCGCACCCGCACTTGCGGTTGTCATCTAGAAATGACTATCGCAATCGCCATGCCACAAATTCTACAAGTTGCTTCATATTAAAACCAAACAACTTACACAAACTCCACCCGCGTTTAACCCGTACCCAATGGACTGAAATTGGGGGATTTCACCCAAATTGCAAATGGCCCGCAGCCAACTAATTGGGTCAGGTCACCCAGGTTCGTCCGTCTTCCGGCCAGCCAGACGGTAGCGCAGGTAATCCCGCGACACCCCCAGCAACCGGGCGGCGGCCGACACATTGCCACCGCTTTGTTTCAACGCCTGCCGCACCAGCACGCCAATCGCCTCTTCCAACTTGAATCCCTCGGCCGGAAATACGAAATCCGGCCGGAGCCAGTCCGTCTGCTCCAGCGGCTTGGATGGGTCAATCGGCGTCTGCAAATTCTCAAAATTCAGCACCTCGCTGTCTTCAAACACAATGGCGCGTTCCAGTTCATGCGCCAGTTCGCGCACGTTCCCCGGCCAGGCGCAGCCCAGCAGACGTTGCCGGCCCGGCGGGGATATTTTCTTCAGCGCCAGCCGGTGCCGCCGGCACAACTGTGCCATCAGCAGTTCTGCCAGTCTCACAATATCCTCGCCGCGCTCCCGCAGCGGCGGAATGACAATCCGGTAAAGGTCCAGCCGGTGAAACAGGTCCTCACGGAACTGTCCCGCCGCCACCAGCTCCTTCAGATCGCGATTCGTGGCCGCGATCACCCGCGCGTCCACCGGAATTTCCCGCGTGCCACCGAGCCGCCGGATGCGGCGCTCCTCAATCGCCTTGAGCACTTTCGCCTGCAGGCCCGGGGACAGGCTCGGCAGCTCGTCCAGAAACAACGTCCCGCCGCTGGCCGCTTCAAACAGGCCGATGCGCATCGCGCGCGCGTCGGTGAACGCTCCGCGTTCGTGCCCGAACAGCTCCGATTCCGCCAGGCTTTCCGGCAAGGCCGAGCAATTCACCTCCACCAAAGCCTGCGCCGCGCGCGGGCCGCCCCGGTGCAGCCAGCGGGCAATGGTCGTTTTGCCCGTGCCGGTTTCACCCTGGATCAACACCGGCGACAGCGCGGTTTTCAGCCGCTGGTCGGTCGCCAGAATTTTCTCCGCCATCGCCTTCAAACCCGCCATGGCGTCGCCGAAAAAAAAAGCCTCGCCCGCCGGGCCGCCGTCATTGCGCCGGTGTTCTTCCACCCGGGCGGATTGCCGGGAACGTTGCGCCCGGGCCACGACCAGCGGCAGTTCCGACACGTCAAACGGTTTCGACAGGAAATCAGCCGCGCCCAGCCGCATGGCCTCGACCGCGCCCGCGACTCCCCCCTGCGCCGTCATGACAATGACACTGGTCGCCGGCGGAAAAACTTTTTCCCGAAGCAGATCAGTGCCCACGCCATCGGGGAGATTCACGTCCAGCAACGCCAGATCGAAAGCCTGTTCCTCCAGCATCCGCCGGGCGGCGGCCAGCGTGCCGGCCGCCGACACATCGGCGTCGAGCCGTTCCAGCGTGGCGGCGATCTGCTTGCGCAGCAGCAATTCGTCTTCCACCACCAAAATGTCCAGGCCGGCCAGAGTCAATGGTTCCATGGCTTCCAATAAATACAACCGCCGCGGCAAACACCACGAAAAACTGGCGCGCCCTTGATTTGCCGGCACCCGGGACTTCACCTGACACGTCAGGGTGCATCTTGATACTATCCTTGTCTGCGGCCACATGCAGCAGATGGCAGGATTCCGAAAGGCGCTGGGAGCGTGTCTCCCTCTCCGCATTTTGCGATTGCAAAATGGGGAGAGGGCCGGGGTGAGGTGTTCGTTTTCATACTTCGCCTTTAAATACAAGGATCTGCTGAAATGTTACAAACCAAGGACTACAGCAAGATGCACCCGCTCGTCACGCCACCGGCGACCGCAGTTGCACCAGCGTCGCGCCCCAGCCGCCGAACTGCGGATGATCGAGCGTGAATGAAATTACCGCCGGCTGTTTTTCCAAAATCGCATGCACCGTGCGCCGCAGATTGCCAATGCCCTTGCCGTGAATGATGCGCACCTGAAGAATGCCGCGCGCCTGACAGGCCGCCAGATACTCCGGCACCAGGTCTTTCACGTCACGCGGATTGAACGTGTGCAAATCCAGCACTCCGTCAATCGGCAGTTGGATCGGTTCGTCAGCCATTGGCCGCCAGTTGTTTTTTTACCCACCTGCGCGCCTCTTCGGGCGTCTTCAATTCATCCGCCAGTTGCTTCTCCCGAACCTCCTGCAGCAGCTCGCCGATCCGTTTTCCGCGCGGCAGGCCCAGCGCCAGCAGATCATTCCCCTTCAGCAGCGGCGGGCGGATGGCCGGCTGCTGTTTCAACATCTCCGCCTGCTCCACCAAAAATTCATAATGTGTCAGATCACCAAATGAACCGAGGCAGTCCAGCCGGTGCAGTTCCAGTTCCAGCGGAAACGTCTCGCGCAACAGCAGCCGCCGCAGCGTCGCCATGCGCATCTGTTTTACGTCCTTGAACTGCATGTGATTTCGGACGCACGTGACGATTTCTTCCGTCTGTTTTTTGGGGAACCGCAGGCGCTGCAAAATTTTTTCCGCCAGGGTGGCGCCCACGGTTTCGTGGCCGTAAAAATGAACTTTGCCCGTGGCCGCGTCACGCTCCACCGTCACCGGCTTGGCAATGTCGTGCAACAAAACCGCCCAGGGCAGCGATTCGCTCGCGCTGGCCGCACTGGAACCGCCAGGCGGCGATGGCTGGACCATTTTCTCCAGCATCAGCCGGACATGGTTAAACACGCTGCCCTCCGGATGAAATTCCGGCGACTGCTCACAGTCAATCGTGGCCGCGAGTTCCGGCAAAATCTGTTCCAGCAGGCCGCTTTCACGCAGCAACACCAACCCGCGCGCGGGAGCGGAATAATTTGTCCGGTCCCTCCCCCCAGGGCGAACTTTGTTCGTGCCTGCGTCGCTTTTCGGGTTCTCGGAAAGGGCGGGCAGTTCACCGGCTGGCGGGCTGAACAATTTCACCAGTTCATCCCGCACGCGCTCGGCGCTGATCTTTTTGATTTTCGGCGCCAGCGAGCGGATGGCGGCAAACGTTTTGGGCTCAATTTCAAAACCCAGCCGCGCGGCAAAACGCACCGCGCGCAGCAGCCGCAGATGGTCCTCGCCAAAACGCTCTTCCGGCGCGCCAATGGTGCGGATGATTTTCGCGCGCAAATCTTTTTCGCCGCCAACCCAGTCATGGATTTTTTTCGTGAGTGGATCGTAAAAAAGTCCGTTCACCGTAAAATCCCGGCGCAAGGCGTCCGCCTCGGCGTTGGCAAAAACCACGTGTTCCGGCCGCCGGCCATCCCGGTATTCGGCCTCCGCGCGAAACGTCGCCACCTGAAACTGCTGGCCGCGTTCCACGACAATGATGACGCCAAATTTTTTGCCGACGGGAATGGTTTTGGGGAACAGCTTTTCGACCTGTGCCGGCCTGGCGTTCGTGGCGATGTCGAAATCCTGCGGTTCGCGGCCCAGCAAAAAATCGCGCACGCATCCGCCCACCCAGAAGGCGGCAAAACCCGCCCCTTGCAGGCGTTCAACAATTTGTCCGGCGACAACTTTGGGCGACACTGGCGTCATTTGTGATTTGCGGTTTACGATTCACGATTCACGCGTGAATTACCAGCCAACTCGTAAACCATAAATCGCAAATCGCAAATTATTCCCCGCCCCAAATTTGCTTCAAATGCTCAATGCCGGGACGGACCAGGTCCACCGGCACCTTGGGGCTTAACTCAAAAACCTTGATGTGCTCCGGCTTCACGAACGGCTTGAGCGCGGCGAAATCAATGTCGCCGCCGCCGGGCGGAAAATGGTCGCGCGCGGGAAATTTGACGTCGTGAATGTGAAAGCCCGCCAGCCGGTCGGCGCGCTCGCCCAGGAACTGCGCATGATCTATGAAGCCAAGGTCCTGCTTGATTTGCGCATGACCGGTGTCGTGCCAGTAATAAACCGTCGGCGCGGGAAACTCCTCCAGCAACGATTTGAAATCCGACTCCACCGGCAGCTCCTCGACCGCTTCGCGGATTTCGATGCCAAACTTGAGGCCGCGGGCCTTGGCCTCGCCATAGAGTTCCCGCAACGTGGCGCGCGAATGCTCGTAAAATCGCTTTTTCTTCGCCTCACGCGCGGCATTGGCGTCGGCAGTCAGCTTGCGAAATTCGGGCGTGCCCCGCTTGCCGCGTTCGAGCAGTTCCTTGAGTTTGCCGGTGTAATCCTTCAAGTCCATGCTGCCAAAATGCAACACCACCAGCGGCGCGCCCACGCGCTGGGCAAAATCCAGCGTGGTCATTGTGTGTTTCATGGCCAGTTGACGGTCGCGGTCGCGGTCGGACGAAAATTCGTACAGGTTTGGCGAGGGACCGGTAATGCCCACGGGCAGCGGACAGAAATTATGTACGCTGGAAATTTTTATTTCGCCGGCCTTCACCGCGTCAAAAATGCCCGGCACCAGGCTCAGGCGGATGCCGTGGCTCAATTCCGCGTAGTCAAAGCCGAGTTCGCGGATTTCCCGCAACATGACGCGGCCATCCGTGTGGCGCGCGGAATTCCAGCAGGTGGAAAGGGAATACATTTGGCGTCTGGACTAAAATTGATTTAAACAAAAGCCGGGCGCATCCGGATGAACACGCCCGGCCTGAAAGCTAAATTACGGCCTAATCGTCGGCGTGGCGCGCGGCGAGCATGGCGGAGAAACGGGCGACTTTTTCCTTGCGGCGGCGTACGGCGCTGGGCTTCTCATATTGCCGACGACTGCGCACAACCTTGAGCGTGCCTTCGCGGTCAACTTTTTTCTTAAGCCGACGCAAAGCACGATCTACTGGTTCGCCTTTTTTTAATTTAATCTCTGTCAATGCACTCACTTCCTTTCCGGGGGCGGGGACCAACTGCCACGGGCAGTTCCCGCAAATAAAGGAAGGTGGAGATTAGATTTTCCCCGCCTGAAGTCAATGAATAAAACCATTGCAATTCAAGTCATCAGGTCAGGGCGCATCTCGCCATTGCCCCCAAATTGGTAGGGCAAACCTGCTGGTTTGCCACCGGAGCCTTGCGAATTAAGCGGTGGGCCAGCAAGACGCCGCTGCCGCGCCGCCTTGCTGGCTTTGCAGCCCCAAAGGCCGCCCCATTCTGCTTGTAGCGGCGGGTCTGGCGACCGCCGTGCCCCATGCTGCCGTAGCGGCGGTCTGGTGACCGCCGTTCCGCATTACTCTGCCGTGCCACCTCGCCTTTGCAGCCTGAAAGGCTGACCTATAACAGCCTGGGGCAAGCTCGTGCAACGAGCGCCGCCCCAGGTTCCCGCCCCCACCACGGCATAAGCGCTGTAAGCGCGTACCAC
>Ga0181520_10011493_pt1 | contig 11618 bp, 5 predicted proteins | sample PEATcosm2014_Bin_29_FD_132451 | JGI IMG/M metagenome (GOLD analysis project Ga0181520, IMG submission 132451) | Peatland microbial communities from MTU Mesocosm Facility, Houghton, MI, USA - PEATcosm2014_Bin02_30_metaG | ecosystem: Environmental > Terrestrial > Soil > Wetlands > Peat | place...
TCATAGGATGAGGCAACACGAAAAAAGGCTCAGAATTATGCGCAGGAAATCAAGCTGGCGATCGCTGCCCGCGCCACGATGGCGCTCGTACTCCGCATAATTCTCAGCTCAGCATAACTGCGCATTTTCGTGTGCAGTAACCTGTCCTTCGCCGGCGACTTCAACATCGTCCTCGCGAAGCACAGCAAGAACCTGAACCTAAAACACTCAATCTCCATCGGCATCGACGAAGCCCAGCGCGGATTCGAGCCGATGCAGTTGCAGGTCGAGGCATGGAAGGAGATCCAGGTCTCGGACGACCGGGCGCGGCTCGCCATCTTCAAGGCGTTCGTCGAAGACGAGCTTGACGCCCCCAAGCACCTCGCACGGGAAGTGTGGCGGAACTGGCGGGAGCCCGCATATGAGGAGTTCCGGCCCCGGACGGCCTACTCCCTCCAGAACGCATTCACCAGCAGCTTTAAACTGCTCGACGCCGTGCCGCTGTACCGCGCGACAGCCGACCTCGGGCGGTTCTTCCAAGGGGTCCAGTGATACCTCTCAGCGGCTTCGCCGTCGTCTTCCTCGTTCAAGGAAGGGGCAGGATCAATTTCCTGCCCTTCTCTTTTGTGCTGCTGCGCGAAGGGATGGTCCGATTAACCTTCAATGCCTGGACGTGGCCCTCGCCGTCAATTACTATTAAGGCAACCCCATGTCACCCTCGAAGAAACAGGAACAGGCGCCCATCTCTTCAGATCTCACCTTTTTGACAAATGAGCCTGGCCGTTCCATGCGGGAGCGCTTGGCGGCGCTCCTCGCGCAGTGCCGGTTGTTCGACTGCCTCGTCGGCTATTTTTATGTGAGCGGCTTTTTCAAGCTGTACCCATCCCTGGCAAAGACGGAAAAAGTCCGGGTACTTGTTGGCCTCCAAACCGATCACGCGACGCTAGGCCTCATCGAGCAGGGGCGCGCCCAGGGAAAGCTCGACCTTCTGTCTCACGCGGAAACAAAAGAAGCGGTGCCCGGCGAGATTCTCTCTGAGCTTGAGAAAGCGCCCGATACTCTGGAGATAGAGCAAGGCATTCGAACATTTATCGAATGGGTGCGTTCCGGCAAGTTGGAGGTCAAGGCCTATCCATCCGCGAAACTTCACGCGAAGCTGTACATCGTCACGTTCGTAGACGGCTATCCCGACAAAGGCAGGGTCGTCACCGGCTCCAGCAACTTCACCCAGGCGGGCCTCCAGGACAACCTGGAGTTCAACGTCGAACTGAAGAATCGGGCCGATTACGATTTTTCCTACCAGAAATTCAACGAGCTGTGGGCGGACGCGGTAGATCTTAACGAGACGTACGTCGCAACTATTGAGGAGAAGTCCCAGTACGCGCAGTTCACGCCATACGACCTGTACCTAAAGCTACTGTATGAATACTTCAAAGGTGAACTGAACCGGCCGGCAGAACTAGAGGACGTATATTTCCCCGGCGGTTTCAAGAAGCTGAAGTACCAGGAAGAGGCGGTGCTCAGCGCCAAGCGCATTCTTGAAGAATACGGCGGCGTATTCCTTTCCGACGTCGTGGGTCTCGGCAAGACGTATATGTCCGCGCTCCTTGCGCGCGAACTCGATGGACGCACGCTGGTCATAGCGCCTCCGAGCCTCCTCGACAGAAACAATCCCGGCTCATGGCCGAACGTTTTTGGTGATTTCGGTGTCAGACAAACTGATTTTGAGTCGATAGGAAAAATCGACGACCTACTCCATCGGGACGTGAGTAAGTACGCCAACGTGTTCATCGATGAATCGCACCGCTTCCGTACGGAGACAAGCCAGACCTACGAACGCCTGGCGCAGATCTGCCGGGGGAAGCGCGTCATCTTGGTCAGCGCTACCCCGCTCAACAACTATCCGACAGACATTCTCAGCCAGATAAAACTTTTCCAGAACGGCAAGAACAGCACCATACCGAACGTCCGCAATTTGGACACTTTCTTCAACGGCCTCGTGAGGAAACTGCAAGGCCTTGACCGGCAAGCCGACCGGACACAATACTTCTCGGTCGTCCGCGCTAACGCAGGAGACATCCGGGAAAGGGTCCTCAAGTATCTGATGATACGGCGAACCCGGACTGAGATCATGAAGTATTATGGGGCGGATCTTTTGGCGCAAGGCTTGCGGTTCCCTGATGTCGCCGATCCCGAGCCGCTCTTCTACACTTTTGATAAGGCGGAGGATGAGGCGTTCTCTTCAACCATGGATCGTATCATCCATAACTTCAAATATGTGCGCTATAAGCCCCTGAGTCCCGAGTATTACCTCGGTGAGGTAGATATTTTGGAGCAGCAGAGCCAGGTGAACCTAGCCCGCTTCATGCGAATTCTGCTTGTGAAGCGGCTGGAGAGCAGCATTCATGCATTCACGCTGACCCTTGACCGGTTCATTCGTTCCTATGAGCGATTCATCGAGGAATTTGAGAAGGGATACGTGTACAGCAGCAAGAAGTATACCGGCAAGATCTTTGATCTACTGGAAGCCGGCGACGAAGAGGGGGTACAGCGGCTTATCGATCAGGACAAGGCCGACCGGCTCCCCGCGTCCGATTTCAAGCCCGAGTTCTTGGCGCACCTGAAGCAGGACTTGTCGGTATTGCGCGACGTGAGGGCGCTTTGGGCGAAGATGGAGCACGACCCCAAATGGACGGCCTTTCGCGAACTTCTCAAGTCTCATTCCCTCCTTACCTCCGGCAAGCTCATCATCTTCACCGAGTCGCGGGAAACCGCGGAATACCTGGCCGCCAAAATCGCATCCGAAGTGGAGCCGAGGGTCGTGTGTTTCTCCGGTCAATCCGACAGCGCCACGCGGCAGCGGGTCATCGAGAACTTCGATCCCAAGGCCTTCCACGTACGCGATGATTACCGAATCCTCGTCACCACCGATGTGCTTTCCGAAGGCGTCAACCTGCATCAATCCAACATCGTCGTCAATTACGATATTCCCTGGAATCCCACGCGCCTCATGCAGCGCGTCGGGCGCGTCAACCGCGTCGATACCGCTTTCGACACGATTCACACATTCAATTTCTTCCCGTCGAAGCAGGGAAACGATTTACTGAAACTGAGAGAGGCGGCGGAGGCGAAGATCCAGGCATTCATCGAAATGCTCGGGGCGGACGCCCGGCTTCTCACGGAGGGGGAAGAGGTCAAGTCCCATGACCTGTTCACCCAATTGAACTCCAAAACCACGATCACCGGCGAGGACACCGAGGAAGAAACTGAGTTGGAGTACCTGACGGAAATTCGGAACGTGCGGGACGAACAGCCAGACCTTTTCGAGCGCATCAAACGGCTACCGAAGAAGGCGCGCTCCACGCGGCAACACGATGCATTGTTAGCGCCCGCGACCGTTGGGCACCCACCGGCGCTTCTCACGTTCTTCCGCCAAGGGAAGCTCGACAAGTTCTTCCTTTGCGCGAGCGAACAGACCTCGTCCCAGGAACTTGATTTCTTGGCTGCGGTAAAGTACTTGAAGCCGGCGGATATTAAAGAAGCTCGCCAGCCGATCTCCCAGCAGTTCTATCCGCTTCTCGACCGCAACAAGGCCGCGTTTCAGGCCGCAACGACGGCTGAAAATGAGGATGCCGCTCCCGCCTCCTCCGCTCGCAGCAACGAACTCTACATTCTCCGACGGCTCCGGGCGCCCGAAATCAAGCGCTGCAAAGTCTTCACCGACGATGACGAATCATTCGTGCTTCAGGTCGTCCAACTTCTCGAAGATGGCGCCCTGCCGAAGCCCACGACCAAAAAAACGGCCGCGGTCCTAAAAACCGAGGTCGAGCCACTCAAAGTGCTGGGCATTCTCCGTAGGGAGATTCCCAAAGAGTTCTTTCTCGCAACCCGCGCGGAGCTTTCCCAGCACTCCCGCAGCCCGCGCGAAGTGATCCTCTCCTCTTACATCGTGTAGCCCATGGACAGCGCACAAGCCAAAATTCTCGTTCACGACACGTTCACCCACGCCTTTGACAAAGCGCGCTACCAACGCTTCGTTCACGAGGTCGTCAACCACTACGATGACTCGAAGGCCGGCGCGTGGAACCATCAATACATCAAAGATGCCTTCAAGCCGCACGTGGAGCGGTATGAGCGCCTCGGAACCTATACGGCGCCGGGCCGGGAGAAGGTGGATCTGCTCATTGTCTACCTGACTCGCGACACCAAACTCCAGCGCGCGCGGACGGCGTTGCGCAATTTCGTGGCGTACCATCTCAAACAGCACAGTGAAAAGGATGCGGCTCTCGCCGCGTTCGTTTCCCCTACCGAGCGCACGTGGCGGTTCTCTTTCGTGAAAATGGAATACGCCGCCCAGCAAGGTGCGTCCGGCAAAGTGTCCGTCACTGAGAATCTCACGCCGGCGAAGCGGTACTCGTATCTGGTCGGAGAAGGAGAAAGTTGCCACACCGCACAAAGCCGCTTCGTAGATATCTTGCAGGAAACCGTCAGCGATCCCACGATGGAGCAGTTAGAAGACGCATTCAGCGTCGAGACGGTGACGAAGGAGTTCTTCTCGCGCTACCTGACCCTATTTGAGCGGATTAACTTGCAACTGCAACGGCTGCTCGACACGAATTCAGGAATACGCAAAGAGTTCGAAAGCAAGTCTATCAACCCAATCGATTTTTCAAAAAAGCTGCTCGGTCAGATTGTTTTCCTCTATTTCATCCAAAAGAAGGGGTGGCTGGGCGGCGCCAAGGACGATCTGTGGGGCACCGGTCCCAGGGATTTCTTGCGGCGCCTGAACCGCGGCGAGTACGGCGCATACAAGAACTTTTTCAACGACGTATTGGAGCCCCTTTTCTACGAGACGCTGGCAACGGACCGCGGGCATGAGGCATGGTGCAAGCGTTTCGGATGCCGCATACCGTTTCTCAATGGCGGTCTCTTCGAACCGCTTGCAGACTACGATTGGAAAAAGACGGATATCGCCCTTCCAAACGAGATCTTTGCGAATCGTGAAACGACACGAGAGGGCGACCTTGGCACCGGAATACTCGATGTATTTGATCGCTACAACTTCACCGTGAATGAAGCAGAGCCGTTGGAGCAAGAGGTCGCCATCGATCCTGAAATGCTCGGCAAGGTCTTTGAAAACCTCATCGAGGAGAACCGGCGCAAGGGGATGGGCGCGTTCTACACGCCCCGTGAGATCGTGCACTATATGTGCCAGGAAAGCCTGGTGCGATTCCTGTACTCGGCGGTAAACCCTGAAGCCGAGCCAATCGTGCAACGGCCGATCATTCAGGACGGACTCTTTGCATCCGCCGGACCCGTACAGGACACCATCTCGGCTCCTCCGATTCGGGAGCGAATCTCAAGGGATGATCTGGAAGCGTTTATCCACTCCGGTGAACAAGCCGCACACTACGAAGCCGCGCGACTGACCGGCACCGTCAGCTACCGCCCGCAGTTACCGAGTTCAATTGAGGACTATGCACGCCTCATAGATGAAAAGCTCCGAGACATCGCGGTATGCGACCCGGCAATTGGATCGGGCGCATTCCCGGTCGGCATGATGACGGAAATCGTGCGCGCGCGAATGACCCTGACGCCATACTTCAGCGACGTGCGCGACGTGCGCGGACGGAGTCCGTACCAATTCAAGCGGCATGCCATACAGAACTGCCTGTACGGGGCAGATATCGATCGCGGTGCCGTGGAAATCGCGAAGCTCCGGCTTTGGCTCTCGCTCGTGGTTGACGAGGAGGAGACGAAACAGATAAAGCCTCTGCCAAACCTCGACTTCAAAATTGTCGCTGGCAACTCATTGCTCGGGTTCCCGGAGCGCTACACGTCACCGAGTCTTTCGGAGATCGAACAACTCAAGAACCAGTACTTCGAAGAACCAGACCATGATCGGAAGGCCGCCCTGAAAGCCCGGATTGACGGCAGGATTCGCGAGGTGCTCGCGAGATCCGCCGGCCCTCTTGGGTACCCGGTGAATTTTGATTTTCAACTGTTCTTTTCCGAAGTCTTTCGGGAGAGAAATGGGCGCGGTAGCGGCTTCGATATCGTGATCGGGAACCCACCGTATGTGCGGGCGGATGGAGACGATGAACACATGCTGGCCCGGCGGCAGATCCAGCAGACCGGCCTCTACGAAACCCTGTGGGAAAAGTGGGATTTGTACATCCCCTTCATCGAGCGGGGCTATAAGCTTCTGCGCAACGGCGGGGTCATCACGTTCATCGTTTCCGACGCCTTTTGCCACGCCAAGTACGCCGAGAAGCCGCAGGATTGGTTCTTGAAACACGCCCGCGTGTTGCGCTTAGACTTTTTCAGCAAAATCAAGATATTCGAAGCTGCAGTTCGGAATGTCACGTTCTTTTTCCAAAAAGGTGACGGTCTTCTGAATGTTCCGGAGCGCCGCGTTCACGATCCTGCGTTCGGGCAGCTTAAGATTTTACCGTCCGATCAGCAACAACGTTTGAACCACCGCGCATTCTTTCCAGAAGACACGGAGGCCAGTGTGTTCTCCAAGCCGACGGTCCTCCTTGAAAGTATCTGCTACATTTCGAAAGGGATGGTTGTACACGCAGATGAGAAAGTTGCAAAGGGCCAATTTGAATTGGATGACCTAGTTTCAGAGACAAAGGATAAGACTCATTCAAGGGCATTTGTCGAAGGCAAGTATCTCGCTCGATGGTTGCCAACGACCCACAAGTGGTTAGAGTGGGGAACCTCACGGGCACCCCGTCTTTTCAGCCGCCCAACATTTTCGGAGCTCTATACTGCAAAAGAAAAGCTCATCTCGGTCGATATGGCGGCCGGGACGCAAAAACTGCGCGTGATTTATGACGCGACGCAACTCTATCACAATCACTCGGCCTGGTCGTTCGTCCCCTGGTGCAACCTGGCCGGGGTACATAATAACTCTCTCAAGAAGGCGGCCCGATACAAAGATGAGTCAACGCGACCAGATCTTCCGATGCGGGAAGATCTTGAGGCAACCAGCCGTCGGTTTGACGTGAAATACCTTCTGGCAGTCATGAACTCCTCTACGGCGCGGGACTTTCTCCGGGCAAACCGCAGAAGCAACATCCACCTCTATCCGGAGGATTGGAAACAGCTTCCGATTCCCGAGGCGACGCACGAACAACAGGCGACCGTCGCAGCTCTTGTCGACAAAACCCTGGTGGCCCTTCAGTCCGATCCGAAGGCCGATGTCTCGGCTCTGGAAGAGAAAATCGATGACCGAGTTGCACTGCTGTATGGAGTTCCTCAAGAAACCGCAGTGCGTGTTTGAAAACCCTCCGGCACAACGAAACCACAGCAGGAAGCGAATAATTCGCCATGCGGCCAGGAAATTCATGGGTGCCATTGCTGCAAGCCCGATTGTTTACGTCCGCTCAATATAGGTACAGTATGCGGTTACCTCATACCACAAGGAGTGGCAAATGGCAGGGCAGCCGGACTATATTTCCCGATGGGGCCACCTATTCGAGAATTTTCAGACGCCGTCATTGGGGTTCTACCGAGCGGTTGAAGCGGCCGTGCAGGCGCGATCCGTACCGGAAACCCACTGGACCCAAATCGAGCACAAGGAAGGCGGCCTCGGCAGCGCAAACCGAGCCTACGTGCGCATCCATCGGGGCAAGTACGCATTCGACATCTGCGCCGCGCCGTTCGGCACGGGCTTCTTCTTCTCCTGGTGGTTCACCGAACCGCCGCTGAAATTCGCGCTCCTCTACACGCTCGGATTTTTCTTCGCCCTCCTGATCCTCTTGAACGTTGCTTTCGCGATGGGAGCGGCCATGGGCGCGGTGATGGGGCTTGGAAGTTTCCTCGGCGGGAGTTGTGGCGCCCTCATCGGTGTGCCAGCGATCCTCTGGCTTCTCGGCAACGCCGTGCGGCAAGGCAGCATACGCGGGGAAAGCACGATCTTGGCCGTGCCCATTGTCGGCTGGATCTACGAGCGAGTCTTTTCGCCAGCCACGTTCTACGCCATCGATACCGCCCTCATGTTCCAGGACGCGGTGCATAATGCAGTCATGGAAGTCATCGACTGCGTGACCGAGAACAAGGGCGTCCGCGCCCTAACGGAATCTGAACGCAAACCCATCATGAAGAGATTCGGGCCTTCGGATTGAGTGGTGAGACATGCCGTGCAATTCCTCCGGGGCGGAAGCGCTGACCCGGCAGTTCTACGAATGGGAAAAGCGGGGTCGGGGCTGGCAGGTCTGGGAACGACCGGTCGCCCCTGAACCGCCGTTCCGTCCGTTCTTCGGCCACTTCGTTTCGGGGAGGTTTGGGCCGGCGATTGACGATGGCCGGAAGCCGACGTTTCTCAGCAATCTCGTCGATGGCCTTTTGAAAAGCGGTGCGACTGCCGGGGAGGCTCCTAGCCCTCCGGACGACGAAGAGCCGTCGCCGACGTACATGGAAGATCGTGCTGCGCTCGTCGAAGTGCAGGCGGTATTGCCGCCGGAAACCAAGATCACCAAAGACGCCGCCGGACAGTTCCTGATGAGCCTCGGCGACTTCTCCCGGCCGGCCAGCTTCGAGATCGTGGGGACCAGCGATTCGATTCTGGTGCAGCTTGCCGCCGCTCCGCGCGATCAGAGGCAGATGCGCGAACAGCTTCAGGCGTACTTTCCCGAAACATTGGCATCCGAGCGGAAGGGCTACATGGAAGCCCTCTGGGACCAGACCGGGCGCAAAGCCACCGCCGTCGTCGAATACGGACTCTCAAAGGAGTTCATGCGCCCGCTCCGCTGTTTTGACCGCTTCGACCCCGATCCGCTCGCGGGACTGATCGGCGCGATGGCGGAGCTGCATCCGGACGACACGGCGCTCTTCCAGGTGCTTTTCGCCCCGGTCCGCCACGCGTGGCCGGAGAGCATCCTGCGGGCGGTGACGGACGACGCCGGCGATTCGTTCTTCATGGACGATGCGACCATCGTGAAACTGGCCTCAGAGAAAATATCTTCCCCGCTCTTTGCGGCGGTGATCCGGGTTGCCGCGCAGAGTCCGAAAAGCGCGCGGGCCTGGCGCATCGCAGAGGGTTTGGGCAAATCGCTGCGCCAGTTCGCCGACGCGGCAAGCAACGAGCTCATCCCGCTCGAAAACGACGGGTACGATGACGAGCAGCATCGCGACGATGTCGTCACGCGCCGGAGCTGCCGCGGCGGCCTGCTTCTGAACCGGGACGAATTAGTTTCGCTCGTTCATCTGCCGTCGGCCTCGGCACGGTCGGCCAAGCTGAAGCGGGAAGACCGCAAGACGAAAGCCGCGCCCTCGCTCGCGTTCGGGCATGCGCTCAGGCTCGGCGAGAACCACCACGCCGGGAAGAGCGTGGCCGTATCGATCAGCGCCGATCAGCGCAGCCGCCACATGCACCTCATCGGCGCATCGGGGAGCGGCAAGTCCACGCTGCTCCTGAACATGATCGTCCAGGACATCGAGCACGGCGAGGGACTCTGTGTCCTCGATCCACACGGGGACCTGATCGACCAGGTCATCGACCGCATTCCCGAAGAGCGCATCCACGACGTCGTGCTCCTCGATCCGTTCGACGAAGCATACCCCGTCGGCTTCAACATCCTCTCCGCCCATTCGGACCTCGAACGGAACCTGCTGGCTTCGGACCTCATCTCGGTGTTCCAACGCCTCTCCACGAGCTTCGGCGACCAGATGACCACCGTGCTCGGGAACGCGATCCTGGCTTTCCTCGAAAGCAGCGAGGGAGGAACGCTCGCGGATCTGCGGAGGTTCCTCGTCGAGCCGGGTTTCCGGGAGCGGTTCCTCGGGACCGTTCAAGATCCCGAAATCATGTACTACTGGCAGAAGGAGTTTCCGCTCTTGACCGGCAAGCCGCAAGGTCCAATCCTCACCCGGCTGGACACCTTCCTCCGGCCGAAGGTGATCCGGCACATGGTCTCCCAGAAGGAGAACCGCCTCGATTTCGCGGCCATCATGAACGGCCGGAAAATCCTGTTGGCCAAGCTCTCGCAGGGCCTGATCGGCGAAGAGAATTCCTATCTCCTGGGGACGCTCGTCGTCTCCAAGCTGAACCAGATCGCCACGAGCCGGCAGAACATGGCGGCATCGGCGCGCACGCCGTTCTACCTCTACGTGGATGAATTCCACAACTTCGTCACACCGTCGCTCGCCGCGATATTGTCGGGCGCGCGGAAATACAACCTGGGGCTCATCCTCGCCCACCAGGAACTCCACCAGCTTTCGAACCGTGACAACGACGTGGCGAGCGCGGTGATCTCGAATCCCTACACCCGCGTCTGTTTCCGCCTGGGAGATTTCGACGCAAAGAAGCTCGAAGACGGGTTCTCGTTCTTCAGGGCAAAGGATCTCCAGAACCTCAGCGTCGGCGAGGCTATCGTCCGCATGGAACGCGCGGAATATGATTTCAACATGAAAACCGTTCCGCTTCCCGCGGTCGATCCGGCTCAGGCCGCCGTCCGCCGTGAGCGCATCGTGGCATCCTCGCGTGAGCGGTACGCCGCGCGACGGGAGGACGTGGAAGCGATTCTCCGGGCACGCCATGCGACTTCCGCGACGGAAGTTGAAGCGCGGGGCGTGAAGGCCAGAATCCGCTTGGAAGTGCCGTTGCCCGCCGGCAAACCGGCCCCGGCGCCCCCTGAGGAAACGCCCTCACTTCCGCAAACGCCCGGACGCGGCGGCGAACATCACAAATATCTCCAGCAACTCATCAAGCGCTGGGCCGAAGGGCGCGGCTATGGCGTGACCATCGAAAAGCAGATCCTCGACGGCCTGGGATCGGTGGACGTAGCCTTGGAGAAGGGAGGCCGCTCAATCGCATGCGAGGTTTCGGTGACGACCGACGCCGATCACGAAACCGGCAACGTCCAAAAATGCCTTGCCGCCGGTTTCGACGATGTCGTCCTGATCTCTTCCGAGAAGAAGACCCTGACGTCGGTGCGGCACGCGCTCGTGGCGGCCTTGAGCACCGCGCAGTATCGGCAGGTGAAATTCCTCACTCCGGAGGAAGCCTTTTCCTTCATCGAGGGCCTCGAAAGCAGGAGCCCGACCGCCGCGCCGACGGCTCCCGATCCGAACGAGCTCATGACGGCGAGGGAAGTGGAAGAACTGCTCCGCATCGACGTGAAGACGATCTACAGCTACGTGAAGCGCGGCATATTGCCCTACGTGAAAATCCAGTCGAACGTCCGGTTCCTGAGATCGGCGATTCTGCAATGGATGGAGGAGCGGCAGTACAAGCCGGGGAGCCGGGCGACTCGGAAGTGAAACCTCTGTGGCAGACAGTGATGGTATACTGCGGGCATGCGAGCGCGAGCCATGGGAAACCGGAAAACAGCGGGTTCTCAGGCTGGCGTACTGTCTAATTTACTGTCTGTTTCGGAGTCCGAACAGGGGGTATTTGATAGACAGTATAGACTGTATAGACACAGTCTTAGGAATGTAAGCGCCGTTGAATGAGCTAAATGCAGGAATAGCCGAAGGGCGGGAGTAATTCAGTGGTAGAATGCCAGCTTCCCAAGCTGGACGTCGCGGGTTCGAGCCCCGTCTCCCGCTCCATCTTTTCAATAACTTAGCTGCCACTGAAACTCGAATCCCCTGGCGGAATGGTACCAGCACTGTGCGGCCATCTTCCA
>Ga0181520_10011494_pt1 | contig 11618 bp, 8 predicted proteins | sample PEATcosm2014_Bin_29_FD_132451 | JGI IMG/M metagenome (GOLD analysis project Ga0181520, IMG submission 132451) | Peatland microbial communities from MTU Mesocosm Facility, Houghton, MI, USA - PEATcosm2014_Bin02_30_metaG | ecosystem: Environmental > Terrestrial > Soil > Wetlands > Peat | place...
CGCCCATGATAGCCGATTCGAGCCCTTAGGTGGAGATCGTTTGTCCACCGCCCGGGTTTACGAAAACGCCTCCGCAGTCCCCCCCGTTTTCACGGGCTTTCTTGATCGCCGGGAATTGCTGGAAGACAGGGATCGCGTCCAAACAATAGCCGGCAAACTCAAGAATCTTGTCGAGGACTCCCCCGACGATGCCGGTCGCAATGAGAAAGTCCTGTCCACTGTCAAAGAACTCTGGAAGGTGCTCGTCGTCGCTGCGGTTCGGCATATCGCAGCGACGAATGTTGTGCGTGGGATTGGAGCGCTCCAAGAGTATTATGAGAAATCAGCTGACTTCGAGGAAGTTCTGTTTGGAATTGATCCCACGTACCGGGACCATACGCTGCATGTGCTTTGGGTCTATCTCCTCGGTGACTACATTCTCACCAAGCAGCCAGTGTACACTGGCGTGAGAATGGACTGGGATATTGTGATTCGCGACCCAACCGATGATGCCGCTGCAAACTTCAAGAGGGATCTCGAGAAGGAATTGAACGAAGGGTACCGCGACGCGGTCTTCTGCATCATTGTGCTTTGCCATGATCTCGCGTATCCGTTTGAGCGTGCTGAGCGGGTAAACAGGAGGGTAGAAGAACTCTCACACTTCCTTGGTATCCGTTCATTTGACAGACTTCGATACGTGGGCCTAGCTATCGCTCAAGCAGATGCGTAACGTTCTGCGACCTTTTTTGGCCACGGGGCTTGCGTGACAGTGCGTCCAGAAAAGGCTTCCAGCCGACGCTGACGGCCACGCGGCTGAAGGCAAGCCTTCGGCTCCTTGGTGTGTCGGCAAATCACGCTTCTTCGATGAGGCGTCGGAAAACCACGGTTTTCTCGAAAGGCCGGAATCCTCCTAGCCTACATCGGCCGCATCGTCCGAGATGTCAAACGTGACTTGCCAACCGCTTCGGTCGCCCCCACCGACGCAGCGAAATGCAATTCGCCAAAGTGCTTCGGTCGCATTGACCGACGCTTGAATCCCGCTTGACCACGTTCCTGGCGTTATAGGGTCTTGTGTTGCCAGTGCAGCAAGGGGGATGGGCATGCGGGCAAGCGAATCATCCGGCGTGCGGCTACGCCGTTTTCCGAAGAAATTGTGATGCAGATTCCGCGATGCCGGGGTGAGTGCGTAGAATACTCTATTGATTCCTTGGTGGATTATGGAACACTCTCGATCTTTTTCACCCCAGGGGGAAACGGGCGCGTTTCACGAACCCTTGTTCCATGGTCCGTGCAGGACTCGATAGAGACCTACTTGCCTGAGGGGAGGAATGAAATGACTGGTGACCAGACGGCCAAGCTTCGCGAGCACCTGATCTATCTGCTGGGCGGCGGCGGTGCCCACCTGAGTTTCGACAAGGCGGTCACCGGCCTGCCGCGCCGACTTGCGCGCAATGCGGGACTTGGTAGCCGACCCGGCCACCGATCTGTTCACGCCGCTGCCGCACGGCGAGGGGCAGACGGTCCTGCGCGAGGCGCTGCTGGTCGCCGACCACAACGCCTATCATCTCGGCCAGTTGGTCATGGTCCGACGGCGCTTGGGCGCCTGGGAAGAAGAGGGGTAAAAAGGAACGCGCAGCCGGTCACTTGGGTTCGCGCTCCGCGCCCGGCAGTTGCCGCAGCGACTTTTCTACGTAGCATCGCATTCCGGCGCATTCTGCCGCTGAAGTGCGCGGATGATTTGGTCGTATGCGAGACTGGGAACCTTACTCATACCGTGACTTCGATCAGCTCGGCACGCGGGGAAAACGTCTGATCATCCTCGACCGGCTCGAGATACAACTCGATCGCCTCGCGGATGTTCTTCAGCGCTTCTTCCTTCGTATCCCCTTCACTGATGCATCCCGGCAGGGCAGGAACCAGCACGGTATAGCCGCCGTCGTCACTCGGCTCTAAAACAACTTTGAGATTCATGGGCCGTCGCCCCAGGATCTTCTTAGCAACAATTCCCACACTTGTATTATTATAGCCAACACCGAAATTGCCCAAAATCGCGCCCGCACGCAATTCTCGTCGACACGGCGGGCAAGCCCGCCCGCTACACGACAGCATTGCCGTTCGCCGGCCACCGCGACCGCTGGCCCCTCCCCCCTCCTCCCTCGCCCCTGTATACTGCGGTGTATGGCGCGTGAGCCGATCCTGCAATCTCCCGTGGCGATCAACGACGACGACCGCGACCTGCGTCCGCAACGGATGCGCGACATGGTCGGACAGCGGGAGGTCTACGCGCGGTTGGAGATTGCCGTCGACGCGGCCTCCAAACGGGGGGAATCGCTGGGGCACATTCTTTTTGACGGTCCGCCCGGGCTGGGCAAAACGACCTTCGCCATGTGCATTCCCCGCGACCTGGGCGTCAGCTTTCAGATCGCCAGTGGTGCGGCCCTGATGGCCCCCAAGGATGTGATTCCCTATCTGACCAATGCCGAGGAGCGGTCGGTGCTGTTCATCGACGAGATCCATCGCTTGCCCAAGGCGGTCGAGGAGTTTCTCTATCCGGCGATGGAGGATTTTCGGATCGACTTGATCCTCGGCGAGGGGGTGAACGCGCGGACCATCAATATGCCGCTGAAGCCCTTTACGCTCATCGGCGCCACGACGCGCACCGGCCTGCTCTCGGCCCCGCTGCGCGACCGATTCCACCTCCGCGAGCATCTGGAGTTCTACACGGTCGAGGAATTGGCCGAGATTGTCCGCCGCAACGCGAAGAAGCTGCGCGTGGAAGTGGCCGATCGGGCGGCGGCGGAGATTGCCGGGCGGAGCCGCGGCACGCCCCGGCTGGCCAACAATCGGCTCCGCTGGGTTCGCGACTACGCCCAGAGCAAGGCCGACGGCCGGATCAGCCTGGCCATCGCCCGCGACGCCCTGGCCATGCAAGGGATCGACGTCCTGGGCCTGGACCCGCAGGACCGCAAATACCTGGAAACGATCGCCCGGGTGTTCGGCGGCGGTCCGGTGGGCGTGGAAGCAGTGGCCCACACCTTGAACCTCGCTCCCGATACGCTGATCGACGAGGTCGAGCCGTACCTGCTGCGGAGCGAATTGGTGGTCCGCACGCCGCGTGGCCGCCGGCTGACGGCGAGCGCCTTCGAGCACTTGGGCCTCAGCCCTGCGGACGACGCCGGCGGCTCGGGACAACGGACGCTGTTCCGGTAAAGCTACCCGCTCTTCACCGTCTCGTACGTTCGCCCGGCGACGTGATTGCGATCGTTTTCGGCGGCCACGCGGGCCAGCCGCTGGCCGCAGGGCGTGGGATACTCGCCCGTGATGCACGCCCGGCACAACGCTTCGGCCGGAAGCTTGATCGCCCGGGCGATGGCGTCCACGGGCAAGTAGCGGAGCGAATCGGCGCCGAGCTGCGCGGCCATCACGGCCTCGACCTCGGGCGTGAGCGGCTCGCCCTGCAGAAACTTCGGCGCAAACAGCTCGCCGACGGTCGACATGTCAATGCCGTAGAAGCAGGGCGAAATGATGGGCGGGCAGGCCACGCGGACGTGAATCTCCCGCGGCTGCCCCAATTCGCGAATCCGCTGTAAGAGCACGTGCAGCGTCGTGGCCCGCACGATCGAATCCTCGACCAGCAACACCCGCTTGCCTTCCAGCACTTCGCGCAGCGGGGTGTACTTGATCTCCGCCTTGCGCTTGCGGTCGCGGCCGCCTTCGATGAACGTCCGGCCGGTGTAACGATTGCGGATCAGCCCTTCGACGCAGGGGACTTTCAAGGCGTAGGCCATGGCGTCGGCTGCGGCCTTGCTGGTGTCCGGCACCGGAACGACCACCGTATCGGCATCGATCGGCACCGTCTCCAGCCGGGCCAGCTCCTCGCCCAGGGCCTTGCGAGTGAGATACACGCTGCGGCCGTCCAGCGTGCTGGCCACGTTGGCGAAATAAATCCACTCGAAGAAGCAGTGGGCGCAGCGCGGACTCCGCCCGAAGAGCTGGATCTCCAACTTCCCGTCGCTGATGATCACCGCGTGGCCCGGCGGCACCGATTTGATGCTCTCGGCGGCGAAACCGACGTTCAGCAGGGCCACGCTCTCGCTGGCCGCGGCGAACAAGGGCCCCTCGATCGCATAGCTGAGCGGCTTGATCCCCAACGGGTCGCGGGCCACCATCATGTTGCCCAGCGCGTCGACGAACACAATGCTGTAGGCGCCGTCGAACTTGCGGGCGAAGTGGCGGCAAACGTCCAGCAACAGCGGCCGTCGCTCCGAGGCCAGCGCGCCGCAAATCTGGTGCATCAGCACTTCCGTATCCGACTCGCGGGCCAGGTAGTTGTCGTGATCGTCGAGCAGCTCCTCGCGCAGGTCCATGTAGTTGGCCAACTGCCCGTTGAAGGCGAAGCTGAACCACTTGTGCTTCTTGATGTGATGGCGTTCGAACGGCTGCGCGTAGCTGCGATCGTCCTGGCCGCAGGTGGCATAGCGGACATGCCCGATGGCCGCCCGGCCGGTGTACTCCTGCATCAGGTTTTCGTACTTGCCGCGGTGGTTCAGTCGAAAGACTTCGCTCACGTTCCCCACTTCCTTGTGGGTGTCGATCAACTGATTGCGATTAGGGTTGTAGGTGGTCATGCCGGCGGCGAGTTGGCCGCGATTTTGGATGTCCAAGAGCATCCGCGGCACGAGCCGGGAGATTTCTTCGGGCCCTTGCTCGGGACACAGCGGGCTGACGCCCCGGCCCGGCAGGTGATAGACAGCGACGACGCCGCATTCATCGTGGAGATCGCTCATGGAATAGTATTGTATGGCCGGCCGCTTCGCTTCACAATCCACCTGACCGGCGGGCGACGGCGTAACCGTTCACGGGCCGGCGGGGGATCGGTCCATTTTTCGGCGAGCAGACCTGTTTTTCGGACGGGCGGTTGGCCGAAAACATGGACCTGCCCCCTTCTCGCACGGTTCCCCTATGTTGAAACGCCCGGCCTCATTTCTTCCGCCGGAAAATCCAGATGCGGTTCGGTCCGTGCGGGTCGGCCTGCGCAAGCTGATCGTCCCAGTAGTAATCCGTTCGCTCCAGGGACACCATATCGACCAGGCCCACCGGCCGATAATAGCTTTTCAAATAGCGCTGGGACCAGTCGAGCAGAAAGTGGTCGAAATCGGGGCTGACCATCCACCAGGAGCTGGGAATATCGACAAAAACGATGAACTCCGGCCGGGCGGCTTCGATTTCGCGGCACATTTGCTGTTGCATCTCCCGCGCAAACGGGTGCCGCTCCACAAAGGGATACGTGAAAATGTGTCCCGTCGCGGCGCGTCTTCGGGCATAGAAGTACAGTTGCGGCTCCGAGCCCAGCACGGCCACCGTCTCGTCCGGCGTGGAGTGGCGGCTCAGGTAATCGGCAACTGCGGGCGATTCCACGAAGGGTTCCCATTTGTATTGGTGCCGGCAGGCTTGCGCCGGCGTCCACACGAAAAAGAATTGCCGCTGCTGATAGACGACCACGGCCGTCGCCGCCAGCAGCAGCCCGACCGCGGGCCAGAGAAGGGGTCGCCGCCAACCCCAGCGAAGCTCGGCGTCCGTCACGGGCCAGCGGGCCACGTTGACCATCCAGGAGCCGGCCGCTCCGCCGAAGATGGCCACCGCCGGAAGCAGCAAGATGAAATAGTGGGGACGAAAATAGCAGCCCACGCAGATGCTCAAGAACGAGAAGGCAAGGTACGCAAACAGGAGCCGGCGGACGTTGCCAGCCCCGTTGGCCCAGCCGACCAGCAGGGCTCCCAGCAGGGCGGCCAGTTCCAACGGCCAATTGGCGGCGCCGATCACCAGGGAACCATGCCACAAAATGTACACCCCTCGCGAAAAGGGGACCTGCTGGGCAAAATTCCAGGCGTAAACCACGGTCCAGAACCAGAATTGGCCGAACGCCCCCACGATCCACAGCCAGACGCACGTGGCCGCATAGGGTAACAGCCCGCCGAGCGCGAAAACTGCGGTTCCGCTCAGCAGTTTCCGCCAGCAGAACGGTCGCCGGCAAATGTAGTGACTCAGCACGACCAGCGCGCCGAAGACGCACAAGAAAGCCCCATGCTGCTTCATCAGAAAAGCGGTTCCAAAAAGAAACCCACTGGCCAGCAGCAGCCACAGCTTGTCTCCGGGCAACGCACGCCACAGCGCCCACGTGGCGGCCACCCCGAAGAGGGCCACGAAATGCGTGGCGTGTGCCGCCGTGCCCAGCATCGAGGGGCTTAGCGATAACAGCGCGTACGATGCGGCGGCAATGCCGCCCCCGAAGACATCGAAGAGGTCCTTGACCAGGAAGAAAATCAGCACAATGGTAGCCAGGTTTACCGCCAACAACCCCAGGTGGATGCCCGCCGCGGTCTGGCCGAACACGGCCATCATGGCGGCGTACGCCAGAAAGAGCCCCGGCAGCTTTTCGTCGTAGGCTGCCTGGTAGGGCGGACTGCCATCGAGCAGCAATTGCCCGATGTAGCCGTAGCCTCCCTCATCGCGTTCCAGAGGAAAGTCACGCAGCCGCCAACGCACAAAAAGCGAGAACAGCAGCGCCCCGGCCAGAATGACCAGGGCCACGTAACGAGCCGCGCGAGGCAGTGATCCGCTCGAAGTCATCGGAATGCTCAGGCCTCGTTCGGGCTGCCGAAAAACGCGCGCAAGAAGTGCTTGGCCATCCAACTCCTCATTATAACCAGGCTGCCCGGCATTCCCAATCGGGGGTGTACCCGCGGATGGTGGCGATTGTGGAGCAGGACTCCCCATCTCGCAACCTCTCCGGCCATCCTTTACACTGAAAAAATCGCCATCCGGGAAGGTTTTCAATACCGGAACCGTGAACCCTGACCGCTCGGCCCCATGTCCGTCAGCGACGAAACCTACTACCACATCAAGCGGATGCACGTGGTCTTCGCCGCGGCGGCGTTGCTGCTCTTGGCCGTGACCGTGTGGATGTGGGCGGCGGACCAGCGACGGCCGTGGAAGGCGTACCAGGAGCAGTACCAGACGCTCTCGGGCCAAGCGTGGCGAGCGCCGGCCGTGGAACAGATTTGGCTGCCGGAGCTGACGCTCGACTACCATTTTCGGCAGGTGGCCCGCTCCGATCGCTGCACGACCTGCCATCAAGGAATCGAAAAGCCATCGGCCCTGCCCCAGCCTTTCGCCCCGCATCCGCGGCTCGACCTGTACCTGGGCGCCGCCAGCCCGCACCCGCTCGCCGAGTTCGGCTGCACCGTTTGCCACGACGGCCAGGGGAGCGCGACCGATTTCCACTGGGCGTCACACACGCCGAACGATGCCGACTCGCGCCGGCGGTGGCGCGATCAGCTTGGCTGGTCGGCCAACCCGCATTGGGACGCTCCCATGCTCGCCCGCCGCTTCCACCAGAGCCGCTGCCTGGCGTGCCACCCGACCGTGACCGATCTGGAGCCGAGCCGGCGGTTTCCCGACGCCCCGGCGGCGAAACTCATGGCCGGCTACCAGCTCGTGCGGCAGTACGGCTGCTTTGGCTGTCACGAAATTCCGCCCCTCCGCGATACGACTCACAAGGTTGGGCCCAGCTTACGCAACATTGCGGGCAAACTTCGCGCCGAGTACCTGGCCGACCACATTCGCAATCCGTCCCAATCGCTGCCGGGCACGCGCATGCCACGGCAGTACGGTCTGTGGGAGCATTTGGAAGGAACCGTGTTGGCGGATACAAAGCGGTCGGAAGAAGCGGAGATCGCCGCCATCGCGGAAGAGTTGCAGGCATCCGCGAAAAATATCGAACCGTTGCCGGTGCCTGCCGGCGTCACCGAGCCGCCTTCGGCCGAGCGCGGCCGGCGGTTGCTCCAGACGCAGGGCTGCCTGGCCTGTCACCGGCATCGCGATTTTCCCCAGGGCCAGGCCACGCAAGGGCCCGATCTGTCCCGCGTGGGGGCCAAGTATCGGCCGGGCACGGGCCCGCGTTGGCTCACCGGCTGGCTCCGCGATCCGGCCCGCTACGCCTCGCAAACGCTCATGCCCAACCCGTTGTTGGCGCCGCTGCCGCTGGAGGACGGCGCGAAGATGACGGACCCGGCGGCCGATTTGGCGACGTATCTGTTGAGGGACGAGGGACTAGCGGCTAGGGTGCCACGGTTGGCTTGCCCAACCGTGCCTCCAGCACTGCTGGACAAGCCAGCAGTGGCACCCAATTCGAAAGAGATGGAGTGCCGGCCTTCTAGCCCTTCGCCCCTCGGCCGCCGCGCCATGGCCAAGCGCGGCTGTTACGCCTGCCACGACATCGCCGGCTTCGAGAAGGCCGCACCGATCGGCCCCACCCTGAGCAATTGGGGCCGGAAGCCCGAATCGCTGTTGGCGTTCGAACGGATCAACGAGTTCGTTGACCGCTCTTCCCCGCGCGACGACGGTTTCTTCCGCGATGCACTGCTCGCGCATCGCCGCGAGGGCTTTATTTGGCAGAAGCTGCGCATGCCGCGGAGCTTCGACTACCAGGTGGCCAACCATAAGCCCGTCGACGAGCAACTCAAAATGGGACGCTTCGAGTTGAGCGACACAGAGCGCGAAGCCATCATCACGTTCATTCTCGGCTTGGCCGACCAGACGCCAGCCGCGAAATACGTTCACCGGCCCGATCGGCCGCAGCAGGCCATCGCCGAGGGGCGCAAAGTGCTGGAAAAATACGCCTGTGCCGAGTGCCACACGCTGGGGCTCGAGCGTTGGACGATCGAGCGAAAGACCGAGCTGGCCGGCGTGCCGCGGCTCAGCATCTCCGGCGCCCCGGCCCAGGAGGAAGACGACGACGGCAAGCCGACCTTCTTCTTCACGCTTTGGGAGCCGGCCACGATCGAGGGGCGCGCGTGCCCGGTGGGCGGGGCCGACATGGTCGTGCCCAAGGCCCAGTTGACCGCGGTCCGGCCGCCGTGGGGCGGAACCCTCGCTCGCCTGCTCTATCCGGTTGTGCTCGAAGAGGCTCGCCGCTCCAGCTCTAGCGCCGCGGAGGTCGAGGCGTGGGGTTGGCTCCCGCCCTCTCTGGTCCACGAAGGGGCGATCGTCCGGCCCGAGTGGTTGTTCCGCTATCTGCTCGCGCCGGGCGCGATCCGGCCGGCGGCCGTGCTGCGGATGCCGCGTTTCTCGCTCGCGCCGGCCGAAGCCTGGGCGCTGGCCGACTATTTCGCCGCCGCCGCGGGCGCCGAGTATCCCTACACGGCCGCGGCGGGCTCCGCAGGCCCGCTGAATACCGCACGGCTCGATCGGGCGATGAAACTGGTGCTGGATCGCGACACGTTTTGTGCCAAGTGTCATCTGATCGGCGATTACCGCCCCACGGGCAACCGCACGCTCTTGGCCCCCAAGTTGGACGACGTCGCCGGCCGGCTCCGGCCCGAGTACGTCCGCCGTTGGCTAGCCGAGCCGAAATCGGTGTTGCCCTATACGGCCATGCCGGCCCATTTTCCATCGACCGGCCCGCCGCTTGGCCAAGACCTTTTCCCCGGCAGCAGCCGCGAGCAACTCGACGCGGTCACCGAACTGCTGATAAGATATGATGAGTACGTCCGCCAGCGGGCCAAGGTCGCGAGGTGACGATCATCAGTCTCAAATAACAAATCTCAGCGGAATCGTTGGCTACCGTTGCAGTCGCGGCCAAACCGCTTCACGTGAGCGTGTTGACATACTGGCGCTATCGTCGAACCCGCCCTTTGCGTTGTGGCCGGTCGGCGATAAAATACGGTTGCCGAGACGGTCGGCATTATGCTCGGCATTGGGGATAACCCGGAGAAACGACTAATGAGGAATGGATCGGCCACGATGGCCCACAGAAACACGCAGCAAAAGGCGTTGTGGGATGACCACCCAGCAAACGAGGACGCAACTTACCTCTCCAACCAACTGCTTACCTACATTGGTAACAAACGATCACTGCTCGACAACATTGCACACGCTATTGACCGTGTCAAACATCGCCTCGGAAAGGATCGCCTTCGGGTCTTCGATGTGTTTGCCGGATCGGGTGTGGTGTCTCGTTTCCTGAAGGCTCACGCTTCCTTGCTTGTCAGTAACGATTTTGAAGATTACGCGGCCGTGGTCGGTCGTTGCTATCTTCGAAATCGAAGCACCGTTGATTTCCAGCGTCTCGGGAAAATCGTGGGCGACCTAAATGCCAGAGTCGATACCGAGACATTTCCGATGGGTTTCATCGAGAAGCTCTACGCGCCTAAGGACGAGAACCATATAACGGCAGAGGATCGGGTCTTTTACACGCGCGACAACGCCCGGCGCCTGGACAATTACCGGAGAATGCTGGACTCGGTTCCACTGGACGCGCAAGAGATGATATTGGGGCCTCTTCTTAGCGAGGCGTCAGTCCATGCGAATACAGCCGGGGTGTTCAAGGGCTTTTACAAAGACTCTCGCACGGGCGTCGGAAAGTTTGGTGGCAGCAACGGCGATGCGCTCCTGCGGATCCGTGGCCCGATTCAATTGGCCCCGCCAATCCTCAGTCGTTTTGAGTGCGACGTTCAGGTCATGCAAGATGACGCGAACTCTGCCGCTCGCAAGGTCAGCGACCTGGACTTGGCCTACATTGATCCTCCCTATAATCAGCATCCCTACGGCTCAAATTATTTCATGCTGAACCTCTTGGTGCACTATAAGCGACCGAAGGAAGTCAGCAAGGTTTCCGGTATTCCAATCGACTGGCGTAGATCAGGATACAACACCAAGGCACAATCCCTGGAGTTGCTGCGCGATCTCTTGCATACGCTCGACTCGCGTTTTCTTTTGGTGTCGTTCAATAATGAAGGCTTTATCAAGCCCGATGCGATGATGGCTGTGCTGAAACATTTGGGTTCAGTTCAAGTGCTTGAAATGCAGTACAACACGTTTCGCGGAAGCAGGAATCTTCGTGGCCGCGATATTCACGTCACGGAACACTTGTTTCTAGTGGAACGCAAGTAGAACGGCCCTGGCAGTAAACAGAGGTAGAAACGATGGCTGGAAAGCATGACCTCCGCAAGCTACGGACAGGAACAGTTATCAATGTAACTTTCAAGAAACAGGAGTCGGAAATCATCCAGGCATTGTTGACAGTAGAAAAATCGCTCCGAAAGGAATACGGAGAGGGGCTTGCTCTCCACCACGAGAAAATCTGGAAGCTGTATAAGATTGTTGCGGAATTACGGCACACTTATCCAGATGTCGATTTCCACTGTCATTCTGACACTAGTTTTATTAGACCCGATGGGGGGATTTTTTGTATACAACCCATTAAGCCTAGCCCGATAATCTATCCCATCCTGATCTCAGAGGCAAAGAATCAGGGTACTAACGACTTGAGATTGAGTGAAGGGAAGCCTAAACAATCAATGGGAAATGCCGTAGAACGGCTTGGAAAGAACGTCATCGGTTTCCGAGCGGCTCTAATGCGTGAGAGCATTTTCCCTTTTGTGTGCTTTGGTTACGGTTGCGATTTTGCCAACGATTCATACATCCTCGACCGGATTTCTACGGTTGCAATGTTTGGTCGCAACCGTTCACAGGCCGAAAGTGTTTTTCTGACAAAAGTGATCTGGACTTGAATGCCGGGTTCGTGCCACAACGATGGCATGGCACCGGTCGTCACGGAAGAACTGATTGCTCGTCAG
>Ga0181520_10011495_pt1 | contig 11617 bp, 13 predicted proteins | sample PEATcosm2014_Bin_29_FD_132451 | JGI IMG/M metagenome (GOLD analysis project Ga0181520, IMG submission 132451) | Peatland microbial communities from MTU Mesocosm Facility, Houghton, MI, USA - PEATcosm2014_Bin02_30_metaG | ecosystem: Environmental > Terrestrial > Soil > Wetlands > Peat | place...
ATAAAACATTGATATTAATGTACAATCACGAACCAGATAATTACTCCTGTCCTTTCTGTACGTTAGTTAAAGGAGGAGAGACTGAAAAGAATAAACAAGGACACATAATCTATCAAGACAAGAAAGTTATGGCCTTCGTTTCACCTCTATGGTGGATAAATAACCCAGGAAATATACTTGTAATACCAAAACAGCACGTAGAAAATATATATGACATTTCAGACGAATTGCTTGGCCAAGTCTACAAAGTCGTTAAAAAGGCCTCCATTGCTATTAAACGTACGTATAAATGCGATGGAACTTCCACAAGACAGCACAACGAGCCTGCTGGAGACCAGTTTGTTTGGCATTTCCATGTTCATGTCTATCCGAGGTATATAAACGATAGACTTTATCAGAATCACGATAGCAACAGATTTGTGGACATTAAGGAAATGATGCCTTATATCAGAAAACTTAAAAAATATCTTGCAGCGAAGAAGTTCTTAAAAGGAGATTAAGCTTTTATATCATGAAAATGACATAAAAGTCATGACACTTAGCGCGAATAGGGAAAAGGTATACGAACAAGTATGTGCAGAGATAGTAAGAACTCCCACGCCCTTAATTAAATATAGAGGCGAAACACCAAACGATAATACCATCTGGATCAAAGCAGAATATACCAACTTTTATGGCAGCCATTATGATAGGGTATACTGGAAACTATTTAGGCATTTTGAGGAGCAGGGCAAGGATCCTATTGATTGGAAGGCAGTAGAGACAACTTCCGGCTCAGGAGGCATATCATTTGCAGGTATAGGTGGGAAGTTAGGATTTGAATGCCATGTGCTTTTACCAGGAGGAGGAGAGAAAAGAAGGGAAGCTGCAATAAGACAACTGTTGAGAAGTGGGGATCACTTGCATCTGACTCCTGCAGAGCGGTATGTTAACGGATTGCCTAGGGCTATAAGTAGATTTCTAGTGGAGGCAAGAAGACGCGGGGAGAACTATCTATTTATGAATCATATGATGGGAGAAGAGGAAGGCACCAACAACGAAATAACTCTTAGAGCCTTGGAGGACATAGGTAACGAACTTTTGTCAAAGATACAAGTTGATTACTTTATACCTGCAGTTGGAAATGGATCATCTATTTTAGGACCTGGCAGAGTTTTAGCTAAAAATAAGACACATATTGTAGCGTTTGAAACTGTTCAGTCTGCAGTAGCTTATAGCTTACTATATCCTGAAAGGTACGAAGCGGAATTCAATATGGGACCTGGTATACTTTCAAGACATAGAATGCCCGGAACAAGTTTTTATGGAGTACCATGTCCACATATCTTAAATGCAATAAATACCCATCTTGTTCAAGAAGTAATTCTTGTCAGCGACCATAAGACAGATCTTGAATACTCTATTAGAACTAACGGGAAATCTGACACAACAAGACTTGTCCATTGGGATACGCCACTAATCCAAGGTTATGAAGAAGTTGGAAGGTCTACCATGGCGGGCATAAATGTTGCTTTGGAAATCGCAAAAAGACCAGAAGTTAGTGGAAAAAACCTAGTGGTAATAGGCTATGATAAAATCGATAGATACGATTCCAGATATTGAATTCGAGAACCTTAATCATAGACTTAAGTTAAAGTTTAAACTATTTAGACTTCTGGTCTTAAGAAATTTGTCCTAAGTCCTTCAATCAAATAGTAACTCATTTGAAATGAGGTTGGAGAAGCATAATCAATCTAGCCCTTTAAAGACTTCTGCTAAGGTTCATATATCTAAAAATACACCGTATTATTTAGGATACCATGACCATTCGGAGAATTGTACCGGATTCCCAGAAAACAGAACTTATGGAAAAGCTTAACATTCCCCATACTGGATTACTACTTGCAGCAGTCAGGAATGCCGAACTTCGAAGACTTTTCCCTCTTTATGTAGATCCATATGCACAAATGTTAGTTAGTAAGGAAGCAACGCGTTTATTTGAAACGATGGATCCTGCAGCCAATGATATGTTGACCGTAAGGGTAAGGTTCTTCGACGATCAGATCCTAGCTGCTGTGGATAGGGGTTTTGAGCAGTTTGTTGTCCTTGGAACTGGAATGGACACCAGACCATATCGTCAGCTTTCTTCGCCAGGCCATAACCTACCTTCTTCTATAAACTGGTTTGAGGTTGATTACCAGCATGTTCTGGAATACAAAGGAGAAATATTAAAGGAAGTGAGTTCAAATCCGCATTTGGAAAGGGTAGGCTCAGATATACGGGATTCTAAGCTATTCAACAATCTTCAAGCTCAAGGATTCGATAGAAACAAAAAAACATTTTTTATCATGGAAGGCGTCATGTCTTATCTTAAAGATGAAAAAGTCGATGCAGTAATTTGCAATATAAGCAGCATCGCAGTCGGCGGCAGCCAGATTCTTATAGATATATTTGGACAATCAGACATGCCTTCCCAGACAAATCCTGACAGAATCTATGCCCCCACTCCAAAGATCCTAAGCCTTATGCCTTTCTCCGGGACCAACAGACAGCCTCCAATACATTTATTTGATGGGCATGGCCTCAGAAACGATATAATGACTTTTAACGGCCATGAAGATGCGCATTATGGTATATTTCTATTTCCGCCGATAAGAAGCTTAGTTTTACCTCCAGACTTACTCATCTCGTGGTTTGCGCTCTACACAGTCCTCGATAAAGGCATCAAAGCTGCGCTAAGATAAGTTAACCATCTTCAGGAATTTCAATTACCTTTCATGCCAGACTTAAAACAGATTAAGATAAGAGAACATTATCGGGAGAATAATAGTTGCATCGCCGTCTATCGTGACGTATTTTGCCAACTCCTTGACCTTGCCCCATGAAACTGCTTCGGTCATCCTTGCTCCTGACAGACCTCCATCATACTGCGAGGCAGTTGTAATGTAAACAGCATAGTCAAGACCTCCCTTGAACTGGTTCCACCAGATTGTGTGGTGCTTGCTTATGCCCCCTCCAACCATCAGCGCTCCGGTCTTCTTGTTGTCAAAGGAAATGTCGCTAAGTTTCAATTCATCTCTAAGAACATTCAACTTGAAATCATGGTCCTGTGAAAAGATTGTCAGCTGGGTTCCAAAGGCTCCATCGACTATTCCAGGGCAGAAGATTGCTACGTTGTTCAGGTAGGCCTGCCTGAGTATCGAATGGGGATCCTTAATCCGCTTGCCGAATTCGAAGAGCAGCTCGCTCGGGCTGTATTCCTTCTTGTAGTCCTTCGACTTGTAGATGTCCTCCATTATCTCCTTGAAGTAATCCTCTACTGTAAGGCCGTACTCTTTGCTCTCTATGAAGATATTTCCAAGCCTGTAGATGCTCAGCTCGTGGAGCTTCCTGTCGTCCACCTCGAAGCTGCCAACACTGTACTTGCCTCCGTAGGCCTTGGCAAGATCATGGTCTAAGGTACCGCAGGTTATCATCAAAGCGTCAAAATATTTAACTGAATCTGCAATCATGCCCCGAAGTCCTGTGGATACTATGTTCGCCGTGAACGAGAAGAAGTTGTAGGACTCCTTGTCCTCCTTCATTCTTTTGAGAATGTCAATCCCGTCTATCATGTGCTGCGCTGAGAAGCCTCCGACATCCTTCATGCCGTCCATTAATTCCTTTACGGTCATGTCCTTCGTAAGCCTTATGTCCTTCACTCCCCTTTCAAGCATGTTCTTCTTGTTGTATTCAGAAGCCATTCAATCGCCAATAAACTTTACTAAGGATATCACTCTCTCTCCCTTAAGCCTTTCCCTTCCCTTGAGGTCCTCCAGTTCGATTACGAAAAGATAGCCCTCAATCCTAGCGCCAAGTTTCCGCACGAGCTTTCCCACAGTCTCGGCAGAACCTCCGGTGGCGAGCAGGTCGTCAACTACAAGCACCCTGTCGCCCTTCCCGAGCGAGTCCTCGTGCATCTCGAGCGTCGCCGTCCCGTACTCGAGCGTATAGTCCATGCTGATGGACTTGTAGGGCAGCTTTCCCTTCTTCCGTGCCGGGATGAAGCCCAGGCCTAGCGCGTAGGCCAGCGCCGAGCCGATGATGAAGCCCCGAGCCTCTATTCCAACTATATAATCCAACTTCATTGCCTTTGCTTCTTCCTTTAGGACTTCTATGCATGTCCTGAAGGCTTCCTTGTCCTTGAGCATGGGAGTGATGTCCCTGAACATTATCCCCTGTTTCGGATAGTCAGGAATGGTCCTTATCTTCGACTCAATGGCCCTTATTGCAGCTTCACGGTCCATATTTTCATCAGCGCGTATACTTTGATTCAGAATTTATATATACTTGTCAGTGCCATGATAAACGTCCGAAGCAGGGCGAACCAAACAAGCGGAACAATCCGTCAATCTATATATATCTTCGTTTTTATTACTATAATAAGTAATCTTTATGTCATTAAATCAACTGCCAAAAACCCTCGCGCTAATTCCCGATGGAAACAGGAGATGGGCCAGGTCTAACAAGTTATCCGTACTCAGCGGCTACGATAAGGGGGTCAAGAAGTTCATAAGCTTCAGCGAGTGGTGCATGCAGTACGGCATAAACAACATAGCCGTCTGGGCCTTCTCCACCGAGAACTTCAAGAGGCAGAGCGCCGAGACAAAAGCGCTCTTCGGAATCTACGAGAGAGTGGTAAACGACAGGGAGATAATAAGCAGCTTCCACAAAAACAAGACAAGGTTCAAGGTCGTAGGGAACAAGACTCTTCTTCCAGTGACTCTAAGGAAGTCCCTGGCGAAGCTCGAAAAAGAGACAAAGAACTACAAGGAGAGGGTCATAAACATGCTGATAGGCTATGGGGGAAAGGATGACATCCTTCACGCAGTTAAAAACGCAGTAAAGCACGTAAGCAACGCAGCCTCCGTAAACGAAGACACGATTCAAAAGTATCTGATATCAAGCGCAGTGCCTGAGATAGACCTGGTGATAAGGACATCGGGCGAGCGCAGGCTTTCTGGTTTCATGCCTTGGCAGACCGAGTACTCAGAACTTTATTTTTCCAAGAAGCTCTGGCCCGACTTCACCAAGAATGACCTCAAGGGCGCACTCGTCGACTACAGCAAGCGGCAGAGGCGCTTTGGGAAGTAGGCGGGCAGGGTTATGCCAGACCAAATTCGCGACGTTACTCATTTTTCACGCTACTTCAATATAGAAGCTCCGGGAAGCGCGCTTCAGGCACTTCTCTTCGTAATACTCGGATTATCTACTGGGATTATAGCAAACCTCTTCGTTCGCCTCCATTCTGGAGCCAGCCTGTATTCCTCAATTCTTTTCGGGGTGAGCCTGGGCACCATAGCAATCACAGTGCCAAGCATACTGACAGTAATCTTCATAAAAGCGATGAAGAGGAAAATGAAGCTCAAGCACGCCTTCTTTGCGGTTCTCGCAATCTCCCTCCTCTACTCATGCTTCTTCATAATAGACGCTTTGCTCTTCACCGTGCTTCACAACGTCACATTCGCCTATCTCGTATTCATACTGATCAATGCCTTCATCTACGGCTACTGGTTCCTGATAAACAGGGTGGTAATGGCGCAGAAGAGAAGCCAGGTGGTAACCGCGGCCTTCCAGCCACTGCTCAACGTCCTGCTCTTCCTGCCGTTCAGCAGGTACCTTTTCTCCACAACCGTGCCTCTCGGCACCGCCCTGATAAAGCTCTGGAGCGGCATGCTCGTCTTCATGCTCATAGGCTACGCTATACTATACATAATGGACAAGCCGGCCAAGAAGGCGCTCAAGATAAGCGGAGTGGACATCATAAGCTCGATGGTGAACCAGTGGCTCTATGATATAACAAGGGACGTCGAGCTTTTCAACGCCACCGGAACCACACGCGACGTCAATGTCGACATAATAGCGCTCAGGGGAAAAGCTGGAATACGCGCCGTATTCGTAAATCCCGACATACACTACGGGCCATTCCATGACATAGGAGGCGGCATCGCAACCGAATACATCGGGAAGGAGATAGAGGAGACGTTCGGCGCCACTCCATTCATCATGCACGGCGCTGTAAATCTGGAAGACAATCCCGTAAGCTCCACGCAGATACACAACCTATCCGGTGCGATTGTGAACAACCTGAACTCGTTTTCCAAAAACTCATTCCAGTCGGCTTACGGCTACATCTCAAAAGGCAGTGACGGGCCCTGCAATGCGATAGGCATTTCGATCGGAGATTCATGCATCCTAACCCTTACCAAGGCGCCATTGGTCACCGAGGATATAGAAAAGACCGTGGGAAGGCACCTTACCGAACTTGCCCTGAAGTATTTCAAGAATGTAACTCTTGTGGACGCGCACAATTCAAGGACCGAATCCGCAAACGCAGAGGAGCTGAGCGGCATATCTGCCGAGAGCAAGTACGTCCAAAAATATGAAAACGCCATTAGGAGAGCAGGATTAAATGTTCATAAAAAAGTCCCACTCTCCTTCGGCTCTGAAACTGAGAAGGTATCGAAGAAGCTCAAGGGAAGGGATCTCGGATGCGGCTATACAAGCGTCGGCGTCTTCGACTTCGGGGGAACGAGAATGTGCATGGTTTATTTCGATGCAAATAACATGCTTCCCAGTTTCAGGCAGGAGGTAATCGCTTACATAAAGAAGAGATTCAAGATGGATTCGGAAGTCTGCACAACAGATACCCACTCGGTAAACACCATAGCGCTTCCCGCAAGCAACGTTCTCGGCAGGGAGACAAAGCCGGCACAGATGATACCAATCCTGGAGCAGATGATAATAAGGGCGATAGGCAGCATGGAAAGGGTAAGCTACGTCCATTCAAGGGCTAAAGTAAAGGGATTCAAGGTCTGGGGCCAGGGGACCGATGACATACTGCTTGACGTCAGCAGGAAGGTGATACGCTCCGGAAAGACAACGGTGCCAATCGTCATAGCAGCAGGGTTTATAATAGCAGCATGGGTTATCTATCTAGCATAGTGGAAGAATGTTTTACCCTTTGATCCTATACGCAATCTACGCCGGCGCATTGGTGATTCTCGCATACAGGCTTGCAAAAATCACAGAGTTCCGTGAAACTGTAATATTTGCCGGAATATTAATCCTCAGCATCCTCATATTCCGATACGAGCAGACCAATGTCGCACTCCTTGTCAGCGGGGTGATAATCTTCAATGCGATAATCACTTCCTACGGAAAGAGGCGCTGCTATCTCTTCATAGCGATAGCTTTATTGTATGCCTTCCTCGCCTATCCTATCGGAGCGGCCTTTATGCTCCAATCCCTCTTCCTCGGAATGCTGAGCGGATCAAACATAAGGCAGGAGAAAGCCAAGTCCACCCACAAGGGAAACGAACTGTCTAGAAACGCGGTTCAATTAATGGCAGGAATATTCCTCATAGCTATCTTTTACTTCCTGACGGAAAACATTGCAGATGCGATACTCTTCTGGTTTGTAATAATAGGATCGCTACTGGGAAACTACGCACTGAGCAGGAAATCCGGGAAACTCGCAAAAGTACTATACAGTTTTGAGAGACACGATACCATTCTCGGCTCAGGTGCCAGATGGCTAGCCATAGGTGCGCTTGTGGCGGCATCCTTTCTGACCCGGAATGCGATAATAGCAGTCTTCTCCGCAATTTTCCTTGCCGATTCATTTTCCACCCTTGTCGGCGTAAACCTAAGGACTCCGAAATTGCCGTACAACAGCAGAAAGAGTGTAGGCGGAACCCTCGCGTATTTCTTCACTGTGTTGATAGTCTCCTATTTCTTCATAGGTCCAATAGCAGTGTTCTTGGCAATAGTCGCAGCGTTACTGGAGAGCCAGCCATTTCATATAGATGACAACTTCGATGTGGCCTTTGCAATGGCGGTCCTGTTCATAGTGCTTGCGTATTTTGGAATAGTAGCGCTGTGATCACAGACAACTAACTAAGTCCAAGAGCTCTTTCTTGAGATGTTAATACAGCATCCCACATCCTGCTTGTGGCTTTATGTCTATTATTTCTCCATACTATCCGAAGATCTCCTACCACTTCCCTTCTAACATCTTCAGGATTACGGTCTCCACTCCTCATCTTGTTCTCGGCAAGGGCTTCGATTAGCATCACGACGTGATCCCCTCTCTTTAGCTTTTCCATAACAGTTTGACCCCAAGTAACATCATGATCCATGGCGATTCTGTCATGATCGCTAGTAATTGCATCTAGCAGAGACCGCGGCGTCAGTTTTCCTCTTCCACTTCTTAGCAGGGTGGAAAACGCATCAGCCCTATCTTTTCCCACAATAACAACTTGTTTCATAAAAACCAGAACAGAGTTGCCACTGATAATATTTTAAGCCTTTTGCCTAGGATCCATCCCCAACGAAGTTCGCTAAGATAAAATTAGACTCTTCTTCCCCTTCTGCCTCCTGGCCTCTTGGTGGTGTCGGTAGGCATCGGCGTTACGTCTTCTATTGCTCCTATTCTGAATCCGCTTCTTGCAAGCGCCCTTACCACTGCCTGGGCTCCGTGTCCAGGAGTCTTTGAGCCGTGGCCTCCTGTTGCCCTTATCTTGATGTTGATGTGAGTTATTCCCTTCTCAAGTGCGATTGCCGAGACCCTATAGGCTGCCTGTGTTGCTGCGAACGGAGATCCCTCCTCGTGGTCCGCCTCAACCACCATACCTCCGCTTCCCACTGCTACCGTCTCAGCTCCTGAAAGATCCGTAAGCGTGATTATCGTGTTGTTCTTCGATGAAAAGATGTGGGCTACGCCCCATCTCGTTCCCTTGGGCTTAATCTTTTCCTGCACCGCCGCGACTTCTGTCTCGTAGCTAAGCTCCCCCTTCCTTACTTGCTCGTCCTTCTCGGACTTCTGCAGCTTCTTCCCGCTTCCGGCTGCCGGTTTGTTTGTGGGTGCTTTTGCCATTCAATCACTCCGCTGTCCCTTCCGCAGGCTTTACTGCAGGCGTTGCTGCGGTAGCTTCAGTTCCTAGCGCAGTCGGAGACGGCGTGTCTCCGGGCTGGACTATGTTAATCGGCTTGAAATACGTGATCATACTCTCCTCGCTCTTGCTTACCATATAGCCCGGCGACTTGGCTCTCTTGCCGTTTATCGCTATGAAGCCATGGGTTACGAGCTGCCTAGCCTGCCTCGCCGTCTTCGCAAGGCCCTTCCTGAGCACTATACTCTGGAGCCTTCTATCAAGGACGTTCTGAGGCGTTATCTCAAGAAGGTCGTCCAGTATCGCCCCGTCCTTTACCATTCCGTACCTTGACAATCTTGAAATGAGCTCTTTTCCGGTGGCCTCGTTTATCCTTCCCGAAAGAACAGCTCTCACATTTCTCCTTATCCTCCTTATCTCGCTGGTCGCCCTCCAGAGCTCGTTCAGGTTCTTTAGGCCGTAATCGTCGCGTATCTTGTGCTCCTGGTCGATTCTCTCCTTATTCCACATCATCGAAGGCTTCTGGACCTTTTTTCTATTTCTTCGCGGGGCTCCCATACTATCACTTCTTCTTGTCCTCTGCTGTTCCAGCCTTCTGCGCGTCCTTCAGCTGCGCCTGGGCCGCCTTCTTCATGACTCCGATGGTCGCACCCGTTCTTCCCGTAGATCTCGTCCTCTGTCCCCTTACCTTCTGTCCATACTGGTGCCTGTGCCCTACCCATGTCTGAATCTTGATCATCTGGTCTATGTCTTGCCTTACCTTTACCGAGAGGTCCACTCCCACGACGTGCATGTCCTCGCCTGTCTCGGAGTCTTTCCTCCTGTTGAGCATGAATCTTGGAATGTTCTTAAGCTTCTGTGGCTCCTTTATCATGGCGTCCAATTGCGCAACCTGCGGGTCGCTCAGATCCTTCAGAAGCGTATCCTGGCTGATTTTGTATTCATTCTCATAGGACATCGCTATGGCCCTTGCCATGCTGTAGCCTATGCCCTTTATCTGCATGAGCGCCCGGACAAGCCTGAAGTTGCCGTTGATGTCTCGGCCCGCTATCCTTATGATGCTTGTCGCACCCTCATGCTTACCTTTTTCCTGCTTGTCAGCCATAAAATGCACATTAGCTTCAGTATTAACGCTGTAGATAATAGGATAGTATATCTGTCAGAAATGTCTTAAATACCTTTGCATCAAGCGAGCTTTGTGTATAAAGTCGTTCCTGTGTATAAAGTCAGGGGTCTGTGTAAAAAGTCCCGAATTTGGCGCGCCTTGTGTAGTAAATGCCGTCTGTGAATAATAATCATCATTCGTTGAAAGAAGTCTAATGCCTGTGGGCTCTTATAAAATCCCTCACGTCCACTGCGATCTTCGGGACTAAGGAAATTCCTACTACCGCCGCAGTTGCGGCAATGATCCTTTTTTGTTCCCACCTCAGGCCGAGTAAATAAGCACCAATCGATACCGTACAAAACCCAAATACGATATCCCGCCTCATGGCTTTCAGGTAAGGCTCCATATTCCTAATTATGTTGGTTTTATTCACGCTCCACGCCTCCGGAATCCGAGCCCTTCAGGCTGGCAATGGCTGAGGTCATGTCCTTCGAATTGACTATCGCCGTTCCGGCCACCAGCTCATCGGCACCCGCCTCGACAGCTAGCCTTCCCGTATCCGCCTTTATGCCTCCATCCACCGCTATGACCGTTTTCAATCCCTTTTCGTCTATGTATCTCCTAGCCTCGCCTATCTTCCCGAGGCATTCGGAGATGAAAGCCTGCCCGCCGAACCCGGGGCTCACCGTCATCACAAGCAGTTGGTCAGCCTCCGCCAGGAATTCCAGCGCTCCGTGAAGCCCTGTTTCAGGGCTCAGAGCCAGTCCCGCCTTCATGCCCTTCGCCTTTATCCTGGCAATGGTGTCAGCTATGTTGCAATGGACCTCCATGTGTATTATGAGCATGTCGGCTCCGGCCTCAGCAAAGCGCTCGACGTACATGTCTGGATTTTCGATCATCAGATGGACTTCCAGCGGCAGCTTGGTCAGTTTTCGTATGGACTTGACGACAACAGGCCCGAAGGTTATGTTCCTTACAAAATGCCCGTCCATTACATCCAGATGCAAAGAGTCCGCACCTGCCCTTTCAAGCTCCACGATCAGTTTGCCCAGATTGGAAAAGTCAGCCGACAATATCGAGGGAGAGATCCTTATCTTCTTCATAAAATGCCCATATTTATTATATTTTATGCACCAAGATTATTAAAGAATGGTAGATGGGGAGGCACATGTGTTCAAAATGCGTATCTGAAAAACCATGCGCATGCAAGTGCCTGGAGCATCTGGCAGTAGTCCAGGGGGAGTTTTACCCCTTCGAAATCATAAAGACAACCTGCGATGACTGCGAACACACTATCTTTCCAGACAACAAATAATTTCCTGCACCTTATCCTAAAGCCCTAAAGTAAGGCATATAAACTACCACATCGCATTCACAACGGTAGTAAAATGAAAACAGTCGATGTTTCCGTAAAAAGCAGTCCAAGTGCTTCACGGATAGAATTATTCGTGAGATTTGTCTGGTGGATACCTGTAATAGTCGTTCTCTTTCTGTTCGGTATCTTGGCTGGAATCTGTCTGGTTATCCTCTGGTTCTGCATACTTATAACTGGAAAAAGAAATGACGGGTTAGTCGACGTAATTAGGAAGTACTTCTTCTA
>Ga0181520_10011496_pt1 | contig 11617 bp, 10 predicted proteins | sample PEATcosm2014_Bin_29_FD_132451 | JGI IMG/M metagenome (GOLD analysis project Ga0181520, IMG submission 132451) | Peatland microbial communities from MTU Mesocosm Facility, Houghton, MI, USA - PEATcosm2014_Bin02_30_metaG | ecosystem: Environmental > Terrestrial > Soil > Wetlands > Peat | place...
CGGATTCGGGGAGCGAACCGGCGGCAGAGTGGGGAACGTCGGCATAGAGAAACAGCAGCTGGGCAGGGCACACGGAGCCCAGGTGGCCACCGTCGCGACGGTGAATTTAAGTTCCGCGGCGCCGCCCGAAATAACCGGCGACGGCGCCGGACTGGAAGCGCGCAGCCAGGAAGCCATAGGCCGAATCGAGAAACGTGAGGAACCAAGGCTCAAGCACGTTTTTGAGGAATGGCTGAAACGCGATCCGCTGCTCTCGGGTAACCTGTCGATCAAATTTACCATCCTGGCGGACGGCTCGGTCTCGAATGTCGTCATTGTCAAGTCCACCATCGACAATAAAGAATTCAGCGAGGCGATAGTCCGCTATATCGCACGATGGCAGTTTGCTCCCGCACAGGGAAGCGGTCCGGTGGAAGTTACCTATCCCTTCGTGTTCGAAGGGCATAGTTAGTCTTGCCCGGATATTTTTCTCGTGCAGCATGCTGCGCGGCGGGTGGCGCGGTAACCGTCAACAGGGCAATTCGGGGGCGCGATAGGGGAGGGGTTCTGAAACCTCAACCGGAGCGAATATATGAAAGAACAGGAACGGCAGGTCGAGCGCATTGAACATCTGAGCGCCGAAGGAGAAGAGCAGGGCAGGGTACTCATCGACCTGAGCACGGCGGGAGCGGCATTCCTGCATCCGCAGGAGATCAGGGCGGAGAGCCGGATCGTCCTGCTGATCCGCGACCTGGCCATCGATGCGGTCGTCGTCTACTGCCATAAGAGGGCCGACGACGGCTACCGGGTCGGCACGCGTTTTCGCAACAATTCCCCCGCTCTGCAGGCGGGGCTGGCGGCACTCGTCGAGGATTTTTCCCGCGGGGCCATGGTGAGCTATAAAATAGACCGGGAAATTGTCCAGGGTAAATAACAGCCGGTGTCCAGGGCTTGCGGTGACGCGGCCCTTTCAATGGTAACGGACAAATGAGCGCCGTAGAGAGGCTTTGTCGTGACGTTTCTTGATTTACTCGGTTTACTTTTCGGTTCCAAGCAGGACCGCGACCAGCGGAAACTGAATCCGCTTCTCGCTCAGGTCAACAGCTTCCAGGCACCGGTCGCCGCCTTAACGGACGAAGCCCTGAAGGCGAAGACCGCGGAGTTCCGCGAACGGCTTGCCGGCGGACAAACGCTCGACGACCTGCTTCCCGAGGCTTTTGCGGTGTTCCGCGAGGCCACCCACCGGGTGCTGGGGGAGGGAAAGAAGATTCCCGATCCCGACACGGGCAAGGAAATTTCGTTCATGGCGCATTTTGACGTCCAGGTGACCGGCGCCATGGTGCTCCACCAGGGCAAAATTGCCGAGATGCGCACCGGCGAAGGCAAAACCCAGGTTGCCGCCATGTCCGCGTACCTCAATGCGCTGTCCGGCAAAGGGGTCCACGTCATTACCGTCAACGACTACCTGGCGGTGCGCGACAGCGGGTGGATGGGGCGGATCTATTCCTACCTCGGGCTCACGGTCGGCTGCCTCGATCTCACCGAACCGCACAGCGGCGAACGGCGTGCCGCGTACAATTGCGATATCACCTACGGCACGAATAACGAATTCGGCTTCGACTACCTGCGCGACAACATGTCGACCTCGCCCGATCAATGCGTCCAGCGGGAACTCAACTATGCCTGTATCGACGAGGTCGATAATATCCTCATCGACGAGGCGCGGACGCCGCTCATCATTTCGGGCCAGGTCACCCGCTCCAACCAGGAGTACGAGGAGCTGAAACCCCGGGTGGTCAAGGCGGTCAATGCCCAGAACGCGCTCATCCAGAAGTTCGTCACCGAAGCCGAGGAGCTCCTGAACCAGGAAGGCAAGGAGTACGAGTGCGGCCACAAGATGCTCATCGTCCAGCGCGGCGCGCCTAAAAACAAGCGGCTGGCGAAGATGGTCAAGGAACAGGGCGTTGCAAAATACATGAAAGCCGTGGAAACCGACTTCCTGCGCGACAAGAAGCTCCACGAGATCGACGAGGAACTTTACTTCATCATCGATGAATCCGGGCACAGCGCCGAACTGTCGGAAAAGGGGCGCGTTCTCATCAGCCAGGGAAACCCCGACTTTTTCGTGGTGCCCGACCTGGCCGAGATCATCGGGAAGATCGACCAGGACGAATCCCTTTCCATCGAGGAAAAGTCCGAAGCGCGCGAGGCGACGCACCGGGCGTATGCCGAGCGGTCGGAACGCATTCACAGCGTGAGCCAGTTGCTTCGCGCCTACTCTCTTTTCGAACGGGATGTCGACTACGTGGTGCAGGACGGCCAGATCCTGATCGTCGACGAGTTCACCGGCCGCATTTTGCAGGGACGCCGTTACAGTGAAGGGTTGCACCAGGCGCTCGAAGCGAAAGAGGGCGTCCGCGTCGCCGGGGAGAACCAGACCCTGGCGACGATTACCTTCCAGAATTTTTTCAAGATGTACAAGAAGGTTTCCGGCATGACCGGAACGGCGGCCACCGAGGCCGCCGAATTCCATGAAATCTACAAACTCGACGTCGTGACGATCCCGACGAACCGTCCGATGGCGCGCACGGACCACCACGACCAGATCTACAAGACCAGCCGGGAAAAGTACAATGCCATCGTAAAAGAGATCCAGGAACGGTACGAAAAAGGGCAGCCGGTGCTCGTCGGCACCACCTCGATCGAGAAGTCGGAACTCCTGAGCAAGCTCCTGCAGCGGGCCGGCGTCGAGCACGAAGTGCTCAATGCCAAGCAGCACGCGAAGGAAGCCACCATCGTGGCGCAGGCCGGACGCCTCAAGGCCGTGACCATTGCCACGAACATGGCGGGTCGCGGAACGGACATCGTTCTCGGCGGCAATTTCGAGATCATGGCCAACAACCAGCTTTTCAAGGAGGGCATCGAGCCCACCGATCTCGCAATCGACGAAAAACGCCGGAAGTTCGCAAAAATGCTCGCCCAGACGATCGCGGAGCACGAACAAGTCAAGGATCTCGGCGGTCTCCACATTGTCGGAACGGAGCGGCACGAATCGCGTCGTATCGACAATCAGCTGCGCGGCCGGGCCGGTCGCCAGGGCGATCCGGGGTCGTCGATTTTTTTCCTGTCGCTCGACGACGACCTCATGCGCATCTTCGGTTCCGAGCGTATCGCCGCGATCATGGACCGCCTCGGGGCCGAGGAGGGAGAGGTCATCTCGCACTCCATCGTTTCTCGCGCCATCGCCAATGCGCAGAAACGGGTCGAAGGACGCAACTTCGATATCCGTAAGCACCTCAAGGAGTACGACGATGTCATGAATCTCCAGCGTACCGAGATTTATGGACTGCGCCAGCGGATACTGCGCGGCGAAGACCTGAAAGAGGAGATCCTCGACCAGATCGCCGGTTGCCTTGAGGAAATTATCCTGAAGCATACCACCGCGGGAAAGTACCCCGAGACCTGGAGCCTGGCGGCGCTCTATGCCGACCTGCAAGGCACGTTCGGCATCGGCTACCGTATTCCCGAGGCAGAACTTTCGGGTAAAACGCAGGAGGCGCTGTTCGATGACATATCGAAATGCATCCGCGACCGTTACGAGGAGAAGGAACGGCGGTTAAGCGTGCCGGTCATGCGGCAGTTCGAGCGGGGCGTTTTTCTCATGGTGATCGATAACCTCTGGAAAGACCACCTGTACGAGATGGACCATCTCAAGGGCGGTGTGCAGTATCGCGCGTTCGGACAGAAGAACCCGCTGTACGAATACCAGCGCGAAGGTCTCAAGATGTTCGAAGAGCTGCGCCGGGACATTGCGCGGGAAGTTACCGGGTATCTTTTCCGCCTCGAACGCGTCGAGCCCGAACGTCCGGCAATGCCGCCGCCGCCCGCGCGCGAAATCCACGGCGATTTCGATATTTTTTCATCGGGTCCCGCGCCCCAGGCGCCGACCAACCAGCCGGTCCAGCTTGTCAACAACCGGTCGGCCGCGCCGCGTCCGATGGTCAGCGTCGGTCCGTCGATCGGCCGCAACGACCCCTGCCCGTGCGGCAGCGGGAAAAAATACAAGAAGTGCCATGGAGCATAGGTCCGTGCCCGGGTTCTTTATCGCCTTCGATGGAATCGATGGATGCGGGAAAAGCACCCAGCTCGATCGCGCAGCGCAGCGTCTTGCCGCGGAGGGACGGACGGTCGTTACCACCCGCGAACCCGGCGGGACCGCGATCGCCGAAACGATCCGGGCGCTGATCCTTTCGCCGGAGTATATCGAAATGGTGCCGGAGTGCGAGCTCCTGCTCTACGCCGCGGCCAGGGCCCAGCATGTCCGCGAAAAGATCCTTCCGGCGCTCGCCGCCGGTGCCATTGTCCTCTGCGACCGCTTCGATCTTGCGACCTATGCCTACCAGGGCTTCGGGCGTTCTATTTCCCTCCCGCTGCTTAAAACCATCAACGAGGCGGCCACCGGCGGTCTTGCACCCCGCCTCACCTTTCTGTTCGATATTTCCGTCGACGCGGCCTTCGGTCGGCTCGCGGCCATGAAAAAAGTCCGGGACCGGCTCGAATCCGATGACCGGGAATTCTTCTCGCGCGTTTCGGAAGGCTATCGGGTTCTGGCAAAACAGGCGGGTGACCGGGTCGTCATCCTCGATGCTGAACGGCCGGTGGAGGAGCTGGCGGGGGCGGTCCACGGGAAGATTGTTGCACTGCTGGGGCAGGCGATGCCGGCCGCGTAACAAAAACGTAAGAGAAACGGTCAAAATTTCAAAGGGACTTTTTAATGCGGAAAATTGTTTTCATTGGTAGCAGGTGTTCAGTCTGATGCTATAAGGACAGTGTTTCCGGAATCTTCAATGGAGAAACGTCATCGATGAAATACATTGTCAATTTATCCGGCGTTGTGTCACTTGTATTGTTTCTCTTGCCTTCCGCCGGCAGCGGCTCAACGCTCGGACAGAGTTATTTTCTCTTTGGATTCAACGAATCCAGCTACGATTATTCTGAATCCGCCCCGCCCCACACCTATGAAATATCGCCTACCTATTACTATTTTACCCCCCCTCCTTCTATCCCCGACCGTGAGTACGGAGCGACATCGGCATTCCACGCCGAGGGAAAGTTTTATTCCCACGATCGGGCACTTCCCTGGTACGGCGGGTTTCTTTTCGAATACGGCGGCGGCATTCAGACGTATAATGGGACGGCTCTGGACAGTATTCAAGTCGGTGTTCCCGGGCCCGGCGATACGACGCAATATTTTCCCCCGATCGTTGAATCGAAAAGCAATACCTTTACGCGGATCGGCGGCTTTATCGGCCCCTATTTTAAAGTAGGCAATACCCTTGTGGGACTCAATGCCGGTTTGCTGTACTATAATTGGTATCGCGGGGCGGGTGCTTATAACGAGTCGTATTCCTGGGTCTATCTGCCGGTGGGGGCTGAGGTTCAATGGGAGATGAACGACCGGCTGAGCGTTGGCCTCGACATGCAGTACCGTATCATGCTCAGCGGCTCGATGACGGCAACCTACGATTATGCAACCGTCCTGGAGGGCGTTCCCACCGCCGCGAACAATTTCACCCTCGGCACCAGGGACGGCTTTTATCTCGGGTTCCCGATGCAACTTCAAATCGACCGATGGTTCGGCCTCGAATGGAAACCGTGGTTTGAATTGCGTCCTTCGGGGATAAGCGGACTAACTGATGTAAATCCTGAAACCGGATCGGGATATCTGGAGCCCAATAGTTATTCATATTCCATCGGTGTTTCGATATCCGCCATGTTCGGGACATTCTCATCGTTCGACCGGACGCATTAAGCGTGTCGGCAATCGGCTCTGAGAAAATTTCATCAATGCGCAAATATTGGATGATCCTGCCTGACGGCAGGGCGAATGAATAGATCCGGAAGGAGCATCATGAAGCGATATCGGATAATTGGATTACTCGTTGTTTTGTATGGTTACATCGTTCCGGCAATCGCACAGGTGCAGTTAATGCCGGGCGTGGTAGGCGGCCTCAGTTATTACGATGAAAGTCAGAGCGTCAATGGGGCACCCGCCGCCACCGGCGGCATTGTCGGCGGCGTTGTCGGCGGAATCCTTGAAATACCGCTTTCTGAAAATTGCTTTCTGCGATCGGGACTCATGTATTCCGTTCGCGGGGGGGCACTGGGCCAGGGTGCTTTACAGGGAGGACCCACCTTTACCGAATCCGACTACCTGGGCTACCTTGCCGTTCCCCTCGATATCAAGCTCTCCTATGTGGCTTCGCCGGGGTTCGTACCCTATGGGCTCTTGGGTTTCAACCTCGGAATCCTGCTCTCCGCTACCGGCAGCGTTGAAAATGCCGTACCGGCTTCCGGTAATGTCGATGCAGGCATTAACTACAACCCGCTTGATTTCGGGCTCGATGCAGGTCTGGGTGCCGAATTTCCCGGGTCGGATGTCATCCCTTTTTTCGAAGTAGAGGCTTATTTCGGCTTTGAAAATATTTACAGCAGTCAGTCGGGCTACAGCCAGTCGGGCTATTCGGCAACGAACACGGGAGTGGAATTCCGGGTCGGGCTTAAATTCAAGCCCGAGGTTATCGCCCGGATTTTTTAGTGCCCGCCGATGCTTCGGGCGTCGGGAACAGTCCGGCATCTCCCGCGAAAAATGAAACCGGCCGCTATCGCGCGAGATCTTTCCGGATGTAGAGCTCGCAGTCCAGCACCTCCGCCTTGACATAAAGATCGGCGTTCATCGCCAGGTACTCCGACAGTACCCGGTTCCATCCGGCAGGATAATGCAGTGAATCGAGGGCTATGCTTGCCGGCGGCGGCGAACTCTCCAGACTTTTCTTCAGATACCCCGGTTGAAAACAGGAATCGGCGTGGGAGTTTTCCGGCAGGATCGGGGCAAAGCCTTTTGGATTGCCCCACTGCTCGTCCCAGGTCACGAAGGTCTGGTCCTCGCGAAAGCAGGGGTGGGTTTTGTAAAAGCCGATGACCCGTTCGAAGCGGGGAATATGGTTCAGAAACTCCTGGCGTCCGCCGAAATCCTGAAACGATGAGCCCGAGGCAAGTTCGATCGTCGTCCTCCGGAAATTATTAAATACCATCAGGGTTGCCATGACGACCAGGATGATTGTCGCCGCCGATCGGTATACCGGCCGATTGATGATACGGGCCGCATAGGGGACAAAGAGCGCCAGGCAGTAGAGTCCGGGGACGAGGAACTGTTTCCACGGCTGGTTGCAGGTTCCCCAGTATACCGCGACGCCCGCGATGACGGCCGCGCCGACCCACAGCCGTACACCGCGTCTTTTCCATTCGGTAACCAGCCATCCCGAAATGCCGCTCAGGACAAGCATGGCGACCCACCAATATTTCGTGAAGTGTGAAACTACCGTGCTCAGCTGCGGGGACAACGTTGTTTCCGTCCTGCCGCAATGGATGAAAAATTTCTCCATGGTTATGGCGGACCAGTACACATCGTCCCGAAGCCAGACGCCGGAGGTTAAAAGGAGTCCCTGGGCGAGCGCAAGGGAGATCGCTCCTCCGGTGAGTACGGAGAGCAGCAGGGAGCGCCGTTCGCGCTTCATCTTCACATAGCCGTAGGCGAGATAGGCGATAAGGGCAAACGTGAGCGGATACACATATTTCGGCATTATTATTACCGAAAGGACGCTGAGGCCGGTTGCCAGGCCGCCTCTCCGGGGGGAAGGTTCCCGGAACATGATGGTCATTGCCAGAATGCCCGCCAGTGCCGCATAGGCATCGGTGCGGAAGTTGATTACCGAGGGGGTAACTTCCGGGGTGAGCATCAGGGCCAGCGCCAGTACTCCCCACAGCCAATGGACCCTAAGCCGGCGGGAATGGAACCCGAGCGTCGCGGCCGTTCCGATGAGGAAGCACAACCCGAAAAAACGGAGAGCAAAAATCGAAAAGATCGATTCGGGAATCAGTTGAAAAAACGGGCGGATTATGGCTAACCCCGAGGCGGAATAGTGGCACCAGAAATCTTTGTGCGGAATGCGTCCGATCGATACCAGCCATAAATAGTGCGCATTCAGATATTCGTCGAAGGAGAGCGGCATGCTCACCATCCGCAGGCAACACATCGCCAGGGAGAGAACGACGATAGCTGCTCCGCACAGCGGAATGGCGCGGGATGCGCTTCGAAAAAATGGAACAACGGCTCGATCGCCATGACCGGCAGCGAAAATCCGGCAGCGCCTATTCATGGCAAAAATGCTCTTTCAGGATGCGGCGACTGTCAAACAGGAGAGCAAGAAAGCGGATCAGGTTGAACACGAAGACGATCCGGAACAGGATTGCCAGGCACGACCAGGCAAAGCCTTCGGCCGGGCCGGTGGCAAGAAGGGCGCTGGCCGTCATAAACAGGAGGAATTTTGCGAGCAGGTAGGCGACCCGGGAAAATTTCGAGGAAACCAGGAGCCTGCCCGGAAACGAATCGTTGATGGCAAAGGTGGAAATGCCCTTCCGGGAATTCAGCCCCCTGATAAAATCGGCGATGAACGACCGGACAACGAAATAGAGCGCGAACCAGAGGGGAAGAAGCTGCTTCCAGGCGAAGAATACGATCAGCACATTCTCGGTTATCCGGTCGCCCAGCGTGTCGAGCACGCCGCCGATGCCGGACACGATATTCAATTTCCTGGCAAGATACCCGTCGATGCCGTCCAGGACCAGAGCGACCAGGAGCACCGCCACGCTGAGGAGCCGCGCCGACCGGTCGCCGCTCTCCAGGAGGAGCATGACGACAAAAACGAGGGCGACCCTGATAAGGACGGTGATATTCGCCAGATTCTTAAACAGGTGTCTAGACATACCGGATAAGTGATCGAACGAGGGAGCTCGAAATAGCACTGAAAGCGTCGCAGGGACTCCAGCAGACGGGGCACGTGTTCGTCCGGCATTCGGCGCTTATCGCCCGTGCTTCCTTCGATGTCCAGACCTCCCTGAAATCCCGGTCGAGCGCCGAAATATTCATGAGTTTTCTTTTGTAAACTGCGCACGGGTAGACATCGCCCTCCGGGTCGATGAAAAAAGTTGAGGAGAGCGCCTGGCACTTCACCGGGGATTTTTTCTCCGCTAAAAAATCGGGATAGTACTTCAGGTAGCTCCGCCGGAGGAAGTTGTTGATCGAAAAGCCGCCCTTATCCAGGCCGATGATGGTCCGGAGTTCGTCGAGGGCTTTCCCGCCGTCGATATCGTCCATTCCCTGATTCTCATAGTAAAAGGCGGATTTCTGGAAGACGTTGACGTTGATGTCGTCGAACGTGAGTGCCGGATAGATGCTTTTCAGGGCGGAATATGCCTCGGGAAAACGTCCGAGGTTGTGGTTCGAAATGGTATACCCTATCTGCGGCTTGACGCCGCGTATCTTCTTCAGGCGAAGGAAGGTCTCGGTCGCCTTGTTCCATAACCCGTCGCTGCCGCGGATCGCGTCATGCAGATCCGGCGGCCCGTCGAGGCTTATGGTGAACACCAGTTTGAGCCCGTTGTTTCGGGCGACGATCCGCTCCGCCGCGCTCACCACGCGGTCGGTCATCGAGCCGTTCGTGGCAAAGTGCAGGGCGGACAACCGCTTCGAACGGCGCGTGACGATATCGGCGATATCGGTGATATCGCTCCGCAGGAACGGCTCACCGCCGGTGAGGCCGATCCATGAAAAATGACGGGCATGGCGGAAAAAGTTATCGATCGTTTCGAGCCCGAGTTCGTTTCCGGCAGCGGGCTTCCGCCATATATTGCACATCCGGCAGCGCAGATTGCACCGGTAGGTTACCGCGAAGGAGCACTTGAAGGGAAAGGGGAGCCTTCCGAAATTCGAGAGGAGGATCGAGCGAAAAAAACGAGCGTCGTTAAGCGTTACCCGCATGCGGGACCTCCGATGCCGGAATCTTCTGCCGCAGGGACGCGATAAAGGGCTTCGACTTCGGCGTTATTTTGATGGAAAGAATGCAATCGCCGTTCTCGTCGTAGAAATCCGCATAGTCGCTCTTTTTTAATTGCAGGCAGAACAGGAACGCCGCAAACAGCAGCGCCGCATAGTCCAGAGCGAGAATGATCATTTTGGCGACGGCGGACTGGGTCATCCGCGTAGCCATGAAGAGCGCCAGCGACGCCACCACGATCCCGTAGATGACATTGCTCCACCCGGTCTCTCCCCGGCGCGCAGTCTTGACCACCGGGTTAATGGACCGATAGAAATACTCGTCCGAAAAGCTTGCCCCCGCTTTTTTACTTTCGATGACGAGCTTATCGTCTTCAAGCGTCAGGGTGCGTCCGGCGAAGCCTGCCCCGGGGACGCGCATAACGAACCGGTTCATGGGGATTCCTTTCGTGCATTGTCATAAAATATCTTCCGGAACATGGAAATTGAAATCTCGATCCGGCTCGAATAATACGACACCGCACTGCCGGCCGAGCCGCTTTTATCTCCCAGGTCGCCCTGGCTGAGCGTGACACCGGAGCTCGTGCGGAACCGGGTATTCCACATCCCCGAATAGGCGAGCTCGGCTTCGATACCGCTGCGCTTCGAATGGTGGCTGATGGTGGCCAGGCCAAGACGCCAGCCGTAGGCGATCCCGAGCGCCGAAAATGAGCTCACCTGCGGAAGGATCGCGTTGTAGAGTTCGGTGAGGCGAATGTCCGAGGTCGGCGGGGCACCGATCGTCGCCGAGCGCTGCAGGGCGATGTAGGGCGAAACGAGGATGCCGATGAGCGCGTCCGTGCGATCCATGCCCTCAACCGAAAAATACCGTTCGGGAATTCTGGATCCCCAGGTGAGCGCCGCGGTAAAGTCGTAAAGACCCAGCGTCTGCCGAAGGTCGAAATAACGCGTGGAATCATTAACAAGCGATACACGGGCATCGTACTCCTTGGTCAGGTAGGCGAATGAAAGCGAGCCCGTCAGCCGGTGCACCGGGTAGAGACGCCCGACGTAGACGGTGATCGGGAAGGTCATGGAGTAGATATCCGGCGATTGCCGCACCGTAAAGGCAAGCTGTCCGGTATCGAGGCCCGGGATCTGGAAAGAACTATCGGACAGGCCTAGATCGGAGAGCTGCTGCGCAAGGTTGCCCGTCCAGGTATCGAACGACGGCATGCTGCCGAGCGAAAGCCCGATTCCCGCCCCGATAATCGTCCCGGTACGGCAATTGAAGGTGTCGGCCGTGTCGGACTTATGGGTCGGCGACTTCGACGGACGAACCTTCTGGACCGCCGAATCGGCCAGCTGGCCCGGCGTCGGAAGCGCGGCCGATGCGCAGAAGGCGAACGAAAGAAGGGCGGGCAACCAAAGTTTAGTCATTATAGGGGATCTCTTCCGTTCATGCCGCCAGGCTTTCCCGCGTCGCAACGCCCGGCCCCCCGGGTGGGTCGGCCTCAATGACGAGCAGGGTGCTGTCGTCATCGCAGGCATAGCCGGCGAACCGCTCCTCAACCAGGTCGATCACCTTCCCGAAGGGAGTGTCACCGAGGGTTTGCAGGAGCTCGGTAAAGCGATCGTAGCCGAAGCTGCGCTCGTCGCCCCGGCGCCGCTCGTATATGCCATCGGTAAATATGAAAAAACGGTCGCCGGGTTCGTAGGCGAACACCGCCTGCTCGAAGGCGGCGTCTTCGATGATGCCGGCGA
>Ga0181520_10011497_pt1 | contig 11616 bp, 7 predicted proteins | sample PEATcosm2014_Bin_29_FD_132451 | JGI IMG/M metagenome (GOLD analysis project Ga0181520, IMG submission 132451) | Peatland microbial communities from MTU Mesocosm Facility, Houghton, MI, USA - PEATcosm2014_Bin02_30_metaG | ecosystem: Environmental > Terrestrial > Soil > Wetlands > Peat | place...
CTCCATAGTGTGCTAAAATAGCGTCTATAGAGACGAAAACATGTCGTTATCGCGGCGTATTAACGGCAATCGCGGTCTGGAGACCGCTCCTACAGATGACGTAGCGACTTTTGCAATTACCTCTAATGAAATAGATAATGACTAATGTATGTCATTATGGCGGTATATTAACGGCAATCGCGGTCTGGAGACCGCTCCTACAGACGACGCAGCGACTTTTGCAATTACCTCGGTAGATGCCATGAACTGGTCTTGGCGAGGGCGGTAGCCGACTGCTCTGGGTAAGCCGTTGCCGTTGCGTCCGCAGGACGCCCGGCGCGAAGCGCCCCTCAGCCGGATGCTTCAGCATCCGGGATCGGTCGCGCCCCACGCTATCCCGTCCGCAGGACGGGTGGCCGAAGGCCCTACTCCCCCCGCATCTCCAACGGCTTGGGCGGCTGCGCCGCCACCCGTCCTGCGGACGGGGACGGCATTGTTTGCCAACTCGAACCGGACGCTGAAGCATCCGGCTGAGGGTCCCCGCCTACGGCGGAGCCGGGCGTCCTGCGGACGCGACGACACGGATAACGACCACGTGCCGAGGTGGTCTGTTCAGTCCCGCCCCAGCGGGATCAAGCTACCCACATACATTGAGGAAAAGCCCAGGTGCAGGTTTTCTGGCCAGGCAGAAGGAATCTTGGCGTATACTGCAGAATGTACTAGCATGGGAACCCGTCAGTAGGCGGGTCCGCCGCACTACTCTGTCGTCTACACTCGACAATCGAGGTGTGCCTGAGATGCTGTATCGAAGCCGGATGGCAGCGAAAAGCTCGGCGGCAGTCGCGAGCATCTGCATCGTCGCTCTCCTTCTGGGCGCGTTGGGCGCGCTCGCCGACAGCCAGGTCTTTTTCTACAACGGCGACCCGAATGCCGTCGCTCTCTCCACCTGGGGATCGGGGAAGATCGCCTCGGCTACCGACCAGAAACTCGAGGGCAAGCCGTCCCTGCGCATCGACACCGGCGGCTTCGCCGAGGGCGGACGCATCGACCTGAAGACACCTGTCGATCTGAAACCCTTTCTCGACAAACCGGACAATGCATTTCTGGTGGCGCTGGTGAAGGTCCCGAAGGCCGGCTCCTCCAGAACGGGAGGGGCCGGAGGTCCCGGTAAGCCCGGCGGCCCCGGAATGATGCCCGGCATGGGGATGCCCGGGATGCCTGGTATGGGTGGCACTGGGATGGGAATGGGCGGCCCTGGTATGCCTGGTATGGGCGGGCCCGGAATGCCTGGCATGGGTGGCACTGGGATGCCCGGTATGGGCGGTCCCGGAATGCCTGGCATGGGTGGCACTGGGATGCCCGGTATGGGCGGCCCCGGAATGCCTGGCATGGGCGGGCCTGGGATGCCCGGTATGGGTGGTCCCGGCATGGGAATGGGCGGGCCTGGGATGCCTGGCATGGGTGGCATGGGTGGCCCAGGTATGCCCGGTATGGGCGGCCCCGGCATGGGAATGGGCGGGCCTGGGATGCCTGGCATGGGCATGGGTATGCAGTCTGCGGCCGCGAGGCAGCAGCCGATTGACAAGCTGCGTTTCCTGCTCGTCACTGACAAAGGGCAGGCGGGCGCAGGCACCGTTCCTATCGATCCGCTGCTGATCGAGTTCGGCGATTGGGTCAGGATCGTTATCCCTGTTTCGCAGTTCAAGGGTCCCGGCCTCGACGCGGCCGCCCAGTTACAGAAGCTCGCGATCTTCGGGAACGTTTCAGGCCGCTTCTACGTGGGCCGGGCCTGGTTGGAGCAAGACGATGCGCCGATCATCGCCCACATCGAGGGCGACCATGTCCGGGTGGTCAAGTCGGGCGAGAAGCTCACTCTTAAGGCTGCGCCGCAGCCTGCGGGAAGCAAAGCGCGGCTGATCTGGAACATGGACGACGTTGAGCCGAATCGTGAGGACGCCTACGGTTATGACGCGAGCTTTACCTACGATGCAGATGTGGACAACGCCAACCATGAGAAGACGAGCTACTTCGTCACGCGGCTCATCGCGAAAGACCCGGACGGGAAGCGCGTGACGCAGATCGATAAGATCTACGTTCGCGTGGACCCGAAGGCCGAAACGGAGTAAGCCTTCACGCATCCGATGCGCCCACAGAAGCCCTCCCCACGGAGGGCTTTTGTGTTAGGCCGCCGATGGCATCTTCCGGCAATCCATCATGGCAACGCAGGCCCGCACGATGCAGCCCAAGCGCTTCACATTGGTCGGCGGACGAGTGATCGACCCGGCGTCGGGCCTCGACGCGATCCGCAACGTCCACATCCGCAACGGCCGCATCCAGGCCATCGAAGCACCGGGCGCGATACCGCCGACCGGCGAGGGGATCGACGTCTCCGGCCTCATCGTCGCCCCCGGTCTCATCGACGTGCACGTCCACCTGCGCGAGCCGGGCTTCACCCACAAGGAGACCATCGCCACCGGCACGAAAGCTGCCGTCTGCGGCGGGTTCACCACCGTCTTTGCGATGTCGAACACCTCGCCGGTAATCGACCGGCCCGAGCGCGTCCGCGAGGTACTCGCTATCGCCGCCTGCGACGCGGCCTGCCACGTCCGCCAGATCGGCGCGGTCACTTATGACCACGGTGCGGCAGGCGTGACCGACTTCGCGGCGCTCGTCCAAGCCGGCTGCGTCGCAGTCACGGACGACGCCTTCCCGATCAACGACCCCTCGGTGCAGGCCGAGATTCTCCGCCAAGCCCACGCGGTTGGCGTGAAGGTCATCGTCCACCCCGAGGCCCCCGCCGAGACGCCGCTGCTCTCCGAGGCAGCCTCCCTGCGCTTGTGGCTCGCCTCGGCCGAGCGCGTCGCCGGAGAACTCGGCGTGCCGACGCCACAAGTCGCTTCCCTGCTGCACTTCGCACATGTCTCGACCGCCGCGTTCCTCGAGGAGCTGCGGCGGCGCGAGGGGGAAGCGCTCGGCCTCTCGCTCGAAACCTGCCCGCACTACTGGACCCTCACCGCCGAGGCGGTCGAGCGCTTCGGCGCGGATGCCAAGATGAACCCGCCGCTCCGCCGGCCGGAGGACCTGCAGGCTGTCCGCGCGGCGCTTTCTTCCGGCCTGATCCCCATCATCGCCACCGACCACGCCCCGCACACGCCCGAGGAGAAGTCGCGACCCTTCGCCCAGGCCCCCAACGGCATCGTCGGCCTGGAGACCTCACTGGCCCTGGTGTTGACGGAACTTGTCGAGCCGGGTCTCTTGTCGCTCTCGGATGCCCTCGCGAAGATGACCTGCAACCCGGCCCGCGCCTTCGGCCTCCCGGAGGCGGGGCGGCTCTTCGCTGGCGGCCCGGCGGACATCGCGATCATCGACCCGTCGCACGAGTGGGCGGTAGTCCCGGAGTGCTTCGCCTCCAAGGGCCGCAACACGCCGTTCGCGGGGCGCAGGCTTCGGGGGAAGGCGTGGGGGACGGCTGTCGGCGGGGAGATTGTGGTCAGCAACTGCAGGCTTCGGTCCTGATTCGACACCGCCGTGCAGACACATATCCATCAAGTGCCGCTTCCATCCGCATTGAGGAGACCCCCCCATGCAAGAACTCGGTATCGCCGTCATCGGCCTGCACATGGGCTATGGACATTTCCAGAACTGCCAGTCGAATCCGCACGCACGGCTGGCTGCCGTCTGTGACCTCGACGAGGAACTCCTGGCGAAAACGAAGCAGGAGTTCGACGTCCCGCTTGCCACCACCAGCTTCGACGAGGTCATCGCCTCGCCGGACGTGCACATCGTCTCGATCACCACGCCCGATCCGTGGCACCTGCCGCAGACTCTCGCGGCACTCGAGGCCGGCAAGCACGTCATGGTCGAGAAGCCGATGGCGCTGAACGTGGCCGAGTGCGAGCAGATGGTCAACAAGGCCCGCGAGGTCAACCGCAAGCTCATGGTCGCGCACGTCTGCCGCTTCTACAGCTTCTTCGAGCGCGCGAAGACCTGGTGCACCGACGGCACTTTGGGCGATGTGTACTACGTCGAGACCAGCTACATCCACAATTACGAACAAATCGGCGGCGTCGGCGACTGGCGCTTCGACCCCGAGAAGCGCCATCCGTTCGTCGGCGGGGCCTGCCACGCGGTGGACCTCGCCCGCTGGCTTGGCGGGGACATCGACGAGGTGCACGCCTACGGCAACCACCTCAACATCCCGCAGCAGAAGTGGGAGGACCACATCATCGCGAACGTGAAGTTCAAGAGCGGCGCCATCGGCCGCATCATGAACTCCACCGGCTGCACGCATCCGTACAATATCGAGTGCGAAGTGTGGGGGACGAAGGGCACGCTGGCGGGGGACAACACGCAGCCGACGGCGAAGCTTTGCCTGCGCGGCGTGGACCGGCACATTTGGCTCGACATGCCGAAGGAAACCTTCGCGAAGGCGATCTCCAGCGAGATATCGCATTTCGTCGATTGCATCGTCAACGACACGACCCCGCTGATCGACGGAGTGGATGGCGCGAAGACGATCGCGACTTGCTGGGCGGCGATCGAATCGGTAGCAACCGGTCAGCCGGTTAAGGTGCGGAACGAGTTCTAGGTAACAGAGGAGGTGATTGCAGAAGTCGCTGCGTCGTCTGTAGGAGCGGTCTCCAGACCGCGATTGCCGTTAATATGCCGCCATAATGACATATATTAGTCATTATCTATTTCATTATAGCGGGAATAACGGCTTGTTCGCACTCTGGAGAGTGCTCCTACAGACTTATGCAATCGCCTCAGAGATGAGTCTTTCCCGGGTTTGACCGGGCAGCCGGATGAGCGGGCAAACGGCATTCGACCACGGAGACACAGAGAGCACGGCTACGCCTGTCGTAACCCATCGTTCTGCCCCTAATGTTCTCTGTGTTCTCCGTGTCTCTGTGGTTTCTCGCCGTGCCTCTCCCCGCGCAATGTCTCATTATCGACAGGGCAACGAGGTAACCGCCATGCGCTTTTCACAATCATCCGATCAGCACGTCATCCTGATCCTCGAGCTGAATGACCGCGGCGACGAGACCTTCGTTGCGATGCGGGCGAGCGCCGACGGTCTCGCGCTGCCCTCGGGCCGCGTCGACACGGGGGAGTCGGTCGAGGACGCCGCGGCGCGGATGGTCGGCGAAGCCTTCGGCGGCCGTCTCACGGTGACGTTCCAGCCACCGTTCGAGCTTCGCGTTGCTGGCTTCCCAACGCGAGTCGAGGCTCTGTATGCGGCTTCGCCGGTGCCTGGCCTGACGCCGGTGGCGGTTGAAGTGGTGGGCACGGGCTTGCGCCGAAGCCTCGCCCAGGGTCTCACGGCCGTGCCGCTGAAGCAAGCGCAGAAGAGCGCCGTCCGCGACTGGCACCGCCGGTTCCTCAGCGACTATCCGGCTCGCAAACGCTACAAGAATCCGACGCCCACGGTGGACATCGTCATCCGCATACCGGGAGACGCGGGAGATCGGATCGTGCTCGTCTGGCGCAACCAGAGGCCCTTCGGTTGGGCCGTCCCCGGTGGTTTCGGGGAGTACCGGCTTCGTTACGAGCAGACGGCGCACAAGGAGGCGATGGAGGAGACGGGGCTGGTAGTGGTGCTGGACGGCATCTGCGGGGTTTACTCCGACGCCGACCGCGATCCCGAGCGGCTGATCCGCAACACCGCCTCGGTCGTCTACGCGGCGCATGTGGAGGGCCGCCAGGCCCCGCGCGCCGGAAGCGACGCCGGGAAGCTGGGGTTGTTCGATGTCGCTGCGTTGGAAGCGTATGCCGACGGGACTGCGGATTCGGCGGTCGGGGACCTCATTGAGGGCGACGTGGTGCTGGCGGGGGAGGCCGCGATCGTACGCGAGCCAGAGCATGACCTGTGCTTCGACCACGCGAAGATTCTGCGCGACTATTTCCGCCGCCGGCCGGACCGGCTTCTGGAGATGGAGGGGGCGTAGCCGCATCGGCGCTAACTTAGGCGGTGGGGCCGTGTGGAGGGGCCGGACTACGAGCGCAGCGAAGTATCCGGCCCCAGGCGACGGCAGGGCCGGATACAGTGGCGGCTTGCTGCTGCCCAGAGCGCCAAACGGCTGGCGCTCTCGTAGTCCAGCCCCTCCTTGAACGGCGTCTGGCTCTAACTTAGCGCGTATGGGGCGTAAGCCGCTACCCGTCCATCACCACTTCCTCCGCCCCGTATGGCGGCAGCTTCACCCTCACGATCTTGTCCTCGATCTTGATCGGGCTGCCGCCTCGTGTCGTGCCGGACTTGGGGGCGACCGTCAACTCGACGCCCGCCTCGAGCGCCTGCGCCGACGGGTTGGCCACCAGCAGGTGTAGCTTCTTATCCTGCCGCAGGCAAAACGCTTGCGCCGGGGCAGTGACGCTCTTCACGTCGATTCTCGTCCCCGCCAGGACGGTCTCGCCGAGCGACTTCGTCTCTTTGTTCAGCGCCTCGAAACGCGTCCATAGCGCCGAGGTCGACAGGTCCCAGTCCAAATCGCGCATCGAGTACCAGAAAATCCCCTTCGCCCCGTTGATGAGCGCCAGGTAGACCATGCACCGCGCCTGCTCGTAGGTCGGCTGGTTTGGCGGGTCCTTCTGCCAGCCGCACGGCAGCACGACGGTCAGGTTTTGCCAGGGTTGGAGGGCGGCCTTGGCCCTTGCGGCGCAGTCAGCGACCAGCGTGAGCGGCTGCCCGGAGATCGGGTAGGGGTCAATCTGCAGGATGTCGCAGAAGTTCGCCCAGTACTCATAGCTCGCGGGCGTCGCGACCGTCAGCAGCAGCGGGTGCTGTGAATCGACGGCCTTGAGCGCCTCGTAGGCCGCGGGGACCTCGTCCATGACATCGGGCCGCAGGTCGGGCTCGTCCACGATCTTCCAGTCGAGGACGCTGCCGTGGCTGAGGTAGGTGCGCACCTTCTGCGTGTTGGCTCGCGCATTGCGCCCAACCAGGCCGCCGGCATACAGCGGGACGTCGAGCAGCACTCCCGCCTGCTTGGCGGCCGCGAGGCCTCCGGGGAACGCCTTCACGTCGAGCGTCGCCAAGCCCTGAACGCAGTTGAAGCCCTTGAGGAACAAGGCCTGGTAGTCTGTCGTGCCGGCGTGGTACATGCCAACCGGAAAAAACGGCTTCCCCGCGACGAGGACCGTGCCATCGTCGCTGAGGAACTCGGGCTTACGCTTATCGGGCGGCACGAACAGGAAAATGCTCTCGTTGACATCAGGCTTCGCCACCTTGCAGCGCAAAACGTACTGCCCCGGCTGCAGTTCCGGCAGGTGCAATATGGCCGTCCAACTCCCGGCACTGAGGGGTTCGAGGTCGCAGGAGATTTTCGTCTCCGGCCCGCCCATGCGTTGAGCCGCGAAGCTTACCGTGGGCGTGCCCTCAGCGCCGGCCACTCGCACGCGGACGCGCAAGTCGGCCTTGTGGCCCGGCTGTGCGGCCAGACGCGGCGGCCCCAGGAGCAACTTTGGCGCATCCTTGATCTTCGCAAGCTCCACATCGTCGAAGTAGACCGTGCCTCTGCCGAACAGCCGCAGGACGAGCACCACCTTGGCGGTGTCGACGTCAGCCCGCGCGGACACCTCGACCGGCTGCCAGCTCGCGTCGCCCCGGGTCAGCACCTGGCCGTAGCGGGAGCTGGTGCTCTCGCCTTTCTCGTTGCAGAACTCGATCTTCACCGCAGCCCTGGCTTGCTGTCCGGCGTCGCCGGCCGCCTGGGCGCGCCAACGGTACGTCGCGCCGGGCTCGAGGCCGGTCGCGCTGATGGTGCAAAAGGGGTTGGCGGTGCCCTTCGGATCGCTAATCTTCAGGCAGCCCGCACCGCTGTGCCGGTGGGTCTTGTCGGCGGAGATCATGCCCGCGAAGCGTGCAGCGTCGATACTCCAGCCTTCGGTGCCGGTCTCGAAACCGGGGTTCGTGAGAGGGACAGACACTCCCTGCACGTCCGCGGCGCGAGCGGGCTGTGCGGCCAATGCCGGCAGGACAATACCTACAAGCAGGAGCAGTTGTACGAGTCGCCGCCTCGCCTGTAGGAGCGAGTTCCAGACCGCGACCGCCATTGCCATGTCGTCACTGCGCTTTGCCTGGCGATGTCTGAACGGCCCTGGTCGCACTCTGGAGAGTGCTCCTACAGACTCCTGCAGTCGGCTCGGTGACACGCGGCATCTCAGTAGCGCTGCAAGTACATAATAGTGCGGGGTTCGGGGCGGGCGGCTCATACGCCGCTTCGTGTCATTGAGGGCCATCCGCAAGTGCCTTCCATCCATAATAGACAATCGCGCTCAGCGGCGTGACAACCACGCCCTAAACTTCGCCAGCGGCATCGTGTTGACAACATCCCCGGCCTCGATCCACCCTCGCCGCGCGGTCATCACACCATACTTCATGAAGTCCAGATGGGCCAATTCGTGCGCGTCGGTGCTGATGGAGAGCTTGACGCCGCGGTCGCGAGCCAGCCGCGCATGAATATCGGACAGGTCGAGGCGGTTCGGGAAAGCGTTGATCTCCAGTGCGACATGATTGGCAGCCGCCGCTTCGATGACCTTCTCGATGTGCAAGCCGTAAGGATCGCGCTGCAGTAGCAGCCGCCCGGTCGGGTGGGCGATGATGTCCACGTTACCGCTCTCGATGGCCGCGACCATCCGCGCGGTGATCCGGTCGGCATCTGCGGAGAAGCCCTGGTGGATAGACCCTAGAACACAGTCCAGTTGTTCCCTCATGCCCGGGGGAATATCGACGGTGCCGTCGGGCATGATGTCCGCCTCGGTGCCTGCGAGCACCCGGAAGGCGATGCCGGCGTCCGCGTACTCGGCGTTGAGGGCGTCGATAGCGGTGCGCTGGGCCGCGAGACGCTCAGCATCGAGGCCGTTGGCGACGTAGAGGCTGTGCGAGTGGTCGGTGATGAGGCAATACTCGTACCCGCGGGCCCGGCAGGCCTCGGCCACATCGCGCAGCTCGTTATGGCCGTCGCTGGCGGTCGTGTGCATCTGCAGATCGCCGCGAATGTCGCTCAGTTCGATGAGCGTGGGCAGCTTGCCGGCCTCGGCAGCCTCGATCTCGCCGCGATCCTCGCGCAGCTCGGGCGGGATGTACGGCAGGCCGAGGGCCTTGTACATGTCCTCTTCGGACTCCCCGGCGACTTGCTCTCCCTTGAACTCGTCCTTCACGACGAAGATCCCGTATTCATTGACGGTGAAGCCACGCTTCTGAGCGCGCTCGCGCAGGTTGACGTTGTGCGTCATCGAGCCGGTGAAGTACAGCAAGGCGGCGCCGTAGCTGCCCGGCTCCACCACCCGCAGGTCCACCTGACGCCCGCCGGGGAGCAGTCCGCTGACCTTGGTGCCGCCGGCGAGCGAAACCTCCGCCAGCACGCCGAGTTCGGCGAAGGCCCGGCAGACGGCCTCGGGGGTCTCGGAAGTCGCCAGCAGGTCGAGGTCTCCGACGGTCTCGCGCCGACGCCTCGCCGAGCCCGCCATTTCCGCGCGGAGCACGCCCTCAATCCCGCGCACGGCCTCGACGAGTTCCTCCGCTACCGGCAGCATTTCGCCCAACAGCGCTCTCTGGCTGCCCTCGCGGTACAGGGCGATCTGGTGGAGCAGCTTCTCCTCGCTCTTCGCGCCCATGCCCGGCAGTTCGCGCAGACGCTGATCGCGGGCCGCCTGTTCCAGCGCGTCGACCGTGGCGATGCCGAGAGCTTTGTAAACTTGGGCGAGGCGTTTGGGGCCGAAACCGGGGATGCGCAGAAGCTCGAGGATGCCGTCGGGGAACTGGGCGGCCAGATCGTCGCGATAGGCCATCCTGCCGGTATCCAGAAGCTCGCCGACCTTCTCGGCCAGGGCTTTGCCGAACCCCGGCAGGCTTTCGAGACCGTCGGTCGCCTGGATGTCCCCGATCTCCCGCGAGAGCGAGGATACGACCTCCGCCGCCCGACGGTAGCTGCGGATCTTGAAGGTGTTCTCGTCCGATATCTCCAGAAGATCGGCGACTTCCTCGAGAATGCGGGCAACCTCAGTGTTCGTCATCCGCCACGCCTCCTTTGCGCGATCCGCTTTGCGCGGAAACTGCCGCTTGTGATCACGCGGTACACATCGACGAACCGCGCCGCGCTATAGAGAACTGCGACAGCCTCCGCCACCACAAGCGCCTGGTGATTCAGCCCGAGGTTGTTATACCCGGAACTGAGAGTGGCCAGAAGCTCCACGAGCAGCAGAACCGGTCCTGTGACCAGGAACACAATGCCGATGCGATTTCGGCTCAGGACTTTCCACAGGAGCGTCATCAGGCCGAGACTGAGCAGCCCCAGAGCAACGTGCGGCAGGTAGAACTTGTTCGCCAGCGGCTCCCACACCGCTGTCGTCCAGGCGGCTTCCGCCGGGCGATCTCCGAAAGCAGCCCGTGTGAGGGGCGTGTAGAGCTTGCGTGAGCGGATCATCTGGACCGCGGCGTGTTGAGCGGCCTCGCGCTGGGCGCTGACCAGTTGCGGGTAGCGTGTCACGACCTCGGGCATCGAGAGAACCTCGACTCCGGGCGTCGCGATGATGTCGGCGAGATACCTCCCGAAGGTCTGGGCGTCGAACTGGGCGGTGCCGAACAGATCGTTCACCTTGAAGTCGAAGGGGTGGACCATGACGACGATGAGGCTATCCTCGGGGTAAGAGGCGATCTTGCGCACGACTTCAACCGGGATAGGCCCCGGCCAACAGGCCGGCAGGTAGGCCATGTCCTTGATGTAGGCCGGCCCGGGGCCACCGCTGAAGATCGTGAAGCCGGCGTCCCTGATCGCACGCAACGCGGGCTCGTCGTAGATGTGCTCCGGCGGGATGAGCACTTGAACGGGCCGCCCGAACCAGGCTTCGAGGTCGCTCTTACCGCGCTGTACTTTGGCCAACTCCTCGTCATAAGTCAGGCGCAGATAGTGGACATCATGGTCATCGACGGCCAGACTGTGGAGCGCCGGCTCACACAGGCCGCTCTTGATCGCCCCTCGGATGAGCGCCATGCGGCCGGCATCGCCGGTCAGCGGGCCTTCGGGGGCTTGCCCGTCGAACTTGGCGTAGGGGATCACCGCAACCGTGAACGGTATTGCGCGCTGTGTGAAGGCCGCGAAGGCCGTCTTGTCGGCCTCGAAGCGCTTCTCGGACTTCCCAAATCCAGGGTCGTTGACCTGGTTTCCCACGAAGTCATCGTACCGAAAGACGACGACGGTGCGGGCGAGGGCGCACGAGGCGGATGCGAGGAGGAGGCATATAACCCAGAGCGCGGGGCATGGTTTGCGCATAGGGGGCATTGTAACTCAGGGGGAAGGGGACGGCAACTGGGACGGCAGCGGCAACCGAAGGGCTACGCCCCGCAGGAGCATCGTTTCTGCGGATCACGCCAAGCCCCGGTGTCGCGAGCCGCGCAGAGCGCGGCTACAGACGGGGACCTTAGAGCGGGAGGCTGCCAGGACGGCGCGGGGGCCCCGTCACGACCTCGTTCCATCCCGCTTCGCGGCCGGAGCGAGGCCGTGACACTGGGTCCGCCCGCCGATCGTAGGTGGAACTGCCGCAAGCGTGGCGGCGGGGAACGGCGAGAGGAACAGGATTGATAGGATTTTGAAGATTACGGCATGACGGGTAGCTCCGTAGCAGCATAGCCCCGACGGC